>Ga0070738_10000753_pt1 | contig 82481 bp, 56 predicted proteins | sample Coa_R2_2_FD_66446 | JGI IMG/M metagenome (GOLD analysis project Ga0070738, IMG submission 66446) | Surface soil microbial communities from Centralia Pennsylvania, which are recovering from an underground coalmine fire - Coalmine... | ecosystem: Environmental > Terrestrial > Soil > Unclassified ...
AGCAGGTTGTGGAAAAGCAGGAAAGCAAAGAACCGCTTTCCAACTTTCCCACAACCACGACGACTACGAACTACCTGAACCACGCTCAGCTATGGGATACGCATTCCAGGGGCAAGGCCAGGGAGTGTTTCTTACAATTCAGCGCGCGCTTAAGATTTCTTAAGATTTCGATTCGTTTGTGGCACGGCTTCCTGGATAACATCCGGAGTGATTTCCCCGGCGCCATGACATTTCGGGCAAAGCCTGCCATTTGAATCAGTTCGGCGTCCCCGGCATACGGGACAAGGTTGCGCAGTCGCGAGCAGTCTGAAACTCATATACATCCATCCTAACCTATATCGCTGGATTTCTGCACCTTTCCTTTGTACTTAGCCCGGCAAAATTGAGACACTACGCAGTTTGTTCAATCCAAGCTGCGAGGTACATCGTGGTGCTGCGCTGGCTCTCCTCACTATTCCTTTCCGCCTGCCTTATCACTTCCCTTTTCGCACAAAACAAATCCTTAACCACTGGCGAGGTCGATAACCGTGTCAACCAGCTTCTCTCCCAGATGACGCTGGAGGAAAAGATCGGACAGATGACGCAGATTCCCGGTGGATTTGTGAGAGGGCCGGAAAAACCGGAGGACTTGATCCGCAAAGGTATCGATGGTTCCGTGCTCTGGATCAACGATCCGGTTGAAATGAATCGCATGCAGCACATCGCGGTCGAGCAGACGCGTTTGCACATCCCGATCCTGTTCGGCTTGGATGTCATTCACGGGTATCGCACCATCTTCCCTGCTCCACTGGCAATGGCTGCCTCGTGGGATCCAAAGATGGCCGAGGCTGCGCAGGCAGTGGCGGCGAAGGAAGCACGCGCCGACGGTTTTGCCTGGACCTTTGCCCCGATGGTCGACATTGCACGTGACCCACGCTGGGGTCGCATTATCGAGGGCTCTGGCGAGGATCCATACCTGGGCGCAGCAATGGCGCGCGCGCAAGTACGCGGATTCCAGGGTGAGGACAACGATCTTTCCAATCCGGATCACGTGCTCGCCTGCGTGAAACACTTCGCCGGATACGGGGCCGCTGACGGCGGGCGCGACTACGATTCGTCCTACATTCCTGAAGACTTGATGTGGAACGTATACCTGCCTCCCTTCAAGGCTGCTCTCGACGCGGGCGTAGGCTCGCTGATGAGCGCCTACATGGACCTGAACGATGTCCCGGCCACCGGCAACCGCTGGCTCTTGCACGATGTCCTTCGGCAGACGTGGGGCTTCAACGGATTTGTGGTCAGCGACGCTCAGGCGATCGGCAGCCTCGTGACGCACGGTTATGCCCGGGATGGCAGCGATGCCGCGCTGAAAGCGATGAACGCAGGTGTCAACATGGACATGGCGAGCTTCACTTACTATCAGAACCTCGCGAAATTGGTGAAGGCGGGACAAATCTCGACTGCCGAAATCGATGCCATGGTTCGGCCGATCCTTGCCGCGAAGATTCGCCTGGGACTGTTCGAGCATCCCTATGTAGAACCCCATTCGCAGCAGGTGGCCGCCGATCCGCACAGCGCAGAACTGGCGCGCACTGCGGCACAACGATCGATGGTGCTGCTACGCAATGAGGGTTCGTTGCTTCCGCTGGCAAAATCGGGAAAGTACTCCTCGATTGCTGTAATTGGCCCGCTCGCGGATTCGGGCGACGACCAACTAAGCATGTGGGGACACATTGGCAAACCGAATCCACCGGTAAGCGTTTTACAGGGCATTCGCAACAAGCTGGGCGATGCCGTGAGAATCGAATATTCAAAAGGCCCAAACATCACTCGGGAATATCCTTCTTTCTTTGCAGATGCGCTGCACATTCACACCGATCCCAAACAGACTGCTGAAGAAGCAAAGAAAGCCTTCGACGATGCGCTTGCGACCGCGAAGCGCAACGATATGGTAATCCTGGTGCTGGGTGAGGGCTCGATCATGAACGGCGAAGCCGCTTCGCGCGCATCACTTGATTTCGTCGGACAGCAGGAGCAACTGCTGGAAGCGGTTGTCGCGACTGGGAAACCCGTTGTTCTGGTCCTCATCAACGCACGTCCGATCAATCTACTGTGGGCCTCTGAGCACGTTCCCGCAATTCTGGAAGCTTGGGTTCCTGGCGAGCAGGGCGGCAATGCAGTCGCCGATATCCTTTTCGGCGACGCCGTTCCGGGTGGCAAACTGCCGATCACCTGGCCGCGAACGGTCGGGCAAATTCCCATTTACTACGCGCATAACCTGACGCAGCAGCATGAAGATGCGCCCGACTTCAAATCACGTTATTGGGATCTATCGAGCTTCCCGTTGTATCCGTTCGGATACGGCTTGAGCTATACGACTTTCTCATACAGCAACATTCACATAAGCAATCCGCAGCCCGGTGTCGGAAGTACGTTCGAAGTAACCGCCGACGTGCAGAATACGGGCTCGCGGGCCGGCGATACAGTCGCGCAGCTCTATATTCATCAGCAGGCCGGGAGCGCATCGCGTCCGGTGCGGCAGTTGAAAGGCTTCGAGCGCATCACCCTCGCCCCGGGCGAAACCAAGACCGTCCACTTCAAGCTCGGTAAAGATGAACTGACGTATTGGAGTCCATCGCTGCGCAAGTGGGTAGAGGAACCCGAACAGTTCGATGTCTGGGTTGGCGAGGACTCGACAGCAAAACTCCACTCCAACTTCAAGTTGATCGACTAATACGATCGCGCTAAGTCAACAGGTACCCAGGTTGCTGCGTCCTCATGGCGCCAACCTGGGCTCGCCTGAGCTCATTAATACATGTGCGTAAGTCTTCTAACGAATCAATCGCCGTATAGAATTGTCGTACTTACCTTTTGTGGGGTCAAAAAACAGGATGAGTCGTAACGTTGCAGTCCTCTTGTTGTTGTTCGCTGCGGTGTTGGAAGTAGGTGGAGATGCCTTAATTCGAGTCGCGCTTCACCGCCATGGTACGTTGGCACGTCTGATCGCATTCCTGTTGGGCACTCTTGTCCTGTTCGCCTATGGTTACACCGTAAATGCGCCAGCGTGGGACTTCGGACGATTGCTCGGGCTCTATGTGGTGTTCTTCTTCGTGATCGCGCAGGTGATGTCCTGGGTCTTATTCAAACAGCCGCCGTCGCGCGCCGTACTGATGGGCGGCTCGCTCATAGTAAGCGGCGGATTTCTGATCGCCTTCCTGCAATAGAACTGGCTAATTCAAAAACGTGACGCAGAATCCTTGTCGAGGCATGTTCTACGTGCTTTAATCCTGCTCTCCGCAGTTAGAACAATTTGGAGGCAAGACAATGAAGCGACTGCTGATCATATTAGCTGGATGCGTGCTCGGCCTGGGAGTTGCGATTGCGCAGGACGTGAGCAAAGACGCTAAGGACGTCGGCCACGACATGGACAAGGGCGCAAAGGATGTGGGCAAGGATGCCAAAAGAGACGTGCACAAGGTGGGCCACGCGACCAAGAAGCTAGCGCACAAAACCGGTGACCAAAGCAAGAAAGCTGCTGATAAGACAGCTGATGCCACTAAAGACACGGCACATCATACAAAAGACGCGGCCCACAAGACTGGACATGAAACGAAGAAAGTCGTAAAGAAGGCTGGCGAGAAGATGGACGAAGGTGCGAAGAAAACAGAAGAAGAAGTTAAGAAATAGCTGCCAAATCCAGGAGAGGGACGGCTATGAGCTGGTTCCCTCTCTTGCTTCGGATATTTTTAATTTTCGCGAAGTCTATCCGGCCACCTCTGCCCTGGCTCCCATGCCATAGCGTGCCAGCGCCATATCCACGATCTCTCCGATCAGTTGTGTGTACGTGCGTCCCGACTTTTTTGCCGCCATCGCGAATTCCTGTGTGCTAGCGAGCCATGGATTCGGATTCGCTTCGATAACGTACACTTCACCTTTCTCAGTGAGGCGCATGTCGATGCGGCCGTAATCGCGCAACTTGACCGCACGATACGTGGCCAAAGCGACATGCTGGACTTTCTCGATGGTCGCATCGTCCATACCTTCAACAGGCGCGGACTTTGTTAGCTTGTAGGCTTCGGTGTCTTTTTCGAACTTTACGTCGAGGCTCGCAATCTTCGGAGTTCCCTTCGGAAGCTTCGAGAGATCCAACTCAATGAGCGGCAGCGCTTCCGTATTCTCGTAGCTTCCGAGAATGCCGCCATAGATCTCTCGACCCTCGATGTACTCTTCGATCAAGGCGGGCGAATCGAATTCGTCCTGGATGTATTCGATTCGCTCCATCAACTCTTTCACGCTGCCAACAACGGCATCGGCGCCAATGCCGATCGAACCGTCTTCCCAGACCGGCTTTACGATCAGCGGAAACTTTATGTCATGCGCGTGATCGAGCTTGCCACGGTATGAGGTCGCGAAGTACGGCGTCTGGATTCCGTAAAAAGCGAACATTTTCTTGGCTATGGCCTTATCTTGCGCCAGGAAGTGCCCATGCGGTCCGCTGCCCGTGTAAGGCATCCCGACCAGATCCATGTAGGCGGCAACGTTCATCTCCTTCGTGTCATCGCCACCGTAAGACTCAATCAGGTTGAACACGAGATCGGCGCCGCACTTCGGCAACGCGGACAGCGATTGCATGCGACCGTCGAGTACCTGGTAGAAAGGCTCGTATCCGAGCTTCTGTAACGCTTCGAAAATCTCTTCGCGGTCGTGCTTCTCTTTCTTTTTTTTGCGACGCTTTTTGCTGCGGCGTTTGGGTTTTTCGGGTTCCGGTTCGACGGCGGGCTGTTCTTCCTCCCAGACGTCGTACAGAACCGCGACCTTCAGTTTGTCACTCATCTCAGGGCTCCGGCCTTACGGCCACCTGCAAGTACAATCAATCTCACGGCTGAACAAACTTACCTCGGGTCAGATAATTCATTGCCAGCGTTGTTGCGTACGCGGTCAACTCCGTTAGCTGATCAGCCTGCTTCGCAACATCGACTCGTAAGTCCAATTCCGCCACCTTGCTCTGGATGGACTCGACTAGCCTCTTGATCAGCGGACGCGGAACGCCAGTCCAGTAGGTGACCTTGTCTACAAGCGCCTTGCGATGCTCACGAATCAGGTCGACGGCAGGGCGCACTCCCTTGCGCCGGCGCTTCGACGCATTAAACAGGTCGGTCAGATCCGTATTGAGCGGAAGATCGGCAATCAGCGCGCCTTCATCACCTGAGCGCTGATAAAACTCAGCAACGGTGGCATCCATCTCCTCGACGGTAATGTCGGTTCGACCTCGCTGCCGTATCGGGTCGACGTCGCCAAACTTCCGTGCGACGCGATCAACGTACTTCAGCTTGGTTATCGCATGCCATCCCCGGTATCTTTCCCGCCAACGGGAACGGGGCGTCAGCCAGACGGCGAATGTCTCGGCGAAATCTTCATCGGGATGCTTTTGTGCATACCAGCCTGCGATATGGCGTACATAGCTGCGCGAAAACGGTACCGGACGATACGCGTCCCGATATGGGCGACGAAACGAACCGAACAGCTCGCGCCATTCCGGTGTCTTGAATAGCTCGTAAGCGTAATTGAACGCGTGCCCTGCCTCGTGACGCATGTACATCATGATTTCGCGCGCGTCTTCCAGGTCATTCATCTCGCGCTCGAGCTTTGCCAACTGCGGATCGGCAAGATAGAACGGAATACCAATAACCGGTTCGCCTGAGGGACAACCCCACTCGTCCGACAAGTAACAGCCCGGGCGAAACTTCTTCACCCCCTTCTTTTCCAGTTCCCGGTAGAGCTGCTGGACGAAGCGCTCCAGTGGGGATCCGTCCAGACGAAGGCCAAGCTCCCGGATTGGTTTGCTGAGCAGCTCCTGCGCTTCCGCTGCCGGTTTCTCAAAAGTCTGCATGTAGTGAAGAGAAAGTAACCTGCTTTCGGACTTGTCCAGTAGATCACCGCAGAACACGTACCCTTAACCAAAGCAGCAAGGGGCGCTAGTCTTTGCACAACCATTTCTCGATGGAAATAGTGTAAGTCAAAGAAATAAAACCGTTTATTTTGCCATTTACTGGATGTTGGTCGCAGGTTGTGATTCGCTATCGGGGGAGTCATCTGGTAAGATAATGGTGCGTTACATACGAAGTGGTCTCCAGCAAGTCTCTTCTGAAGTCACCTGCCTGCAGCACCCTCCAGTATCACGCGACATCAACTAAAGGATTTTGCAACACAATGGAAAATGGAACAGTGAAGTGGTTCAACGACTCTAAAGGCTATGGATTCATCACCCGCCAGAACGGCGAGGATGTGTTCGTTCATTACTCGGCCATCCAATCCCAGGGATTCCGCAGCCTGCAAGAGGGTCAACCCGTGCAGTTCAACGTGGTAAAGGGCGCGAAAGGCTGGCAGGCCGAAAACGTTCAAGTACTCTAGGACCTGACGATTGCCATAAAGGGACGGCGTAACCGCTGTCCCTTTTTTCATTTTAGTAAAGAGCCGTCTAAACGCCTGTTCTTCAGCACACTTCCCTTCCAAACACCAAGGTACAGGGGCGGAGGGCCAGCACGCCTTCGTGACCTTCAAACGATTACCGCCGCGACCTAGGCTAGTGATCTGAAACGAGGTCCCCAATGGTCCAGGCACCAGCTCCCCAGCCCGACCGTATGGCGGCCGCGCGCGCTTTCGCCCGCAGCCTCAATATCGTGCTGAAGCACGTGCGCCTGTATGGCGCCAACCACCGTCGAACCGAAGAACAACTCGAACAATCATGGAGCGACTTGCAGCAGATGCTGATTGGAAGCAACGGCCTGCTGATGGGAGTCGCTGCCGGCAAACTGCTCCTCGACGGAGTTCCGATCGAAACGGGTCCAGCCGAAAAAAGCTTTGCGCAGATGCTGAACACTGCCGGCATCTCCAGCATTCACTTCTCACCGCAACTTCGGCTCGACGAGTTCCAACAACTGATTATGAGCTTTGCCGAGGCAAAGCCCGCCGGGCTGGCGCAGCATTTGAAAACCGCCCTCGGCGCAGATGCCGGAATCAAGATCAACGAGGTCAAGTTCGTCGCGCATGACAGTGGCAATCCGACGACGGTTGCAGCCGAACTTGCAGCGGCAACCTTGGGCGGTGTACCCGACCACATGACCGAGTGGCTGACAGATCCGAAAAAGCTTCTGCAGTTGATCTCTGCCGCGGAAGGCGCTCACAGCGCAACGCAGGTAGGCCAAGTTGTGGCGGCACACGAAGCTGAGGTGAAGGCGCCGATTCAGGAAGAAGACGTGCTCGGGGTCATTCGCTTCCTTTCCACTTGCGGCAATAGCGACAATGGCCAGTCAGCATTAGAGAAGCTAACATCCGAGGCGCAGCAGATTCCGGCCGGAGGCTATTCGGCGCTCTATCAGGCGCTGTTCGCGGCTGCCAGCAATGCCTTCGACGGGCAGCAGAAGATGCCTGATCTGCTCGCGTTGGCGGAACACCTCGCTATCCGTTTTGCCGTCGAAAGCTATGAGCGCGGAGATGTGAAGTACAACGTCATCCATCACTCGCTCGAGCGGATGACGAAGGAGCTGGATGGGTTGCGTCGCATTCTTCGCCATCAGGAAGACAAAATGGCGAAGGCAGGTGTGGCTGCCGAATCGCACTCCGACATCCTCGACAAGCAGTTCTGGGCTACGGTGCCCGATTGGGCCAAGCGCAATGTCCTGTTGTCGGAAGATTCGTGGTGTGTTCCGCCTCGCAATATCCGGAATTACATCGAGCAGTTGATTGGCCGTCGCGACACGGTCACTTCCAACAAGATTCTTCGAAACTATCTTCGCGGACTGGAGCACACCGACACCGAAGCGCGCCGCAAAGCCGCCATTGGCCTGACTGAAATGGCCGATCTCTTCGCGCGCGGCGAACCGGGATTGTTGCAATCAGCGATCCTCGCCGCAGGGCGCCAGTTGAGCCGCGAGACCGATAACGAGTTGCGCACCCTAGTCAGCGCAACCTTCGTTCGTCTCGGCCAGGAGGCTCTGAATACTCGCGACTATATTTCGGTTGAGCAATCGATGGCCAGCCTGCAACGAATCGAAACACAACTGCCGAACGTTGCGAAGGACATTCGTCCACGCGTTACGGTGAACAATCGCCTCCGGGAGTTCGTAGCCGAGGCCACTCGTAACTCCGTGGTTCCCCAGGGATTGGCTGGCGTACTCCGTCGCACGCCCAAGGCGGCGGCCGAGGAACTGGCGCTACAATTCTCAAAATCTGTGACACGCGACGAATGCGCGCGCTTCGTGAATGTACTCATGCAGCTTGGCAATGACGCAATCGCACACTTGCGTGACATGTTCCTGAAAGGCAGTCCGCAGGAATCGCAGCAGGCAATTGCATTACTAAGCCGCGTGGATATGCCGCTGCTGCTGACGGAACTTCCTCGCCGGCTCGGCATGTGGAATCGCCAGCAACAGGACAATGCTGTCCGTTTGATCGCGATGGCTGGATCAGAAGCGCGAGGCGAGTTGCTGATGGGCATGCTTGACTATCTGGATCCGCTGATCCTCCCCGTGGCCCTCGATGAAGTTGGTTTCAGCGGCGAAAACCTGCCCGCCCTGAAGCTAACAGAAATGGCTTCCGGCGGAGGCAAAGCGACGTCCGTTCCATATCTCCGTATCAAGGCGATTGAAGCTCTAGCACGCCTGCGAATGAGATCCGCCGAGCCACTCGTATCGGAGATTGTGGCAGCACGCAAATTTCTTTCGTGGACATACCCGCGAGAGCTGCGAGTCGCCGCCGCGCAGGCTTTGGAAGCACTCAACCCGGTCCGCGCCAGCCAAATCATTCCGAGTTGCGGACTCTCTTCTCAAGAGCTGACGATTCGTCCGCTCGACGCCACGGCAAAGACATGGGTTCGCCAACGGCGTTACCCGCGCGTGCAGCCGGAAACTGCCTTGAAGGCCATTGCCGTGAGCGCCAAAGGCAAGACTGCAATGGCATTGTCAGCACTGAGTCTCGGTGGCGGGCTTGCCGTAAAACAGAATCGCTCGCCTTTGGGCGCCGATGCTGTTCTGGAAATGCAGGTCGGGCTGCGCACGTTGCGCAGTCATGTGATCTTTCATGACGTAGTGGGCGGAGTCAGCTTTGAAATTGCCGACATCTCACTTGACGAGCGCTCGCGGCTTCGCAAGCTCATCAGCAGCCAGATTGCGCAGAGCAACACGGTGCAGGCCCGCGCAGCCGCGATGGCGTAACCACATAGGTAAACCTAGCCGCCCTACTTTGAACCAACCGGAATCATCGCGTGCTCGTACGGGGTACCGACCCACATCATGTAGGGCTTATTCGGATCTGCGTCCGGCGTCTCCGGGTAACCCAGCTTCTTGCTATCCGGGCCGAAAAGCATGATATGTGGACCGGTGACAATCCAATGATTGTCCGCAGTTTTCTTTGTGGCAGTCGGATCGGTGTTACTCGCACCCTCATCACCGGCCAGCATATAGGAAATTCCAAGTTTGTCCGGTGGCGGCTGGTGATTCATCATGGCATAGATAAATTCCATGCTGTTGGCGTCATTGCACATTCTGTCGGTGCCCATCACGAGGCATGTGAAACCATTTTTGCCTTCGCGCAGAGTCCGCATCTTGCCATTAGCTTCCATCCGTATAATTCCGGCGTCTTTTGCGATGGCTACCGGAGCAGCCGATAACGCCTGCTTTGTATACTCAGCATCGGAAATCTGTTTTGCTTGCTGTGCTGCCAGATTGGCAAAGATCCCTGCCATCGCTAATGCGAATACAACAGCTTTCTTCATCGTTTCTCTCCTTCGAGACGACATTCTTTGGAAAACGGTTGGCCGACAGCAGAAACAGGAAAAGTCGGCACCTCGAGACACACACCCCAATTGCGCGCAATGATAGTCGGGTCGTGCAGACTCGAAAAGAGGAAACTGAATTAAAGATCAAGAGGTAGGGCTCAATAGCCTTTCCGCTTGTCGACTACCCCTAACAGAGGCTTGCCTACCATAAACCTGCGCAGATTCTCGCTGAAGAACTCGAATTGGCGATCCCAGATTTTGTCGGTCATGCCGGCCACATGCGGCGTGATGATGACGTTGTCGAGCCCCCAAAGCGGAGAATCCGGCGGCAACGGTTCGGTGTCGAAAACGTCGAGTGCGGCGCCGCCGATCGCCCGATTGCGAAGTGCGTTGATTAGAGCCAGTTCGTCCACCAGCGCGCCGCGCCCGACGTTAATCAGCCAGGCATCCGGTTTCATCTGTGCCAGTCGTTCCGCATTGATTAGCTTTTGCGTGCGCGGCGTAGTAGGCGCCGCGAGCACCACGAAATCTGCTTCGTTCAACATTTGCGGCAACTGAGAGGTGCCGTAGACCTGGTTGTGAGAAATCTCCGGCGAGCCGGGCAGAAGCCAATCGACCCCGCGCTCTGGATGTTCCCTGACAGCGATGACGCGCATTCCAATCGCGGATGACATCCGCGCCACATCGCGGCCAATGGCTCCCACACCAATCAACCCCAGAGTAGCTCCATCCACCTCGCGGGGCCGCGGACGTTCTGCCCACAACTCCTCCTGTCCCCAGAACCGGCGCTGTTGATACCGAACGTCGACGTCGAGGCGACGGGCAGCCGCGAAAATCAGCGCCAGTACATGTTGTGCGACGCAATGCCCGTGTACTTCACTGGCACTCGTCACAACAATGTCGCTGTTGATCAACTCCGGGAACAATAGCTGGTGGACGGCCGCCGCCGTCGAATAAATCCATTTCAGCTTCTTGGCTGCGCGAATCTGTTCCGGACGGAAGGACGCACCCGCAAGCACATCCGCATCGGAGATGTATTTCTCGATGTCCTCAAAATTGGGACGGTACACGAACTCGACAGCGGGAAAGTCGTTGCGCAGTCTATGGATGAACGACTCGGGAGCGTTCCAGAGCGAGAAGCGGTATTGAGTGACGATAACGACCTTCATAAAAGTCAGATCGGGCCAAGTCAGATCGGGTGAAGGCAAAAGTAAGAAATCAAACAACCATCAGCTATTCGATTTTGCCGTCTTTCTGGAGGCAGCGAAAATAGCCACGAGTTCGTTAGCCTCAGAAATTGAGCCCTACAGTCGCCCAGGAAACAATGTCATTGTCCGCGAGACATTCCAACCAGAAAACCGACTCATCTGCTTCTTCGAGAACGACCCCGATTTTGGCAACGAATTCTGCCTAGGATCGGGACCTTCCTGCGGCCCGGTAATTCGCGGCGACAGCTGTACCTGATCTCAAAAGTTGACGACCGATGACATCTGGTTCACGTGTCCTCGGAAGGGCTTGCGAAAGTCGAATAATTCAATAACAGAACTGCTTTGTCCGCTCTCGCAAGTCCTGTGGCCGAGTTATTTTTTCTTTCACAATACTTCTTTCTGACTTCGCAGTTTCCCCGATCTGACCTGGCGCGATCTGCCTTCACCCGATCTTACTAACTCTCAGATCGTGGCCCGACATCTCTTTGGGTTGTGGAACTCCGAGGATTCCAAGCACAGTCGGCGAAATATCCTGCAGCGCACCGTCCTTCCGCAAACTGAACTTGTTGCCATCCTCGGAAACAACGATGAACGGTACGGGGTTCGTCGTGTGATATGTGTGCGGGCCGCCGGTTACGGGGTCGACCATCATTTCGGCATTGCCGTGGTCGGCGGTGATCAGCATGGCGCCGCCTCGCTGTTTGACCGCCTGATAAATCCGGCCCAGGCAGGCATCTACGGTTTCGACCGCCTTGATTGTTGGTTCCAGTTTGCCCGAGTGCCCCACCATGTCCGCGTTCGCAAAGTTAACCACAATCACGTCGAAGGCGTTGTCGCCAACCGCCTTTACGACGTTGTCTGCAATACCTTCGGCGCTCATCTCCGGCTTCAGGTCGTAGGTCGCAACTTTCGGAGACTGCACGAGGATGCGATCTTCGCCCGGAAACGGCTTCTCCACGCCTCCATTGAAGAAGTAGGTCACGTGCGCATACTTCTCGGTCTCGGCTACGCGCAGGTTCCGCATCTGAACGTTTCCCATGACGTTTGCGAGGATGTTGTCCAGCGATTCCGGCGGGATCACATATGGCAGCGTGAACTTCGGATCGTACTGCGTCATACATACATATTTCAGATTACCGGGCACTCGGTTACGCGGAATGGCTGCATCGAGTCCTTCGGCGTCGGGAAGATCGCGACCTGCATCCGCGGTTACGCCACTATTTCGGCAAAGCGCTCGGGTAATTTCGCGAACACGGTCGGCGCGGAAATTGAAGCAGATGCAGGAATCGTCATCGCGAATGGTTGCCAGCGGCTCGCTCTTGTTGTCGGTGCAGACGAACGGGACGATGAACTCATCGGTCACTCCTTTGTTATAGGAATCCCTGATTCCCTGCGCCGGGTCGATGAAACGCGCCGCTCCGCCGTTTGCCGTCACCATTACATCGAAAGCTTTGGCAATGCGATCCCATCTCTTGTCGCGGTCCATGGCGTAGTAACGTCCGGAGACGGTTGCAATCTTCCCTACACCATATTCCCGGATCTTGTGCTGCAACTGGTCGACGTAACCCACCCCACTATTGGGAGGAGTATCGCGGCCATCCATAAAGCAATGCAGAAACACGCGCTCGAGGCCCTGCTGTTTGGCCATTCTCAGCAATGCATAGATATGTGCTTGTTGGGAGTGCACACCCCCGTCGGAGACCAGTCCGAACAAATGCAGACGCCGCCCTCCGGTGCGAGCATTCTTCATCGCATCGATGAGCACCTTGTTTTCAAAGAGCTGGCCATTCTCGATGGCCATATCTATGCGCACAATGTCCATGTAAACGACGCGTCCGGCGCCGATATTCAGGTGCCCGACCTCGCTGTTGCCCATCTGGCCATCGGGCAGTCCTACATAGCGACCGCTGGTGTAAATCAACGTATTCGGATACTGGCTCAGTAGTTTGTCGTAGGTTGGTTTCCGCGCGAGCGCAATGGCGTTGTTTTCGGTTTTAGGGTTATACCCCCAGCCATCAAGAATGATCAGAACAAGCGGTTTTGGTTTTGCCATTCCCTCTTCCTATGAAATGTGAACCAAGAATTCTAAATGATGAGTGTTGCGAATCCGGGCTTTTGGCAAAGAAGGATGTAATAGTCCGGAGGAACGAGTCGTCTACACTTAAAGGGTGTTGTAGATGTCAGCCATGCGGAAATCACTGAGCATCTTTTGCATTTTGGCCGCCTCTGTCGTACAAGCGCAGGACGCACAGCTTGGTACGTCGAAGCCAGACACAGTTCCCATTAAGCTAAACACAGCAGTGACTCCCAGCGCTGTCGAGATCATCGACCGTTCACTAAGTAAATACCGTGACAACCTCACCGTTCAACGTAATTACCTGTTTCGCCAGCGCGAGGTCAGTCGGCAATTGGACAAAGATGGCAACGTGAAAAAGACAGAAATTCGGACCTATGAAGTCTCCATGCCATGTGGCATCGCTGATGATTGGTATGAAAAGCTGGTAGCCAAAGAAGATAAGCCTCTCAGCGAGAGCGATCAGAAGAAGCAGAATGAAAAACTCGATAAGTATTGCGCGGAGCAGAAGAAGCATCATGAGGAGTATCAACGCGAACTGGACAAATGGAAGCAGAAGCATGCCAACGACGGTCAGCAGCCTCCATTAAGCAAGGACGAACGCGATGAGCGCGAAATCGCGGACGGCATAAAGAAGGTTTACGACTTCCACCTAGAGGGTGAAGACCAGATAGATGGGCGTGAAGTTTATGTCATTTCAGCCGAACCTCGTCCTGCCTATAAGCCGGACAAGCGCTGGGAGCACCTGCTGGCGAAGATGCGCGGCAAACTGTGGATCGATGCCGCAGACTTTCAGATCGTAAAAGCAGAAGCCGATCTGTTCGACGACTTCCACGTTGGCCTGTTCCTGTTCAAGCTGAACAAAGGAGCGCATTTCGAATTCGAGCAGACACGCATCAATCAGGAAACATGGCTACCAAGCCGCGAGTTTCTGAAGGGTAGCGGTAAAGTGGCCTTCTTTACTGGACGATTCCAGCAAAACACCACGTACAGCGATTATCAGAAGTTTCGGACAGATACCAAAATTACCGGGATTGTAAGCGATACGGTCAACACCGATGCATCGCACCAGGCAGGTCGACAGCACTAGAGGAAGCACTCCTTACCCATCCGCGTGTGACAGAGAAAGGCGCTGCCCGACATTGTTTCCTTTGGTGCGGTCGCTTTGTTCAAGCCTTGGCGACCTGTAATATCTTCTTCGATGCCTAGACACACGTCAAAAGAGAAACGGACTATCACGAACGGACCACGCATTGCCATTGCAATCATGGCAGCCGGCAAAGGAACGCGGCTGAAGTCCAAACATCCCAAGGTGCTGCATGAAATTGGCGGCAAGCCGCTGCTGCGCTGGGTGATCGAGACCGCAGCAAAGATTGTTCCCGCGCAAGATGTTTACGCGATCATCGGATTCGAAGCCAATCGTGTTCGCCAGGCAATGGCCGACACGGGATGCAGCTTCATCGTGCAGGAGCAGCAACACGGTACCGGACACGCCATCATGGTCGGGGAGCCCGCTCTGTCGAAGTACGATCACATCCTCGTCCTCTCTGGCGATACGCCGCTGATCCGGCAGGAAGTGATTGAGCGGCTGCGCGATTTTCACCTGGCACAGAAGTCGGCGATGACGCTGCTCACAGCCGAACCAGAAAATCCGCATGGCTACGGCCGCATTCTTCGCCGCAAAACCCGTGGCAAAAGCATGAATGAAGTGCTCGCGATTGTAGAACAAAAATCGCTGAGGCCCGGGCAGGAAAAAATCCCGGAAATTAACGTTGGCATTTACGGTTTCGCAACGAAGCCGCTGTTTACGAATATTCGCAAACTTCGGACCGCCAATGCACATGGCGAGTACTACCTCACCGACATGGCGGAACTGCTTGTGAAAGCTAAGGAGCGCGTACTGGCCCTGAAAGAAGGCGCGGTCGCCGAAACTCTGGGGATCAATACGCGTGCGGAACTGGCACGACTCGATGCCCGTGTGCGCGCAGCCAAAGTCGCGGAGCTGCTGGATGCGGGGGTCACAATCTATCGCCCCGAAACGTGCGTCATTGATTCCGATGTAATTATCGAAGCCGACACCATTGTCGATCCTTTCGTTCAGGTGCTTGGGCGCTCCCGAATCGGCGCCGATTGCCGCATTCAGTCGGGAACGATCATTGTTAATTGCGTTATTGGAGCAGGCACAATCGTGCAGCCTTACTGCGTGCTGGAGGATTCGCGCGTAGACGAAAATGTCAGACTCGGTCCGTTCTCGCACCTGCGGCCGGGCAACGAGGTTTCTGAGGGAGCCCACGTGGGCAACTTCGTCGAACTGAAGAAGACGAAGCTGGGCCGCGGGTCTAAAGCCAATCACCTGACGTACCTGGGCGATTCGGTGATCGGTGAAAGAGTGAACATTGGAGCTGGCACTATCACGTGCAATTACGATGGTGTCCACAAGCATCAGACGGTGATCGAGGATGGTGTATTCGTGGGCAGCGATTCGACGCTGGTGGCTCCGGTGAAGCTCGGCAAGGGTTCCTATGTTGGCGCGGCTTCGTGCATAACTGACGATGTTCCGGAAGACGCATTGGCTCTTGGCCGAGGACGTCAGATCAACAAGCTGGAGTGGGCCCGCATCAAGCGCGACGCCATCGCAGCGGCGAAAGAAGCCTCTAAGAAGTGACATCGGACTGCTCATATGGACGTTGCCAACGACGAGTGGCTGAAACTCCGCGATCCTGAAATTTCGCGCGCCAGCTTCGGCCTATACCGGTTAGTTCCAACCAGTAGCTGGACCGTAGCCGAGTTCGTCTTCGAGGATGAGCAGAGCAATCGGCTAGGATCTTATGTTTCCCGAACCCGCGTGCGCGCTGACGTTGAGCTGCATGGCAGAAGGTATGAAATGTACATCCAGCGGTCAGGCGCATTCGCTTCCAAATGGGGCGGCAAGGTAGGCGCGAGTTCTGAGTCTGCCATCGTCATTCGTACGCGTGAGGCGATTGTGAGCGAATTGTTCCCGGTGCGCAAGTTCCCTAGCTGGAGCTACTCGTTCACTTCCGAAGGTAAGCGGTACGAAGTGTCTGGCGGTGGCTGGCTGCCAACGAAACCGCACCGTGTCAGCCGTGGCACGGAATTAGTGGGTATCTACCAGCGCGAGAGTCTGGGTTCGCAAAAGGTGCTGCTTGCACTTCGGCGCGATCTGCCTGACACCGCTTTGCTTCCGATCGTGGTTGCTGCGCTTGTGCAGTGATACTGCTGTAGCGAGTTTCGGTCCCGCTTGAACGAACGGCGATGCATCTAAGCGTTCATGCGCCGATTTGCTATGCACCAGACGCCGAACATTCCGGGAACAAGTCCGGTAACAGACAACCCGAACCCGGGAGGAAGTCAGGGCTCCGATCCTGAGGGTCCGAGCACAGACCCAACTCCCGGTCCTGAGCCCGATCCTGACCCGGACCCTAACCCGAACCCGATACCCGGCACGACCGTAGCCACTCCAGCAACGCTGGATTACGGCGGGGTTCATCCGACGGGCGGAACCGCTGCGAACAGGGACAAGATCAACCCCAAAGCACCTACGAGCGGGACGGAAAATCGGAGCCGCGGAAATGGCCGATGAGAAGACTGCTGGACGAAGAACTCTGCTGGGCACCGAGGAACAGAGGGCGGAGCCGTCCGTGAAAGGGCGATTCGCGTCGGAAATGCCGCACGGCATCGTTGATGTGGCAGACGCTGGCGGAAACGCGCCCATTGACGCCAACTCGTTCGGTCCCAACGCCCAAAAGCCATTGCGTCGCCAGACCGACGAAGGCGAGACCCGTTTCAGTGATGTAGCAGGAAATGGTTCTGCCGGACCTATTGGCAGTATTCACAATTTTGCCGGCGGCGGAAATATGAAGACCAGCGCGCGCAAATGAATCCGACACCCGCGACTTGAACGCGGACCTTATCCCCGAGCCAACCGCCGCCGAGGTTGGAGGAACGCGTGGCAATCAGTCCGATGCGGAAGCGGGCGAACTGGCCGGAGACCGGTTGGCACAGAAGTCGCCCGAACGGATACAAGATCCGGTACGCGAGCGCAAAGCGAGTTAAGCGTGCGAATTGCTCGCACGCTCATGTCAATGCGGCATGATGATGCCGCGCAGCAACATAATCGGCAGAGGACCTTCATCGAGCGCCTTGTTGTGAAATTCGGCTAGCTGAAAATTCGGTCCCATTTTTGCTTGATAGTCCTTGCGCAATTGCAACCAGTCATTCAGCCCAACGAAATAGGTGGGGAGTTGAACCGAGCTGAGCTTCGCGCGGCGCAACTTCCCTTCTGCTTCGGCTTGAGTCTGGAAGGCTTGCTTGGTCATCAGGTCCATGGCTTGCTGGTCGGTCATGTTCATGGTTTGCATGCGGACGTCGAGAATTGTGTTCGATAGCACTCGCAGCCGAATCTTACGCATAACCATGCGAAACTTGGGATCGTTGTTCAGAAAGCCCTCGTCCATCATGACTTGCGCAATGTATTCAGCCCATCCCTCGATATAGGCGCCGTTGCCGAATAGTGCTCTAAGGAGCCGGCGAGTTTCGGGCTGGACATTGTCGGCATGCTCAAACTGAATGTAGTGTCCCGGCAGTGCTTCGTGAATGGTGAGCCATTTCAGCGCGTAGTTGTTGTATTCGCGAAGCTTGGATTCGGCCATCTTGTCGGAAACGCTCTTATCGATGGGCGTCACCCAGTACTGCGCTTCTGCGGTTGGTTCCAGCGGCGGCGGGTTGTGAAAACCGGCAACCGAATAGATTCCGCGGAGGAATAACGGCGTCGCCACAACTTTGAGATTGTCGCGGTCGCTTAAGCCCACAATGTTCTTCTCGCGGATGAACTGTGTGATTCCGGCCAGATCGCCTTTGATATGGTCCATCAATTGATCGCGCTGCACATGATCATCAGAGATCTTCGCCAGGACCTCGCTGATGATTAGATTCTGCCGCTCAGTTGCAGGCAGGTCGTTGTGCTCGGTGTGATCCGGATACATCTGCTTATGCATGGGCTCGGCCAAGGTAAGCATTTCTGCCCGAACTGCGGTCATCTGCTGCTCGGCTTTCTGCAGAATCTCTTCCGGAGTAACCGGTGTCTCCATAACCAGTTTGAACTTTGCGTCGTAGAACTCTTTTCCCAGCCTCCAGGTACGGTTGGTCGGGCGTTTCGCGAGATCATTCTGCAGCCATTCAGAAAACTCCTTCAGCGCCTGGACTGCCGGGGGAGCAACCAGTTGGTATTGCTTTTCCAGAGCCGATCCAGCGGGTATTTGCTCCTTGACCGTGTGTTCGATCAGGTCGATATTGCCCTCGTTCTCATCCACTGCTGTGCTGGTGTAAATCGGATCTGTATCGACCAACACCTGCTTCGCCTGCTGCAGCGCACGCGGTATTTCGCCAATGCGGGCAAGCACATGGCCCATGCGAACATCCGCGACGGCGTAGTTCTGGCTCATGGGCAGAAATAGTGCATTTCCGATGAACTCGACATACATAGTGGGATTGTGCCTGTAGCTCTGAATGCGATCGAGTTCGAGCAAGTTATACGCAATCTGGTCATCAATGAGCTGCCAGTCAGCATTGTCTTCTTTATTCAGAGAGGCCCGATTGAACTGACGAAAACGCTTCTGCCACTGGGTGTAGAAGTTCCGCTGCGCCTCCACTCCTTTCGGACCGAGGTCGTCGAGCAGCGCGTCCAGTTCGATGGTCTTCCCGGTTTTCGGATCGGTGTACTTGTGAAAGCCGGCCTGAGATGCATTTACGGGTGAGAGGACCAGCGACGCCTTCATGAACTGGTCCGCAGCTTTTGAGAAATCTGGATTACTGCCGATCGCCTGATTCGATTCTTTCGACACTTTCCTGGCCTGTAATGCTGAGGTTAAGAATAGAAGACAAACGCAGATGACCACTGATCGAAGCTTCATCATGCCGCCTCCGGACAGCAGAGTATACGCGTCGGCTGAAATCCAGTCACGATTGAGGCGTGCCAAAAAAAAAGCCCCTCGCATGAGGGGCCATTCAGGAGAGAGGAGCTACGAACTAAGCCTGGAGGCTGCTACTGCCTGACGGATCGCGATTCGTGCCTGGTGCAATCCAAAAACCGATTCCGATTCAGTAATACCGAGTGTTCGCGCAATGCGCTCGTGCGAGTAGCGTTCTACATCGTGCAGGAGAAAGACAAGTTTTTCAGTGAGCGGAAGTCCCACGACGGCTCGTTCCAAAGCTACTCTCTTCACGTTCTCGCGGGCAGATGCACGGGTCTGGAAGACTTGGTTATTATTCAGGGTAAGATTTCCGATCGGGCTCGATTCTCTGAGAACCGAGATGAGCTCGGCATCGATCGCATCGGCACTGGCCTCGCGCCTACTGGCGAAAGCTCTGCAAAAAACCCGGCCGCATATCTCTTCGGCGGTCATCTCATTGTCAGTGGCGTAAAAAGCCAGATTGTAGATCCTGTGACGATGTGTTTCGTAGATCGACCGGAAGTCTCTTCGTTCCTGGACGACGATTGCTGGTACCTCACTAATGAAGCCGGAAAACTTTCCATCTAGAACATTGATCGCCATTCATCCCTCAGCACTTACATGCTTTTTGATTTTTCGTCGCTTCCGGAACTCATGCGTGACGTTCCACAGTTATGGGAAGCATTTGCTCAGCCATTTCTGAGTAGGCGATTTTGAAAACCCAAATGGCCTTCATTAGCTGCGGAATGTAGCTGGATTTCTCACAAGGAAAACTGCGGAACATTACTGGAAAATACAGCTTTTCTTGCGGCTTGCGATCCATGGCAGGCCAAACTGCATCATAGGTAGGCAACAGAACCTGCCAGGTGGCATGTGCTCGACAGGTATTTAAGATCTGGGCTAGACAGCTTGGAAGCTCTTGATCTACCCAAGAAAATGAGTTATCTGATGCTTAGAGTTGGTATCAAGGTACCACTTTTGGGAAGCAAACTCCGCCAGCCAAAGGACGACTTATAGCGCCGCTACCGTCGATCTTCCCTTCTGCATGGCATTTCTGGCGACTGCAATCAGGTCTGAGACCTCGAAGGGCTTCATGATTGTCGCAACCCCATTTTCTTCCACAAACGTGCGGACTTCGGGATCGGCGATGTCAGACAGAGTGAGCACAACTCGCTTCTCCAGGCCCGGTTGATGGTTTGCTACCCAGCGGAATATATCGACTCCGCTACATTCGCCTGGAATCCAGCTATCGACCAAGATTGCGTCGAACTTATCGCGCTGCAACAGAGCTAATGCATCTTCGCCAGAAGTTGCCGTGGTAACCTCCGCACCGGCACCGGCGAGGACGTCGCGTTCGAAGTCAAGAATCGCCTCTTCATCCTCAACAATGAGAATCCGACCCTGCAATGGGACAACCCGGTGTCCCCCTGCATCGCGGAGCTTAACACCTTCCTCCGCCACAGCAATTGGCAGAAGAACGCGGATGACGGCGCCTCCGGCGGGGTGATTGTGCGCGCGAATATCGCCACCATGCTCCTTCACGATTCCATAACAGATGCTCAACCCCAGACCGGTACCTTTTCCCAGGCTCTTGGTGGTATAGAACGGGTCAAAAATGCGGTTGAGTTCGCGAATGCCCGGACCAGTGTCGTGAAACTCGGCCGAGACGTAGCCTCCATCCGTCCAGATGCGGACGTAGAGGACTCCGCTCCTGGCGGTTTCCAGCATGGCGTCGACGGCATTGTTGATGACGTTCAGGAACACTTGCTCGATCTGGTGGGGATCGGCGACGACAGGCGGCAAGCTGTCAGGAAACTCGCGTTCCACACGAATATTGTGCAGAGACATGTCGTAGTCGCGTAGAGCGAGGGTGTCCTCAACGACTCGCCGCAGATCGCAAGGCATTTTGGCAGCTTTGCGCTGCCGGGCAAACGACAGCAGATTCTGAACGACGCGGTGCGTGCGTTGTGCCTGCTTGAAGAGCTTACCGACATAATCGCGCGCGCGATCGCTCAGTTGATCCGATTCAAGTAATTGCGCATAGCCGAGAATTGCTGTCAGCGGATTGTTCAACTCGTGTGCAACGCCGGAGATGAGTTGACCTACGGCCGACATCTTCTCGCTTTGAAGCAGTTGCTCTTGAGTACGGCGTAAATCTTCGTACGCGCGCATCGTCTCATCGTAGAGTCGAACTTTCTCAAGACTGTTCGCCAGTTGGCGGCCTATAGTGATCATCAATTTCTGATCAAGGGCGCTGAAGCGATTCTCCGATCGGCTGCTAATGCCGATAATGCCAGTCAACTTTTCGTTGGTCCACATCAGTACGAGAATCCACTGCTTCAACCCTTCGGCGCGTAACCGCGCGCTCCACTCTGCATCAATGAATCCGGCATGTTCCTGTGTGACCAGCTCCACCCTCTCTTGCTCGAGGTGGCGCAAGAGCTCCTCTGGAAACTGGAATTCGCGTGCATCCAGCATAGCCGTCCGCTGTCCATAATTCGCAACCCTCTTCAGAAGCCGCGATTCCTTTTCGAACAGGTAGACACCGGCGGTATCGGCATGGAACAGGTCGATCATCTGCCTCATTGCGCTGTTGGTGATTTCGTCCATGTCGAATGACTGGTTTGCCAGCATTGCAATGGTGTTCAAGGCCTCCAGTTCGCGGTTCCGGCGGCGAATCTCGTCCTCGATCTTCTTTTTTTCGGTGATGTCGAGCAGTACGCCATTGAAGCGTTCAATTGCGCCGTTCTTGTCGCGATGGCCGTAACTGTTTTCGAGCACGGTAAGAAAGGAACCGTCGCGGCGCCTCAATTCGAATTCGAAGTTCTTCACGAATCCATTGGCTTCCATCTCTTCCAGGAACAAACGCCGCTCCAGCGGATCTTGATAGAACTCCTGTGCCTTGGCATCGCGCAATACCTCTTCGCGCGACTCGTATCCCAGAATCTTGACGAACGCGTCGTTGCAGTCGAGGATCCGGCCCTGCGGAGTCGAAACAAAAACGCCTTCTCTCACCTGTTCGAAAAGGTTTCGATATCTCTCTTCCGCCGCCCTCCGTTCGCCGACGTCACGAATGATGTGAATGGTGGCAATGCTTCGCTCCCCTTCTTCGCTGTAGGTAGAGGTAGAAACCACAGAATACCCTTCGATCAGCGGGTCCGGAGCTTCGACGCCCGAGCGATGCGACTCGCAGTAGGGACAATCCTTCCAAGTCGCGTCTGGTTTTCGGAGCACCTCCGAGCTTTTCGCGCCTACCAGTTTTGGCCCCTCCGGTTCGAGGCCCAGGCGAACGAGCAACGCGCGGTTCACGTGACGAATGCGAAACTCATCGTCATGAACCAATATCGGCTCCGGCATCGCGTCGAAGGTTGTCGCCCAACGCTGTTGCGAGGCGAGAATCTGCTGCATCAGGCGAATGTTCTCAATAGCAATTCCCAACTGCTTGGCGGCAGAATCGAGAAACCGAACCTCTTCCGGTTGATAGACCCGTCGCTTCGCCATCGCCAGGGAAAGGGTGCCGATCACAGAGGCTTTCCCTTTTACCGGAATAAGGAAGATGTGATCCAGTTCATCGCGGATGAGTGACTGGCGCACCGTCTCCACCGAATTTGCGCGGCTGATCAACAGGGGGCGGCGCAGCCTGATTAGCTTCGCGCCATGACCATCGCGGGTATCGGAGTCGCTGTGATCACGAACGAATTCGTCCGAGACACCTACGTACTGCTTCAACCTGAGAATGTCGCCTTCGAGCAATCGAAACCAGGCTGCTTTGGCCCCAAGCAATTCCTGCAATTCGATGATCACTGCCGTCGCCATGGATCCATAATCCTGTGCATTAGCGACAGCATCGGTGATGCGATTCAGGACTGCCAATCGCCGCGCTTTTTCCCGCGAATCCTCGAGAACTACGAACAGCAGGCTGAGCCCGAGAAGCGTTTGGACGACAACGTCCGCTGCTTGTAATGGGTGTCCCTGGGTGATCGGCGAGTCCATGTGAATCATGAACATCATCACAGCCATGACCCAGGCACCAATCTCGTGCCGCCCGAAGCTATATCTCACCAGTAGCACACCCGCGGAAAAGCTAATCACGCGATACAAAATCTGGACTGAAAGCATCAGGCCGTAGCTATTGGGCGAAAGCGAGTATTGAATGATGATGATTTCGCAGGTGAGACCTGCAATCAGGACGGAAGGTATCAGCAGGCGAATTCTTCGGAGGTACAGGAAAATTGCGCCGGAAAACAGTGTAACCGCGACAATAAACGCAATCTGCGAAACCGCGGTAGCCGTTAAAGAACCAGGACCGATGGCAAAAGTGTCATTACTCACTTCGTAAATGACAAACGATGCCCAGCCGAATATCCACCACAACAGATACCGTTCCCGGAAAGTCCGAAAAATGAGCACACCACCGCCTACAAGAACAAGAATGCTGGCAAGGTCGGCAAGCAGGTCCACTTCAGGGACGTACATCCATCCGGAGATAGGGGGCACCAGTGCCATTCTTCAGGGATGATGAGTCATTGTTGTATACCACGAGAAATTACTTTGGTGTTACGTTTCGCCAACCCTACCCGTGTCTTTAAAGGAACTGCGATACAATGCGCAGCATGCAATCAGATCGGATTTTGATCGTCGATGACGAAGAGGCGATCCGCGAGATTGTCGCTTCGATGCTGACGATGGCCGGATATGACTGTAAACAAGCCGGTTCCGGCCTTGAGGCGCTCGCCATTCTCGACTCTGGAGAAGAGTTCGAACTCATGCTCTCCGACCTGATGATGGCAGAACTCGATGGCATTGGGCTGCTGGAAAAGACGAAGGAACGCTACCCTGAAATGCCGGTCGTAATGGTGACCGCCGTTCACGACATCTCCGTTGCCTTGGCCGCGATCCGTAACGGAGCCTACGATTACCTGCTTAAGCCGTTCGAACGAGAGCAGTTGCTGGCCACGGTGCGCCGGGCGCTGGAAAATCGACGGCTGCGCATGGAAAACCGGGCGTACCAGACAAATCTCGAGGCTTTGGTCCAGGCTAGAACCGAACAGTTGCGGCAGGCCATGTCGGACCTGGAACGTTCCTACGACATCACTCTGGAGGCGCTAGGCGACGCACTCGACTTAAAAGATGCCGAGACCGAGGGCCACTCCAAGCGCGTAACCGCGTTCACCATCGCGATAGCTCGAGCCATGGGTCTCAGCTCAGACCGTATCCGTGTCATTGCCCGTGGTGCCTTTCTGCATGACATTGGCAAAATGGCAATTCCAGATGCGATCCTCCGCAAACCGGGTGCGCTTACTCCTGAAGAAGTGGCTATCATGCGCGAGCACTGCTGGCACGGGTACCAGATCCTGAGGAAGATCCCGTTTCTAACGGAAGCGGCCGAAATTGTTTATGCACACCAGGAACGGTGGGATGGAACCGGGTATCCACGTGGTTTAAAGGGAGATGAAATCCCACTGGGCTCCCGTATGTTTTCGATTGCGGACACGATCGACGCCATTATGTCAGACCGCCCGTATCGGCCAGCGCAGCCGTTCTCCGCTGCGCGCGACGAGATCTCTCGCTGGTCCGGACGCCAGTTTGACCCTGAAGTCGTTAAAGTGTTCTTAGGAATGCCGGAATCCATCTGGCAGGATCTGAGGAAAGAGATCAACACTCAGATTTACCGCTTCACGGCCGATGCGTCGAGAACCGGCAAACTAATCCCCGTCTGAGCCCCGAAGGGCTGGGCAACGTCGGGCTTCAGCATCCATTCATTTACTGTGCGGTTTCCAGCGAATCCGCCACGCGATTCAGAGCGGCCTGAATGCGATCAAGTTCGCGCTGTGCAGCTTCATTCCAAGCCAAGAGCTGATCGGGAGTTCGCGGCAGTTGTTGACCGATCCAGCGCAGCCAGCGACGGCCATTCTCACTCATCAGGAAAACACCTAGTCCTCCGAGTCCCAATAACGCCGCCGGAATGTACCATTTACCTCGCATAGTTCCTCTTTTGCCCTACGTAACAACTTTGCGGGCCTTGTGGTGTTCTCATTCTTGCACGCCTGCTAGGAATTGGAAGCAATAGAGGGCCTGGAAAGTTACTCATGAGTTCTAACCCAAAAGGTTCTCCGAATCGGGAAGGGACTCTGCCGGGCTAAGAGGGCTGTAAATCCAGCCGCTTTCGTCGACTTCCGCTGTTGAGGTGCGTTTCCCATGAACGTTCTGCGCTATGGCTTGATTCCCGCTTTGCTGATCGCCACTTTGCCTGTTTTCGGCTCTGACCTTAGTACCCGCGATTCAAATGCGGCCGGTCCTAACTGGATTCCGCAGGGCACGCGCTTCGTCATCCGGTTACAAAATAGGGTCGACAGCAAAAACGGACGGGGCAAGCACTTCAAGGCGAAACTCGCCGAGGACCTGAGTGCGCCGAACGGAGCCATGATTCCTAGAGGTGCCGAAATCAAAGGCCACATCAGCGAAGCAACTCGCGGTTTGCACGGCAAGCTTCTGCTCAGCTTCGACGAGATCCAGACACCTCACGGTTGGATGCCTCTGGCAGCAACTGTGACCGACGTGCCTGGTGAGCACGGCGTAAAGACCGACAGCCAGGAAGGCGAAATCCAGAGACAGGGTACGGATAAAACTCGGGTGATCAAAGATGCCGCAATTGGCGCTGGAACCGGCGCAGCAGCAGGCGCGATCTTTGGTGGCGGTAAGGGCGCCGGTATCGGAGCTGGAGCAGGAGCGGGCCTGGGCGCCGCCACGGGTATCCTGAGGAATGGCGATCTGCGCCTCGACAAGGGCCAGCAGTTGGAGGTCAGCCTGGATCGCGCGCTGGAAGTGCCTTCACACTGATCTGATGTTCGCTCATGTATGACGCTGGACCCGCTCACGTTGGAGCGGGTCATCCCTTCGTCAGCTCATAACCCTTCTCACGCCACTCGCGAATGCCACCGTCCATCGAGATCACGTTGGTGTAACCCATCTTCTGCAGATTGTCGGCAGCAAGGGCTGAACGAAATCCGCCACCGCAATACAGAATCAGTGGCGTGCCGGGATCGGGAACGGCCTTTTCGATATCCCGTTCAATGATGCCCTTCCCGAGATGAATCGCTTTGGGCAGGTGATCCTTGGCATATTCACTCTCTTCACGTACGTCCACCAGAACGAATCTCTCGCCACGATCGAGCTTCTTTTTGACTTCGTCGACTGTTGTCTCGCGCACCCGCTTCTTCGCATCGTTCACAATATTCAGAAATCTCTCGGAATGGTGCATGACAATCCTCTCCCCTAGAAATGCACAAATCGAATAAACAATCCTGCCAGAATTCCGCCCACCAAGGGACCGATGACTGGAATTGCCGCGTAATTCCAATCTGAATTGCCTTTGCCAGCAATCGGTAAGAAGGAATGCGCCAGCCGCGGACCGAGGTCCCTCGCTGGATTGATGGCATAACCGGTGGTGCCTCCCAGAGATAATCCAATTCCCCACACCAGACTAGAGACCAGATAAGGGCCGAGCCCGGCCGCGGGTCCTTCCGATGCAACCGCTTTTGAAAAGATTGCGCCAACAACAAGCACCAGTGCAAAGGTCCCTATGATCTCACTTAACAGGTTGGCGGCCATGCTCCGAATGGCTGGCGCGGTGCAAAAGCAGGCTCGCTTTAACTCCGCGTTCTCGGTTTCTTTCCAGTGTGGGAAGAAGTGTAGCCAGACCAGTGTCGCTCCAACCAAAGCCCCGGCAAGCTCAGCGACGAAGTAGCTCGGGAATTTCGCAAAATTGCCGGAGGTTACCGCCATGCCAACCGTGACCGCCGGGTTCAGATAAGCATCCGTGCTGCCGCAGGCGATCGCGGTAAACACACCAGCCATGACCGCAAAAGCCCATCCACTGGTGATCACGATCCAGCCGGCGCCCTCCGCTTTCGACTTCTTCAGCAGCACATTAGCAACAACACCATTGCCCAGGAGAATGAGAACGAGCGTACCCATGAACTCACCAAAAATTGGCGATCGCATCCCGTTGCCCTCCTACGATGTCGCTAATAATCAAACACGGCTAGTCAAGCCAGTCGAATGAGCGCTCAACCGCTTTCTTCCAGAGGCGATACTTCTCGTTGCGCGGACCGTCAGGCATCTGGGGTCGCCATGTCCGGTCTACCACCCACTGCGACCGTAATTCTTCTGTGTTCTTGAAGAAACCGGTCGCAAGGCCCGCGGCATACGCTGCGCCAAGAGCTGTTGTCTCCTTCACCCTGGGCCGAACCACTTCGCGATTCAGAATGTCGGCCTGGAATTGCATCAGAAGATCGTTCTCCACCATGCCGCCATCGGCTCGGAGAAGTTGAATCGGAATGCCTGAATCGTTCTCCATCGCTTCCACAACTTCACGAGTCTGAAAGGCGGTGGCTTCCAGAATAGCGCGCGCGAAATGTGCCTTGTTCGCGTAGCGGGTCAGGCCCGTAATTACGCCACGTGCACTACTCTTCCAGTATGGAGCGAACAGTCCCGAGAATGCCGGGACGATGTATACTCCGCCGTTGTCATCGACCGTGCGTGCGAGGGCTTCGATGTCGGCGCTGTTTCGGATGAGCCCGAAGTTGTCGCGTACCCATTGCACAAGAGCGCCCGTGATGGCAACGCTTCCCTCGATAGCATAGACCAGCTCTTCCTGGCCAAACTTGTATCCAACTGTAGTGATCAGGCCGCACTTTGACTGCACCAGGCGCTGGCCGGTATTCATCAGCAGGAAGCAACCCGTGCCGTATGTGTTCTTCGCTTCTCCTGGCGTGAAGCACGCCTGGCCAACTAGCGCCGCCTGCTGATCGCCAAGAATCCCTCCGATCGGAACTCCGGCGATCAATTCGGGCTTCGCTGAACCATACACTTCGCTGCTGGAGCAAATTGTTGGCAGAACCGAAGCCGGAATGTTGAACGTTTGTAGAAGTTCCGCATCCCAAGCGAGCCTTTGGAGATTCATCAGTTGCGTGCGACTGGCATTGGTGACATCGGTGATGTGAATTCCAGCATTGGAGCCGCCCGTCAGATGCCATACGAGGAAGGAATCGACTGTGCCGAACAGCAGATCGCCGTTCCCGGCTCTTGCGTGTGCGTCCGGGATATTGTCGAGAATCCATTGCAGCTTGAGGGCGCTGAAATATGTAGCCAAAGGGAGGCCGGTCCTGGCGCGAAAGCGATCACCGCCCCCTTCCCTGCTCAAACGTTCGACTTCGCCGGCTACGCGCGTGTCCTGCCAGACGAGAGCATTGCAAATCGCCTGGCCGCTCTTGCGGTCCCACACGATTGTCGTCTCGCGTTGATTGGTAATTCCGACCGCCGCCAGATCCGCCGGCCTAATCGCGGCTTGCTGCATGGCCTCGCCGATTACCTGTTGCGTGCGAAACCATATTTCTTGCGGATCGTGCTCCACCCAGCCGGGCTGCGGGTAGATCTGCTCATGTTCTTTCTGCGCCTGCGCGACGATCCTTCCGGACCGGTCGAAGATGATGAACCGAGTGCTGGTCGTCCCCTGGTCGATCGCTCCGATGTAATCCGCCATGCTAGTTTCCGAGGCCTGCAGTTGCTCTCATCCGCTGTAGTTTGTCGAGATATTCCGCAATCGCCAGTTCGCGCTGGTCATCCGTCCACGACAATTCGTCGGCAAGGTAATGCGCAGCGAATGGAGCAGCCTTGGCTGCCATGTCCCAACTGTAAAACTGCAATCCGATGCGGCGGGCCAGTATATCCTCAATGGTCATCGCCATGTCATGCCGAATGGCATGCACGATCTCAGCTTCAATCGCGGGGAACCCCTCGACGATGGGCTTGACGAACTCGCGATTCGAAGCCGCCAACTCGAGCATGGCGGTGGCGTTCGTTCCATATTTCGCGCTCATATGGCGCGCGGTTTCTGTGGTAACGCCGTACTTCTGTACAAGGGTCTCGAAAAATGTCGCGCTGTAATTCGCGCTGCCGTCCAGAGGATACGTTCGGGTCGGGCATGCGGTGATCGGCTGCTGGAGGCGTCTCTGAACCGCATTGATGGTGTCTTCCGACATGGCGCGGTACGTCGTCCATTTCCCGCCGAGAATGCTGATGAGGCCACTGTTCTCGTCTACCTCGACCCGGTGATCGCGACTGAGGCTTTTCGTCTCGCGCGAGGCGTCACCGATCAGCGGCCTGATTCCGGCGAAAGCAGCGACGATTTGCTTGCAGGCTAGCGGACGTTGCAGGAAACCATTGACATGCCGCAGCAGGTATTCGACGTCTTCCCGCGAGACGAATACTTCACCGGCCTCGGTTAGCGGTTCGTCTGTCGTGCCCACAAGCAAGCGGCCCATCCAGGGAATGGCGAAGATGACACGGCCATCACTGGTTTTTGGGATCAGCAGCGCGTCGCGTGCTTCAAACCCTTGCAGCGGGAAGAGTATGTGCGCACCCCTACTGAGCTTCAGGAGCGGCATTGCATTCGGCTCGACCAGTCGGCGAACCGCGTCGCCTGCGGGGCCGGTGGCATTCACGAAAGCACGGGCCTGACTTTCAAAGCTTCGCCCGGAAATTTCATCTCGGAGCAGCGCTGCCTGTAATTTCCCGGCTGCATTCTTCTCGAATCCAACCACCCGCGCATAATTCAGAGCTATTCCGCCGATGGCGATAAACGTTCGCACAAGAGCCAGATTGAATGCCGCATCGTCGAATTGACCGTCGCCATACGACACTGCACCGACCAGTCCCTCCGAAGTGAGCACGGGCAAACGTGACAACACCTGCCCGCGACTCAGGCTGCGGCTCGGCAAAAGATTGGCATTTCCGGCGAGAACGTCATAAGCCTTGACCCCAGCACCGAAGTACATCTTTTGCCAATGGCTATAGCACGGGATAAGGAACTCCATCGTGCCCGCAAGAAATGGTGCATTACGCAACATGTATCCGCGTTCGTAAAGGGCGCGCTTCACGACGCCGATTTGTCCAAAATCGAAATGGGCCACCGCTTCGCGAAGATAGCGGATGCCACCGTGAATCAGCTTTGTGGAAGCGCTGGAGGTGGCCGAAGCAAAATCGTTGGCTTCTACGAGAACGGTTCTCAGGCCGCGCAACTGCGCATCGAGAGCGCATCCTGCTCCCGTGGCGCCGCCGCCGATCACGCACAAGTCGAAGTGCTCTGCGGCGGCAGCAAGCGCATCGGAACGTCGCATCATGCGCGGCGCCTTATTCTCATTGCAACAGTCCTTTGCTCTTCAGAAACTCTCGGGCGACAACCGGAGTGTCGCGGCGCTCGCCGTCGACCGCATAATTCATCTTCCGCATTTCATCTTCGCTGATCTTTCCCGCTAAGTCATCGAGCGCCGTCTTGAGCAGGGGGAATCGTCGGATTGTATCTTGCCTCACGATCGGCACGGCATCGTAGGGTGGGAAGTAGTGCCGATCGTCCTGCAGGACAACCAGATTCAGCGCCTGGATTAGTCCATCGGTGCTATTCCCGACAATGAGATCGACCTGATGATCTTTGATCGCGCGATACAGGAGGCCGAGGTCCATCGCCTTGGGCGGCTGAGCAAAGTGCAGGTTGTAAACACGAGCCAGTCCGGCATATCCGTCGGGACGTTCCATAAACTCGTATCCGAATGCGGCCCTCCATTGCGGCGAGTATTTGCCGGCTTCGGAAAGCGTATGAATGTGCAATCTGCGCGCATCCTCACCTCGAATGATTACCGCAAAAGTGTTATTGAATCCGAGTGACGGCATAACATCCAGTTTGAAGCGTTGAGCGTACTCGCTTTTGACTCGCTGAAACACGTTCGCTTCGTTGCCACTCGGCTTTTCCTCAAGGATCGCTGTCAATGCCGTCCCCGTGTATTCCGGATAGACATCAGCTCTTCCGGCCAGGAGTGCCTGATGGCATACGTAGGTGCCGGCAAGGTAGAAACGCCGCTCCACCGGCACCTTGGTCCGGTACTCGATGTATTGGGCGAGAATCTCGCCCAGGATTGCCTGTTCAGTGAAATTCTTGGAAGCGACTACGATGCGGTCGTGATGCTGCGGCATGCAACTGGAGCACACGATCAGGGCGCAAACTATTGGCGCAGCAAGTTTCTTGAAAATCATACGTGTGGCGGAGTCAGGCCCGCCTCCACCCATCCCAGGCTGAGATCGCTGCCCAGAGCCAGCAATGCGGCCGGAAGCGCGCCCGCAAGAATCAATTGATTATTGACCATTGCCAAGCCACGAAAAATAAACTCCCCAAGCCCTCCCGCTCCGATTGCCGCAGCGATCGTCGCAACCCCGATAGAAATAACAGTGGCCGTTCGCACACCCGCCATGATGAAGCTTGCCGCCAGCGGCAACTCAACCTGGAACAGCAGCTGCCCGTTCGTAAGGCCCATGCCCTCGGCCGCCTCACGCACCGCCGGATCCACTCCCATGATTCCCGTATACGTATTCCGCACGATGGGAAGAAGCGAATAGAGTGCCAATGTGACAATGGCAATTCGCTCCGCTCTTGCGCCCAGCCAGGGTGCTGGTAAGAGAAAGCCGAAAAGGGCAAGGCTGGGGATGGTCTGAATGATGTTTGCGCTGCCGAGAATGGCCGTGCGCAGACGCGGCTTTCGAGTCATGAGTATGCCAAGCGGAATACCGACCGCAACCGCAATGAGAATCGAGATTCCTACCAGCCATATGTGCTCGAGCGTTGCTTCGCCAATCTCCCGCTGATGAAACAGAATGTAGTGGAGCATTTTCGCATTTCCTCTCAGCAACCGCCGAATGCTTCGATATAGGCCCTCACCGCCGGATCGTCACTTACCTTGAATTGCTCCGGGGTGTAGGAGCCAATCAGTGTTCCGCTTTCCATCAGCCCAATCCTGCTTCCCAACAGCAGTGCTTCGCGGATGTCATGCGTGACCAGCACGATGGTTTTCTGCAGTCGATCGCGTAGCCGAAGAAACTGCTGCTGCAACTCGTTACGGCTCAGCGGATCGAGTGCGCCAAAAGGCTCGTCCATGAGCAAGATTGGTGGATCGGACGCGAGCGCCCGCGCCACGCCCACCCGCTGCCGCTGCCCTCCCGATAACTGATACGGATAGCGTTTGCCGAACTGTGCAGGATCGAGGTCAACTAACCTGAGCATCTCGTCCGTTCGCTCGCGAATCTCAGACCTGCTTCGCTTCTCGAGACGCAAGACTACACCCACATTTTTTGAGATCGTATGGTGTGGAAACAATCCCGCTTCCTGGATCACATATCCAACCCGCCTGCGCAACTGGATGAGGTCCCATTGTGTCGTGGGCTTGCCCTCCACCAGGACTTCGCCTGCGTCCTGTTGAAGTAATCGATTGATCAGCTTTAGGGATGTCGTTTTCCCCGATCCACTGCGCCCGAGCAGAACCAACGTCTCGCCGCCCTGAATTGCGAGATCCATGTCCTGGAGAACTTTCTGGCCATTCGGTGCGCGATAGCTGACGCGGCGGAACTCGACCACGTTGCCTGCGGGTGAAGACTCGCCGTCATGGGACGAGTTGTCAGTCATGCTTTGCATGAACGCTCTCTATTGGACACGCGCTAGCGGACAACGATACAAACTGGCGTGGTCCACTGTACATAGTGCGTCACCGAATTATGCAAATGATGGCTCGCATCGGTTTTTTGGCGTGAATTGGGCGTGTACACAGGTATGATTAGGACTACAAAGAAATTGCCAGCGGCCCATCTGCTGAGCCCATTCCGCGGCCGACAGGGAACCTGATCGACAATCCGGGTTGTTTCCTAGCATTGAGCCGGACAGCCATTCCCTATCGAAGCGCACTTGGAAACACTGAGATCATGGTCACATTGCAAGAGGTGAAAGCGGCACGGGAACGGATTCAGGATTCCGTCTTCATCTCACCCTGCTCGCATTCAGAAACATTTTCGCAGCTTACCGGCAACAAGGTTTTTCTTAAACTCGAAAATACGCAGATGACCGGCTCCTACAAGGAGCGTGGCGCACTGAATAAGATCCTGACGCTTACTCCGGAAGAGCGCTCACGAGGGTTGATCGCGGCTTCAGCAGGCAATCACGCGCAAGCAGTTTCGTATCACGCGACTAAGCGCCACATTTGTGCGCAGATCTGCATGCCTTTAGCTACGCCACTGAACAAGGTAATGGCAACGCGTCGCTTTGGAGCCGAGGTCGTCCTATACGGCGCGAATTACGACGAGGCTTGCGACGAGGCTATGCGCCTGTGTTCGAAGCAGGGACTCACTTTCATCCATCCCTTTGATGACGACGCGGTAATCGCGGGACAAGGAACCGTTGCCCTGGAGCTGCTGGAACAGTTGCCCGAGGTGGAAGTGGTAGTCACGCCCATTGGAGGGGGTGGATTAATCAGCGGAGTGGCTTGCGCGCTGAAAGAGACGAATTCCAAAATCCGCATTATCGGCGTCCAGACCTCGCGTTTGCCATCGATGAAAGCGGCGATCGATTCTGGTGAGCAGGTCGTACTACCCGTAGCCTCGACACTGGCGGATGGCATCGCCGTGCGGCGCGCCGGCGACAATACAGTTCCCATGGTGCGCAAGTACGTGGATGAAATCGTCACCGTCGAAGAAGAGGAAATAGCCAGCGCAATTCTTCTTTTGCTGGAGCGCGAAAAGACGCTGGCCGAGGGCGCGGGCGCGGTAGCCGCCGCTGCCCTGGCGCATCAAAAGATTGCGTATAAGGGCAAAAAGATTGTTGCCATTGTTTCGGGCGGGAATATTGATGTTTCCATTCTCTCTCGCATCATCGACCGTGGATTGGCGAAAGATGGACGCCGCATCCGCCTGCGCATTCACCTGCCCGACTATCCGGGAGCGCTGCACCGACTGACCGGAGTGCTGGCCGAGCATCGAGCGAACATCGTTGAAACCTCCTATGACCGTACTTATTTCGGGGTAAACCTCGGCGACACGGCGATCGACCTCACCATGGAAACGCGCGGCTCAGAACATGTAGAGGAGCTGCTGGCTGCTCTTGAAGCGGAAAAGTATGTGCTGGAGAGGATTCAGTAAGCGATAAGTCCGGCGTCTCGGCGCGGGCTTTCAGAACCGCGATCCCTTTTGATTAGCTAAATAACGTGCCTTGGGAGCGCGCGTGTTGGCGACGTGGCCTGGGCTTCTGAAAGAGCTCTACCCGATTTCGGCCGCGATCTTTCGCCTGGTATAGCGCCTTGTCTGCGGCCTGTAAAACCTGGTGGACCGAAGTAGCTTCGGAGTGTGGCTCTGCGACGCCGATGCTGATGGTGACGTTCGTATCCGTACGGCGCTGGAATCGAAGGATCTTTCGTTGTGGCGAACGGCGCTCCGGACGTTCTCGAACGCTGCGTTCCGGCCCGCGCACAACAAAGTTCGATTCGGCAACCATCCGCCGGAGACGCTCGGCTTCCATGATTGCCTCTTCCGCACGGATGCCCGGATACACCAACACAAACTCTTCGCCGCCGAAACGGAAAGCTCGCCCATTGGCGCCGGCATCCTTCAACTTGGAGGCCACCATGCGAAGCACCTGATCGCCAACGTCGTGACCGAATGTGTCGTTGAATCTCTTGAAGTGATCGATGTCAACGATAGCGAGGGAATACTGTCCCGACATCCCGGGGATCATCTGATTGAAGGCGCGTCGCCCCGGCAACTTGGTCAGTTCGTCCTGGTAGGAAATCTGATAGGACGTTTCCACGACTGCGATGGCCAGGAAGACACCGGCGAGTATGCAATACGAGGTGGCTCTTCCCGGGCTGTTGTTCACGATTGCGGCAAATACGGCCCACAGTGACCAGAACAACGAGTTGTCTTCCGGCGACTCGGTAACCCACCAGCGCGCACCGATAGCTCCAGCCGCGATGATGAATAACGCGATGCTGATCTCCGGCATGCGCGTCGTAAACCGGTGGACGGTAGGGCTCTCCATCCAGGTAAAGATGGACGGTCCGGGGCGACAGGCCACCGCGATGATTGCTGCCTGTGCAACCAGCAAGCCGCTCCACCAGGCGAAGGCAGCGCGGTCAAAAGTGGGATTATCCACCAATAGGAGGAGAGCAAAATTCAGCGGAATAATGAGCGAGAGACAGCGGGCCAGGTCTCTCGAAAATGCGGTAGCACCGGCCGGCGTGCCCCATCCCAGCAGAACCTGTTCCGCAACTACCACAAGGATAGCGGCTAGCAGCACTCGATAGAGATGAAAACGGAGCGCCAGCGCCATGGCAGCTACCAGGAGAAAAATCGAAAAGAAGCGCAGTGTCGAGGTCGCAACTACCGGCAGCAGCCGCGTTTGCAGCAGGAGGAGCGCTACGAAAAACAGGCCCCCGCTTGGTACGAACAGATGAAAGAGTACTGACCTAATACGGCGGTTCAAACCTTACCTGATTGCTCCAGGATGGGGATTCTCCTGGCCAGTTCCCAACATAGTCCCTCTCATTCGCTTCCAAAAGTGCCTCTTGGGATACGAAGATGCCACCAGACGTACATCACGGGGAGTGAACTAAGGAGACCGTCACATAAGGCAAAAAAGCATCGCGTTTAGGACTCGCTCATCACCAGTTCGCCGCCGGTCTCGAAGAGGCTCTCCACCTGGTACTTCGCTTCGGTAGCCGCCCGGATGCGAACTTCAATCTGCTTTTCGAGGGCAGCGATTCGCTTCGCGTCAGGTTTGGGCCGTTGCCCGAGCCGCACGAGAGCCGGCAAGGCCATCCACCACAGGAATTGCTCAAAAAGTTCCTTGTTGAAGTAGCGAATTCCTTCGTACGAATGCACGCCGATCAACCACGCAATGTCGGGATCGTGCAGCCAACTGAAGGGCGCTTGGGTAATTTTCGGCTTCTCTCCTGGAGCCCACGCCCGATGCGCTAAAAGTCCGCGAATGCGCGCAGCAGCGCGCCAGCGATCATCTCCTTCGATCCCCAAGGAATTGAACAGCTGTGCCATCGGCTCACGGAGACGCAAGGCGTCGAGCAACTGTGCCGCTGCGCGGTCGGGATCAGCCGGATCGAGGTAAGAGCCTAAGGCGTACATGGCGGCCCAGGCGATAACCGTATCCCAGATCGCTGCCGTTTTTTCGCCTTCAGTATTGAACGGCAGTACCTTGTTCGCTTCCGCTAGCAGCTCTTCCGGAAATTGCTTCGCAAATTGTGGGATCTGCAAAGCGCCGTCGATCTGATCTCCGAACAACTTTAAACATGTCTCAACATCGCCTTTCCATTTTGGAGCGGGCGATAGACCCGTAATCTCGCCATGATCGGCTTCGACGAAATGGCGCACCTGCTCCAGGAAAGCCCGGACGCGATCCTTCATTTGCGGCAACAGATCCGACTCAGGCTTGGCAGTTGCCTGTATTTCAGCGTGCTTGGCCAAAGAGTCCGCGATCGCTGGCTCCAGCACCCATCGCAAAGAATCGTGGACCGGCTTCAACTGCAGCGCTCGCATGGCATCGGCGAGGCTCGAAACTCCCCGACCGCCGAGCGAATCGCACAGCATCCCCCACGGATGATTCAAGTCTTCCTGCAGATTCCGCCAATCCAAGAAGACATGACATTTATAGGCACCGAGTTCCAAGCGCATTCCCTTCTCGGCGAGGTCGCGGGCGCGATAGAGATATTCCAGGCCCGTGACGGAGTCGCGGGCTGCGATGAAGTTCGCTGCATCCCACGAAGCGCCCAGGGCGTCACCGACTGTCCGCTGACGAAGGTGCTTGTTGCCGTCGGGCCGCTTTTCCGCGTAAGCACACGAAACGCGAATCCAGCCACGCGTGTCGCCGTAACGATTGTTGTAGACGACCAGCGCCCGCTCATCGCCGAGTTGGTTGGAGTACGCGAACACGTCTTCGTTTACCTGGCCTGATTCGGTATAGAAGTCGAAAAGCAGGAAGTCGCGCACTTCCGCAAAGAGCGCCCGCCGATGCAGCAATGGTGTTATCTCGCGCTCATGACGCGCAACCAGCCACGAGTCCGGTTGTTCGTCGTGATATGCGCGGCGGTATTCCATTCCGTAGCGCTCGGTAAATCCCTCGATCTGCCCATGGCCGAACATCGGAAGACCCGGCAGCGTTGACATCAATGTGCAAACGCCAAAATACTTGTCGCCTTTTCCGAACTGATCCACTGCTGTGCGTTCGTCCGGATTGTTCATGAAGTTGACGTAGCGCTTGAGGATCTCGGGGTCGAACTCGATGGTGTTCTTAATAACGCTGCGATAGTTCTGATTTTCCTCGTCGCGCAGCATATTCATGAAGGCGCTGTTGTAAACACGATGCATGCCGAGGGTACGGACGAAGTAGCCTTCGAGCAGCCAGAATGCCTCGGCAAGGAGAAGCGTGCCTGGGACTTCGGCAGCAACCCGATCGACGACTTCGCGCCAGAACTCCTGTGGCATGGCGCGATCGAATTCCGGCTTTGTTAATCCATGTTCGGCACGCGACGGAATCGCGCCGCCCGTACCCGGTACCGGATACCACAAGCGCTGGTAATGCTGCTTGGTCAGCGTCATCGCGGCGTCAAAGCGAATCACCGGCGACAGCCGCGCGACATGCAGAATGTTCTGGATGACCGCCTCACGCACTTCAGGCTTCAGGTAGTTCAACTGAGCTGTGTCGTTCCAGGGAAAACTGGTTCCGTCGTTTCCGTGATAAATAAAACGAGTGTCTCCAGTCCAACGGTCCACTCTGCGAAACACCACGGCAGCATCGGTACGATCGTAGTAGTGATCTTCGATTTTGATCTCGACTCGCCCATCGCTGGAAACATCCGGGCCGTCGAAGCGATAAGAAGGAAAGGGACTGTACGGCAACTGAATGAACCAGTCGGAGTGCTCGATCACCCAGCGCGAATCGATCCCCATATGATTTGGCACCATGTCACTACCCATGCGAATGCCACGCAGCATGGCGCGGTCACGCAAATTGAGGAACGCACCCTCGCCGCCAAGATCGTGCGCGACAACATAGTCATCCAGCGAATACGCTGATGCCGCGGCCTCTGGATTTCCGGTCAACTGCTTGATGCGCTGCGATGCGCGGCTTCTCTCCCACAAGCCAATGAGCCAAAGCGCGTTGAAGCCGCGGCGGGCCATCAGGTCCAATTCTTCATCCGGAACCTGGCTCAGGCTGTGAATGTGCCGGCGGTATTTCTTCGATAGTTGATCGAGCCAGACGTAAACACTTTTGGCGATCATTACCGTGCGCGGCATCCATTCGGTATCGGCACTGAAGCGCTCGTACTCAGGCTCGCGCGCAATGAAGTGCGGAATGGCCGCCGCACTGGAATCACCCTGTAAGCCGCCCAAGGCTCCAAGAGCCTGATGCGGATGGAACCGCATCCAGATTGCGATTTCTTCTTCCTTAAAGATGTCCAGAGCAACCATTATTCGCCGTAGAAAGTCGCCCAGCAGCGCCGTCCACTTCTCGCGCATAAAAGCGAGCTGGCCTTCCAGGGAATCCGGAGAAGCCAGCGCAGGTGCCCGCAACACCGCTACCAGGTTTTGATTGTCGGGACCGAAGCGCGGACGCGTTTCGAAGTAGCTGTGCAGTGCCGATGTAATGCTTTTATAGTTCGTCTTTTCCGTCAGCGAGAGATCATCAAACAGTTCTCGATATTGTCGAAAAGCGGGATTCTCATTCGCCAGCCATAGCATCATGAGCTCTTCGAGCGCAACCGCACGATGTGACATGCCGCCGGTGGACTTTGCGAGCCAGTCGCCGGATGTTTGCTCACCCCGGTAAACGACAATCGGTGGAAACTGCGTTGTGAACGCGAGTAAGGTTTTGTTCAGACCTTCGGCGCCCAACTGCGATTCGAACCATGTGACGGCATCCTCCATGGCTCGCGGGTCACGCTGCTGCCGGTAGAGCGCGACAAGAGCATGCAGTGCTTCATCGATGAGTCCCATGGCATTGAGCGCGCCGGGACGAACCGCCAACTCCGGGTGCTTCTGTACATCGCGCAAGCGGTTCATCTTTTCTGCAAAGCGGCGGCTGGCTGCGGGGTTCGCAAAAAAGACATTGCCGTTCCACGAGAAGATTTCTTCCTCGAACTGATATTGGTCGCGAACCAGGCGGGAGACGTGAAACTCGAACTTGGGAAGGTGGGTCATCATTTTGAGCGCACTCGGTTCATGATTCGACATCGAGTGACTTCAATGCGTTAAGAACGATAACAGAAGAACTGGTTGAAGCAAGCCCGCAATACAGAATCGATTTGCATGCAGGGAAAAAAGTGAGAAGCCTTTTGCCGGCGAGCGAGTTGCTCAGATCAATGAAACTTCAACATTTCGCGCGCCGCATTGTGCCCGGGCGTGCCCATCACGCCGCCGCCGGGATGAGTGCCGGATCCGCAAATGAACAGGCCGCGAATAGGAGTACGATATCGAGCCCATCCGGAAACCGGGCGGAGCATGAACATCTGGTCCACGCTCATCTCTCCATGAAATATGTTGCCACCAGTCAGCCCGAACTCTCGTTCCAGGTCCAGCGGAGTAAGCGTCTGCACGTGCTCAAGTCCCTTCGAGAACCCTGGAGCATACTCGTCAATAATTTCCAGCACGCGTTTTGTGAACGGCTCGCGCAACTCGTCCCACGTCCCCTGTCGCAGCCGATAGGGAGCATACTGAATAAAGATGCCGATAATATGCTTGTCAGCCGGTGCGAGCGTGGGGTCATACTGGGTAGGAGAAGTCAACTCCAGGAGAGGCGATTGCGACGGTCTGCCATATTTCGCATCGTCCCAGGCTCTTTCGACATAATCAGTGTCCGGGCAAATGTGCATCGTCGCTCGATGCTGCGGCCCTTGATTTCCTGGCAGCGCACGGAAATTCGGCAGTGCGGATACTGCCAAATTGATCTTGATGGAAGTTCCTTCGCAGCGGTACTTGTGGATCAAATCGAGAAAGTCTGCATCCAGATGCCGCCGGTCAATCAGGTTAAGGAAAGTTCGCTTGGGATCGAGATTGCTGGCAATCAGCGGCGCATCGAATTCTTCGCCATTGCGCAAAACCACTCCACGCGCCCGGCCGTTTTCGATCTTGATCGATTGCACCTCAGCATCGGTTCGGATCTCCGCGCCCGCTGCTTTCGCCGAGGCGGCAATGGCATCTGAGATCGCTCCCATGCCGCCGCGAACAAAACCCCACAATCCGCGGTGTCCGTCCACTCCGCCCATGCAATGATGAAGCAGAATGTAAGCCGTACCCGGAGACCTGGGGCCGCCATTCGCGCCTATGACTCCGTCGGTGGCGAGGGTAACCTTGATTTGTTCATTTTCGAACCAATCGTCCAGAAAATCGGCTGCACTCTGGGTAAAAATTTTTACCAGACCGACAATCTCTTTTGCGCTCAGGCCGCGCGTCTTGCCCAGCAGCTTCAGATATTCGGGAAGATCGAAGACTCCTTTCGGGGGAAAGACAGGTGGCGTGACATGCAGAATGGATTCGACCACCATGGAAAGTCGCTCCAGGTGCTCTTCATAGGCGGGGTAGGTTTCGGCGTCACGGCGGGAGAATTTCGCAATCTCACCTAGAGTCTTGTTGCGGTCCTGCCACAGAAATAGATAGCGGCCGTCGGGAAAAGGAGAAAAGAAGGCAGGATCTTTGGCGTCCACCCGATAGCCGTATCGCTCCAGTTCCAGATCCGAAACGACCTTGGGAGAAAGCAAGCTGGACAGGTAGGATGCTACGGAGACCCGGTACCCAGGCCAGACTTCCTCAGTGACGCAGGCGCCTCCCGGTTGATAGCGTCGCTCCAGCACCAGCACGCGCTTCCCGGCTTTGGCCAGGTAAGCTGCTGTCACCAGACCGTTGTGGCCGCCGCCGACAACTATGACATCGTATCGGGAGACTTTCCTGGAAAGGGCCGCTGCTCCCCTCCCTTGCGCAGACGTGCTCATTGGGAATCCACTCCCCTGGTGCGTGCGGCTGAATCCATGGCGTCTTTCAAATCCCGAGCCAACAATCGATGAAACAGGTGCTCACCGGCTTCCCTTCGCACCGAAAGCCTGCCTGCCTGATAAGCGCGCGAATGTAACCCGCGCTGCACTGCCTCACAGATGTTCAGGTCTTCCCTTTGAATCCCGTCGCTGACTGCAACACTCGCTGTATTCTGGTCGTGTTTTTCGGGTGAGACATCGGCAAAGTAGAAGTCAAAAACTACCTTGGTTGCATTAACACCGACCGGAATAACCAGATTGGTATCCATCACACCCTGATAGATGTTGATCATAAAATTCGGATAAATCCAATAGTAGTACGCGCGCTCGCCTGTCCGCGAAGCTGCGACTTGTGCGTCTGCTTGCGACGAAGTGATGGGACTTGTTTGCAGGCAGAAATGCTCACCGTTCTCGATCGTGTACTCGGCATAGTCAAGAACGCTGTTTAGCCCCTTGTGCAGATAGGGGATGTGGTAGCCGCCATCAAGATAGTTGTCGACGAATACCTTCCAGTTGCAGTTGAGTGTGTAGGTGCGGGAATCGAAAAACTTCAGAGCGTCAATGCCGAGCGGTGCAACCAGCTGCTTTACGTTTCCTAGAAACTCGTTCAGGCGCTGTCCGGGCCCACCGATGCAAACAAAGACAAACTGTTCCCAGGTATCGACTGCGACCTGAACCAGCCCATTTGCAGCGCGATCGAAGTTGCAGACGCCAGCAAAGTCCGGGGTGCCCTTGAGGCTACCGTCGAGACCGTAACTCCATCCATGATAAGGGCAGCGGAACAGCTGAACGGACCCACATGGCTCCTGGACAACTGCTGCAGCATGATGACGACAAACATTAAAGAAGGCGTTTAACTTATTGTCGAAGCCGCGAACGACCACGATCGGCTCTCCGCCGACTTGGGTCGCCAAGTATTGGCCGGGCTGCGCTACCTGGTCGGTCCTGCCCACCATTTGCCAGTTTTGGCCGAAGACGATGCACCGCTCGATTTCCGCCAGGTATGGGTCTGTATACCATGGGGCAGGAATGGTAGACGCCTCTGCTAGCGGGCGCTGATCGTCGTACAAGTTCAGGAGACGTTCGATCACAAGATTTGTCCTGCCAATGGTTCGTTATTCAAGGTCAGCGTCCAACAACAGGACGCGACCTGGGCACCGAGCGAAGCTGAGGCCGGGGTTAAAGCTCGGCGGGAAGTGTAAACGAAGGTGAGCATCGATGTCTTGCAGCGCAAATGAAAGCCCCCGCTGAAGGCAGCGGGGGCCACAGGGTCAATCGAAGCAGTTTTCGCTACAGCGACACTCTTTCGCCTCTCCTCACAGCCGCAAAGGTGGGCTGGATATGGGCGGTCTTAAGGTAAGAGTCGACGCTCGCGGCGGCCTTGCGACCTTCGGCAATCGCCCAGACAACAAGAGACTGTCCACGCCGCATGTCGCCCGCCGCAAAAACACCCGGAACCGAAGTCGCGTATTGATCGTCGGTCGCGACGTTTCCGCGAGGATCGAGGACGACACCGAGTTGTTCGATCATGCCGTTGCGTACCGGGCCAGAAAAGCCCATTGCCAGCAGGACGAGATCCGCGTCCATGGTGAACTCGGTGCCTGCAATCGTTTCGAACTTTGGCGGTGGACCGACGCGAATCCCATGCAACTGCTTCACATTGCCGTGCTCGTCACCGGTGAACTTCTGGGTGGCAACGCTCCATTCCCGAACACCACCCTCTTCATGGGAACTTTCGACGCGAAGCTGCATCGGCCACAAAGGCCATGGCGTTTGGGGAGCACGATCCTGTGGCGGCATCGGCATGATTTCGAACTGATGAACGGACAGCGCTTTCTGGCGATGGCTGGTACCGAGGCAGTCAGCGCCTGTGTCGCCTCCACCGATAATTACGACTCTCTTACCGGTCGCGAGAATGGCACCTGCATCAGGAACGATATCGCCTTCATTACGACGATTTTGCTGCGGCAGGAATTCCATTGCGAAGTGAATGCCTTTTAGTTCGCGTCCGGGTACCGGCAAATCCCGCGGCTGTTCGGCGCCCCCCGCGAGCAGGATTGCGTCGTACTCATGCTGCAGATCCTGCACTGGCAGCGTTTTTCCGACATGCGCTTTGGTAACGAAGCGAATACCTTCCGCTGCCAACTGCTCCAGACGGCGATCCAGAACTCTCTTCTCCAGCTTGAAGTTCGGGATACCGTAGCGAAGCAGGCCTCCGATTCTGTCAGCCTTCTCGTACACGGTAACCCAATGCCCAGCGCGGTTGAGTTGCTGCGCGGCAGCTAATCCTGCCGGACCGGAGCCGACAATCGCAACCTTTTTCCCGGTACGAAACTTCGGCGGTTCGGGCTTAATCCAGCCTTCGTCAAAGCCGCGATCAACAATGTTCTTTTCGATGTTCTTGATCGTCACCGGTGGAGCATTGATCCCCAGCACGCACGCGGCTTCACAGGGCGCCGGGCAAATTCGTCCAGTGAAATCGGGAAAGTTATTCGTCGAATGCAGACGCCGGACCGCGTCCTTCCAGCGGCCCTGGTAGACAAGGTCATTCCAGTCCGGAATGATGTTGTTCACCGGACATCCGTTATGGCAGAAGGGCACGCCGCAATCCATACAGCGCGCGCCCTGCGCCTTCAATTTATCCTCCGGGAACTCCTGATAGATCTCAAACCAGTCATTGATGCGCTGCGCAACCGGACGGCGCTGAGGCAGTTCGCGATCGAATTCCATGAAACCGGTTGGCTTACCCATGCTGCACCTGCCCAACTGCCATCGCCATGGGGACAGCCTCGCCCGGAATGTAAGCGCGTTCAGCGCGGCTTACGCCGAGCACGCGCTTGTACTCGTGCGGGAAGATCTTGATGAAACGTGGAAGCATGTCGTCCCAATTCTCCAGGATCCACTTAGCCCGCGGACTATTGGTGAACTCGTAATGTCGCTGTACGAGATTGTGAATAACATCCGCGTCCTTCGTTTCGATAATCGGCTCCAAATCAACCGACGCCAGATTACAGCGCTTTTCCGTAAAGTCGCCCTTCTCGTCGAAGACGTACGCGATACCTCCGCTCATACCGGCAGCGAAATTTCGCCCGCAAGCGCCCAGTACCAACACCAGGCCGTTAGTCATGTATTCGCAGCCGTGATCGCCAACGCCCTCGACTACGGCAGTCGCGCCGGAGTTGCGAACCGCAAAACGCTCGCCCGCCACTCCGTTGAAGAATGCCTCGCCGCTGGTAGCGCCGTAAAGGACGACGTTTCCGATGAGGATGTTCTCTTCCGGCTTGAAGGTGGAACCCTTGGGCGGATAGACAATGATGCGTCCGCCTGAAAGGCCCTTGCCGACGTAGTCGTTGGCGTCGCCTTCGAGCGTGAGCGTGATTCCCTTCGCCAGGAATGCGCCAAAGCTCTGCCCTGCCGATCCGTCGAACTTGAAGCGAATGGTTTCGTCGGGCAGCCCTTGCGATCCGTACCGTCGTGCCACTTCCCCGCTGAGCATTGCGCCTACGGTGCGGTGGACGTTGCGGATCGGGAAGCTGGCTTCGACCGGCGTGCGGTACTCGAGCGCGCCCTTCGCAGTCTTGGTCAGCTCGTGATCGAGCGCCTGTTCCAGACCATGGTCCTGTTTCGTAACGCAATGCCGCGCCACACGGGCCGGCAACACGGGGCTGTAGAGGATCGCCGAGAAATCCAGACCGCTGGCCTTCCAATGCTCCGCGGCGGCTTGTGCATCCAGCATTTCCACGCGTCCGACCATTTCGTCGAACTTGCGGAAGCCCATCTGCGCCATGTACTCGCGTACCTGCTCGGCAATAAAGAAGAAGAAATTAATCACGTGCTCCGGTTGACCACGGAAGCGCTTACGCAACTCTGGATCCTGGGTCGCAATGCCTACCGGACAGGTATTCAGGTGGCACTTGCGCATCATGATGCAGCCCATGGCGATTAACGGCGTAGTCGCGAAGCCGAATTCTTCTGCACCCAGCAGAGCAGCGATGACAACATCACGCCCTGTTTGCAGTTTGCCGTCTGTCTGCACGCGAATGCGGCTGCGCAAATCATTGAGCAGCAGGACCTGCTGCGTTTCGGCGAGCCCAAGCTCCCAGGGAATGCCGGCGTGCTTAATCGAACTGAGAGGAGAAGCACCCGTGCCGCCGCTATCGCCGCTGATCAGCACAACGTCGGCATGCGCCTTCGAGACGCCAGCGGCGACCGTACCCACGCCAACTTCAGCCACGAGCTTCACAGCAATCCGCGCCTGCGGATTGACGTTTTTCAGGTCGTAAATCAGCTGGGCCAGATCCTCGATCGAGTAGATGTCATGGTGCGGTGGCGGTGAAATCAATCCCACGCCGGGGATGGAGTGCCGCAGTCGCGCAATGACTTCGTCCACTTTGTGTCCGGGCAACTGACCGCCTTCGCCCGGCTTGGCGCCCTGCGCCATTTTGATCTGCAATTCATCGGCATTAATCAGATAGTTCGTGGTCACGCCGAAGCGCGCCGATGCAACCTGCTTCACCGCACTGCGACGCAAATCGCCATTCGGGTCGGGTTTGAAGCGCTGCTCATCCTCGCCACCTTCGCCGGTGTTCGATTTGCCACCAATGCGGTTCATGGCAATGGCCAGCGTTTCGTGTGCCTCCTTGCTGATGGAGCCAAACGACATTGCACCGGTGGTGAAGCGCTTCACGATTTCCTTCGCCGGCTCAACCTCCTCAATCGAGATTGGCTTGTCGGACTTCTTGATCTTCATCAGCCCGCGAAGGGTACAGAGGTTCCGGTTCTGGTTGTCGATGAGGTCCGTGTATTCCTTGAAAGTCTTCGGATTACTCTGACGTACTGCATGCTGCAGCTTACTGATCGTATCGGGGTTGAGCAGGTGATATTCGCCGTCCTTGCGGTAATGGTAGGTCCCACCAACCGCGAGGTCAGTTTCGTAATCTGTCTTGCTGCGATACGCATGCTCGTGACGCAGCTGTGCTTCGCGTGCCAGCACTCCCAGGCTCACGCCCTCGATTCGTGAAGTTGTCCCGACGAAGTATGCATCCACAAGATCCTTGTTCAGGCCGATGGCTTCGAACACCTGGGCGCCGCGATAGCTTTGCAGCGTCGAAATGCCCATCTTCGAGAAGGTCTTCAGTAAGCCTTTATTAATGGCCTTGATGAAATTCTTGACCGCTTTCTCCGGGTTAATGCCATTCGGCAGATATCCCCGCCACGCGCGTTCTTCCAGGGTCTCAATCGCCAGATAAGGATTGATCGCACTTGCGCCATAGCCGATCAGCAGCGCGAAATGCATGACTTCACGCGGCTCGCCTGATTCGATAATCAGCGCCACCTGGGTACGGGTTTCTTCACGTACCAGCAAATTGTGTACGGCCGCCAAGGCGAGCAAGCTCGGAATCGGAGCATACTGCTTGTCGACGCCACGGTCGGACAGAATGAGCAACGTGTAGCCCGACTTCACTGCCAGCGACGCTCTTTGGCACAATTCCTCGAGAGCGCGCTTCAGTCCCGCTTCTCCCTCCTGTGCACGGAAAAGCGCAGGCAGTGTGGTCGCCAGCAGATCGCCAGTGGAAACACGGCGCAGTTTCTCCAGATCGCGATTCGTAAGAATCGGCTGCGGCAGCTTCAGGGTGTGACAGTTCTCCGGCGTTTCTTCCAGAATGTTGCGCTCGGTTCCGATGTAGCTGATGAGCGACATCACCATCTCTTCGCGGATGGGATCGATCGGCGGATTCGTGACCTGCGCAAACAACTGCTTGAAGTAGTTGAAGAGCAACTGCGGGCGATCTGAAAGGCAAGCGAGAGGCGTGTCGGTACCCATCGAGCCGATTGGCTCTTCACCATTCTTCGCCATCGGCTCAAGGATCATCTTCAGATCCTCTTCCGTGTACCCGAACGCGCGCTGCCGGCTAAGGATGGTGTGCTGATCGGATCCGTGCACACGGTTCGGCTCCGGCAGTTGATCCATCGTGATCTGATTTTCCGAAAGCCACCGCGCGTACGGCTGCCGTGACGACAGTCGCTGCTTGATTTCCTTATCCGAAATGATTCGACGTTCGACCGTATCGACCAGGAACATCTTGCCCGGCTGAAGACGCCCCTTTCGCTTCACCTGCTCGGCAGGGATGTCCAGCACGCCGGCCTCGGAAGCCGCGACCACCACGTCATCGTGCGTAATCACGTAGCGGCCTGGACGGAGGCCGTTGCGATCGAGTGTAGCGCCGATCACGCGACCGTCGGTGAACGCAATTGCCGCCGGGCCATCCCACGGTTCCATCAGCGATGCGTGATACTCGTAAAACGCACGCTTCTCCGGTTTCATATGCGGATTCCCTGCCCAAGCTTCGGGAATCAGCATGGCCATCACATGTGGCAGAGTACGTCCCGACTGCACCAGCAACTCGACCGCATTGTCAAAGCTGGCGGAATCGCTGCCGCCCGGCGTAACGATCGGAAACAGCTTCTGGATATCTTCGGCGAACAAAGGCGACGAAAGAATCGACTGCCGCGCATTCATCCAGTTCACGTTGCCCCGAACCGTGTTGATCTCGCCGTTATGGGCGATGTAGCGGTAGGGGTGGGCGAGCTTCCAGCTCGGGAACGTATTGGTCGAAAATCGCTGGTGTACCAGGCAAAGCGCGCTGGTGGCATCCGGATCGGAGAGATCGCCATAGAAATTACAAATCTGGGGAGCGAGCAACAGACCTTTGTAGATGATGGTACGACAGGAAAGCGAAGGAAGATAAAACATCTCCTTGTCTTCCACATCTGACTCGGCTGCCTCGTTCTCAGTTCGCTTGCGGACGATGTACAGTTTGCGCTCGAATTCGTCCTCGCCCATTTCTTCCGGACAGGCAATGAAGATCTGCTCAATGTAGGGTTGGGATCGCCTGGCCTCGCGCCCGATGGCGTCACCGTTCACAGGGGTGTCGCGCCAGCCAAGAACTTTCAAGCCCTCTTCAGCTGCGATGCGCTCCAGCATTCCTTCACATTGAAGGCGCTGGTGCTTTTCCACCGGCAGGAACACCATCCCAACGGCGTATTTTCCGGGCTCAGGTAAGGTAATGCCCAGGACGGCGCATTCGCGCGCAAAGAATTTATGCGGGATCTGGATGAGCACACCGGCGCCATCGCCCGTCTCCGGATCGCAACCGCAGGCACCGCGATGGGTGAGGTTGATCAAAACCTCGATGCCCTTGCGGATGATGTCGTGGCTCTTCTCTCCGCGGACACTGGCCACGAATCCCATGCCGCAAGCATCGTGCTCATTGCGTGGGTCGTACAGTCCCTGCGCGGGAGGTAATCCCGAATACGATTTGGGCCTTGGCATCCTTGCTCTCTTTTCCCCAAGCTTTAAGGTCCAGTGCGACAGATCCAGTTTCCCAAATGCCGGTTAAGGCGAGATCAACGCGAGCGCGGCAAAAATCTCGCGCGGAACCGCACAGAAAGGGACACTTCGACCAGCGCACTAGTACCTATTAAGTACTGTGGAATCAATGATAAGTACAATCAAGAATTTTGATTTCCCGCATCGTGATTTTGGAGCCACTCCGAGGAGTGGGCCAAACGCCCAGGACGTCCAGAAAATAGGGTATATTGGCCCCGGCCCGGCGGCCGTGTTAGGCTCTTCCCGGTTCAATTCCCTATTCCCTTCATGCACAACGTCGCTCCCCAGGTTGATCTCCAATCGGCAGCTCGGCAGATCATGGAGGAGCACGGTTTCCAGCCAGATTTCACACCAGCAGTCGAACAGCAACTTTCGGAAATCCTGAACGGCGCCGGCGCGGACTCTCCTTTGCCTGGGCTGCGCGATCTCCGTTCCCTCTTGTGGTCCTCGATCGACAATGATAGTTCGCGCGATCTGGACCAAATCGAAGTGGCCGAACGGCTTCCAGACGGGAAAATTAAGGTGCTGGTGGGCGTTGCCGATGTCGACTGCGTCGTGCCGGAGGGCTGCCCCATCGACCAGCATGCTGCAGTCGAAGGAACGACGGTCTACACGGGCGTAAAGAACTTTTCCATGCTGCCGGAAGAGCTTTCCACCGGCCTGACTTCCCTGCTCGAAAACGCAGATCGGCGGGCTCTTATTATCGAATTCGTGGTCGCTCGGGATGGCAGCTTGGCGCAGAGCGACGTTTATGCCGCGCTCGTCCGCAATCGCGCACAACTGACTTATAGCGCCATCGGCCGATGGTTGGAGGGTTCGGGTGAAGCACCGGCGAAGGTCAATAGTTCGCCCGATCTCCAGGCACAGTTGCGGCTTCAGGATGAATGTGCTCAGACGTTGAAGAAGGCACGCGAGGCACGTGGAGCGCTGAATATCGACACCATCGAAGTCCGTCCCTTGCTGGTTAACGAAAAAATAGCCGATTTGGTGCAGGATCAGAAGAATCGCGCTACGGAACTGATCGAGGATTTCATGATCGCCGCAAACGAGGCCGTGGCCCAGAAGCTGGAAACGGTCTCTTCCATTCGCCGCGTGGTCAAAACCCCGGAACGCTGGGATCGTATTGTCGCACTTGCTGCGGCGCACGGCGAAAAGCTGCCTCCGACGCCCGATGCCAAAGCCCTGAATCAGGCATTACTGAGGAGTAAAGCTGCTGACCCGGATCACTTTCCTGACCTTTCATTGACGGTGATCAAGTTACTCGGCCCGGGTGAATACGTGCTCGAGCGTCCCGGCGATCCCGAGCAGGGGCACTTCGGCCTCGCCGTTCAGGACTACACACACTCGACCGCACCGAATCGCCGCTACGCAGACCTGGTGACGCAACGGTTACTCAAGGCAATGCTGAGCAAAGAAACACCGCCATATTCTGACGCGCAACTTGCCGACATCGCCAGCGTTTGCACACAGAGAGAAGATGCTGCACGCAAGGTCGAGCGCGAAATGCGCAAACGCATCGCTGCGGTCGCAATGAGCGACAGAATCGGACAAACCTTCGACGCTATCGTGACTGGTGTCAACGAGCACGGAACATTTGTGCGTGTCTTAAAACCGCATGTGGAAGGAATGTTGGCGCAGGGCCAGCACGGTCTGGATGTGGGGGACCGGCTTCGCGCAAAGCTGATCCGCACCGACGTACATCGCGGTTACATTGATTTTGCGCGAGTGGATTAGCAAGCACGGAAGCAGCACACTCGGGATACAATGCCCGGTTCTTACCGAGCGCACGAATTCGGGAGGAGTCTTTGCTGATCGGAATCGTCAAGGAAAGCAACACCGGTGAAACTCGAGTCGCTTTGCTGCCCGACGCAGTCAAGGGTTTGAAAGCACAAGGCGTCGAGGTCGCAATTGAAAACAACTGCGGACTAAATGCCGGTGCGTCGAATGATGACTATGCGCGTGCCGGCGGAACCGTCGCCAGCGACCGCGGTTGGCTGTTCGCCAATGCTGACATAATCCCAGTCGTGAACTGCCCGCCTGCCGAGGATTTGCGACGTCTGAAACAGGGTTCCATTCTGTCCGGTTTCCTGCGGCCGCTCGACGATCCCGCGGCTTTGCGTCCGGCCATCGATCGTGGCGCAACTTTATTCTCGATGGAACTGATCCCGCGCATCACGCGCGCTCAGGCGATGGACACGCTATCGTCAATGGCCACCGTTGCAGGCTATAAGGCCGTTGTTATTGCGGCGGATCATCTTCCGCGCATGTTTCCGCTGCTAATGACTGCCGCCGGGACCGTGCCTCCGGCGAAAGTGTTTGTCATCGGCGCAGGCGTCGCGGGACTGCAAGCGATCGCCACGGCACGGAGGCTTGGCGCCCTGGTCAGCGCTTATGACGTCCGCGCCGCGGCGGGCGAGCAAGTTAAATCGCTCGGTGCGACTTTTGTCGAGGTCGACCTTGGTGGAATTCAAACTGAAGACAAGGGCGGTTATGCGAAAGAACTCAGCGAAGAGGCGCTTAATCGCGGCCGCGATCTGATTGCGCACACCGCGAAGACGAGCGACGTAATCATTACGACCGCGCAGGTTCCCGGACGCCGTGCTCCACTGCTGGTGCGCCGCGATGCAGTAGAGGGAATGCGGCGCGGATCGATCATTCTAGATTTAGCAGCACCCGGGGGCGGCAATTGCGAACTGACGCGCCCGGGGGAGACCATTGACCACAATGGAGTCACTATTTTCGGTCCGCTGAATTTGCCCGCAACCATTCCCGTTCATGCCAGCCAGCTCTATTCCAAGAACATGACCAACTTTCTGAACCTGCTGGTGAAGAAGGGCGTGCTGACGGTGGACATGAATGACGAAATCATCAAGGGCTCATGTGTGGCACATAACGGTAACGTGGTAAACGAGCGAGTCGCGGCCGTACTCCAGGCTGCCAGCGCACGTTAAGAAAAGCAGTTCAAAACGCAAGGAGCAGGAATGCCGCCGGATTTTATTTCCAACGTTTACGTGTTCATTCTCGCCGGGTTTTGCGGGTTCGAACTCATCAAGCGTGTCTCGCCGCTGCTGCACACGCCGCTGATGTCGCTGACCAACGCGCTCGATGCCATCGTGGTGGTTGCCGCGATCATCATCTCCGGCCGGCATGAGACTCCGTTGACCACGGTACTGGGCGCCATCGCAATCGCCGCATCCTTCAGCAACATGGTTGGCGGCTTCTTCATCACCGATCGCATGCTGCGCATGTTCAAGACCGGCAAGGCGAAGAAATCATGAACCTCGCGGCCATTCAGCAGTATCTCGATTTCGCTTACGTTGCAGCCATCGTTCTTTTTATTCTTTCGCTCAAATGGCTGAGCTCTCCGAGAACAGCACGCTGGGGGGTTATTGCGGGCGAGATCGGTGCGGCGCTCGCGGTCGGCGCGACGCTGTTTAATCCCGAGTTGGTTCAGTATAAGTGGATCGTCATCACTCTGATCATTGGCGCGGCCGTCGGTATTCCGCTTGGCATGGTGAAGATGACCGCGGTTCCGCAGCGGACCGCGCTGAGCCATTCCTTCGGCGCGGCATCGGCGGCGATGATCGGAATCGCCGAATATTACGCCGGAGCTCCGCACGTGACCCGCTTTCAGATGGGGGAGATCGGGCTCGAGGTCATCATCGGTTCCCTCACTTTCACCGGGAGCTTGATCGCCGCGGGCAAGCTGCAGGAGATTCTGCCGCAGCGGCCGATTGTTTATCGCGGTCAAAACATCGTCAGCTTGACTGTGCTCGGTTCGGCGCTCTTGCTCGCTATCTTAATGGTCATCAATCCTGCGCAGATGTGGCTGTTTCCAGTGATGGTGATCGTCGCGTTGATCTTCGGAATCCTGCTGGTCACGCCCATTGGTGGCGCCGACATGCCGACGGTTATTTCACTGTTGAACTCGTACGCCGGATTCTCTGCCGCTCTGTTGGGATTCGTCCTGAACAGCAAAGTCCTGATTGTTGCGGGTGCGCTTGATGGCTCCTCCGGCTTCATTCTTTCCGTCATCATGTGCAAGGCCATGAACCGGTCATTCACCAACGTTCTGTTCGGAGCGTTCGGCCAGGTTACCGCGTCGACCAAGGCAGCGAAGGAAGAACGGCCCGTGCGCAGCGCCTCGCCCGAGGATGCCGCCGGGATTCTGGGAACTGCGGGTAAAGTTGTCATCGTTCCTGGATATGGGATGGCGGTGGCCCAGGCACAGCACAAAGTTCGTGAGCTTTACGATGTGCTCACCAAGCGCGGCGTCGATGTGCAGTTCGCCATTCATCCCGTCGCGGGACGCATGCCCGGACATATGAACGTGCTCCTCGCCGAAGCCGACGTGCCCTACGATCACCTGAAAGAGATGGATGAGATCAATGGCGACTTCGCGCAAACGGATGTGGCGCTGATTATCGGCGCCAATGATGTCACGAATCCGGCAGCCAAGACTGACAAATCAAGCCCCATTTACGGTATGCCAGTGCTCGACGTTGAGAAGGCGCACACCACGATGGTGATCAAGCGCAGCATGAATCCGGGCTTTGCAGGCATCGATAACCCGCTGTATTACATGGACAACACTCTCATGTTGTTTGGCGATGCGAAGGCATTCGTCACGAATATTGTGAAAGAACTTTCGAATCACGACTGATGGTTGGCCGTTCTCGGGCCGCTCGCCGCAGAAGAACATCTCGCATGCGTCGGCATCGAGCATTACGCTTGCTCGCGTGTATTCGACAAGGACTCCGTCTCGATCTCCCGATTGATTGAGCTTAGTTCTGGTCCTTCTTCGTTGACGGGATAAGTTCGGAGGTCGGCACCCCGGGCGGAAGCTTGTGATTTTCCGTTACGTCCACGTCAAAAAGCATGTAGTCGTTGAAGCTGTATTGCCGGTAGTAGTGGTGTTTGCGAAAGTCAAAGTAGATCTCGACGTTTTTCGGCAACCAGAGCATGGTGTTTTTCTTTGCAAACGGAACGGGACCGTATTCCACGATTTGATGCTCGCTGAGCAGTTGAATCTCGTGCAAAGGAGTGGCCATATCGGCCTCAATGCGCATGATTTGAAAAGTGTCGGAGGAGATCCATGCTCTGCCTTTCAAGTCGACACGGTAGGTATTGCCGGCGACTTTGTAGGTTTGCATGTGATTCGGGCGGTCGTGACGCTGGCGGAAGTGTACCAGCCAGGCCGGCTGTCCACTCCAGTTACCTTGCCCCTCGCAATCGAAATCAAAGTCGCCCTTCATTTCCGGATGAAACAGAAGCGCCAGCATCACGAAACCGGTGCTTGCGATGCCGTCGGGATCCCCCGTCTGGTGGCCTATGTCGTTGCGATATTCGTCGATCATCACAGCTCCCCGCTGAGATGAAATTGCCGCAACATAGTCGTACTTTCTTATCTCCGAGCGGGTTGAGAGCCCGCTGTCATCGAGCGACTTGTGGAACAGGTCCTCTTTCGCGGAGAAGCGCGTTACATCCTCAACCAACTCCTGTACGCGCTGCCCCGCTCCTGCGAGTACCTGGGCGGTGGGACAAGCTACTCCGGGTTCGATGGTCGGCTTGGCATCATCGATATCAGGAGGTCGCCAAGTCTGCATTGAGAGAGCGACCTCGGGAACAGCCATCAGGGGATCAGCAGGTGGCCGTGCAATCTGTGAAGCGGGCGCGGATGCATGCTCGTTTTTTTCTGCCAAGGTGATCAATGCGCGAACTTGATCGACCAGGTTTGCTGGAGGAGACTGCTTTAAGAATGCATGAAGTGCTTGAACTCCTTCTTTGATCTGCCCGAGCGCAAGCAGCGCTTGTCCAAGAGTAAGTTGAGCGGCCCCAGAAGCACTTTTTCCGTATCTTGCGCTCTTAGCAACTGCAATCTTAGCTTCGTCACGAGCCTTGCTGTACTCCTTCTCCTGAAGATATGAATTGGCCAACAGGTTATGTGGAAGCCAGTTTTCCGAATCGACGAGAATCGCTTGTTCGAGGGCCGATTGCGCCGCAGGGTAGTTGTGTTGCTCGAGGTTCGTTCTGCCCAGCAGAGTCAGAGTTTGGGCAGAGTGAGGGCTAAGACTGGCGGCCGTGCGCAGGTAGTTACCAGCTTGTTTGTAGTCTCCTTCTTCAAAGCAAAGATATCCGAAAAGAAAATTCAAGTCCGCATTGGAAGGCGCGAGCTTATAGGCTGCTTCCAAATGCTTGCGCGCGTCGGGTAGTTCACTGGACCTCAAGCGCAATAAAGCCCGATTCGCTTCCTTTTTCGCTTTCTTCGACAGCAGGCCAGATGCTTCATTGAGAGTGATCGCTGCAGGATCGCGCTGAATCACAATCTCGACATCTTGCTTTTGGGCCTTCATGACGCTGATTTCCTGGCGCGCCGTCAGATATCCCACTGCCGTAACTGCAACGGAGTACTTCCCGAGTTCTGTATTGACGAACGCAGCGTCCTGGTGCTCAGGGACTATGAGGTACCCTCCGATATGATTGCCCAAGTTCGTTAGATCCACCCGAACCGAGCGGTCGAGCTTAACAGGCTTCTCCTCGGCGAAAACGTGAACGACGATCACTGCGGTGCCGGGCGCAGTGTTGTAAGTGGTGCTCGCCTCGATCTGCTGCATTCCCCTCATCGAATTCATGTCCTGTATTCCCTGCGGCACCCCCTGCGCAAATGACGGAAGGGTGAGAAGAGAAACGAACAGGATGACGGAGAATGCCGGAGGTGAGCGTTTCACAGTGAGACAGACCCAGATGGCGGAAGGAAGTATATCATCGCAACCGAACCGAGCATGGCGTCCTCGCCTGCGCAGGCGATGGTGATGAAACTGTCTCTCACAACACTAGCTGCCAGTAGGCGACATCAACCCACCTGCTGTGCTTGAAGCCTACTTGCCGAAATGTTGCCACCTGCTCGAAACCCAGCTTCTCATGTAAAGCCACACTCGCCTGATTCGGAAGAGCCGCTCCGCCGATGGCGACGTGTATCCCTCGCGCTCGCAAGAGCGATAGAAGCTCCGAGTAGAGCCGCTTTCCAATGCCTCGCCCTTCATGCCCGTGCTCGAGATAAATGGTGGTTTCGACAGAGTAGCGATATGCACTCCGTGCCTTCCATTTGTTGGCATAGGCATAGCCGACGAGCGCACTTTCAACTTCCGCTACCAGCCACGGCAAGGATGCATTTTGAACGTCCGCAATCCGTGCCGCTATAGTCTGTGCCGAAACTGGCTCTTCCTCGAAGGTGATAACGGTGTTGTGGACGTAGTAGTTATAGATGCGAGCAATGACTTCGGCATCTGTTGCCTCGGCCGATCTCACGCGAATATCCATTGATGTATTCGTTTCTCACTCCCGATAACCTGAATATACCGGAGCAGCGCGGGTGTGCCAGCCGGCATTTGAGAGACTGCCAACGACTTCCCCACTCAATCCAAGGTGGCTTGAATCGGCCAACCCGACTAGCGCGATTGGTCCTTGAATTCGAAGGTCAGGCAAAAGAAGGCGAACTTGGGCCACCAACTCTTTAAAAGAAGAACGCGAGCCTCTGGGCACCAACCTGACAAGGGTACAAAAACGAGCTAAGTTATACTCACTCTAGGACCGATCGGATGCTCCGAACGCGACAGAACGGCATACCCGCGTACAAGCGAATTCAAGCTGTCATACTCAAACGCATTGAAAGCGGTCAGCTCAAGCCCGGAGATGAAGTCAGCTCCGAGCGCGAGTTGGCGCGTATTCACAAAGTCAGCTTGATGACAGCCCGCCACGCGCTCGCGGAACTCGAAAAGGAGGGCCTTGTCGAGCGCCGTCGCGGAGCCGGCACCTTCGTTGCTCCTCCCAAGATTCATTTCAACAAATTGATGAGCTACACCGAGCTGATGGCGGGACGCAGTTTGCCCGCACGCTCGAAGGTACTCTCGTTGCAAGTGATCGACGACGAGCAGGAGATCGCGGCCCGCCTCGCGCTTGCCAATGGCGGGCGACTGTTGCGTCTAGAACGCGTTCGTCAGGGCGCCGATGAGCCGTTCGCGCTGGAGACCTGCTACATGTCCGCCGAGACCTTCGAGGGGTTGAACCGCAACGCCCTGGAACGAGGGTCGCTGTTCATGATCGTGGAGAATGAGTTCGGCGTTGAACTTGCGTATGCTGATGAAGAGATCGACGCGACCGCCGCCGATTCGAGACTGGCGAAGCTGTTTTCGATTGAGAAAGGGGCGCCGCTCCTGCGCGTTCGACAAGTCATCTATTCCGGCAAGGGCACACCGATCATCTACATGCTGGGTCTCTATCGCTCCGATCGCCACAATCTGACTATTCGCCGCTACCGGCGAAAAAACTAGCACTCTTAGAGAAACGTTTCTTTACGCGGGATCGATGGATCCGGGGCAGCGACTGCTTCATCTAATCTCCAATACGGGCACCAGCAGATACCCGCGGAACAGTAACCCTCGACTGTAAAGTTGTGTAAAGGTTTGCGTCGCCGAAGTCGAGTTGCGCTCTAATAGTAAGTGAATGCTTACAATTTGCCCCGCGGAATAGTAAGTGAATGCTTACAATTTGCCCCGCGGATCGGTGCGGCGTAGCTATCATGTTCCGGCTCTTCGACGTGACCGGCGCTGTTTAAAGGGATCATAGTTTCAAATGTGGATCGTTCGAGTCGCCCTCAAGCGACCTTACACCTTTGTCGTGTTAGCTATCCTGCTCCTCATCCTGGGGCCGATCGTAATTCTTCGCACGCCTACCGATATCTTTCCGGATATCAACATTCCCGTCGTAAGCATTATCTGGAATTACAGCGGGATGAACGCCCAGGACATGTCGGATCGAATCGTAACGCTGACAGAGCGTTCCCTGACCACCACCGTTAACGACATTGAACACACTGAGTCGCAGTCGTTGAATGGCATCGCAGTCGTCAAGGTCTTCTTTCAGCCCAACGTGAATCTGGCGACCGCCATTGCGCAAATCACTGCAATCTCGCAGACACAACTCCGCCAGTTACCACCAGGCACCACGCCGCCCCTCGTTATCACTTACAGCGCCTCCAGCGTTCCGATTCTGCAGCTGGGTTTTTCTGGACGCGGCCTTACGGAAGCACAACTGAACGATCTCGCTTTGAACTCCGTGCGCCTGCGCCTGGTCACAGTTCCCGGTGCCGCGATGCCCTATCCGTACGGCGGCAAGCAACGTCAGGTCCAGGTGGACCTGAACACAGCCGCGCTTCAGGAAAAGGGACTCACACCAGTTGATGTCGTAAACGCGATCAGCGCCCAAAACCTGATCCTCCCAGCAGGCACGTCGAAGATAGGCCCCATCGAATACAACGTCGATCTCAACGGCAGTCCCAAGACCGTACAGGAGCTAAACGATCTTCCGGTCAAAACGGTAAATGGCGCCGTTGTTTACATACGCGATGTTGCGTATGTTCGCGATGGGTCTCCGCCACAGACAAATATCGTCCGCGTCGACGGACAGCGTTCAGCCCTGCTCACCATTATGAAGATGGGCGGCGCCTCCACGCTGGACATTATTTCGAGCGTAAAGGCAACGCTGCATAAGAGTATGGGGGCGTTTCCGCAGAATCTGAAGATCACGCAACTCGCGGATCAGTCGATCTTTGTTCGAGCATCGATTCAAGGCGTGGTTCGCGAAGCCGTGATTGCTGCCTGTCTTACCGGGATCATGATCCTGGTGTTCCTGGGCAGTTGGCGCAGTACTCTCATCATCGCGGTTTCGATTCCGCTGTCGATTCTCACCTCGATCATCGTGTTGAGTGCTCTGGGGCAGACGATCAACATCATGACCCTTGGGGGTATGGCGCTTGCGGTTGGAATTCTCGTCGATGATGCAACCGTTGAAATCGAAAATATCAATCGCAACCTTGAAGCCGGTAACAAGGACATTGAAGATGCGATCCTGACGGGTGCGTCGCAGATCGCGGTTCCCGCATTCGTATCCACCCTCTGCATCTGCATCGTGTTCGTGCCAATGTTCTTCCTGACGGGCGTCGCGAGGTATCTGTTCGTGCCGCTCGCCGAAGCTGTTGTTTTTGCCATGCTCGCATCCTACTTACTTTCGCGAACGCTGGTTCCGACCATGGCGAAGTATTTGCTCAAGGTTCATCACGACAATCATCGCGAGCTGAAAGCAAACAGCCGCAATCCGTTCTTCCGCATTCAGGCTGCCTTCGAAAATCAGTTCGAGCGTCTGCGTGAGGGTTATCACCGAACGCTCGATACGTGCCTCCACCATCGCTCGATTTTCGTAGTGGCATTCCTAGCCTTTTGCCTGCTCTCGTTCTTATTGCTGCCCTGGCTCGGACAAGATTTCTTCCCATCCGTAGACAGCGGTCAATTCCGGCTCCACGTCCGGGGCCGGACCGGAACGCGAATTGAGGAAACCGCCAAGCTTTGTGATCTGGTGGAGAACAGCATCCGGCAGGAGATTCCACCGACGGAGATCGACAGCATTATCGACAACATCGGTCTTCCTTACAGCGGAATCAACTTGTCTTACAGCACTTCTGCGCCAATTGGACCCGCCGACGCTGATATCCTGGTGAGCCTTACGCAGAAACATCACTCGACGGAAGACTACATCCACGATCTCCGAATCCGGCTGGCGGATGAATTTCCGGGCGTAACGTTCTCGTTCCTGCCGGCGGACATGGTCAGCCAAATCTTAAATTTTGGATTGCCATCGCCAATTGATATCCAGGTTGTCGGTCGCAATCAGGAAGCCAACCGCCGCTTTGCTGACCATCTTCTCCAGGAATTGAAATACGTGCCCGGAGCCGTAGATCTCCGCATGCAGCAGGCATTCGATCAGCCCTACCTGCATCTGATGGTGGACCGCACGCGGGCCGAAGGCGCCGGATTCACTCAGCGTGACGTCGCCAGTAACTTGCTGGTTTCGCTAAGTGGCAGTTTCCAGACCTCGCCGACTTTCTGGTTGGATCCAAAAAACGGCATCAGCTATTCGATCACGACCCAGACTCCTCAGTACCGGGTTGAGTCGCTGCAGGACCTGGCGAATATTCCTGTATCAGGAGGGATTGGAACCAAGCCGCAGATCCTCGGTACTCTGGCAAGCATTAACCGCGGCGAGGGTCCGGCCGTCGTATCGCATCGCGATGCAGCCCCCGTGATCGACATCTATGGTTCCGTGCAGGGCCGTGACCTTGGTGGTGTTGCATCGGACATGACGCGCATCATTAACGCGAACCGGCAATACCTGCCCCGTGGTTCCGATCTTGTAGTTCGTGGACAGATTGAGACCATGATTTCTTCGTTCTCAGGCCTGCTGTACGGCCTGCTGTTCTCGATTGTGCTGATTTATTTCCTGATCGTGGTGAACTTTCAATCGTGGCTGGACCCGTTCATCATCATTTCAGCCTTGCCGGCGGCGCTTGCCGGTATCGTGTGGTTCCTTTTTATCAGCCACACCACCGTAAGCGTTCCGGCGCTTACTGGATCCATCATGTGTATGGGAGTGGCCACGGCAAACAGCATCCTGGTGGTGAGTTTTGCCAAGGAGCAACTGTCCGAAGGTGCGAGCGCAATCGACGCCGCCCTGAAAGCCGGATTCACCCGTTTTCGCCCGGTTTTGATGACCGCGCTCGCGATGATCATCGGCATGCTTCCCATGGCGGTGGGAATGGGTGAGGGCGGCGAGCAAAATGCTCCGTTAGGACGCGCGGTAATCGGTGGCCTCTTGTTCGCCACTGTTTCAACCCTGTTTTTTGTTCCTGTTTTGTTTGCTCTATTTCATGGCTGGCGTAAGAAGCGCAGCGAAGAAGCCTATATTCAATGACCGAATGCCGTCTTTCTACAACTGAATTGGAAGCACCTATGACGTACCAAGAACGAAACCGGACCGACCTGGTCGATCCTGTGGTTGCGCAAAACAAGAAGCCGAATCGTAATCGCCAGATTTTTTATCTTGTGCTTTTCCTGGTGATCGTGGCGGCTATCGTGATTGCCGGAATTGTTCCTCGCCAGCGTGCGCGCGCTGCGCTTCGTCAGGAAACTGACCAGTTAGCCGTGCCGACTGTTTTCGTCGTTCATCCCAAGCGCGCCTCCGCATCGCAGGAAATTGTTCTGCCGGCAAACGTGCAGGCCTACATCGACGCACCGATCTACGCGCGCACGAATGGTTATCTGAAGCAGTGGTATGCCGACATCGGCGCCCGAGTGAAAGCCGGTCAGTTGCTAGCAACCATTGACACGCCTGAAGTCGATCAGCAACTACGGCAGGCGCGGGCCGATCTGGCCACCGCCGAGGCGAATCTGCAGTTGGCAAAGATTACCGCGGACCGCTATGCCGGACTTCTGAAAACTGACTCTGTCTCCAAGCAGGACGCGGATAACGCCGCAGGAGACTATGCCGCGAAGCAGGCAACCGTGAAGTCTGCCGAAGCTAATGTCCAGCGCCTCACGGAACTGCAATCATTCCAGAAAATCTACGCGCCATTCGACGGCGTGATTACTGCTCGTAACACCGATATCGGTCAACTCATCGATTCGGGCAGCAGCGGTGGCCCCGGCCGAGAGTTGTTTCATATTGCCTCGATCAAGAAGTTGCGCGTCTACGTGAATGTTCCCCAGGATTACTCTCGCACCGCAAAACCCGGACTGACAGCTGATCTCACGTTCCCTGATCTTCCGGGCAAGAAAATCGAAGGCAAGCTTATCAATACGGCCGATGCCATCGATCCTGCGTCGCGTACGTTGCTGGTACAGTTCGAAGTAGACAATTCCGACGGAGTTTTAAAGCCAGGAGCCTATGCTGAACTTCATCTCAAGCTGCCGGCGGGCGCGTCGAGCTACATCGTTCCGGCAACATCCCTGATGTTTCGGTCTGAAGGCTTGCGCCTTGCAACTGTAAATAATGGCAAGGCGGATTTGCTGCCGGTCACAGTTGGTCGCGACTTCGGCCCGGAGGTTGAGATCGTCGCGGGTCTCACCGGCAGTGAAGAAATCATTGTGAATCCACTCGATTCGTTGTTACAAGGACAGCAGGTGCGCGTCGGCCAGCGTCCACCGGAGAACGCGCAGTGAAGATCGTGCAAGAGTTGAAAGCTGGGAGTCTTACCGGCACGGCCACAGTTGCAGCGCTTTTGACCGTCGTTCTGGCCTCCTGCACGGTCGGGCCCAAGTACAAGACGCCGCCGGTCGTCACGCCGCCGGAATATAAGGAGAGCGGCCCGTGGCGGACCGCGCAGCCGAGCGATCAGATCGCAAAAGGCAAATGGTGGGAGATATACCGTGATCCGCAGCTGAATTCGCTGGAAGAACAAATCAGCATCTCTAACCAAACCTTGAAAGCGGCACAGGCGCAGTATGCGCAAGCCCGGGCGCTGGTTCGCTACTATCGCTCGAACTTCTTTCCGACTGTGACGACGAATCCGAGCTTCAGCCGTAACCGTCTGTCGAATCATCGCCCGTTAGGCGCAACCCTCGCCGGTACGACATACAACGATTTCATTCTGCCGATGGATGTGTCGTACGAAGCAGATCTCTGGGGACGTGTCCGGCGAACCGTGGAACAGAGTCGCGAAAACGCTCAAATGAGCGCGGCCGATCTGGAAAATATCAGTCTGAGCCTGCATGCCGAGCTCGCAACCGACTACTTCCTGATGCGTGAGCTAGACGCGGAGCAGCAACTGCTCAACTCCACGGTGATTGCTTATCAGAAGGCGCTCGAGTTGACTCAGAATCGATACCAGGGAGGTGTGGCATCGGCGGTTGATGTTGCGCAGGCACAGGCGCAGTTGGAATCTACCCGGGCGCTTGCGATCGACGATCAACTGGCGCGCGCTCAGTACGAACATGCGATTGCCGTGCTGATCGGCAAAGCGCCGGTATCATTCAGTCTCGCGGCGTCGCCGCTCAGTACCCCTCCACCGATGATCCCGCCCGGGCTTCCGTCGGATTTGCTTGAACGACGTCCAGATATTGCTGCCTTCGAGCGCCAGGTTGCAGCGGCCAACGCGGGCATCGGGATTGCAAAAGCAGCCTACTACCCGATTCTGAACCTCTCCGCGAACGGAGGTTTCGAAAGCGCTGCGGGAGGCGTTCTGTTGAATGGAAGCAGCGCTTTCTGGGCTGTCGGTGCATCTGCGCTCGAAACAGTGTTCGACGCCGGCCGGCGGCGCGCCTTGAATCAACAAGCAATGTCCGTATACGACCAGACTGTCGCCAATTACCGGCAAACTGTTCTCAGCGCCTTTCAGGAAGTCGAGGACAACCTGGCTGCACAACGGATTCTCGATCAGGAAGCCCAAACTCAACAGGCAGCGGTGCAGGCAGCCGAGCAGTCGCTCACTCTGTCGAACAATCGTTACCGGGGCGGAGTCACCACTTACCTTGAAGTGATCACGGCGCAAAGCACTGCGCTTGCTGATGAGCGTACCGAAGTTCAGATCCTTGGCCGACGCATGGCCACCAGCGTACAACTGATTAAGGCTCTTGGCGGGGGCTGGGATGTAAAGGATCTTCCCACGATGCAAGCGGTCGGCGCAACCGGGGCCGGGCACTGATGTTCCAGCAGCTTTGAGTTGTGACATTTTGAAACGAGTTCGTTCTCACGAACTCGCCGTCTGCCTCTTTGACCTTGTTCGTGCCTCCTTCATAGTTGCACAGCAAAAGCACACCGGGACAACACGGGTACAACGATTTCCATCCGACAAAGCACACGGAAGCCAATTCCAGGCATAGATGTTTTGAGGAGTAGGTATGCGCTCATCTTTGCGCGGTTTCTTCGTGCTCTGCACTTCCACTTGCGTGATCATCTTCTTCAGTCTGCTTGTCGGTTGCGGCGGAACGACTTCATCGAGCTCCAGCAATGGCGGCAGCAATCCGGCGGCGGGACCAACGAGCGGCAGCGGCCCAGGTGGTTCAGGCTCCAGCGGATCAGGTACGTCTGGAGGTTCTGGATCCGGCGCCACCGGTTCGGGCGGCACCGGCTCTGGATCATCCGGATCCGGAAGCGGTTCGGGGACGAGCGGAATGGGCTCTGGAAGCAGTGGCTCTGGTTCGTCAGGATCGGGTTCGGGCGGCTCTGGCAGCACAGGCTCTGGAAGCGGATCTGGATCGGGAAGCGGCTCGGGTTCCAGCAGTCTGGTTTCATTCGTCTATACAGCAGGTCCGAATGCCATTGCGGCATATGGCGTTCACGCAGATGGCTCGCTAGCCGCGGTACCGAACTCGCCCTACACCGCGAGCACGAATAATTACCTTGTCACGAATGGCGCTTATCTGTACACCCTCGATTCGACAGGAATGACGATCGAGATTTACGCGCTGAATAAGTCAGACGGCTCGCTCAAATCGGCAGGAACAACGAGTGCAACTACGGGCGATCCAGTTTCAAGTGCAAACGCCATCTCGCTTTCGATGGACCACACCGGAAATTCGCTTTATGCGGGCACCAACGATGGCGTCGGTGATAACGGCTTCAACTTCTTCCAAGCCGGCAATAGTGGTTCTCTCACGCAAAAACAATACGCGGGCTCGCAAGAAGAATACGGCGGCCCTCTTGCACTCGCTGCAAACAATAAGTATCTGTACGGTGATAGCTGCTACAAAGCTGTTTGGTATTTCTACGGCCTGCAGCGCGCATCGGACGGAACCCTGACCAATCTCGATATCGGCTCGCAGAACGGACCTCCGGTAGTTGGCCGCAACAACTACAACGGTTATTGCCCCTACTCTATTGCAGCCTCGGCGAAGAACTTTCTCGTACTTGCTTACGCGTCCATCGGGTCGGCACAACCGTACCAACTGGAGACGTTCACGATTAATGCGGACGGAACATTGACCGCCATCGCAACTTCGCAGATCACAACTGCATCAGCCACGGGGAACGGTGGACCGGGATCGATTGCAATCCAGTTCGATCCCACGGGCAGCTATCTTGCGGTGGCCGGCAACGGAGGCGTGCAGATCTACACCATCGATGCTGGTGGCAATCTCTCGCCAGTCGGATCGCCACAGGACCCCGGGGTGAACTTCCAGAACGTCGCCTGGGACAAATCGAACCACGTCTTCGCTACCTCGACAAACCAGGTTTATGTCTGGAACGTCAACAAGGGACAGCTATCACCGGCAGCCGGCTCGCCATACGCTGGCGCGTCGGGGCTCACGGTACTGCCCCTGCAGTAGTTTCGTAACAGGCGAGTGAAGGCAATGACCTTCGCTTGCCGCATCTCTCCGGAGTTCATCATGCCTTACCTCTTCATCCACCGGATGTCCTTGTCTCTTGTGGTCCTCATCACGCGGTAATGTGTCCCGAAACATTGTTGGTTTCTTGCCTACCGACATAGCATGACGGCAAATAGGGCTGGTGTGTCTGTCGAAAGGAGCGCGGCATGCACGCAGCATTGGACGAAAGACTGCAAGCCGGAGAACAGGCCTTCATCGACCAGGTGATCGCCGGGCGAACGGCACAACCTGGAGCACTGCTCAGCATTCTGGAAGCAGTGCAAAATCATAATCCCCACAACTATCTGCCGATGGAGTCGCTGCGCTACATCGCTGCCAAGGCAGACGTGCCGCTGTCGCAAATCTACAGCGTGGCCACGTTCTATTCCTTCTTCAACCTGCATCCGCAGGGAGACAACACAATCTGCATCTGCCGGGGGACGGCGTGCCATACACGCGGTTCGCGCAACCTGCTGCAGAGCCTGCGGCTCGACCTGGGTCTGGGCACAGAGGATGCCGAGGATACGAACGAAGCTGACAAACTGTTACTCACGACCAGCGACAACAAGTTTACGGTGCGAACTGTAGCGTGCTTCGGGCAGTGCGCACTGGCTCCTGTGGTAGAGGTGAATCACCGGATCTGCGGCCACGTGAACGAGCGCACTCTGCAGCGCGAGATCCGCAACCTTGAACGGGAGAGTGAATGATGCCACGGATCCTGGATATCGGCGCGTTCAACGCTGTTCGAGAAGCGGGGATTGCCAAGCTGATGCCGACCGTGCCTCGGATCACGGTGGGGATGGGAACATGCGGCCGCGGCAATGGAGCAGAGGGTGTCTATCACGCGTTTGCTGAACTGATCGAACGCTCCGGCGATGACATTGTGGTCGCGGGTGTGGGCTGCTTTGGGTCCTGCTTTCAGGAGCCGCTCGTAACCGTGCGTCTGCCGGGTGCTCCGCTTGTAGTACTACGGAGAACCCAAGCCAACGACACGGGGCGAATTCTGCATGATGTTCGCACCGGAAAGATCACACCCGATCTCATCTATTGCAAAATCGAAGAGTGGGACCACATTACCGGTGTTCTCAAATACGGCCACGGATACCCTGAAATTCCCCTCTGGAATGAAGTTCCCTTCTTCAAAGGGCAGAAGAAGATCGTTCTGCGCAATTGCGGTCTGGTAGATCCCGATGATATCGAGGAATACATAGGCGTCGGCGGATACCAGGCGCTTTATAGCGTGCTCATCGACGGCCATCCGGAAAAGGTGATCGAGCAGATCAAAGCCTCCAAACTGCGCGGACGAGGAGGCGCAGGTTTTCCGACCGGAAACAAATGGGAATTCCTGGCGAAAGCGAAAGCCGACGCGAAATACATCATCTGTAATGCGGACGAGGGCGATCCGGGAGCGTACATGAACCGCAATGAGATCGAAAGTGACCCGCATTCGCTGCTCGAAGGCATGATCATCGGCGGATACGTTACCGGCGCCACTCAAGGAATCGTCTATGTGCGTGCGGAGTATCCGCTGGCAGTTCACCGGTTGTCGCGGGCGATCGATCAAGCCCGTGAATACGGAATTCTCGGCGAGAATATTCTCGGTCGCGGATTCAGCTTCAACATAAGCGTCGTCGAGGGCGCCGGCGCTTTCGTTTGCGGCGAAGAAACCGCGCTGATTGCGTCGCTCGAAGGTTTCGCCGGAAGACCGCGACCGCGTCCCCCCTTCCCAGCCCAGAAAGGCCTTTGGGGCAAACCAACGAACATCAACAATGTCGAGACCTGGTACAACATTGCCCCGATCATCACAAAGGGACCGGCATGGTTTACCGATACGGGCAGCCCGAAGAGCGCAGGAACAAAAGTCTTCTCACTGGTGGGGAAAGTCCGCAGCACCGGACTGGTCGAAATGCCACTCGGCACACCCCTAAAGACTTTCATCTATGACATCGGCGAAGGCAGTGCGGGCGGATCTCCGATCAAAGCCGTGCAGACGGGTGGTCCTTCCGGCGGCTGCATTCCTCAAGAAATGTTCGATACAGCGGTGGACTACGAAAGCCTGGCGCAACTCGGATCCATTATGGGCTCCGGCGGCATGGTTGTGATGGACGAAGACAACTGCATGGTCGACGTAGCACGCTACTTCATCGAGTTCACACATTCGGAGTCGTGCGGGAAATGCGTGCCCTGCCGCGTTGGATTGAACAAGTCGCTGCGGATGCTGAACGCCGTAACAAAGGGATCTGGCACGATGCATCAACTAGACGTTTTAGATGAACTGGCACGCTATATTCGCGACTGCTCGCTGTGCGGTTTGGGCCAGACCGCTCCCAACCCTGTGCTGACCACGATGCGCCACTTCCGGAACGAGTTTGAAGATCACATCCTCGGCAGACGTTGTGCAGCAGGTGTCTGCGAAGAGCTGGCCATCTCTCCATGCGAAAACAGTTGTCCGCTGCACATGAATATCCCGCGTTTCCTGCAACTTCAGCGAGAAGGTAGAACTGAAGACGCATTCCTTTCGGTAATTATGGACAATCCGCTGCCGGCCTCGACGGGGCGGGTGTGCCAGCATCCTTGCGACAGGCGTTGCCGTCGCCAGACAACAGACGAACCGGTAAACATGCGTGAAGTTCATCGCTTCATCGCAGATAGCGTTCTACTCTCGGAGCGCTTCGAGGAGGTTACAAAGCAGGTCTGCGCTCGCAAGTTGGAACCGAGCGGCAGGAAGGTGGCAATCGCCGGCGCCGGACCGTCTGGTCTCACCGCAGCTTTTTATCTCGCCATGCTCGGTCACGACGTAACCGTCTACGACGGCAAATCAGAAGCCGGCGGAATGCTTCGTTTTGCATTGCCGGAATATCGGCTGCCAAAAGCAGTCCTGGCGCGGGAGATCGAACTGATCGAACGGTTGGGCGTGAAGTTCATATTCAACACTCGGGTCGGCTTCGATATTCCGTTGAACGACTTAGATGAGCGCTTCGACGCCGTTTTCATCTCCATCGGCACATGGAAGGAATCCTGGGTCTATCTACCCGGTACCGAACTGAAAGGCGTCTATCCCGCGTTACTTTTTCTCGAAGCCGTCGCGAACCATGAAGAAGTGCGCCTGGGAAGAAAGGTAGCTGTAATCGGTGGAGGTAATGCGGCGATTGATTCCGCCAGAACCGCCTTGCGCCGGGGAGGTGATGTAACCGTGATCTATCGCCGCGAGCGCAAAGACATGCCGGCCATCGAAGAAGAGACCACCGCCGCGCAGGCGGAAGGGGTCAAGTTTGCCTTTTTGGCCGCGCCCCACCGGATCGTCGGAGACTCCAAGGGCAATGTGAAGGCGATTGAGATCGTAAAAACGCGGCTGGGTGAGTACGACGCCTCCGGCAGGCGGAAGCCCGTACCGACTGATGAAATTCAGAGAATCGAATGCGATTCCGTGATACTCGCTGTCGGCGAGACATTCGACCTCGACTTTGCGCGCGCTTCCGGTCTTGGCATGAAGGAGAATGGCACGATTGAGGTGAACCGCTTCACTCTTGAGAGCACGCGACCGCGCTTCTTCGCAGGCGGCGACGTGATTACCGGCGCCTCAAATGTATCGAATGCGATGGCCTATGGGAAGCAGGCGGCGCAAAACATCGATCTCCAGTTGATGGAAACGCGACGTTGGGAAAAGCTCTTCGCCAAGATCGATTGCGACGAGTCTGTACCGGAAAATCCGAGCGAAAGCCGACGGCATCACGGCCATGAAATAGCGGTAGCGACTCGCGTCCGCTCAGAGGAAGAGGTCGTGACTGGACTGACCAATGCCGAGGCCATGGACGAAGCCTGCCGCTGCCTTCGCTGCGACATAAAAGTAGAAGCCTGAGAGAGGGACGGAAAACGTGCCGAAAAAATTACAACTCCGCATTGACGGCGAGATGGTGAGCGCTCTCGAAGGCCAGACCATCCTGCAGGCAGCACGCAACAGCGGGAAGTACATTCCGACCCTTTGCTACCTGGATGGGCTGACTCCGGTCGGGGGATGCCGGCTGTGTATGGTCGAAGTGTCCGGAATCGACCGTCTGGTTCCTGCATGCACCACTCCCATCCAAGATGGCATGTCCGTGAGCACCACCTCGGCCAAATTGACCCGTTACCGAAAGATCATGCTGGAATTGCTGTTCATCGAACGCAATCACATCTGCGCCGTTTGCGTTTCAAATGGTCACTGCGAACTGCAGGCAATGGCTTCCCAGATGGGCATCACCAATGTTCGCTTCTCCTACAACTATCCGAAGCTGTCGGTTGATCAGTCGCATTCGCGCTACGTGCTCGACCACAACCGCTGCATCCTGTGCACGCGTTGCGTGCGAGTGTGCGCTGAACTGGAAGGCGCTCACGTTTGGGAAGTGACCTCGCGCGGAATTCACGCCCGCGTGCAAAGCGACCTCAACCAGAAATGGGGAGAATCCCGAGGCTGCACGAACTGCGGAAAATGCGTGCAGGCTTGCCCAACGGGAGCTTTGGCCGAAAAAGGATGGGCGGTGGAAGAGATGATCAAGCGCAACGACAACATCACTGTGCTGGCGCACAGGAAGGGAGCCGGGGCATGAAGCGTGTAAAACTCGCTACCGTGTGGCTCGATGGTTGCTCGGGCTGCCACATGTCGGTGCTCGATATGGATGCGGCCATTATCACCCTCGCCCGGAAGATCGACATAGTCTGCGGTCCACTTGTAGACGCGCAGGAGTTTCCCGACGATGTTGATGTCACGCTAGTGGAGGGCGCTGTCAGCTCACAGGAAGATGCAACAAAGATCCAGAAGGTCAGGCAACGCACAAAGACGCTGATCGCCATGGGCGACTGTGCGGTTACCAGCAATGTTCCCGCGATGCGCAACGGTGTGCCTGTCAGCCAGTTGCTGCACACAATTTACGCGACTTCAAATGGCAGTAAAGATGTTCCGGGTGAACGCCTACCGCAATTACTCAGCCACGCTCGTCCATTGCACGAATTCGTAAAGATCGACATGCATCTGCCGGGATGTCCCCCGAGTTCAAAACTGATCGTGGGTGTGCTGTCAGATCTTCTCGACGGGAAAAAACCGGAGTTGGCGGGCAAGGTGAAATTCGGGTAAGGAGCTCTGGATGAAGCGCATCACGATTGAGCCGGTCAGCCGAATAGAAGGCCATGCGAAGATCACCATTCAACTGGCGGACGACGGTCATGTGGCCAAAACCGATTTCCAGGTCACACAGGTTCGCGGCTTCGAAAAGTTCACCGAAGGGCGTCCTTTTTACGAGATGCCGGGTATCACCTCGCGCATTTGCGGCATATGCCCAGTGAGCCACGCGCTGGCATCGGCCAAAGCATGTGAAGCAATTATGGCGGTGCGCATTCCGCCGGCTGCCCGCAATCTCCGCGAACTGCTGCACTGTGCGCAGTACGTGCAGTCGCACGCACTGAGCTTTTTCTACTTGTCAGCGCCTGACTTTCTTTTGGGAATGGATTCAGATCCAGCCAGTCGCAACGTGCTTGGAATCATCCGCAAGCATCCGGATGTTGCCCGCGACGGAATCGAACTGCGCAAGTTCGGTTTACAGATCATCGAGAGCCTGGCCAGGGAGCGTGTTCACGCGTCGTGGGTGGTTCCAGGAGGCGTAAATGCGCCGATCACTCCGCAAACTCGAGATCGCATTCTTGGCGAGTTGCCCGAAGCGAAGGCAATCGCGCACCGTACATTCAAATTCTTCAAGGCTGTCCTCGACGACTACACGGACGAGATCAGCCACTTTGGATCCAATCCAACGATGTATGCGGGGCTAGTCGACCAAAAAGGTAGTTTGCAGCTTTATGAAGGCGCTCTTCGTTTCCGCAGCAGCATCGGAGAAATCATCGAGGATCAGATTCCGGCGGAGGAGTACTCGCAATGGATTGCTGAGGCTACTCTGCGGGATTCGTACCTGAAGGCTCCCTATTTCAAGCCGGTGGGATTTCCGGATGGTGTTTATCGCGTCGGCCCGCTCGCGCGTCTGAATGTCATCGAAAATTACGGGACACCTGCAGCGGATGCGGAGCGGAAAGAATTCGCACAGCGCTTTGGAGTCCCCGCACACAGCTCCTTCCTCTATCATTACGCCCGCCTGATTGAAATTGTCTACGCGCTGGAAAGAATCGAAATGCTACTCGGCGATTCGCGCACGCTCGACGAGCATGTTCGCGCCAAAGCCGGAGTGAATGCACTGGAGGGAGTGGGCGTAATCGAAGCTCCCCGTGGCACGCTTATCCACCACTATAAGGTTGATGAACAGGGTGCCATGAAATGGACCAATCTCATTGTGGCGACTGGGCACAACAATCTTGCAATCGGCAAAAGCGTCCAGCAGGTAGCCGAGCACTTCGTGAAAGGCGATAAGCTGGAAGAAGGTGCGCTGAACCGCGTATCCGCGGTGGTCAGGGCCTACGATCCCTGCTTGAGCTGTTCAACCCACGCATCGGGGCAAGTTGCAGTGCGTCTCCGGCTGGTGGATAGCCGCGGCGAATTACTGGACGAAGTTTCTAATTAACAGTAGCGCTCGGAGGGGCGATGACTTCGCCGGCTAATGAGATCACGTGGCGCAGCCGTCCCGGCTGCGAGAGGTTCTCTTAGGACACCGACCTCAAGCCCGAGATGATGACAGCCCCCACCGCCCAATTCCATGCCACCTCAGCCTCAATCTCGCTGCCGTCGCAAAATACCCGGAGCGTCTGACAAGGCTTGAGATTCTGGAACGTGTGCCGGATGCACATTCCGCGCTGGCTCAGATTCACAAGGTCAGCGTGGAATTCCTGAACGGTATCCGAATCTTTCAGAGACACGCGAACCTGTCCCTCCGCAGGCAGCCGCAATTCGGTCCGGCGATCCTCGAATAGTGGAGCGTCGGTCGCGATGAGTTCGATCCAATCCTTCTCGCTACCCATGGACTGAAGAAAAATAATCGACCGGGCGCAAACATGGCAGAGCACGATCGTTACGTTTGCCGACTGGACTGAAGTAACGGAAAAAGCCGCATCGTTCGTAGGTAAACCTAAGCCTTACGCTGCGTACCTATGGGAGCTAAGCATCTGATTAAAAAGGGGTTCATGCCTTCCCTCACCTCACTGGCACACTCCAATTCTGCCGGCCCTCTCACGGCTGATAGACTTACATCGTCATCATGTCCGACCTGCCATCTTCCGAACAGAATACTGACGAAGTCTCCTTTGGAGATCTTCTTTCGCAATTCGAACGCGCTCATAAGCCGGAGGCTAACAAACAGCTGCAGGGTACGGTTATCGCGGTTTCTGCAGATACCGTGTTCCTCGACATTGGGTACAAAACCGAAGGTGTGCTTCCGCTCTCGATATTCCAGAATGCCGCGCAGGAAGTGAAGCCCGGCGACAGATTCCTGGTTTCCGTGAAGGGTCGCAACGAGGAGGGTTATTACGAGCTCTCGCGCTCACGCGTGGAGCGCCCTGCGGACTGGCCTGCTCTCGAGCGTGCGTTCAATGAGAAGTCGACTATCCTCGGCACGGTTAGCGCGGTCGTTAAAGGCGGCCTGACCGTGGACGTTGGCGTACGAGCTTTTATGGCCGCTTCCCGCAGTGGAGCGCGCGATGCGTCCGAAATGGAAAAGCTTGTCGGTCAGGAAATCCGCTGCCGCATTACCAAGCTCGATATCACCGAAGAAGATGTCGTGGTCGACCGCCGTGCCCTTGCGGAAGAAGAGGCCAATGCTGCGCGTGAGCGTCGCTACTCCGAGATTTCAGAAGGCGACGTTTTGCGAGGCACGGTTCGCAGCCTCGCCGATTACGGAGCGTTCATTGATCTCGGCGGAGTCGATGCCTTGCTACATGTAGGCGAAATCAGCTGGTCGCGCGTTGAGAAGCCGTCCGAGGCACTTTCGGTTGGACAAGAGATCGAGGTAAAGGTCCTTAAGGTGGGAGAAGAGGGCGGCAAACGCCGTATCGCAGTCAGTATGAAGCAGCTTCAGCCGCATCCCTGGGATTCGGTCGCCGGGAGGTATAACGTTGGCGAGCGTGTGCGCGGCAGGGTCTCGCGCGTCACAGATTTCGGTGCTTTTGTTGAACTCGAGCCGGGGATTGAAGGACTGATTCACATCTCCGAGCTCTCGTGGACGCGCAAGGTGAAGCGGGTTACTGATGTTGTGAAGACTGGAGACACCGTGGACGCCATTATCCTCGCTGTGAACGTGGCTGAACGGCGGATTTCTCTTGGCCTTAAACAAGCCCTCGGTGATCCGTGGGCCGACATCAGCAAGAAGTTCCCAGCCGGCTCGGCGATTGAAGGACCAATCATCAGCATCACCAATTTCGGGGCGTTCGTTCAGATCACTGAAGGTGTAGAGGGTATGATCCACGTGAGCGAAATCAGCACCGAGAAGCGTATCGCTCATCCACGCGACGTGTTGAAGGTCGGGCAAGTGGTCCAAGCGCAGATCCTCGCGATCGATACTGAGAAACGGAACATCCGGCTAAGCATGAAGCAGCTCGTCCCCACCGGACTCGACGAATATCTCGCGGAACATAAGCCCGGAGATATTGTTAGCGGTCGTATCATGGATGTATCGGGATCAAACGCCCGCGTGGAGCTTGGAGAAGGCATTCAGGCCAAGTGCAAGATTTCCAGTATTTCCGAAAGCTCGCTTCAAGAACAAAAGACTGCCAAGGCGGACGTGTCTTCCCTGAGCTCTATGCTGCAGGCACGCTGGAAGGGCGAGACTCAGTCGGAGAACAAGAAGACCGAACCCGCAGCTGCCGGACAGGTTCGCAGCTTTAGAATCACGCGGCTCGATCCTGACAACAAGAAAATTGAGCTCGAGCTGAAGTGAAAGATCGGCGACGGACTACACTGACTCTCGCGGATTGAACAGGAATCTCCGCGCACATGCTTGCTATCTGTGGCCAATACTATCTTGCGAAGTCGATACGCATTGCGAACGCGTACTTCCCCGGTGCTTCCTTTGGCAAGTGTACGTGCAGGCCATCAGGGCTCTGTTCGAATTTCAAATCTTCATCGGACGCCAGCAACTTCACATCTCGGACCTGCTGCCCCGCGCCCTTCGCTAGTGAGTGAATGATTGCTTCCTGGCTCTCCGGCCATGCCATCGCGATCGCATAGAGAACCCCGTTTCTCTGCGTAAAGCGGAAATCCTCGGGCGTGTACGGCCGTGTGTCGGTATCGTGAAATGCTCCGGCTTGCACTTTCGTCGGACCTTCCCCGTAAACGATCCACGGCCGGGTCCCGTAGATGGCTTCCCCATTCACTTTTAGCCACGAACCGACATCCAGTAGCACCTGCTGTACTTCGTCCGGAATTGTCCCGTCCGACCGCGGGCCAACATTTAAGAGCAGATTGCCGTTCTTGCTAACAATGTCGATCAATTGATGCACGATGAAATCAGGCGTCTTGAACGTGTCGTTCTGTATGTAACCCCACGATTTGTTGCTGACCGACGTATCGGTCTGCCACGCGCGAGGCTGAATGGTCGCCAGTTGTCCCCGTTCTATGTCCAACACGGCTGAATGTTCCTGCATCGCGTAATCCTTGTAATTCAGCACGCCGATCACGCCAGAATGTTTGAGAGACTCGTCGTAGTAAAACGCGGCGAAGCGCGTCAAATTCCAGCGGATGGAGGGTTGTCCTACCCACCAGTCGAAGTACATAAGGTCGGGATGATATCTCTCCACGATTTCGGCAGCGCGAGCCAGCCAATCGTCAGTCCACTGTTGCGAGACGTACGTGAAGTCGTTGGAGACCGGAGTTCCATTCTTCGCCTCCAACCACGTATGTGCGGGCCCGTAGAACGCCGCGTACTTCGGATCATTCACATCTGATTCGATTGTGCGGCCTCCGTCCAGGAAGAAGTTATGCTCGACGCGGTGAGACGAGGCTCCAAGATGCAATCCTTCCGCCCTTACGGCTTTCGCCAGATCGCCGGCCAGGTCGCGATGCGGTCCCATCTTTGCTGCGGTCCAATCGGACAAGCCGCAGTCATACATTGCAAATCCGTCATGATGCTCAAACACCGGCACAACATACTTCGCTCCTGCATCTTTGAATAACTTCGCCCAGGCTGCCGGATCGTACTTTTCAGCTTTAAACATTGGGATGAAGTCTTTGTACCCGAATTTCGTCAGCGGACCATACGTCGCAATCTCGTGCGCATATTCAGGCGTTCCCTTTCGATACATGTTGCGTGGATACCACTCGCTCCCAAACGCTGGTACGGAATAAAGGCCCCAATGAATGAAGATGCCGAACTTCGCGTCCCGATACCATTCCGGAGCTTCGTAGTTCTGCAGTGACTGCCAGTCGGCGCGATAGGGCCCCTGCTGGATTACCGTATCGACATCCTTCAAGATAGCCGCGCGGTACGAATCGTACTTGCTGCTTGCCGTCTGCCACGTCTGATCGATCGCTTCCGGCGCTTGCGATGACGTGGGAGCGTCGGGATCTTGTGCGAGGAGTGAAGAAGAACAGATAAGTATCAGTGCGATTGCCATCAAGCGTAACAACCCGGATCTGGTCGGCAACGTTGGTCTCCGAAGCGGGAATGTGAGCAACAGAGTCGCTGAAATGCTATATGAAAGCGTTTTCATAGGCCAATGGTTTTTCAAGGCTCTCAAGATTTTCCGGGATGATTACTTCGGACGAACAGACATCTGCTGCTGCGTGAATCGGTTGTGCACGCAATGTATCGCAATGTATCGCATCGGCACTTTTTGTACTGCGCCCACGACCTTTTTGTACTACACACACTCCAGAGAGCGCGGCAGTGCTGCTGACTTTCAAGAACAGGAGGAATCTGTGCAGCTGAATTCTGTTTTGAGAAGCTGCACAAACACAGTTCTAACGAAACAAGCTTGCGTTCAAAACGCTCAAAACTGGTTCTCGCCCGCATTTCTCCTGCTCAACACGACATACGAGAATCCGTAAACAACCGCCGGCTACATGGCTGAACGCGAAGAATGCAGGGCGAATCCGTGCACCCACCCGCGGCAGTCCGGTTGCTGTTGTATTGGTGGTCATTGCCTGTTCGGAGCCGAATGTGCGTTCTCATCCGCTCTGGATGAAGCGGCGGCGTTCAAGTCCAGGTAGCAGCCTGCGAACAATCCGCGTTTCGGTTTGTCGAGCACAAAAGTTTGTTGGTGATGTCCGGAAAGAGGATCTATGAGAGTTCGCTCCTGTCTTTGGTCGGCCCTGGCATTAGCCCTGGCGCTCACCATTTCGTCTCAGTATCTACGATCCCAGAGCTTGACCCAGGGTGGAGTCAACGGAACGGTGACCGACCCGAGTGGAGCCGTAATCCCGAATGCAACCGTTGAATTGAAAAACAACGACACTGGTGCAACCGCCACACGAACGACGACCAGCACGGGTGCATACCAGTTTCCATTCTTAGCTCCGGGCAGCTACACGATTACGTACACAGCTCCAAACTACCTTAGCGCTAGCAGGACGGTGCTGGTTACCGTGGGCCAGGTGACCACGCAAGATGTGAAACTAGGGGTTCAAGCCGCGAATCAGACGGTCACTGTCACCGCCGAAGGTGGAATCCTGCAGACGACGTCACCCAGCCTGACTACCACAATGTCGAACGAGCAGATTCAATACGTTCCCAATGGCGGCGGTGATTTGAGCTTTATCGCCCAGACTGCGCCGGGTTCAACGATGAATACCCAGGCAGGCTATGGAAACTTCGCCAGCAACGGCGTGCCTGCAAACGCCAACAACTTTACCGTAAACAGTATGCCGGAGAACGATCCGTTCCTGAACCTCAACAACTCCGGAGCGACCAACATTCTGCTTGGACAGAATGACATCAGCGAGACTACCGTCGTCAGCAATGGATATTCGGGCGAATACTCCATGCCAGGCGCGAACGTCAACTATGTCAGTCGAAGCGGAACCAATGCATTTCACGGAAATGCGAGCTGGCGTTGGAATGGGCGGTACGTAAACGCGAACAACTACTTCAACAAACAGAATTCTCCACCCACTCCGCGTCCATTTGTGAACGACAATATGTGGCAGGCATCGTTTGGCGGTCCTATTAGAAAAGATAAGACCTTCTTCTTTGTAGATACCGAGGGTCTTTACCTGATGGTGCCGGTTGCAACCAGTGTGAACATTCCCTCTCCTGCATTCCAGTCTGCCGTGCTTGCAAATATCGGGGCTACCCAACCGGGCGAGCTTTCCTTGTACCAGAACATGTTCAATACCTATAACCATGCGCCGGGGGCAGCCTCAGCGACCAATACCTTAGCTGGCGGCGGTTGCGCCGACTTCACAGGCGCGGGCTTCGGAGCTGCGAATCCGTGCGCTCTGCGTTTCAATTCGACTGTAACCGGAAACACGCATGAGTGGCTGGTTACCGGTCGCATTGATCAGAACATCGGCAACAACGACCGTGCCTTTCTGCACATACGCTCCGATCACGGTGTTCAGGCTACCTACACCGACCCGCTGAGTCCGAGTTTCAATGACGTCAGTACCCAGCCACAATGGGAAGGACAATTTCAGGAAGTACACAACTTTGGCGTGAGTACCACGAACTCCTTCAATCTGAACGGCTCCTACTACAGTGCGATTTTTCAGCTGGCAAATCAGTCAGCAGCACTGGCACTTCAACCGCTGCAACTTTCGTTTGCGGGAAATGCTTTTTACAGTCTGGGACGTAACTACCAGTTGCCTCTTCCTACCCCTCAAGGCCGCAATGTCACTCAGTATGGATTCGTCGATGACGTGAGCCATGTTATGGGTAATCACACTTTCAAGATCGGCGCCAACATGGCCCGTTACGACATATCAACCTACGGCCCCGGAATCAACACACTTCCAGCCGCAACCAATGAAAGCCTGACCGATTTCTACAACGGCGTTGCGACAACGTTCACACAAGCATTTCCTAGCCGTCTGAAGCAGCCCATCAATCTTTACGACCTGGGCATGTATGCGCAGGACACGTGGCACGCAAGGACAAATCTCAGCCTGACATTCACAATACGGGCGGACCGCTACTCCAACCCAAGCTGCGTAACCAACTGCTTCAGCCGCTTAAACAGCTCGTTCCTGAATGTGGATCATTCGCTAGGCGCGCCCTACAACCAAGCAGTAATGGCGAATCAGAGCCAGGCGCTCCCGTCTTCCTACGATCCGTGGACGGTGGAACCTCGCTTTGGATTTAACTACAGCCCGTTTGGAACGGACGGCAATGTTGTGATCAGCGGTGGTTTCGGTCTCTTCGCCGCCACGTTACCGGCGGGATATACCGATAACTTGATCAACAATCTTCCTAACGATCCAACATTCACCATTGCCGGATTGCCATTCGGACCTGGCATGACTGGCAATGCCCAAAGCGCCGCTGCTGCCGGAGCGGCCGCCCTTGTATCTGGCTTTAAGAATGGCGCCACCTATAACAGCCTAAACTCTGCGGTGATGGCAGCCACTGGCTCGCCGTTCAGCGTGCCAAATTTCTTCAATGCAGGACAAGGAATTCACCCGCCCAGGTTCCAGGAATGGAATTTGCAGGTTGAGCGCGCGTGGGGAACCAAAACAGCTCTGACCCTCAAATACGTTGGGAATCACGGTATTTGGGAGCAGATCAACAACACCGGGCTGAATGCCTATTGCGGTCCGACAGCCGCCGTCACTGCCCTTCCCGGAACTCCTTCCTGTTTTTCGACACTGGGAGTTACTGGATTCGCAGGTCTGCCGGCAGCACCAATGGATCCTCGATTCGGGACTGTGACCGAGATCTCGTCAGGCTACAACTCGAATTACAACGGTTTCACCGCTTCCTTTTTGCGGCGCTTCTCTGCATTCCAGTTCCAGTTGAATTACACCTGGAGCCACGCAATGGATTACGTCTCGAACGCAGGTCAGGGAATCTCGCCGTTCAACTTCGATACGAACGTCAGTATCACCGCTCCACAAAATCCATTTAGCCCGTTCCAAAACATGTATGGGAATGCCGATTACGACATACGCCATTACTTCAGCGCGAATTACGTCTACACCACTCCGAAGAGCTGGTTCCACGGCTTCTTCGGAAGTCTGCTGGGGGATTGGACAGTGGGAGGGACAGTCTTCGCACGTTCCGGTCTGCCCTTCACGGTGGTCGACACAGGCACCGGTGGCTCGCTTGCCGCGTATGGCTATGGCGGGGCGACGATTTTTGGTGCGACCTTCGCTAACCAGATCGGCGCGTTGGGCATGACCAATTCGTGCGGCTCCCAATATGCGAATCCGACCAGCGGTGCATGTCCGCTGTTGACCGGGAATTTTGCTCCTGATGTAGGCGGTTTCGGGTCTCAACGGCGTAACCAGGTACGTGGACCAAACTTCTTCGATACCGATCTCTCTCTCTACAAGAACTTTAAGCTTCCCCACTGGGAGAGAGCAGAGTTCACGATTGGCGCCACTGCCTACAATCTTTTCAATCATCCAAACTTCGACCAGCCCATAGGCGACGTTGCTGCGCCGGGCTTCGGGACCATCGTCACCGCGATCAGTCCTCCTACCTCGATCTACGGCTCATTCCTGGGTGCCGATGCATCACCTCGCGTGCTGCAATCGCAAATCAGATTGAGCTTCTAGACGACAATGCCTGCCAGGCGCGGATTTCGGTCCGCGCCTTTTTTTATGAAGACTATTTTTGTTGGCCGACTAACGTATGGGCGGCACATATGTGAGATGTTGTGCGAACCACCAGCATAAAAAGAACACGATTGGGACGTGTACAATCAGCTGCAGCATCCCATAACCGACCAGATCACGAGCTTTCAGACGTAGAATCGCGAGTAGCGGCAACATCCAAAATGGATTAACCAGGTTCGGCAGTGCTTCGGCTGCGTTATAAATCTGCACCACCCACCCAAGGTGCACCTGGTGTATGTTGGCTGCCTGAATTACGTAGGGTGCTTCAATTACCCACTTGCTTCCGCCCGAAGGCACAAACACTCCGAGCACAGCCGAGTAGATGGCAACCAATAACGGGTAACTGTTGTGTGTGGTGGCCGCAGCAAAAAGCGTAGCCAAATGCGTGCTGATGTTCGTCCCCGCAATCATTCCAAAAATTACTGCATAGAACGGAAACTGGATGATCACGCCACCAGTGGCGGGCACAGCGTCTACGACAGCGCGCATGAATCGCTTTGGACGCCAGTGCAACAGCAGCCCAACCGTAATAAACATCAAGTTATAGGTGTTGAGGTCAAGCGCGGCTAACGCGCCCTGAGGTGAGGTACGGAATACGTTGATCAGGTACCAGATTAGAAGTGCAGCAACAAGGATTGTGAGCAGCGGAGTGTACTCAAGCCATTCTCCGGGTTTGGTCCGTGGCTCTAACTCTGCACCCAGGGGCTCAGAAATGACGCCATACATTTCCGCTGTCCGCGCCTTTTCAACAGGAGGCGCCGATAGGTAGGCAATGAGCACGGAGACGACAATCAAGACGGCTGTGAGCGCGATACTCTGGGGTAGGAATAGAGTCTGTCCCAGCGGAATTACGCCGCTCAGCGCAAGCAGCGACACCGGAATCGCTGACTTGGTTGCCATCAACATGGCTGCCGATGACGACAGTCCCATGGCCCATACCGCACCCAAGCCAAGGTATGCGGCCGCACCCGCTGCGCGGTAATCCATGCCTTTGACGCGGGTCGCCATTTCCCGCGCAAGCAGTCCGCTGAAAATCAGGCTCAATCCCCAGGAAATCAGCGACGTCAGCATCGAGAACAATGCGATTAGTGCGATGGCGGAGCGTGGCGCTCGTGCAATGCCCGCGAGTCCTCTTATGGCGCGCTGAACGAGAGGTGTAGTCGCCACTACGAAGCCGCCAATTATGATCATCACCATCTGCATGGTGAATGGCACCAGCGACCAAAAGCTCTTTCCACCTTCGATAGCCAGTTTCGCAGGACGTTCCCCCATTATCAGTCCAGTGACAAAGACAAAAACGATGCCGATAAACGCAAATATCAGCGGGTCGGGAAACCACCTCTCGCTCCATCGCGCGAGTGCAAGCCCGAGGCGCACGATCGGGCCATCTTGTGCATGTGAGATCCTGGCAGGTGTACTGGTCATGGGTCGGGCATTGTAGCGCAAACCCACTCACGCCAACAGCACATAAAGAGGACGAAGAGCTATTTGGTCCGATATACTACCCCGCCCTTCATTACAAATCTGACATGCGTTACCGCGCTGATGTCTTTCGTCGGATCGCCCGGTACGGCAATCACGTCCGCATAATATCCCGGTTTCAGCTGGCCAATCTGCCCGTCCCATCCAAGGAGACGTGCGCCGTTGATGAGGTCTGCTTGCAGGACGGCAACCGGACTCATTCCGTACTGCACCATCAGCTCCAGTTCGCGCGCCTGAGTTCCATGCGGAAAGGGGCCTACGTCGGATCCCACGGCCATGGGAATTCCCACCGCCAGTTGTTTCTTGAACTCTTGTGCGTGGAGGGCTTGCATGTCCCGCTCGCGCTGAGCGGCTTCCGGTGTTGCCGCATGATCCGCAAAGTACTCCATAATTGCGAAAGTCGGTACGGCTGGAATTTTCTTTTCCCGCATCAGGCGCATGGTCTCATCGCTCAGTTGATAGGCATGATCGACTGATTCCACTCCCGCTTGCACCGCATAGAGCGCCCCCGGTTCCCCGGTTGCATGGACCGCGACGTGCCGCCCCGTTCGTGCAGCCTCCTGAACCGCCGCCGCTAGCTGTGCCTCGGTGTACTGATACGGAGTTGCCAAACTGCCATTCACGAGCCTGTCTTTTCCAGTTTGGTAAATCTTGACGAAATCCGAGCCTTCTTTTACCTGAACGCGGATTGCTTCTATTAACTGCTCCGCATCATTTGCGTACGTGGCGTTGGAAAGAACATGCTGCGCAGGATTGAAGTCGTTCGCATCTTCGTGCCCGCCGAGAATATCGATCGCATTCCCGCTGATGCGCAATCGCGGTCCGGGTATCTTGCCCGAGTCAACTGCATTGCGGACGGCCGTATCCGCCGAGCCGGCGCCCTCGGTCCCCATGTCCCTCTCGGCCGTAAAGCCCGCCATCAGATCGGCTTTGGCAGCAAGGGTTGCCGTAATTGTGCGTTCGGGTACAGACTCCTCCACAGTCTGCAAATCTTCCGCGCCCGGATGGAGGAAGAGGTGTACGTGGGCATCGATCAATCCTGGCATGATAGTGACGTCGCCGAGATCAATAGTTTGCGCGTCCGCTGGATGCGTAACACTGGACCCGGCTTCAGCGATGCGCTCACCGCGCACCAGTACTTCTCCCGGCGAGATCACTCGTCCTGACTCCACATCCAGGAGGCGCGCCGCATGCAGCACAATGATGTTCGGTTGGGTTTGACTACTTGCAAAGGATGTCAGCAGGAATGCACAAAATAAGGCACACACTTTCGGCTTGAACATGGCGGAGGAATGCTAGCAGATGTCGACAGCGGCGGGACGTTTTTCAGCGCGTAGTTGTCTATTCGGCGCAGGCTAGCTAGTGCGCGGTTCTGAGCTGAGCAGGGGCGCTTACTTGTTCGTCATCAAGCAACCGCAAGGCGGCTTCCCTCACCCGCGAATCTTCGCTGCCAATCTTTGGTTGCTCGATTTCTTCGAAGTACCGGCTTGCCGTGAGGCCGAAGCGGTCATACCCGGTCGAATAGCTTTCTGCAGCCCGTTCGCACATCAGCGTAAATGCAAGACTATGACTGATTCTGTCCAAAAGTCTGCGTGCATAGCGTTGGGTGCTCTGGGGATCGATTAACGTCGTGGTAATGGCCTCCCGGTCCTCTCGAAGCCTCGTCTCCAGTTTACGACGCAGATCTGCGAGTGACTCTGGCATTCTGTCCAGCACAGCTGTTACGCGATTCTCATACAGATCTGCTCCCGCGTACTTCGCCCCTAACAGGCGCAACAACTCCAAGGCCTGGATATTCGCCGGACCTTCCCAGACTGTGAGCACTTGTG
>Ga0070738_10000754_pt1 | contig 82447 bp, 70 predicted proteins | sample Coa_R2_2_FD_66446 | JGI IMG/M metagenome (GOLD analysis project Ga0070738, IMG submission 66446) | Surface soil microbial communities from Centralia Pennsylvania, which are recovering from an underground coalmine fire - Coalmine... | ecosystem: Environmental > Terrestrial > Soil > Unclassified ...
ACGCCTGTTCGATCTCCGCGACGCCGACTTCGACGACCGGCTCTCGAGCGTGCACCGCGCGTTGTACCTGCTGTTCAACGAGGGCTATCACGGCGCGGGGGCAGAGAGCTCCGTTCAGGCCGACCTCTGCCGGGAGGCGATGCGCCTCACCGGGCTGCTCCGTGAGTCTCCACGCACCGGAACGCCGACGACGACCGCTCTCGCGGCCCTCATGGCGCTGCACGCGGCGCGCTTGCCGGCGCGGCTCGACACGGTGGGAGAGCTGAGCCCGTTCGCGGAGCAGGACCGTGCGCGCTGGGATCAACGCCTGCTACGCGAAGGCCTCGAGCTGCTCGAGGCATCGGCCGTCGGCGAGACCCTCTCGCCGTATCACGTCGAGGCGGCGATCGCCGCGGTTCACGCCACCGCCGAGCGCGCTGATGACACCGATTGGGAGACGGTGGTCGAGCTGTACGACCGGCTGATGGTGCTGCGTCCGTCGCCCGTCGTCGCGCTCAATCGCGCCGTCGCGGTCGCCCAGCTCGAGGGCGCGGAGCATGGCCTCGCGGAGATCGCAGGCATCGAGGATGTCGAACGGCTCGCCCGCTACCCGTTCTACCCGGCGGCGATCGCCGAACTGGAGATGCGCCTCGGACGCGTGGCGGACGCGCGCGGGCATTTTCTTCGCGCGATGGAGCTGGCGCGCAATCCGATGGAACGGCGCTACATCGAGCGCCGACTCGACGCGTGCGGCCCGTCGCGATAGGGCGTCGGTCAGATCAGCGGTTCCCGCCGGACCCCTGGGCGGTGCTCCCGGGCCCCGCCACGTCGTCACGGGATCAGCACCGCGGCACCGTCCACGGCGCCGCGCCGGAGCTCGGCCAGCGCGCGGTTGGCGTGGGCCAGCCGGTACGGGGCGATGGTCGTGCGGACCGGGATCGTCGGCGCGAGGGCCAGGAATTCCTCGGCGTCGCGTCGGGTGAGATTGGCGACCGAGCGGAGGATGCGTTCCCCCCACAGGAGCTCGTACGGGAACTGTGGAATGTCGCTCATGTGGATTCCCGCGCAGACAACGGTCCCGCCGGGCTCGATGGCGCGAAGCGCCGCCGGCACCAGCGCGCCCACCGGCGCGAAGATGATCGCCGCGTCGAGCGGTTCAGGGGGCGCGCTCTCGGAGCTCCCGGCCCACTCGGCACCGAGGCTGCGCGCGAACGCCTGACCGGTGACGTCGTTGCGCCGCGTGAACGCGAACACACGACGTCCCTCGGCGCGAGCCACCTGGGCGACGATGTGCGCGGACGCCCCGAAGCCGTACAGCCCGAGCCGTCCGGCATCGCCCGCGGCGCGCAACGCGCGGTATCCGATGAGACCCGCACAGAGCAGGGGCGCGGCCTCTGCGTCGTCGTAGTGGTCGGGGATCGCGACCGCAAAGCGCTCGTCGGCGATCCCGAACTCCGCGTAGCCGCCCGGCAAGGTGTAGCCCGTGAAGCGCGCAAAGGGGCACAGATTTTCCTGCCCGCGCAGGCAGAATTGGCAGATCCCGCACGCCCAGCCGAGCCACGGCACTCCGATCCGCGCGCCGATCTCGAAGCGCCGGGCACCCGGACCGCGGTCGACCACCGAGGCCACGATCTCATGGCCGAGCACCAGTGGCAGTGCCGGATCCGTCAGCTCACCGTCGAGCACGTGCAGGTCCGTGCGACAGACACCGCACGCGTGCACTCGGGCGACAATCTGTCCGGCACGCGGATGCGGCTGCTCGACGTCGGCGAGCCGCAGCGGATGCTTCGGAGCGTCCAGAAGCATGGCGCGCATGTCAACCCCGATCGTTCATGGCGTGATCGACCGCGACTCGCTGACGGTCGGCGGGTGGCGGGCGGCGGTAGGGTCCGGCGCCTAATGCTAGACGCAAGTCGGCCGCCGTGGCGCCCGCGTCCGACCTGGCGGCGGACTCACCGGGATTCCCCCGGCGGGCGACGCCCGTTACTCTGGCTTGTCCATGGCTGAAGAGGATACGCGGGGCGAACGGCCGAGCTCGAGGTACATCGCGCCGCTGGACGGGTTGCGCGGCATCGCGATCGCCGCGGTGTTCCTCTACCACGAGGATCTCTTTGCCGGGCCCACGAGCGTGACCGCGCTCGACCGCGGCGTGCACGCGATCACGGCCCTGGGATGGGCGGGAGTCGATCTCTTCTTCGTGCTCTCCGGATACCTGATCACCGGGATCCTGATCGACGCCAAGGGGACGGCCAACTACTTCCGAACCTTCTACGCCCGTCGGGTACTCCGGATCTTCCCGGCGTACTACGCGTTTCTCGCGCTCTACTTCTTCGTGCGGCCGCACCTGCCCGTCGGGCACTATCCCGCGGTCGATCCGGGGGTTCAGCTCTGGTCCTGGGACTACACGAGCAACGTGCTCGTCGCCATCCACGGGTGGACGGCCACCCCCAAGACCATCGACCACTTCTGGTCGTTGGCCGTCGAGGAACAGTTCTACTTCGCGTGGCCGCTCCTCGTCTTCGCGCTCCCCAGGCGATGGCTGACCGTCGCGTGCCTCGCCCTCACGCTCAGCGCCCTCGGGACCCGCGTCGCCTTCATCGGTGCCGAGCATTGGGACGCGGCGCGCGTCCTCATGCCCGCCCGGATCGATTCCTTTGCCGTTGGCGGGCTCCTCGCGCTTGCCATGAGGGCGCCGACGGGACCGACCCTGCTCGCGAAGTGGGCGTGGCCGTGCGCCGGGGTCGCGGGCGCCCTGATCCCGGGCCTGTACTGGGTCCCGTGGATGCGGTTCGAGGCGCTGGCGACGATCACGCTCGCCATTGCCGTGCTCAGCGGCGCGCTGATCGCGGCCGCCGCCACCGCCTCGCCGCGTTCGACGGTGTACCGCGTGCTCGGCGCGGGCCCGCTGCCATTCGTGGGGCGCTACAGCTACGCGCTGTACATCGTTCACCAACCGGTGATTCTCGGATTGCTGTCTCTGGGCGTTCGGCCGACGATCGTGCACGCGATCGGGGGATCCGTCATGTCACAGCGCATCGCCTTTGGTGCCATCGCCGGTGCGGTCTCGCTCGCCGCGGCGCTCGCGAGTTGGTACCTCCTCGAGCGGCCATGCCTCGCGCTCAAGCGCCATTTCCGCTACGGGAGCGTCCCGTCAGATGCGGACGACGCCCAGGTGCCCGCCGTCGCCGTGGCCTGAGTGGCCACCGAGCTACCGCGAGGCAGATCAACGAGTTAGTTATCTCGGTGGGAATTTATGCAGCCGGCGCACGGCGCCGCCGCAGCGCCCGCCCTCGGTGGTGCGTACTGGCTACGTTGGCCGACCGCGGGCGACGCACGTGGAACGAGTCTGCGGCTTCCGGCATTGCACTATCGTCCAGTCGAGAGTTCGCCGGCGTTGGGGCCTCGTCGCCTCTCCGGGCTCGCCGTGATCCGGCCGCCTGCCCGGCGTCGCGATTTTTGCCGCGAGGGGCACTTGGTATGGGAGTTGGGCGCTGGCTGAGGCTGGTAGTGAGCGCGGGAGCGGTCGCGGGCGTCGTGATGCCGCCGGTAGAGGGGCGGGCGCAGGGCACCGCGGACTCCGCACACCCGCAGCGGGTCCCGACCGCCACGACCAGGGACTCCCAGCCGGCTCGGCACGCCGAGTTGCCCGTGGAGCCGGGAGTGGACAGCGGGCGCGTCGACTCGACGCTGGCGTACGCCGCCACCATGCACATCGCTGACGTGGTCGCGGCCGCCCTGCGGAACAGCCCGGCGATGGCCGAGGCGGGCGGCGCCGTCCGCACGGGGCAATCGGGAGAGCGGGTCGCGTACGGGACGTTTCTGCCGTCGGTGACCTTCACCTCGACCGCCTTTCAGTCGGGCCAGCATTCGCTCGCCCTCCAGGCTCCGGTGACTGGTGCCCCCGGCCCAACCCTGTCCTACCCGGCCCAGTCGTACTCCGGCGCCCTGGCCGCGTCGTACGATGTCTTCACCGGCGGGCGGCGCGGCGCCCAGATCGCCGCCGCTCGGGCGAGCACTCGGTCGGCGAGTGCCGGGCTCGTCGAGCAACGGTACGCCACGGCCCTCACCGCCAAGCAAGCGTTCTACAACACGCAGCGGGCGCGCGACCTCGTCCGGGTCTCGCTGACCAGGGTGGCCACGGCCGAGCGGGCCCTCCAGTATGCGGATGCCCGCATGCGTCGCGGAACCGCGACCCGCGCCGATGTGCTGCTCGCGCGGTTGAACCTGACGACCGCCCGCCAGCAGTTGATCGCGGCGCGCGACACCCTCACCACGAACGCCTACGCGCTCGGCCGACTGGTCGGTGTCGACGGCGCCGTCGACGCCCAGGGCAGCGACACGCTCCCGGCCGCCGCCCTGGCGCTCACCGACTCGGCCATCGTCGCGATCGCCGTACGCGAGGCGCCGGCCGTGCGCGCGGCCGACGCGTTCGCCCACGCCAGCGATGCCGCCGTCCGCGAAGCGCAGACCGAGTACATCCCGGGGATCAGGCTCACGGGCGGCTACACCTGGGCGAACAACTCCCTGGCCTTCGGCGCCGTGCGTCCCGGGTGGGTCGTGGCACTGAGCACGTCCTACCCGCTGTTCAACGGCTTCGTGCGCGAGGATGACGTGACACGCGCCTCGGCGAGCGCCCACACCGCACGCGTCACGGCCATCGATCAGCGGCGGTTCGCACGGGCCGAATCGGAACGGCTGCTGGCCGGGCTGCGGTTCGCGTGGCAGAACGTGGCCGAGGCCGAAGAGGGCGTGCGCGTCGCTCGCGAGGAATTGCGCGTCGTCGGCGTCCGGTATCAGAACGGTGTCGCGACCTTTCTCGACCTCAGCACCGCGCAGCTCGCCGAAGCGCAGGCCGACATCGCCCTGGTGACGGCACGCTACGACTACCAGATCGCCCGGGCGTCGCTGGAGGCGCTCATCGGGCGGGACCTCTGAGGAGGGCGGACCGCCCATGATGTGGATCGTCATTCTCGCGCTGCGGCGGCCGTACACCTTCGTGTGTGCGTCGCTGCTCGTGCTGATCTTTGGCGTCTTTGCGATCCTTCGCATGGCGGTCGACATCTTCCCGGTGATCGACATGCCGGTAGCCACCGTCGTGTGGTACTACTACGGCCTATCGCCGGAGGAGATGGAACGCCGCATCGTGACCGGTAGCGAGCGCTTCTACTCCTCGGTGGCCAACGACATCGAGCACATCGAGTCGACGAGCTACAACGGCGTCGGCGTGATCAAGATCTACTTCCAACCGGGCGCGGACGTCGCGAACGGAGTGGCGGAGATCACCGCCGCGTCCCAGGCGTATCTGAAGCTTCTCCCGCCGGGGGCGGTCCCGCCGACGATCGTGCGCTTCAACGCGACCGACGTGCCGATCGTGCATCTCGCCGTCGGCAGCTCGACGATGGCGGAGGATGTGCTCAACGACTACGGGAACAACTTCGTTCGGATCCCGCTGTCGAGTATCCGGGGCGCCGCGATCGGGCCGTCGGTCGGTGGGAAGCCCCGCAACGTGATGGTTGATCTCGACCTCAACGCCCTCTACGCCAAAGGGCTCTCGCCGTCGGATGTGAGCGCTGCGCTCAACGCGCAGAATGTGATCCTCCCCTCGGGGACGGTGAAGATGGGAGGCCGCGAGTACACCGTCCGGCTCAACTCGAGCCCCGACTCGGTCCTCGACCTCAACAACCTGCCGATCAAGGAGGTCAACGGGGCGACGGTGTACATCCGCGATGTCGCGCAGGTGCGGCAGGGCCCCGGCGTACAGGTGAACATCGTCCGCCTGAACGGCCGGCGCGGCATCGTCATCCCGATCTTCAAGGAGGGGGCCGCCTCGACGCTCGACATCCTGGGCAAGATCAAGGCGCTCCTGCCGCAGGTGCAGGCGACCCTCCCCGAAGGGATGACGCTGCGGCTCCTCAACGACCAGTCCCTCTTCGTCCGGGCGGCCATCGAGGGGGTCATCGCCGAGGCGGCCATCGCGGCCTGCCTGACGGCGCTCATGATCCTGCTCTTCCTTGGCAGCTGGCGCTCGACCCTGATCGTCGCCACGTCGATCCCGCTCGCCGTGCTCTCGTCCATCATCTGCCTCTACGCCTTGGGTCAGACGCTGAACGAGATGACGCTCGGCGGCCTGGCGCTCGCGGTCGGGATTCTCGTCGACGACGCGACGGTCGAGATCGAGAACATCAATCGCAATGTGCACATGGGCAAGGAGGTGCTCCAGGCGATCGTCGATGCGGCCAGTCAGACCGCGACGCCGACGTTCGTGGCCTCGTTGTCGATCTCGATCGTGTTCATTCCGATCTTCCTCCTGACCGGTCCAGCGGCCGCGCTCTTCCGGCCACTCGCGATGGCCGTCGTCTTCGCAGTCCTCGCCTCCTATCTCCTGTCTCGGACGCTCGTGCCGACGATGGCACGGTACCTCCTGGGCCCCGAGGCGCACCGCCTGGCGGAGATGCGCGCTCGGTTGGGCCACGTCCTGCACGAGTCCGAGGTCGCCGCCGTGATGGGCGGCGGCGCCTTCCGGCGCGTGCACCTGGCGTTCGACTCGGCATTCGAGCGGTTCCGGCTCGCCTATCTCGATGTCCTGGGGTGGGCCATCGCCCATCGCCGGCAGGTGCTCGCCGGCGCGGGGCTCTTCGTCGCTGGCTCGCTCCTGCTGGTGCCGTTCATCGGGGAGGATTTCTTCCCCCGGGTCGACGGCGGCGAGTTCCAGCTGCACGTCCGCGCCCCGACCGGCACCCAGGTGGAGGAGACGGAGATGCTCGTCTCCCAGATCGAGCACGCGATTCGCCAGGAGATTCCAGCGTCGGAGCTCGACCTCGTCATGAGCAATGTGGGGCTTCTGAACAGCAGCTCCACCTATCTCGCGACCGGCTCGTCGGCCACGGTCGGGCCGCAGGACGCCGACGTGCTCGTCTCGCTCAAGGAAGGGCATCACTCGACGTGGGACTACGTGCGCCGGCTCCGTCGGCGCCTGCCGCCCGAGTTTCCCGGGGTCACGTTCTTCTTCCAACCGGCCGACATGGTGAGCCAGGTGCTCAACCTCGGCCTCCCGTCGCGCATCGACGTGCAGGTGCAGGGACAACACAAGTACGAGAACTACCGGATCGCCCAGGGGCTGGCCGCCAAGATCGCCCGGATTCCCGGGGCGGTGGACGTCCGCGTGCATCAGATCATGGACTACCCCGAGCTGTTCTTCAGCGTCGACCGGGACCGGGCGACCGAGGTCGGCCTCGCGCAACGTGACGTCGCCAATCAGCTCACGATCTCGCTCAGCTCGAGCGGGCAGACGGCACCGAATTTCTGGCTCGATCCCCAGAACGGGATCAGCTACTCGGTGCAGGTCATGACGCCGCAGTACAAGGTGTCGAACATGGAAGACCTGGTGAACACGCCGGTCGCGGCACCCGGGCATCAGCAGCCCCAGCTCTTCGGGAACCTGGCGACGGTGAAGCGCAACGTGTCCATGGCCGTCGTCAACCACTACAACATTCAACCGGTCATCGACATCTACGCCTCCAACGATCGCCGCGACCTGGGTGGCGTGGCCGCCGGGATCGACCGTATCGTGACCGAGGCCCGCCGGACGCTGCCCCGGGGATCGCAGATCATCGTGCGGGGGCAGGTCCTCAGCATGCGCACGTCGTTCATCGGGATCGGCGTCGGGATCCTGGGCGCGGTCGTCCTGGCCTACATTCTGATGGTGATCAACTTTCAATCGTGGACGAATCCGCTCGTGATCATCCTCGGGCTTCCCGGTGGGCTCGCCGGCATCATCTGGATGCTGTACGTGAGCAACACCACGTTCAACGTGCCGTCGCTCATGGGGGCGATCATGGCGGTGGGTGTGGCCACGTCGAATAGCATCCTGCTCGTGGTCTTCGCCGAGGACCAGCGGATGAACGGTCGCACAGCCCACCAGGCGGTGCTCGATGCCGGCTTCACCCGCCTGCGGCCGGTCTGCATGACGGCGCTGGCGATGATCATTGGCATGCTGCCCATGTCACTGGGCCTCGGGAGCGGCGGCGAGCAGAACGCGCCGCTCGGCCGCGCCGTGATCGGCGGCCTGATCGTGGCGACGGTGTTCACGCTCCTCATCGTGCCGGTCATCTACACGATCCTGCGGAAGGGACCGGCGCTGGTTGAAATCGACATTCCTGCGGTGAGTCGATGACCGACCTCACGCCCGGCGTACCCCCGCACGACACTGGTGTCCTCAAGCACGCTGCGACGGAGGAGGCGCCGGAGCCCCGTCCGGTGCGGACGCGCCGCATCGGCATCATGGTCGCCGGGCTCGGGGTCGTGCTGCTGGCCGGCTTCGTCGTTGGCACGATCCCCCGCGTGACCACCGCGCGGGCGCTGGCCGCCGAGTCCACCGCCGATGCGCCGCCGACGGTACAGGTCACCCGGATCGGCCGCGCGGGCACACGCTCGAACCTCGATCTCCCGGGAACGCTCGAGCCGCTCCACCAGACGGCGCTCTACGCCCGGACGTCGGGATACGTCAAGCGCTGGACGGCGGACATCGGCCACTCGGTGCACGCGGGCGATGTCCTGGCGATCATCGAGACCCCCGACCTCGACGAGCAACTCGCCCAGTCGAAGGCGACGCTCGAGCAGGCGCGCTCGACGCTGGACCTCGCCAAGGTCGAGCGCGAGCGGTGGGCCGCGATGGTCAAGGACAGCGTCGTGACGATCGACGAGTACGACCAGAAGGTGCAGGCGGAACGGGCCGCGGCGGCGGCCGTCGCGGCCGACGAGGCCGACGTGCGCCGCCTCCAGGCGCTCCAGAGCTTCGAGCGAGTCACGGCACCCTTCGACGGGGTCGTCACCTCGCGCAACGTCGACGTCGGCGCGTTCGTGCAGTCGGGCGGCGGGACGACGGTCGCACTGCCGTCGGGCGCCAGCTCGGCGCCGACGAGTCTCTTCCAGGTCGCGCAGACCGACACGGTGCGTGTCTACGTCTCCGTCCCGCAAGCCGATGCCACGGTCATTCAGCCGGGGCAGACGGCCGACGTGCGCGTCCGCGAGTTTCCCGACCACGTGTTCGTGGGCCATGTGGTCCGCACGGCGCGCGCCGTCGACCCCCAGTCGCGGACGCTCCTGACCGAGGTCCAGATCGTCAACACCAAGCATGTCCTGCTGCCGGGGATGTACGCGCAGATCCAATTCATCTTCGACCGCGCGAACCCGCCACTCGTCGTTCCGGCGACGGCCCTGCTCCCGCTGACCGCGGGGATCCGGGTCGTGGAGGTGGACGGCGATCGTCGGGTCCACCACCGCACGATCAAGATCACCCGAGACTACGGGAGCTACGTGGAGGTGGACTCCGGGATCTCCGATGGGGCGTCGGTCGTGCTGAATCCCACCGACGCGCTCGCCGATGGGATGGAGGTGAGAGTGGAGGCATCGTCCCTCCCGTCGGACTCCGCCAACCCCGGCGCGCGGATCGTCGCCCCGGCGAGCGCGCCGCCAGGCGCGTCACCCGGCGTATCGCCCGGCGTATCGCCCGGCGTATCGCCAGGCGCCTCACCCAGCGTCTCGCCGGGCGCGCCGCCGGGCTGAACCGGCGCGCCCTGCCTGGCGCTCCTTACAGCACGGGGTGCTTCTGGTGGAACCCGGTCGCGTCCTGGTACGCCCGGGCAAAGGCCAGCAGCTTGGCCTCGCCGTACAGCGGACCGAGGAAGGTCAGGCTCACGGGCGTGCCAGGACCGCCGTAGTTCCCCGGACCGCTCTGCGGGACGAACGGAGGGGCATCCGGGCCGCGAAAGCCGTTGGGCAGGATGAGCGCCGGATGGCCGGTGAGGTTGGTGATCACCAGCTGTGGGGATGAGGTCGGCGCGACGATGACGTCGATCCCCTGGAACACGCGCGCCATCGCCTCGATCCCCATCATGCGGGCCCGGTTGGCCTGGATGTACTCCACTGCGGGGATGAAGCGCGCGGCGCGGAAGACGTTTGGCCAGTCGTTCGGACCCTGACCGGTCAGCAGCGCGTCGCGCCCCGACCGCGTCAGGTCATCGAACGCCGCCGCCGCCTCGGCCTGGAGCAACGTCGACATCGCTTGCCACGGGAGTGACGGCAGCTCGACGGGCGTCATCGTCACCCCCATGCGGGCGAGTGCCGCCAGCGCCGCGTCATCGAACCGTCGGTCATACTCGGCGTGACGCCGCGCCAGCTCCTGCTGCTGACGGAGCGTTTCGCGCCGCGCCCGCTCCGCGTCCGTGAGCGTGTCCGGCGCGCCCGCCCCGGCCGCCCCGGCCGCCGCGGGCGGCACGAGCGGCGCCGGCGCCTGCGGTCCGCGCTCGAACTCGGACTTGATATATCCCACTCGCAACGTTCGCCAATCGAGATGGGCGTCCCAGTTGAATGCCCCCGCTCGCACGGTTCGGTCATGACCGTCCGGGCCGGCAATCGCGTCGAGCACGAGCGCACAGTCCTCGACTGTGCGACAGATCGGCCCGAGCTTGTCCATGCTCCACGACAGAGCCATCGCCCCCGTTCGCGGGACCAGCCCGAAGGTCGGCCGGAGCCCGGTACAGCCGCATCGGGTCGAGGGCGCTGAGATCGATCCCAGCGTCTCCGAGCCGACACTGAAGGCGACGCAACCCGCCGCAGTCGCGGAGGCCGGGCCTGCCGAGGAGCCGCTCGAGCCCTGCTCGCGATTCCACGGATTGCGGGTGATCCCGCCGAACCAGTGGTCGCCCATTGCCAGCGCCCCAAGCGTCAGCTTGGCGATCAGGACGGCCCCGGCCCGGTCGAGCCGCTGGACGACGGTGGCGTCCTCGTCGATCATCTGGTGCTCGAAGCCGCCGGCGCCCCACGTCGTGGGATAGCCCTTGACGGCCAGCAGGTCCTTGGCGCCCCACGGTAGCCCGTGCAACGGACCCCGGCGGCGGCCGGCGACGAGGTCGCGGTCGGCTTCCCTGGCTTGCGCCCGCGCCCGATCTTCGGTGAGCGTGATGACGCACTTGAGCACCGGATCGAGGCGCACGAGCCGCGCGAGATACATGTCCGTGAGCGCGCCGGACGAGATCCGGCGGCGGGCGATCAACTCGGCGAGCGCTCGGGCCGGCGCAAAGCACAGGTCCTCGAGGTTGCGAGGCACGTCCCGCGTCCCCACGACCGCCGGCGTCGAGAGACGCGGTGGCCGCTTCACTCTCTCGCGGGTCGTCCCCGGCGGCACCGGGTCGAAATCGAGGGCCGGCGGCACGGCGTTCGGGATGTGCAAGCCGTGGATCGCCTCGTAGCCCTCGACGCGCTGGTTGAGGGCCGCGAGCATCGCCTCGCGATCCTGGGGAGGGATCGGTACGTCGGCAATGATCGCGGCCTGGTCGATCATCGCCGACGTCACGACACCGCCGGACCCGGACGCCAGACTCCAGAGGGTGCCAGGGAGGAGAGTCGCTCCGAGTCCGAAGCGGGAGCAGGTCGCGAGGAAGTCGCGGCGGTCGAGCATCGCGTGAATGGAGGAAAGGGAAGGGGCGCGGAGCGATGACAGGGCCAAGATGCGTCACGGACTCGGTAGATTCCACACCCATGCTACCCGACGCTGCCGCGTTCACGGCCGCCGATGTCCTGTCGGAGGCGACACGGGCAGACTCGCGCATTCGTGCCTTCGTCCGCGAAACGCCGCTCGAGCACTCGCCGGCGCTCAGCCGGGAGACCGGAGCCCGCGTGTACCTCAAGCTGGAGTGCGCGCAGGTTACCGGCTCGTTCAAGGTGCGCGGCGCCTTCAACCGACTGCTCGCGCTCGACGACCCGACGCGCGCGCGAGGGATCGTCACCGCATCGACCGGCAACCACGCACTGGCGACCGCCCACGCGCTCGCGGAGCTCGGCATCGACGGCGAGATCTTTCTGCCCAGCACCGCGTCTCCGGCCAAGGTGGACGCGCTCCGCCTGCGCGGGGCGCGAATCGAGTTCGTGGACGGCGACCCGATCGGCGCCGAGCTCCGGGCCCGTGCGCGAGCCGACGAGACCGGACGCCCCTACGTGTCGCCGTACAACGATCGGCAGGTGATCGGCGGACAGGGCACCGTGGCCCTCGAGCTCCTCCGTCAGGCCGAGCGCATCGATGCCGTGTTCACGCCAGTCGGTGGCGGCGGTCTGATTGCCGGGGTCGCGGGGACACTCCGAATGCTGGCGCCGCACGTCCGGCACATCGGCTGTCAGCCCTCGGCGTCGACCGTCATGGCGAGCAGCGTGCGCGCGGGGCACCTGATCGAGCTTCCGTCCGGCCCGTCGATCTCCGACGCGACCCTGGGGCTCGTGGAGCCGGGGGCGATCACCTTCCCGATCTGCCAGACCTGCGTCGACGAGTGGGTGCTGATCGGCGAGGACGAGCTGCGGTCGGCCGTACAGCTCGTGCTCGTCCAGCACTCACTGCTGATCGAGGGCGCGGCGGCCCTCGGTGTCGCGGCGCTGCGCCGCGCACGCCGGACATACGCGGGCCAGGTCGTCGTGTTGATCCTGAGCGGGTCGCACCTGTCGGTGCCGGCACTCCGCGAGATCCTCGACGGCGCACCGATCGCGACGCCGCGCGACCGGCACTAGGCGACGTCGATCCGGAGCGCCTCCTTCGGGGCCGCCAGCAGGTCGGACACCCGGCGTGTGAGATCGACCAGCGTGAACGGCTTTTCGAGGAAGGTTGTTGCCGCCGCCAATGGGCCACGGAGCTGTGGAGCGGCATAACCGGAGACGAACAGCGCCCGAAGCCCGGGTCGGCCGCGACGCAGGCGGTCCAGCATGGCCGGCCCGGTCAGGTATGGCATGACGACGTCGGTGATCACGAGGTCGATGGGTCCCGCGTGCCGCGCCCCCACTTCCACCCCGTCGGCCCCGTCAGCCGCCTGGAGGACATTGAAGCCCCGGCGCGCGAGTGCTTGGGCCATCGCGGCCCGCACGGCCGGCTCGTCCTCGACGATGAGGACCGTGGCGCCGGAGTGCCCCGCCCCGTCGATGCTGGCCAGCATCGGGGTCCGCTCCCGGCCGAGAACCGGGAGCGGTGTCTCTCGCTCGCCGCCGGGCACCGTCCCCGCCGTGTACGCTGCCGGCGCGACCGGAAAGAACATCGTGAACGTGCTCCCGTGCCCGGGAGCGCTGGCGACGTACACGTACCCACCCGACTGCTTCACGATGCCATAGACGGTCGACAGTCCGAGACCGGTCCCGCGACCCGGCGGTTTGGTCGTGAAGAAGGGCTCGAAGACCCGTGTCCGCGTGGCGTCGTCCATTCCGGTGCCGGTGTCGTGGACCGCGATGCGGACGTAGCGTCCGGGCGAGAAGCCCGGCCAGGCACGGGCCTCGAGTGCGTCGACGATCACCTGCGCGGTCTCGATCCGGACGCGCCCGCCCTCCGGCATGGCGTCCCGGGCGTTCACCACGAGATTCACCAGCGCCTGCTCCAGTTGACCGGGGTCGGCCACGATCAGCGGCACGTTCGGCGAGAGCGACACATCGAGGCGGACATCGTCGCCGATCAACCGGGTCAGCATCCGCTCGCACCCCGCGACGACGCTGTTGATGCCGACGATCTGTGGACGAAGCACCTGCTTTCGGCTGAATGCGAGCAATTGCCGGGTGAGCTCCGTCGCGCGGCGCACAGCGGCACGAATCTCGGCCACCGACTCGGCTGCCGGCGTGCCGCCTGGGAGCTCCGCCAGGGCCAGCTCGGCGTTGCCGCTGATCGCCGTCAGGATGTTGTTGAAGTCGTGTGCGACCCCGCCCGCCAGCTGTCCCACGGCCTCCAGCCGCTGCGCGTGCCCGAGCCGCTCTTGCAGGTCGTGCCGCTCGGTCACGTCCCGCGCAGTCAGCACGAGCCCGCCCACGGCCGGATCGTTCGAGAGATCGGTCGCCGTGGTCTCCAGATAGCGGATCGTGCCGTCCTGGTCGCGCACCCGCCAGGTCGCGCCGGCCGAGATGCGCGGCGCACGTCGGGCATCGGCCAGCAGCGTCGCGAGCACCAGCTCATCGGGAGTGTCCACCAGCGCCAGGAGGGCGCTCCCTTCGAGTCCGGCCACGGTCGGCGCCAGTACGCGCTGCGCGGCCGGGCTCGCGAAGCGGATGATCCCCGCAGCGTCGACGATCAGGATGGCATCGCTCGCGTGCTGCACCAGCGAGCGAAAGCGCTCCTCGCCCGCCCGCGCCGCGCGCTCCGTCAGCAACCGGGCGTTCTGCTGGGCCGCCACGAGCCCTCGGGCGAGGACCAGGATGGCGACCGGCGCTGCCGCCGCGACCAGTGGCGCGACTTGCGCTGGCTCCCCCGATACGGCGACATATGACACGAGGCCGCCGAGCGCACCGGCAACGGCGTATGGCAGCGCGGCCAGGAAGGGCGCATGTCTCGTGGGGCCATCGCTGTCCTCGACGACCGCCCCGTCGGGGCTGCGGAGGTACCGCTCGCCGCTCGCGATGAGCAGCACGTAACTCACCGCGTACAGCGAATCGGCGAGCCAGCTGGCGCCCCCGAGCTGGGCCGGCGCGATGAAGGTCGCCAACACGTCCCCGACGATGCTCACCGCCTCGCCCCCGAGGAGGAGACCGAACGCCGGGGTGTAGCGTCCGCCGGGCGGCCGAAGCGCCACGGTCGTGATTCCGAACAGGAGCACCAGTCCGCCCACGGGGTAGACGAGCGCGAGGACGAGATGGTGCGACACCTCCCCCGTGGTGGCCGCCCGGAAGACAATGTGCCAGATCATGACCGCCGAGCCGACGAGCACGATCAGCGTGTCGAGGACGAACTTCCACCACTCCAACTGTGTCCGCCGCGCACGCGGCAGCCGCAGGAACGCCGCGATCGCGAGCGGAAAGAAGGCGAGGTACGGGATGTTCGCCGGCCAGGACCACATGGGGTCGCGGTGCGCCCAGAACACGTACTGCGACCACCAGATGTTCCCCACCACGGCGCAGCCCGTAGCAGCGGCAAAGAGGCGCAGGGCGGTTGCCGTCCGGGGGTCGATCCCACGCGTCCGCGCCGCGCACCAGAACAGCCCGATGGTGGCGAAATCCAGCGGGAGGAAGGCGAGCCTGCTGGCCAGCTCCCCCCAGACTGAGCCCGCCCACCACGGGAAGCTCGCACAGACGACGATGACCGCCGCGTACACGACCGCGGCCCGCGTCCAGGGGGATTGTCGTGCAGGGATCCCGAGGGGCATCGGACGTTGACGACCCCTCGGAGACGCGGTCACTCGGACCGCCCAGATGGCGGTTTGGGGTGCGCCGCGCTAGCATTTCGACAGCACACCTGGCGAGCGCCTTCTGGGCGATCCTCCGACCCCTCTGACCCGGTAGCCGTATGTCAGCCACTGCCTTGCACGAGCTTGCCCGTGGCGAGCACACTGCCGTCCCGCTGGAATCGTTCTGGATGCCGTTCACGGCGAATCGCGCGTTCAAGCGAAGTCCGCGCCTCCTGGTTGCCGCCAAGGACATGCACTACACGACGGCCGACGGCCGCAAAGTGCTCGACGGCGCCGCCGGGCTCTGGTGCGTGAATGCGGGTCACTGCCGGGAGCCGATCGTCGCCGCCATTCGGGCCGCGGCGGGCGAGCTCGACTACGCCCCCGGGTTTCAGATGGGCCACCCCCTCGCCTTTCAGCTCGCGGATCGCCTCGCCGCCCGGCTGCCCGGAGATCTCGACCACGTCTTCTTCGCGAATTCGGGGTCGGAGGCCGTGGACACGGCGCTCAAGATCGCCCTCGCGTATCACCTGGCGCGCGGGGATGCCGGGCGTACTCGGCTCATCGGGCGGGCCCGCGCCTATCACGGCGTGGGGTTCGGCGGCATCTCCGTCGGCGGCATCGAGAACAACCGCAAGCAATTCCCGTCGCTCCTGCCCGGTGTCCTCCACCTCCCCGATACCCACGACCTCGCCCGGAACGCGTTTTCGCGCGGCCTGCCCGCCCACGGCGCTGAGCGCGCCGACGCGCTCGAGGCCCTGATCGGCGAGCACGGCGCCGGCACCATCGCGGCGGTCATCGTCGAGCCGGTCGCCGGATCGACGGGCGTCCTGGTGCCCCCGAAGGGCTACCTGGAGCGGCTGCGCGCGATCTGCGATCGCCATGGAATCCTGCTGATCTTCGATGAGGTGATCACCGGATTCGGCCGCCTCGGCGCGCCCTTCGCGGCGGACTATTTCGGGGTCGTCCCGGACCTCATGACGGTGGCCAAGGGCCTGACGAGCGGTGCGGTCCCGATGGGGGCCGTGTTCGTCCGCCACGGCGTCTACGAGACGATCGTGAATGGTGCCACCCCCGGCATCGAGTTCTTCCACGGATACACGTACTCCGGCCATCCGCTCGCGGCCGCGGCCGGACTCGCGGCACTCGATGTCTACGAGCAGGAAGGGCTGTTCGAGCGGGCCGCATCGCTGAGCGGCTATTGGGATGCGGCCGCCCACGCGTTGCGCGGGCTCCCCAATGTCATCGACATCCGGACGATCGGGCTCGTGGCTGGCATCGAGCTCGAGCCCCGAGCCGACGCGCCGGGCGCGCGGGCCTACGATGTGTTCCTCGACTGCTTTGCGCAGGGGGTCCTGATCCGGACGACGGGCGACACGGTGGCGCTGTCGCCGCCGCTGATCGTCGACCGGGCACAGATCGACCAGATCTTCGATCTCCTCGGGCGCGCTCTTCGCCGCGTCGCGTAGCGACGACCGGGAGACGCTCACCGAGTGAGCGTCTCCCCTATTCGCCTCCCTCCTCGGGCCCCACCGCCGCTCCAGCGGGGGCTCCGAGCGGGACCGGCTCGGCCGGCCTCGCGGGAGCGGCGATTGCCGCCTGCTCCTCGACGAGGCAGAGCCCCTGCTCGCTCTTGCGCACCATCGCGATGAACGCCGCGGCAATGGTGGGATCGAACTCCCGCGCGGCCCGGCGCTCGATGTAGTGAAGCGCCTTGACGGCCGGCCACGCGGCGCGGTAGGGTCGGTCGGTGTGCAGCGCGTCGAACACGTCGCACACGTGGACCATGGTGCTGGCGTAGTGGCAGTCGCGGGCGAAGTGCCGACGCGGATACCCGCCGCCGTCGATCATCACGTGATGCTCGAAGGCGACGGCAGCTGGAAGTGTCAGCGCGCTGTCGCTGTTCAGGATGATCCGCGCGCCGTCCGCGGGATGCCGCTCGAGGAGCTCTCGCTCTTCGGGGGAGAGGCTGCCGGGCTTGGTCAGGATCTCCAGCGGCACGCGGACTTTGCCGAGGTCGTGCAGGAGGCCCGCCACACCCAGCGCTCGGATGTCGCGCGGGCTGTGCCCCACTCCCTCGGCGAGGGCCATCGTCAGGATCGCCACGTTGATCGAATGGGTGGTCGTGTACTGATCGAATGTCTTGAGCCGTAGCAGCGGGAGCAACAGTCGGCCGTCGGTGTGGAGCGCCACCGAGAGCGACCGCACGACGGCCTCGGCCTCGGCCATCGGGACGGTCCCGCGGTCGGCGACTTCCGCATGGATGTACCGAACCGCGTCGGATTCCTCGCGAAGGGTGAACGGTGCGGAGCCGGCCGGCAGGGCGGCATTGAGACCTCCGGCGACGCCACCCTGCACGCCGACCACGCCAAAGCGAATCGACCCCGATCGACCCGCCGCCGCGTCGTCGGCGGTGACCGTCCCGGTCCCTCTGGCCGCGAGTCGCTCCCGCACCTGCTCCACGAAGGCGTCGAACTCCTCGCTCTGCACGTCGTCGACGATCTCGATTCGCTGCACCCCGGCCTCGGCCAGGCGCGCCCCCCAGTCCCAGTCGCGGAGCTCGCGAAGCGCGTCATAGCCACAGATCACGTCGCGCCCGATGAAACTGAACGAGGGGGTGTCCTGCTCCGACTGGAGGTTCCGAAGGCTCTCATATGCGGCCCGCACGGCGCGCCGCCTCGCGGGATGTGCCGATCCGTACAGCGTGCTGGTGGCCAGCGCTTGGGAGAGCGCGTGGAGGAACCGCACCGCCGCGGTGCTCGTCATGCCGCCCGGCCCGCGGATCGTGCCGCGCCCGCCGCGCGGATCTCGGGATCGCTCGAGCGCGCCGCCCGGTGGAGCACCCTGGCGGCGGCCGGCTCGTCCTGCCACCGGAGTGCCAGCGCGCCAAGAATCGCCAACACGGTCGGAGACTTGGGCGCGAGCCGCTCACGACGCAGCCAGCGGGTGCGTGTCGTCACCAATCCCAGCAAGCAGGGAAGCGCGTCGGGGGCACCCGTCGCCGCGAGCGTCCGGACGGCGAGCAGCTCCATGTCGGCCGGCAACGCGCGCGTGGCGAGCTTCTGCACGAATCGAGGGACCGCGGCCGCCGGGCACTCCTTCTGACAGGCGTCGAGTCCGATCCGGACGATCTGGAGATCTCCGTCGTTCAGTGCGGCCGCGATTGCTGCGCTCCGGGTCACCGGCCGACGCAGCATGAGGCGCAGCGCCTCGCGTCGCACCCGGCTGTCATGGTGCCCCGCGAACGGCATCGGCGAAAAGTCGGCGGGCCAGTTCGCGATCTCACCGAGGAGGATCAGCAGGTTGCGCTGCATGTACCAGGGCGCACCGGCGAGCCGCGCGACGACGGCGGATCCGATGGCGTCGCCGAGACGCGTGAGGACGCCGAGCAGCTTCCGGCGGGTCGTCCGCGACTGCGAGTCGGAGAGCGCGTCGAGCAGTGCGCCGATTGCCGGCTGGCCCACACGCCGAGCGAAATCCTCGAGCCGCTTCGCGTCGACGGTCGGTGCGGCCAGGAGCCGCGCGAAGTGCTCCGGCGTCGCAATGCGGGTCCGAATGATGCCCGGCAGCGGGTTGTCCGCCGAGGCCGCATCGATGCTGTCGAGCACGAAGAGAATGTCGCCCCGAGCGGTCAGCGTCGCGATCGCGTCCCAGAGCGCGGGCGCGGCGTTGCGCAGCTCGATCGACATCTCGAGGACCCGCTCGGGCTCACACTGCTGCGTGATGCCGAGGGCGAACGGTCCGGCATCCGGGCTGGCCAGTCGATCGAGCATGGCGCTGTAGCCGCCCGCGGCCGGGTCGGGCAGATGCCACCCGTCGATCATCTCGCGCACCTGCTCCCGGAACTGCCCCTCGGCGACACCGCGCACGGGGACGGGCCCACGCCGCGAATGGCTCGCGAGCTTGACGAGAAGCCTGAGGAGCGGCTTCGAGATCGCCTGCTGCGACACGTCCGCGGCGGCGACGGTGAGCGTCAGGACCGCGTCGACCGCCATCCCCTCGGCCGCATCGTTCAGGAACGCGTGGCGCTGCGAGAGGTTGCCGCCCATGCCGAGGAGTCGGCGGATGGCCTCCGGGCTCAGGTCGTGGACGAGCCGGGAAACTCGCGCCCGAAGCACCGCCGTCTCCTCGGTTCGACCGGCGCGCAGCTCGTCGGCGATCTGAAGCAGGTAGCCGACGACCACCTGCTCGTACGCTGTCTCGCTACTCCGCGCGTTGATCGCCCGCGCCACGTCCGCCGGATCGACGTCCGGAGCGACCGATGCATCCTCGGCGGGGAGCGCCAGCGCGGCGCCAGCCAGCGCCATCCAGAGCTGAGCAGCCCGCGGGATCACCGCCGGCCCGAACCCTCCCTCCTCGCCCGCGTCGAGCAGCTCGAGCCGCTCATACGACTGCCGATAGACCGTGATGTGTGGCCACGGTGTGCTGGGCGTCCCCGGCATGGTGATCGGCTCACCCGCCGTGCGCGGATCCGTCGCCAGCCGCGCGAGGAAATCGGTGAGCTCGCGCCCGGTGATGCCGGTGTGCAGGCGAAATCCGGCCACACGATGCCCGTGCAACCGCTCCGCGAGGGCCCGCAACAGATGATTTCGAACGTCGGTGGCAACGCCGTCGATCACCAGTTGCTCGGCGGCCACTCCGATCGCGACCTGTCCTGCCGCAGCGAGCAAGGGGCCGAGCCGTTGCGTGACACGCTCCTCCGCGGCCGCGAGCGATGGATGGCCGCCCGGATACATCGTGCGGCGGTGCAGGGCGACCGACAGCTCCAGGAGGAAATTCGAGAGCTCCCTGGCGGGCCCGGGCGGGGCACCGGCGGGCCTGGTCGGCGACGGCCCGACCGCTCCATTGGCGGCAGTGGCCGGCGACCCGCGGGCATCGATATCGCTCGTGATGGCGTCAGCCACTGGCGCTCGCAGGTCGACGGAAAGGGGGTTGGCCTCGGGACCCTCCTTCAGACGACTCGGCGGCCGGCCGGGTCAGGCGCCTGGCGCGCCTCAGCGAGCCCGGCTGTGAGCCGCACTCTCCCGCTCATCGCCCTCGGCCCGTAGAGTATTCCGTGACGGGGGTTCTCCTGCACACACGGAGGTGTGTCATGCGGAGGGTGCTGTGCTCGATCCCGGCCGGTACTGTGATCGTCGCACTGGCCGTGGCCGCCTGCTCGCGCGGCGATTCGCCCGATTCCAAAGGGCAGATCACCATGAAGGGCACGGTCCATCAGGTCACGCAGCCCGATGGCCAGCAGTGCTGGCAGTTCCAATCGGCCAAGGGCAACAACTACGAGCTCCAACCGGCGCAGGTGCCGCACGACCTGCTCGTCGATGGGGAACAGGCGACCATCGTGGCGAAAAAGCGCCAGGGCGGAACCTTCTGTAAGAACGTCGGCACCCTGGTCGATGTCATCAGCACGGCCCCGCAGAATGGTGCGTAGCCGAGGGGTCGCGAAACCGTAGCCGAGCGTTGCCGAGGCTCTCCGAGCCTCGGCCTGTGCGCGGTGATCAGCCCGGCTGTGCCGCGTGTTCCTGGTGGCCCCTGACGGCAGCGCCCCGCCCCGCCGCGCCGAGGGGCGTGCCCAGCACCTCGTGCGCCGCGTTCCGGCCGTGGATGCCGATGACGCTGCCGCCGGGATGCGTGCCGACACCGCAGAGATAGACGCCCGGCATCGGCGTGCGCGCCGCGAGCCGCCGGTCCCACATGTTGCTCGGCAGGATGTCGCCATGAAAGATGTGGCCGCCGGAGAGCCCGATGCGGCGCTCGACATCGGGCGGCCCGAGGACCTCGAGGTCGACGATCGCGTCGGGGAAGTTGGAGCAATGCCGCGCGATCGCATCGACAACCAGCTGGCCTGCCTCCGCTCGCCTCGTGTCCCACGATCCGCGCGCGAACGCGTGCGGCACGTACTGCGCGAAGACGCTCAGCGTGTGCAGGCCCGTGGGCGCGACGCTCGGGTCGTACACGGAATGGAGATACAGCTCGGTCCAGACGCGTTGCGGCAGGTCACCCCGGCGTGCCCTCTCGAATCCGTGCGCCCACTCGTCCTTGGTGAGCGGCGTGTTGATCTGCCCGGTGTGATGGTCCTCGTTGATGCCCGGGCGCGCCCGGAAGTTCGGCAGCTCGCGGATCGTCATGTTGACCTTCACCGTCAAGCTGGTCATCGGGATGGCTTCGACGCGCTCGCGCCACCCGGCGGGTGCCGACGAGCCGAGGAGCCTCAGCGTGCTGCGCGGATCCGCGTTCGAGATCACGACCGGGGCCGCGATCCGGTCACCCGACTCGAGCTCGACGCCGACCCCCGGAACGATCCGGGCGACGGGGACGCCGGTGGCGACGACCGCGCCCGCCTCGCGTGCCGCGTCGCAGATGAGGAAGGAGATCATCCCCATCCCGCCCCGGACGTACCCCCACGTGCCCGGCATGCCGAACATGCGGCCCGACGCGTGGTGGTAGTACACCGACGCCGTGCCCGGGTCGCTGGGGCTCGCGTTGGTCCCGATCACCCCCTGGCCGAGGTAGGCCATCTGGAGCCGCTCGTCCTGGAGGAACCGCTCCACATACTCCACCATCGACCACTCGAACAGCAACTTGCGCGCGTCCTCATCAGCGCCGATCCGGGCCTCGATCGCATCGCGCGTGGGTGATCGGCCGATCCACACGTCGGCCGGGCCGGCGGGACGCAGGGCCTCACGAAGGCGACGCTTCACATCGACCATTGCCCGCCATCCGGCCAGGTCGTGCGGTGCGAACCGCCGCACCTCCGCTTCGCACCGTTCGTCATCGTTCCACAGCTGGATGCTGGATCCGTCGTCGAACGGCACGAACATCCCGCCCGCCGCCGGGAACCACTCCAGCCCGCGCCGCGGCAGCTCCAACTCATCGATCACGAGCTGATGTAGAAGGCCCGCGACGTATGCGCATGGGGAGAACCGAACTCCGGGCCACGGCTCCTCGAGCGTGCAGGCCCCACCCACGCGCTCTCGCGCTTCGAGCACGAGCACGCGGCGCCCTGCCCGGGCCAGGTACGCGGCACAGGTCAGCCCATTGTGACCCGCTCCGACGATGACGGCATCCCACGGCCGCCCCGCGAGAACGGGGACTGGCTCGGGGAGCCCGAGGCAGCCCATCACCGCCGCGGTCGGAGAGTCGACGCCTGCCATGGCGCGAAGCTAATGGATTCGACCGTGACCGGCACCTTTCACCCACCGCGTGCGCCGAGTTATCTTGACATCGAGATGCCTGCGACGGCGCCGGTGACCGATCGGGAGCTCGCGCTCAAGCTGTGGGTCGTCCTCGCGCGGGCCCACCGAGTGATCGCCGACCGCGCACGCCGCGACGCCGAGCGGCGCGGGCTCACCCTCAGCGAGTTCGCCGTCCTCGAGGTCCTGTTCCACAAGGGTGACCTGCCGATCGGCCAGCTTGGACACCGGGTGCTCCTGACGAGCGGGAGCATGACGTACGTCGTGGACAAGCTCGCGCGACGCGGCCTGCTGGCGCGGCGGCGCTGTGGTGAGGACCAGCGCGTGACCTATGTGGCGATCACCCCCGCAGGCCGGCATCTCATGGCGGGGATCTTCCCGCAGCACGCCGAAGCCATCCGCCGGGCCGCCGCCGGGCTGACCGCCGAGGAGAAGCGCGCAGCCATCGCCCTCCTCAAGCGGTTGGGGCTCGCCGCCGAGCACGCCACCGTCGACGGCGCCGAGTGACGGGGTGGCCGGACGGGAGCCCGAGCGGGCGGGGCGGCACCTGTCATGCGAACCAATAGTACGACATCAAGATTCATCTCGCGACGGCGGGCCGCAGGCTCTTCCGCCGCCTCGGGCCTCACCTCCCACTGACAAGGACGGCACCATGGCTACCACGCAGCACCCCGGGACAGTCACGCAATGGCGGGTCGACCACGCCCACTCCACGGTCGAGTTTGCGGTCAAGCACATGATGATCACGACCGTTCGCGGTCGGTTCCACGACCTCGACGGGACCGTGCGACTGGACGAGACCGCTCCGTCGGCATCGAGCGTCGAGGTGTCGATCAAAGCCGCGACCATCGACACCGGGGTCGCGGATCGCGACGCCCACCTGCGCTCGCCGGACTTCCTCGACGTGGAGCGCTATCCGGAGATCACCTTCCGGTCGACGCGTGTCGATCCGCAGGGCAAGGGGCGCCTCCGGATCACCGGCGACCTGACGATCCACGGCGTCGCGCGCCCCGTCGTGCTGGATGCGACCGAAGAAGGGCGGGGGAAAGACCCGTGGGGTGGCGAGCGCGTCGGATTCTCCGCGACTACCAGCATCGACCGTCGGGACTTCGGGCTCGTGTGGAACCAGACGCTGGAGCAGGGCGGCTGGCTCGTCGGACACGAGATCAAGATCAATCTCGACATGCAGCTCGTCCGGCTCGACTGACTCGCGTCGGGGCGGTCGTGCCGGCCGCCCCGCACCGTACCGTCCCACCGCGTCCCACCGCGTCCCACTCGTCCACCCGAGCTGCTAGCGCTGCGGGCACCGGACGGCAACGCGGTCGCCTGCCGCGGTCGCGTGGAATGCGCCGACCGATGCCGCGCCCGGTGTCCCGACCTCGTAGCGTCGCACCTCGAGCGCCGGAAAGGCGCGCGTCTCGAGCAGCGGATGCGTCACGCGCAGGGCGGAGTCCATCGCCCGGAGACAGACTGTATCCGACGCCGTGTGGCTCAGGACCAGCCACACCGCCCCGTCCGCGGCCGCGGCACTGTCGAGCGCGCGCCCCAGCGTCACCGTGCTCGTGCCGCCGAAGCGGAACTCCGAGTACTGATCCGACGGGTAGAGCACGCGAGGCGTGGACCGGGACGGACCCGGGCGGTCGCGGTAGTAGTCGAAGGCGCGACGAACATACGGGGCATAGAACACGATGACATCGCCGGGCCGCGATGCCGTCAGGATGAGGCGTGTCGCATCGCGCCAGTTCTCCTTCCGGTAACGCGTCAGGAGCGCCCAGTCGGTCCCTCCGGCCGCCAGGACAATGACCCCGAGCACGAGGCCGCGGACCCAGGCGGCCGGTGCCGTCGCGATCACCGCCGCCGCCATCAGCGCCAGCGCCGGCAGGCAGACCGACAGGTATCGTGGCTCGAGAACGGGCCGGTCGGTGACCGACACGATCAGGGCGATCCCGGCGGGCACGACGAGCCAGGCGAGGACCACTGCGAACGCCCATCGCTCCTCCGGGAGCCGCGCCGAGCGGATGGCGGCGATCCCCGTGGCCACCAGTCCGCCGAGCACACTCACGTACCCGGCCCCGATCGCGAAGCCGGGTGCCGAAAACCCTGCCCGAAGCAACCGCGGCAGCGTCGTGCGGACGGCGTCCCCCAGCCAATCGATGTTCGAGTGCGGCCCACTCAGCAGAAACCCCGCGAGCGGTGCGAGCAGGACGGCGATGGTCGCTCCGGCCGCCGACAGCCGCCGCCAGGGAAGTCGCCCGCGCCGAACGAGGAGCGACACCCATTGCGCCAGCAGCACCAGTCCAGCGTAGAAGTGGGCGTAGACCGCGAGCGCGCTGGTCACGGCGTAGAGGACCCACCATCCGGCCGTTCGCTCGCGACCTCGCGTCGCCGGTGAGGCGTGCTCCGCGGAGACCGGTGACGGTGGCGTGGCCGCGGCTGTGCCCAATGCCCGCACGAACGCGAGCGTCGACAGGCTCACGAGCAGGACGGCAAGCGCATAGCTCCTCGCGTCCTGCGAGTCGTAGACGTGCATCGGGTCGACGGCGAGCAGCAGCGCTCCTGCGAGTCCCGTGCGCCGGCCGAACAGCCGTGCGCCGATCGCATAGACGACCGGTACCGTGGCGATCCCCGCGATCGCCGACAACAGGCGAACGAAGGCCTCTCCGCTCCCGCCGCGCAGCCAGAGCCGGAGCAACCCGTAGTAGAGCGCCATGTTGGCCTCGCGGGTTCGGATCTCGAACCAGAACGACCCCCGGGGCGCGCGCGCGAGCGCGACGCTGAACGCCTCGTCCAGCCAGAAGCTCTGCGAGCCCAGGCGGCTCAGGCGCAGCACGGCGGCGAGGAGGACGATGGCGAGCAGCAGCAGATCGGCCCGCCGCCACGTCGGCGCGATCGCGCCTCGGGTCCACGGTGCGCGGGTCACGGTATAACTTGTACGGCAGTCCAGCCCCGCCCTGCCGCGTGAGGCCGTGCAGAGCCGCCCGCCCGGAGCATTCGATGCCCCAGAAGCGTCCTCCGCCATACGTCCGCCTCATCGAGCGTCTGGGGTCCGTCTCGGTGTGGCTCGTCGACGGCTCGTACGTGCGGAGTCACATCGACGCCGATTTCGGCGAGTTCGGCCACCGCTACTCGGTCGCCGCCATCCCTCGGCAGGAGGTGTGGCTCGACGCCGAGCCGGCCGGTGACGCGCCCGGCTCCCTGGCCCGGCGTGCCCTGATCGAGCGCCGACTGATGGCCCGGGGTATGGACTACGAAGCGGCGCGCACGGTGGCGATCGCCGAGGAACGGAAGCAGCGCGAGCGCGCGTAACCCGAGCGCGTGCGACCCGAGCGCGTACGCCGCGCGCGCACGTGCCGCGACCGCACGGGACGGGGCGTCGCTCCGCACGCCGCCCGCGCGGCGGGCCGGCGCCGGCGGCACACGGGTCGCCGTCAGTGGAGGAGCCGAAAGAGCCAGGTGAGCACCCGCTTGGCGCGCGGAGTGAGCTTGGTGCGCCGCCAGGTATCGGCGGCCTTCCGCACGGCGTCCGACTCGGTCGGGTAGGCGTGGAGGCTCGCCCCGAGCGCACCCAGCCCGATACGCCGGGTCATCGCGAGCGTGATCTCGGCCAGCAGGTCCCCGGCGTGATCGGCGACGAGTGTCGCCCCGGCGATTCGGTCGGTCCCACGGTGGAGGTGCAGGCGCAGCACGCCGTCGTCGTCGCCGTCCAGCACCGCTCGATCGACCTCGCGGAATGGCACGACGATCGTATCGAGCGGCACGGCCCGGGCAGCGCCCTCGCTGGGCGTGAGGCCGACATGCGCCAGCGCAGGGCTGGTGTATGTACAGCGAGGGACCACGAGCGCGCTCGCCCGCGCATAACCCATGTGCACCGCGCTGGCGACGAGCGCGTTGCGGACGACGATGCGGGCGTGCGCGTCGGCGAGGTGCGTGAAGCGGAGCCGAGAGCACACGTCACCGGCGGCGAAGATCCGCCGGTTGGTCGTGCGCAGATGGTCGTCGACCAGGACGCCGTTCGTGTCATGGGCGACGCCCGCGGCGTCGAGGCCCAGCGCCTCGACGTTCGGGGTACGGCCAGCGGCGACGAGAATGGCGTCGCCCTCGATCCGCTCGACCCGATCGCGCTGGCGGATCGAGAGGACGCGCCGGTCTCCCACGCGCTCGACCGCGACCGGCGCCGCGTCGAGTCGGACGCGGACCCCATCGGCAGCCATCGCCGCCTGGACGATCGCCACGGCTTCCGGTTCCTCCGACGCCATGATGCGACTCGCAGGCTCGACGACGGTCACACCGCTGCCCAGTCGCGCGAACGCCTGTGCCAGCTCGCATCCGATCGCACCCCCGCCGAGCACGATCAGGTGCGAGGGGCGGCGGGTGAGATTGAACACGGTCTCGTTCGTGAGAAACCCGGCCGCCTCGAGCCCCGGAATCGACGGGACGGTCGCCCGTGCGCCCGTCGCGATCACGGCACGCCTGAAGGGCAGCCGCGCTCCGTCGACGTCAATCGACTGACGGTCCACGAATCGACCGTCGCCGAAGAAGACGTCGACGCCCAGCGCGGCGAACCGCGGGGCACCGTCCACCGGTGCCAGGCCCGCACGGAGACGTCGCATGCGCGCCATCACCGCCGGGAAGTCGGCGCCGTCGGCGGCGGCCGGCCCGCCGAACCGGGGCTGTGCCTGCGCCGCGTCGTGCCAGGCTCTGGCCGCCCGGATGACGGCCTTCGAGGGCACGCACCCCACATTGAGGCAGTCGCCCCCCATGTACCCGCGCTCGACGAGGGCGACGTGCGCCCCCAGCCCGGCGGCAGCCGCCGCGGTCACGAGGCCTGCCGTGCCCGCCCCGACGACGACGAGGTGATACACCGGCCGCGGAGGCGGATTGACCCAGCCCGGCGGCCGCACGTGCGCCAGGAGCTCGCGGTTCGCCTGGTCGAGCGGCTCGACGGACGGCACCGCCGCGAGGGGCGAGCGACCGATCGCGGCCGTCACGCGCGCGTTTCCTGCCGCTCGCCCGTCGCCTGGCGCAGTGCCGCGCGGGCTCGGCGCGTGATGACGACGGTGACGGCACCGGTCGCCAGCAGACCGATCGCCCACAGGGCGTAGAACGGTGCCCCACGGGCCGCGCGGCCGGTGCCCGCCAGTGTGGCCACCAGGCCGGCGAGGGTCCCGACATACACGTAGAGCACCGTGCCGGGGAGCATCCCGATCGATGCCACGACGAAATCCCGAAACCGTACTCGTGTCAGTCCAAGGGCGTAGTTGAGCAGGGAGAAGGGAACGAGCGGGGAGAGGCGAAGCAGGAAGACGACTCGGAAGCCGTCGCCTTCGATCGCCCGGTCGATCGCCTCGAATTGTGCATTGCCGGCGAGTCGGCGCACCATCCGCTCACGCGCCAGGTAGCGCGCGATGAGGAAGGAAATGGACGCCCCGACGGTGGCGGCCGCGAACACGAGGATGGTCCCGCGCACGAGACCGAAGATGGCGCCGGCGGCGAGGGTGAGGAGCGAGCCCGGGACGAACACGACGCACGCGACCACGTACCCGACCGCGAACGCGATCGGGGCCCAGACGCCAAGGCGCTCGACCGATGCGGCAAAGGCCGGAATGCGCGCACCCGCGACGTGTCCGAGGAGTATCAGTGCCCCCCCGCCGATCACGACCAGGGCCGCCCAGCGGGCGCGCTCGCGGGGTCGCGGACGTGAGGTCGACGGGGCAGCCGGGCCGCCGCCAGTCACCGACTCGGCGCGGTTGTCTGAGCCGTCTGAGCGGTCATCATGGACGAAAGGTGGCGGTGAGGCGCGCCTGACGCGAGCGCCGTGGAGCAAAGAGACGGCCAGCACCTCACGGTGCTGGCCGTCTCCTACCGCGGCCGCGCTGGCGCGCCTGGCGCGACTGAGGTACCGGTCGCGATCAACTCCTCGCCTGCGATTGCCCGTGATGGCGCTGCCAACGCGCCTTCATCGCGGCGAGGTTCTTGTCAAATTGCACCTGCTGGGCGGGGGTCAGAATGGCCCGCGCATCGGTGGTCCAGTGCTCACGCATCGTGCGGAGCTGATTCCGTGCGTCCTGGATCTTGCTCCGCGCCGCCGACTCGGCCGCCGTGTCCGCGCGCGTGCGCGCGTCCCGAAGGGCCACGCGCTCGCTGCGCAGTTGCTGGATCAGCGGCTTGGCCTGCGTGCGATACTGCTCACGAATCGCTGTGAGCTTCGCGTGCTGGTCCGGCGTCAGCTTCACGCCGTGGAAGAGGCGACGCGCACCCCGATGATGGCGTGCCATGTCGCGCCCGGCCGGCGGAGCCGGCTGCGCCGCAGTTGCGGCAGTGGCCGGCGGCGCCGCCGCCGGTGTGGCGGCCTGCGCCGCGAGGAGGCTGGCGCCGCCGAGCGTGAGCGCGAGCGATATGCCTGCGAGTGAGCGCTGCTGCATCTGTGGAACCCTCGACCCCGTCCGGGGCCCGTCTGCAAGTGACAGTCGAACGGCGGTGTCCTGATATTCCCGCCGTTCGTTCGACGCAGACGCGCAGCGGGTGTTAAGGCCCGGCCGGCCGTACCCGCTTCTCGAACAGGACGAGCTCGACCATGGGGTTCCGCGGCTCACCACTCGCCAGCCGCGCGGTGCCGCACGCGCTGTATCCTTGCCGCTGGTACCACGCGACCACCCGCGGGTGCGCGACGAGGGCGTCCAGTCTGAGATACGTGCTGCCGGACTCCGCGGTCGCTGCCTCGGCCACTCGTAGGCACCACGCGCCGACGCCGGTGGCCCGACGATCCTTCGCGACCGCCAGGCGGTGGAGGATGCGCACCGGCGCGTCCGGCTGGGCCCACGACCCGGCCACGAAGTACGGGTCGGCGACGTCGCACAACGCGAAGGTCGCGACGAGCGCTGCCCCGTCCCGGACCGCGAACAGCCGCCCCGCCTCGGCGTCCGCCTGAACCGCCGCCCGAACACGCGGATGCGACCAGCCGACGGTGCCGAGCGGAATCCCTTGCTCCTCATCGAATGCGTGAAGTAACGCGTGACATCCGCCGATGTCACTTGATGTTGCGCGCTCGGCTCTGAGGGTCACGAGCCCGGTATTCATGCCGCCAGCGTCCCGCGGATACCGAGGGAACGGGGTTCTTGGGATGGTGCCGGGAACGGCAACGACGGGGGTGGGGCCGTGATGCCGTCGTAGCTCTGGCCACACCGGACGTGGGGTGGTCGGCGCGCGGCCACTGGGAACCGCAACGATGGGCGGGACGCCGAGGCCGCGGCGGGGACATGGGCGCGGGATGCGACCCAGCGGGCGGCATGAATGCCGCCCCGGACATGGGCCCGGGATGCGACCCAGCGGGCGGCATGAATGCCGCCCCTACCTCGGGTCGGTGGACATGCCAACGAAATTGCACCACCCGCACCGGCTTGGGCCAGCGTGGCCGAGCGCGGGACGGTCGCTCGCAAAACGCGCGACCGTGCGCAATTCGCAACCCCCGGCCGCCGCTCAGGGAGGCGTGACTCACTGTACAAGTAGCGACGAATCAATGGCTTATCGACCCCACCCTCATGCGGTGTGAAACTCGCACTCCGGTCAGAGTGCCATGCGACCGATCTCACCGGCGGACGAACGCCGCCTACGGGCACTGCCGTGACTACCGCCCGGATCGTCAGAGAGGGAGAGACCTCCCTGGGGACGGCAACAGCATCCCCATCGGGCTTGACCCCCACCGGGCGCGTGGTGACTCCACCGTTCGCTTCACGTCCTCCAGCAGGCCATGTGCGTCGCGCCCACGAGGAACAGCCGGACGTCCCGGCGACCCCGCAGGGTAGCGAGGCGGCGCTCGCGGTCGCGCTTGCCGCCGAGCAGTTCGGGGACCCACAGCCCCTGACGCTGCTCCGACAGGAGGGCGCCGTGCGCGTGCTCGGCTGGATGCTGGGTCGCGGGCGCGCCGAATGCCGTGAGGCTGGCCAACTGGCCCACATCGTCGGCATTGACATCATCCTCGTCGCCGACGGCCGCTACGCCGTCTCCGAGCGCACGGCGAGCGATGGCGCCGACGGTCTCTCCCGACTCGACGCGCGCTGCGAGTTCTTCGACTCGGCGCTCGCCGCGCGCGCCCGCTGCGAGAGCATGTCGGGGGACTCGACCCGGGAAGCGGCCCGCGTTGCCGCGCTCGATCACGCGACGCGCCGGTGGCGGCCGTTCCGCGGGACGCCCCACCGCGGCGTCCCGGTGCCTGCCCCGCTCCCGTTCCAACTCGACTAGGCCCAGCCTCGCCGCGGGGCGGGGCGCGCGGAGGTGCGGGCCACGGCCCGCCATCTGCACCAGAAGCGGCGTATGCCGCCTCGCCCGCGCAGACACCAGTTCACCCTGTCTGGTGCGTTCCTGCTGGCGCTCGTCGCCGTCTGGGTCATCCAGCTCTTCGCCCTGCGCCCGGCGGGGCCGGCGGTCGTCCCGTACAGCATTTTCCTCGCGGAACTGCGGGCCGGGAACATCCAGACGGTCGAGGTCGATCCGGATCGCCTGATCGCGCGACTCAAGGCCGGCGTCCCCGCGCCCGACACGACGCGCGTCGGCGCATCGGCGATCGCTCCCCCGGCCACGCCGGCGCGCATCGACACCGGCAAGCGGACGGCGGCGTCGACCGCGCGCGGGCCGGTGACCGTTGTCACCAACCGGCTGCCTGGGATCGACGACACGGCGCTCGTCACCGAGATGCAGCAGCGCGGCGTCACCTTCGCGGGGCGCATCGAGCACGACTCGGCGTGGACGCAAGCGCTGATCGGCTGGCTGCCGTTCATCCTGCTGATCGGACTGTACTGGTTCGGCATGCAGCGGATGGCGCGGCGTGGCGGCCCGCTCAGCTTCGGGCGCAGTCGCGCGAAGATCTACGACCGAAACGCCGACCAGCGGGTGACCTTCGAGGACGTGGCCGGAGTCGATGAGGCGGAGGCGGAGCTGGAGGAAGTGGTGAGCTTCCTCAAAGACCCGGCTCGCTATCGCGCAGTCGGCGCACGCATTCCGAAAGGCGTGCTGCTCGTCGGGCCGCCAGGGACCGGTAAGACGCTGCTGGCGCGAGCGGTGGCCGGCGAGGCAGGGGTGCCGTTCTTCTCGATGTCCGGGTCGGAGTTCGTCGAGATGTTCGTCGGCATGGGCGCGGCACGCGTGCGCGACCTCTTCGACCAGGCCAAAGAGCGGGCCCCGTGCATCATCTTCATCGACGAGCTCGATGCGATCGGCAAGTCCCGCGGTGGGGTCGCCGCGCTGGCGACGCACGATGAGCGCGAGCAGACACTCAACCAACTGCTCGTCGAGATGGACGGCTTCGACCCCGGCCGGGGCGTCATCATCGTCGGTGCGACGAACCGCCCCGAGGTGCTCGACCAGGCGCTGTTGCGGCCGGGCCGCTTCGACCGGACAGTGGTCGTCGACCGGCCGACCGTCGACGGGCGTCTGGCGATCCTGCGCGTGCACGCCCGCCGGCTCCGTGTCGGCGCCGACGTTCGGCTCGACGTCGTCGCGCAGCGCACGGCTGGCATGGTGGGCGCGGACCTGGCCAACGTCGTGAACGAGGCGGCGCTCGCGGCCGGCCGGCGCAGCGCGCCGCTCGTTGCGCAACAGGACTTCGAGGACGCGATCGACCGGATCCAGCTCGGACTCAAGCGACGGGGTCGCGTGATGAACGAGGACGAGAAGCGCCGCGTCGCCTATCACGAGGGCGGGCACGCCCTGGTCGCGCTCAGCGTCGAGCACGCCGACCCTGTCCACCGGGTCACCATCATCCCGCGGTCGATCGGGTCCCTCGGGGCGACACTTCAGCTCCCGGCCGAGGATCGCTATCTCGTCACGCGCAGCGAGTTGACCGACCGCCTCTGCGTGATGCTCGGTGGCCGAGCCGCGGAGGAGATCGTCCTCGGCGATGTCTCCACCGGCGCGAGCAACGATCTCGAGCGCGCCACGGAGACCGCCCGCCAGATGGTGGCGCGCTTCGGCATGACCGAGGCGCTCGGACCGGTGACCTATGGCCGCTCCACGGGGCGGCGCTGGCTGGGCGGGCCGCTCGACCTGGGCGAGGAGCGCAACTTCAGCGAGGAGACCGCGCGCGCGATCGATGTCCAGGTGCGCACGATGATGGACAGCGCCCACGACCGGGCCGTGGGGATCCTGACCGATCGCCGCGCCGCGCTCGAGCAGATCGCGCAGGCGCTGCTCGTCAAGGAAACGCTGGAGCGGCCGGAGCTCGAGGCGATTCTGCGAAATGCGGGACTCGCGATCCGGAATGGGCGCCGAGAGCCCGGTGAGCCGGAGGTCACGGTTGGCCCGAGCGAGCCCGTTGGCACGGCGACCTGACGCGGTGTCGTGTGAGTGGTATCATGCGACGATGCGCACACGACGTCGCGATCTGCCCGGCCTGAGCCTCGCGCTGCTTGCCGTCATCGGCGGCCCCAGGACGTCGGCACGGGCCGCCCGCGCGGCGCCGGTCCCGCATCGACATGTCGGCGCCACGCCGGGCGTGCGACAGCCCGGCATTCCGGGAGAGTACGTGCTCCGGTCCGTCGACGGCATCACGCTGCCCGCACCACTGGCGGGTGAGGATCCCCAGCACAAGGTGCGGGTCACGAGCGGCGTACTCGTGCTCCGGCCCGACGGCACGTATGTCTGCCGCACCGTCGGCGAGACGTCGTATCTCGGCTACCGCCAGGCGTTCACCGACTCCCTCTCGGGGAACTACGCAGTGCTCCAGTCCGGCGCGATCAGCCTCGCGGCCAAGGGGGTGAAGGCCGACACGATCCGGACATACGGGTTCCAGATCGTCTGGTCGCACCCCGTGCGCACCTGGTTCGGTCGCTTCCTCTACAGCCGCTGAGCCGAAGGCCCGCCAGACGGCGGGCGGTGATTGACTTTCGGTCTTTCTTCGGTATAACATAGGCCTCCCCGCGACGCTCCGTGGGCGTCCGGGACCGGTGTCTCTGTCTTGACGGGAGGGACGGCCCTCTCGTCGAAGCGGAGCGAAGTCACAGCGAGGGAGTATGCCACGAGCGGACCGGCGAGCCGCATGGCGGTACGATGCGCGGCGCCCAGCCTGAGTCGGATGCCGACGCGCTGGGAGATCGTGCCCTCGTCGTCGCCCTGCGGTGCGGCTCACCGGCCGCCGTGCGCGCCTTCGTTTCGCGCTTTCGTCCCATGCTGGTGATGGCGGCACGGCGGTACGCCATCGACGAAGCGGAGCGAGGCGACCTGGCGGACGAGTTGCTCGCGGAAGCCGCTGCGCACTTCATGGATTCGTCTGCTCCCGTTCCACTGTCGGTCCGCGGGTACCTGCTGCGCGGCCTGCGCAACCGCGTGCTCAACGCTGCCCGGGGCCGTCAGCGCCGCGAGCGAGCGACGGCGGCCGCGACCGATGCTGCCGGCGACCCCGAGTCACAGTTCGAGCGTGCGGTGCCGGGATGCGCGTCCGAACACTCACTTCGGTCGAGCCGCGGCCCGGATTGGGACGGGCCATCGCCGCTCACCCCGGCGCTGGCTCGCCTCGCCGGCACGCTCGCCGCGGAGCTGAGCGTCGACGAGCGCCTGCTCGTGACCTGGCTCGGCCACCACGTCCCGCATCAGGAGATCGCCGCGTGGCTCGGCCTCGGCTACGACGCGACCTCGAAGCGGATTCGGCGCCTGCGGGCACGCCTGCACGCAGCGGCGCTCCGATACGCGGCCGATCTCGACCCGACGGAGCGCGAGCAGGTCCTGACGTTCTTGCGACGCGCGGCGGACGCACTGGTCCGCGGCGCGGGAGGGTCCCGATCATGACACCACCGAAGGGGCCGCGCGGCGGACTGGGTGCGCGGAAGGGCGGGGGAGCGCCGCGGGAGACGGAGTGGGCCCAGGACGCGCTGGTGTGGCTCGTCGCACACGCCCAGCCGCCGGCCCTGCCGTCCGAGATCGCCGATCCTGTCGCGGCACGCGCGCAGGAGTGTTTCTGGGCGTGGCTCGGCCACGAGACCGCCCGGCACGAGGCAGCATCGGATTGGCGGGTAACGGAACGGGCGGCCGACTGGATTGCCGCGCGACTGGTCGGGCCGGATGTCGAGACCCACGGCGTGCGTCGGATCGAGGGGCGGCCCCGCGTCGTGCGCCCCCTCGTGCGCGGGACCGTGTCGCGGGTCGTCGAGGCCGCGCGGCGGGCCCGGGCGGCGCCACTCGTCGAGCTGGCTGTGGCCGCCGGTGCCGGTCGTGCCCTCTGGGATGAGCCGTGTGAGCAGTGGGTCTCGCTCTCGGCCGCCGACCCGCTCCCGGACCGCCGCTACGTGGCGCTGCGGGTCGCCGGGGCGAGCATGGAGCCGCTCCTCCACTCCGGGGACATCGTGCTCGTCGATCTCGACGGCGCGGTGATTCCCGGCGCGATTGTCGTCGCGCGGGGAGCCGCGGACGACGGGTCGGGCGGGGGCTACATGGTCAAGCGTCTCCGGCGACAGACCGACACGATGCTCGAACTCGCGTCACTGAACCCCGCCTACTCGCCGGCGGTCATTCCGCGCGACGGGAGCCACATCCTGGGAACTGTCGTCATGCGTTGGTGCGAGCACCGCGCCGGGCGGCATCTCCGCTCCGCCAGCCCGTAGCCCCGCCGCGGCCGCCACGCCGCTCCAGCAGGTGGCACGACAGTTGACTAGGCGGGAGGCGGAGGCTCATGACTCGCGGACCTCGGCGCCCGCCCGGTACGCCGCCGCTCGTGGCGGGTATGCTCGCGATGCTCGTAGTGTCGCTCGCCACAGCGGTGGTTGCGACGCCCGCGCCCGCGCAGGACTCGACCCACGCCCGCGTGAGGCGCAAACCCCCGCCCGGCCGTCCAGCGCCGCGCGTCAGCGTTCCAGATACGACGCCCCACATTCACATCACGATCGACACGACGCATGTCGATTCGCTCGCGCTCGACACGCTGCGGCGCCTGGTGATCCAGGATTCGGCTCGCGCGGTCCGCACACGAGACTCTGCGCAATCCGCGGCGGCCTGCCGGGGGCGGCGCATCACTCAGATCGCCATCCGGCCACAGCCGCCCTACGTGGCAGCTCCCTCGGGGAACCCCCGGCTCGCCCGACTCCTCCGCCGCCTCACGGAGTTGCACGCGACCACACGCGATGCGGTGATCCGGCGATTCCTGGCGGTGCGGGTCGGTGAGGTCTGCGAGGACATTCGCCTCGCCGAGTCCGAACGGTTGCTGCGGGCCCAACCGTTCATCCAGTCGGCGCGCCTGTCGGCGTACGCCGACGGGCCCGACGGGGTCCGCATCGATGTGTTCACCGTCGACGAGCTCGCAGCGGAGATCGGTATCGGTGTCGAGGGACAGGCGCCCCTCATCGACATGCTTCGGCTCGGGAACGGCAATCTCCTGGGCCGCGCCCTGCGCGTCTCGGGAGAATGGGCGTATGCCACCGGGTACCCCGATCGCTGGGGCGGCGAGATCGCCGACTACCAGGTGCTGGGTCGCCCATGGGTCGGCGCCGTCACCGCGATCCGAGATCACGTTGGCGGAAATGTCGATGCATCGCTGTCCCACCCGTACTTCACGCTCCTCCAGCGCCTGGGATGGCAGGTCGCGGGCGGCAGCGATCACGACTACATCGTCTTCCGGCACCCCGGTGAACACGCCCCGGCGCTCGACCTGGTCCGCCAGTATGCCAACGCAGGAGCGCTCTTCCGCCTCGGCCGCCCGACCCGGTTCGACGCGCCCGCGACGCCCGACGGTCGACCGATCCGATACAGCGAGCTGGCGCTGATCGGCGCCGCGGTCTCGCATGAGGATGATGCGATCGGCCGCGCGCCGGTTCGGCTGACCGGCACCGGTGCGGTCGTCGACACCACGGCCGCCACGGCCGCGGCCTTTGCGGGACGGTACGCCTCGCACGATAGCCGGCGCATCAACGCCCTGTTCGGGCTGCGGGCCGTCCGGTACCTCACGGTGCGCGGGTTCGACGCGCTGCTCGGCGAACAGGACGTGCCGCTCGGGATCCAGGCCGGCGGCGTGGCCGGCCACAGTCTGCCCTGGCTCGGTCCGAACCAGGATCCCGACGTTTTCGTCTCCGGCCGCGTCGATATGGCGAGCGGGACGACCAGATGGATTCTCCGAGCGAGCGCGGAGGCGGAAGCGCGGCGCGACGAGCGCACCCGCGACTGGGACGGCCTGATCGCCAGCGGCCGGGCGGCCTGGTACCTCAAGCCGACTCTCTCGCAAACGCTGATCGTGAGCGCCGACGGCGCGCTCGGCGAGCGAGTGCGGGTCCCGTTCGAGCTCCTGCTCGGCGATGCCCGGGCGGGCGTCCGAGGCTACACGGGCGCCGAGGTCGGGGGAGCGTCCCGCGCCGTCGGGCGCTTCGAGTATCGCCACCTCGTTCGCATGCCGTGGTCCGTCCTGCGCGCGGCTGCGTCGTGGGGGCTCGCCGGCTTCCTCGACGCTGGACGGGTGTGGTCGGGCGACGCAGCGTTCGGCACCACGTCGCCGATCGTGGCCGGCGCCGGCGTCGGGCTCCTCGTCGGCATCCCGCGGGCATCCCGTCAGCTCTGGCGGCTCGACCTGGCCGCCCCCCTCGTGCCTCAGCCCCACGCCGGCTGGGAGTTGCGCGTCACGTTCTCGAGCGCGACCCGTGTCTGGTGGACCGAGCCACCCGACGTCCTACGGAGTCGCGAGCGGACCGTCGAGCCCACCCTCTTCTCCTATCCCTGACCGGAAGGTCCCCCGCGCGACTCCTCCGCCAGGGCCCATCGCTGGACTGGGATGTGGTGCTCGCGCAACGGATTTCCAGCGTCTTCGTATCTGACGCGCGACATGCGGTCATTCCGACCAGGCGCAACCCCGCCGCGGCTGTACTGCCGGTGGCGATCGACCCTCGGCCCTTCTTACACCGCCACATACAGTTACCGACCGCGCCTCGCCGGCCGGGGCACGAGTGTCGCGTTTTTCGCCAAGCGCCGCGTGATAGCGCTGCAATTGCAACGGCGCAGACGTCGAAGGCCGGCCCTGCCGCCGCCCTTCGGTGTCCGGCGCCGTCTCGCGGGCGGGCCGGCCGCCTCCCCTGTCCGCGCTCCGCCTCGTCGAACTCATGCCATTGCAGCGCGTCGTGCTGTGGCGTCATCGGATCGTGCGCCCATGGCCTGCGGCTGTCGCGGCGGGAAGCGTCGTGCTCGGGGCATGCGGCGACAATCCGGTGGCTCCCCGCTCCCATACACCACATCCGCCGACCTACTTCGTGTCGGCCGTGTCGTGCACCTACACGCGCGGGGACAGCACGATCCCCTGCGCGCAGTACGCGAGCTCTCAGTCCCGCACGTTGGCCGGCGCCCTGGCGGCGGTTCGGCGGACCGCGCCTGAGCCGGTGTTCGCCGCCGCGGGAGCTCGCGCCCCGGGGCACCGGGGCGGGACGGTGGTGAGCCGCAGCGTCCTCCTCGGCGAGCAGGGTGTGAACGTTCGGTACATCATCTCCAATCTCCAGTTCGTCAGTCCACCCCTGTTCACCTTCGATGCGGCCGTGCAGAACCTCACGACCCAGCCTCTCGGTACCGCGGACGGGCGCGCACCCGCCCCGGACAGCATCGAGGTGTTCTTCGCTCAGACACCGCTCGCGACACAGGGGACGGGGACGATCACGACGAACGCTCCTGATACGGGCAGCTTCACGGCGACCAATCAGCCGTTCTATCGGTACCCCGGCCTCCTGCCCAGCAATGCCACGACACCGACGGTCAACTGGCAGTTCAACGTGCCGTCGGGGGTGCAAGCGTTCCATTTCGCTGTCTATATCACGGGGCAGATGCCGGACACGAGCGCCGCCGCCCTGGCGATCCCGGCCCACGCCTTCGACAGCCTGGCGATCGGGCTTGCGCACAGTTGCGCGGTGCGACCGGGCAATCACGAGTACTGCTGGGGGTTCAACGCGTACGGCGCGCTCGGCATTCAGGCGACCCCACCGTCTCCCACGCCGGTCGGCGTGCTCGGCAACCTCGCCGTCCAGTCCGTGAGCGCCGGCAACGAGTTCAGTTGCGCGACCGCTCAGACGGGCGCCTTCTGCTGGGGTGACAACGCGAGTGGTGAGCTGGGCGACGGGACGGTCACCGATCGGGGCGAGCCGGTGCAGGTGACCCCGCCGGTCGGCGCGTTCAGTCAGATCGTGACCGGCGCCGAGTTCAGTTGCGGCCTCGCCGCGTCGACGGCGTACTGCTGGGGCGACAACTACACGGGGCAGCTGGGGAACGGCGGCACGACGTCGCACGCCACGCCGACGGCGGTCGCCGGATCGATTCCGTTCGTGACGCTGACCGCCGGAGCGTTTCACGCCTGTGGGCTCACCGCAGGGGGCGCCGTCTATTGCTGGGGCGCCAATGCCGATGGCGAGCTCGGGACGGGCAACACCACGTCCCACTCCACGCCGACCCAGGTGAATAGCAGCACGATCTTCGCGAGCGTCGCCGCCGGCACCAACTTCACCTGCGCCCTCGATGTGAACGGCAAGGCCTACTGCTGGGGCGCGAATACCTATGGCGCACTCGGGAACGGCGCGGTGGGCGGCGCCGTCTCCTCTCCGACTGCCGTCACCGGCAGCCCCGCGCTGACCAAGCTGGCGGCCGGTGGCTACCACGTCTGCGGCATCACGGCGGCCGGTGGCGCGTACTGCTGGGGGAGCAACTCGAGCGGGCAGCTCGGCATCAACTCCACGCAGGATCAATCGTCGCCGACGGCCATCCCGTCCTTTGCCTTCACCGCGATCGCGGCCGGATTCGCACATACGTGCGCGCTGACCTCGAACGGCTCGACGTACTGCTGGGGCGACAACTCGAGCGGCCAGCTCGGCGACGGCACGCTGACGCAGCGCCTGACGCCGACGGCCGTGGCGCTCCCGTAGCGCCGTGCGAACGCATCGGACGGGCGTGGCGATACTGCTCCTCGCTTGCGGGGCGGCGGCGTGCCGGAGCGGCGAGGCCGTCGCGAGCCTCCTCCCGGCGCGGTCGCCGGCCGAAACCCCCGACCGGCCCGGCGTCCTCCCCCCTCGGGGGGCGGCGCGCCGCATCGTCTTCGACATGCCAACGGCTGCCGGCGGCCCCCGTGACATCTATCTCGCCCAGCTCGACGGCGCGGGCCTCGTCCGGCTGACGTTCGACTCGGTGGATCATCACACCCCCGTTGCGCGCGGCGGGACGGTCTACTTCGGCAGCACTCGCCGCGACGGGACGGTGCTTGCGGCGGTCCGACTGGCCGAGTCCGATGCCGCGGGCTGGACGATCGAACCGGGCGACGCGCCGACCCTGTCACCCGACGGGACGATGTTGGCATATCTGTCCACGACGGGGCCGCTCCCGCGCGTCTGGTTTTCGCGATCCGACGGCAGTGGCGCGCAACGGCTCGCTGCCGCTGAAGCAGGGTGGGACGGCGCGGTCGAAGCACATCCGGCCTGGTCGCCCCAGGGGGATCGGATTGCCTACGTCTCGACCCGGAACGGCAATGCCGAGATCTTCGTCGGCGCCATCGACGGCCCCCCGGGATCCGCCACCGTCGTCGCCGCCGCACGCACCGGCGCCAGCCTCGAGCCGGCGTGGAGTCCGGAGGGGCTCCGGATCGTCTTCAGCTCGGATCGCGATGGCTCGGCGGACCTCTATACCGTGACGCTGGCGAGCGGGGCCGTGACTCGGCTCACGACCATGGGGCACGTTGGACAGCCCGTGTGGCTTCGCGATGACCGGATCGTATTCACTCACTGGCAGCGTGGAGTCGCGGCTCTGGCCTGGCTCGACCCGAGACACCCCGCGACCATTCACCCGATCGCGACGGCTGGAGACGCGCAGCACGCTGCCGCCTACCCCTGACACCTCGCCCCTCTCCGGGCCTCCCTTTCTGATGCCGCATCGACGTCTTCGACCGACACCTCCTGGCGTGTTCCTGCTCTCCACCGTGGCGCGGGCCGTGACCGTCGCGCTGCTGATCGCCGGTGCGGCGTTCCCGCCGCGCCCGGCGGCGGGGCAGGGGGTGAACACGGCGCTGATCAAGCTCTCCTACCGGTGCGGCAACTGGTTTCGGGTGCGAAATGCGAACGCCACCAGCGCCGCGATCCAGTACTCGGTGTATCGGACGTCCGAGACGGGCAGCCTCACGCTTCCCGCCGCGCCGACCGCCAACGGCTCCCCAGGGTACAGCGAGACGTGGTTGCAGACGACCAATCGCGGCCCCGTCCTCGTGACCTACAACGGCACGCGCGTCGCGGAGAAGCCCAACGGCGGGGCGGCGTGCGCCACCACGGCCGCGCAGGGGCAGTGGTCGGACACGCTCTCATGGCCCATCATGCCGATCCACGCGGCGCTCCTGCCCGACGGTACGGTCCTCACCTACGGCCGGGAGTTCGCGTCAGAAAATCCGCCCAATTACCCGATCCCAGTCGATCCATCGTTTCCTCGTCATGATGGGATCCCATACCTCTGGAACCCCGGCACCGGGCAGTTCACCCCGGTCGACGCCGGCCGGGACTTTTTCTGTAGCGGTCTGGCACTGCTCGAGAATGGCAACGTGATCGTCATGGGGGGTAACGCGACCCTGGACGCCCACGGCCAGCGGTACAACTACACGTACAACTGGCAGTCGAAGACGTGGACGGCCAATGCCGCCATGGCCAAAGGGCGTTGGTACCCGACGGTCACGACGCTGGCCGACAACGAGGTGTTCGTCATCTCGGGCCAGGACACGAACACTGCCTGGGACTCGATTCCCGAGGTCTACAACCCCCAGACGAACAGCATTCGCGAGCTGACCAACATCAAGTCGCTCGTTCCCTACTGGGCCTGGACGTTCGTCGCCCCCAACGGGAAGCTGTTCTACGCGGGCGATCGCAACTTCACCTACTACATCGATCCGAGCGGCGCCGGGAACACCTCGGGCGGACTGACGACCGCGACGGCCCAGGCGCGCGAGTACGGGTCGGCGGTCATGTACGACGCGGGAAAGATCATCATCATCGGCGGCGGAGATCTGGATAGCATGAGCCAGGTCTCGGCCCAGGCCACCGCCGAGGTAATCGACCTCAATCAGCCGTCACCCTCCTGGCGGCAGATCGCGTCGATGCATTTCCCGCGACGACAGATGAACGCCGTGCTGATGGCCAACGGGCAGATCCTGGCCTCAGGGGGAGGCGCGGGGGTCGGCTTCAACCCCATCACTCCCATTCAGCTCACGCCCGAGATTTGGGACCCGGTGACCGAGGCGTGGACGAACGTCGCCCCGATGAAGATCCCGCGCCTCTACCACTCGGAGACGCTACTGCTCCCCGACGGCCGGGTGCTCTCGCTCGGCGGCGGCCAACCGGCGGCGACCGGACTGACCGACAACTTCAACGCCGAGATCTACTCACCGCCCTACCTCTTCAACCCCGACGGGACGCCGACGACGGCATCACGACCGATCATCACGTCCGCTCCGTCGCAGGTGAGCTACGGCTCGACCTTTCCCGTCCAGGTGCAGAACGTCGCCGCCGGCACCGCTCAGGTCCTGTGGATCAGGCTCGGTGCGGTGACCCACGCCATCAACATGAACCAGCGGCTGAATCATCTCCCCTCCACGCAGTCGGGGACGACGCTGACCGTGACCGCACCCGCCAACGCCAATCTCGCCCCTCCCGGACACTACCTGCTCTTCGTCCTCAACGGCCATCAGGTTCCGTCGGTCGGAACGATCGTTCAGATCCAGTAGCGGCCGGAGCCTCCGGTCGCGACGGCGTGCGCAGGGGCGGCGCCGCCGGCGTCACGTACAGGTCGGCCCGGGTCCGCGGGAGCCTGACGACGCCGACCGGCGCCGCTTTCGCGAACAGCACCTGCGCCAGCCCGATGCGCCGACTCGCAAACGCCTGAGCCGACGCGGCCATGTAGAGCCGCCAGGCGCGGTAGCGCTCCGAGCCGACGAGATGCTTCGCCCGTGGCGCCGCGGCCTCGAGCCGGCGCACCCAATGGCGCAGGGTCTGGACGTAGTGCTCACGTAGGGATTCGACATCGCGCACCTCGAATCCCGCCGCCTCCCCGGCCTCGACGATCTCGCCGAGCCGGAGCAGCTCGCCGTCCGGGAAAATGTACCGATCGATGAACTCGCCCTCGTGCCAGAGGCGGCGCCGGAGCACATCACCCAGGCGCGTCGACACCGGCGCCGTGACGATCCCGTGGTTGAGGAACAGCCCGCCCGGCGCCGTCAAGCGGAACGCCGCCTGTGCGTAGCGCGCGATCTGTGCGCGACCGACGTGCTCGACCATCCCGACACTCACGACTTTGTCGTATGGCCGCTCTTGGTCGACCATGCGGTAGTCGCAGACATCGACTCGACACTGCTCCGTGAGCCCGGCCGCGGCGATGCGCTCTCGCGCCAGCGTCGCCTGGGCGGGGCTGAGGGTGATGCCGTGTGCCTCGACGCCGTATCGCGCCGCGGCGTACATCACCAGACCGCCCCAGCCGCATCCGATGTCCAGTAACCGCTCCCCCGGGTGCAGCCGTAGCTTCCGGCAGATGTGCTCGAGCTTCGCCTCCTGCGCGCGGTCGAGATCCTCCGTTCCCGTCTCGAAGTACGCGCACGAATACACGAGTCGGCGGTCGAGCCAGAGGGCGTAGAAGTCGTTGCCGATGTCGTAGTGCGCCCGGATGGCCATCGCGTCCCGGCGCGGCGCATGGCGCCTGGGCCATCGCGTGAGCCGCCGGCCGCTGCGCGCGGCGTGCGACCGAGGCACGTCGGATCGGCGTGGGAGCCGAGTGAGGGCGCCGAGCACACGCATCGCGGTCGACGGATCGGCCAGCCGGTCCCGAAGTTGACGTCCGACGGTCTGCGCGACCTCGAGGTCCCCCTCCACCTCGAACGCACCCTCGACGTAGGACGCGCCGAGTCTGAGCTCCGACGGGGGGAGGAGCATCCGCCGCAGCGACGCCGCGTCGTGCAGAACGAGTGTGAATTGCGGTCGCGTACTGTCTGGCGGGCGCTCGACCGTCCCGTCCCAGAGACGCACCGCGAAGGCCCGCGCCTCCGGCGGGCCGAAGACGAGGCTCAGTGCGTGTCGCGTCCGCTGGATGACGGCATCCGCATCGCCACCGGCCGGGGAACGACCCTCGACACCTGTCGGCCTCTCACCCCCGCCACCTGACCGCCCCGGGCCGGGCCGACTGGGCCGGCCGACAGGCGGTTCTCGTGTCGTTGCCATTGCAGTCCTCGACGTTTCGACCGTCGAAGGCGAGTACTACAAGAGTCCTGCCGGAACGCCTCGGCAGGGGCGTCTCTACCGACGAAAACCTCTCCTGCCGGCCGTTGCTGCGAGGGGCCCGCCGGGGCCCGCGGCATCAGTCACCCCGCGGCGAGGCTCTCCAGGGTAGTTCGGCACTCGGTCGCGTGTCGGGCGGCGGCGGCAGGACGGCGCCGGAGCCTCGGACTTCGCCCTGCCGCGACCGGGCGCCGGGTCGACCGAGAAGACGCGAACCGGCCAGCGCGATCGTGCCGATGACGAGGCCACCAGCGCCGAGCGCGACCAGCACCGCGACACCGGCCGCGAGCAGCACCCCGCCCAGCGCGATCATACCGATCGCCAGCAGCACGAACGCCGCCTTGTCGACCGCGGACATCCGTCGCGGCACGAGCGGCCCGGACCCGGCCGCCCCCCCGTCGCCTTCCGCCCGCGGGGCGAGCTCGATCCGGCGGATCCGGAGGATGGGCTTCATCATACAGGTAAGATACCCGGGGTCCCGCGGCATCTGGCCGCGGCCTCTCCGGGCGGGCCGGGAGGGGCCGTGGGGTCAGCAGGATCAGCGCCGACGGTCGATCGCACGCACGATCCGGGGGTCGACGTCGCGCGGGTGCGCGGGGAGGCGGCCGCCCGCGGGCCGGCCGCCCGGACGGGCCCCGTTCCGGCGCCCGGCCACCGCCTGCTGGTCGGCACTGCGGGCTGGACCGATCGCACGCTCACCGCGCGAGGGGTGTTCTACCCGGAGAGCGCGACTAGCCCCGAGACACGGCTCCGCTACTACGCGTCTCGCTTCTCGATGGTCGAGGTGGACGCCACGTACTACGCGCTACCCGTCCCCCGCATGGCGGAGTCCTGGGTCGAGCGCACGCCGCCCGACTTCATCTTCGACGTCAAGGCGTTCGCCATGATGACCGGTCACCCGGTGGAGACGAGCCGACTGCCGGCCGACCTGCGCGATGCGCTCCCGGCGGCCCTTCGTGCCAGAGGGCGCGTCTACCCCAAGGACCTCCCGCACGAGGTGCGCGACGCCGTGTGGGCCACGTTCCACGACGCGATCGAGCCGCTGCACCGCGCCCGAAAGCTCGGGGCCGTGCTGCTCCAGTACCCCCGCTGGTTCGTGCCAGGAAGCGCGGCGCGCGAGGCGATCCTGGCGGCGCGCGCGCACCTTGGCGAGTTCCCATGCGCGGTCGAGTTTCGGAATCGCCGCTGGTTCACGGCCCACACCACCGAGCGGACGTTGCAGTTTCTGAGCGACCACGACGTGCCGTGCGTGATCGTCGACGGGCCGCAGGGGCTGGAGAGCAGCGTACCAGCGCTGCCGGCGGTGACATCTCCTTCGCTGGCTGTCGTCCGCCTGCACGGCCGGCGGGATGACCTCTGGGAGCGGCCGGGCGTCTCGACGGCCGAGCGGTACCGGTACCTGTACGACGAGCACGAGCTCACCGAATGGGTCCCGCGCATCCGTGCGCTCACCGAGAAAGCCACCGCCACCCACGTGGTGTTCAACAATTGCTACGCGAACTATGGCACGACCAACGCCCTGGAGATGCAAGCCCTGCTCATGCCCCGGTCGTAGGGGGGCCGTCGGCGGCGCGGCGGCTACCCCGGGAGCGACGTGGTCGGTGGCGCCGAGCGGCACCGGGCCACGAGTGTGTCCGCCGCTGCCCGAACCTCGGGCGAGGCGGGGAGGCTCTCGTCCGTCAGCCCGCGCCGCGTCTCCTCCTGCGCGATCGTCTCCGCGCGCACGTCGATCGTCGACCCGCCGCCCGCTCCGGTCCCGCCACCGGTCCTGACGACCTTCGCGACCAGCACGTTCTTCCGGGCGTACTCCGTGAGATCCGCCCCGTGCGCGGCCTGAGGAAGCGCCTGCTCGGCCTGGAGCTGGTGATGGCCGCTGTCAGGCGCCACCCGAAAGCCGAGCTGCTTCGCCTGCGTCACCAGGCAGCCAAACGCATCCGATGGTGACGCCTGTGTGCTGACGCGGGTTGCCGGCCACAGTGTGGTGCACCCCACGACCGCGAGCCCCGCGCCGAGCACGATCCGGCCGGCCGCGAACAGCCGTTTGGGCGTCGCGGTCCGAGCCGATCCGAGACCCGGGCGCCCTGTTCCATCGGACTGTCGTTCCATAATTTCCGAAGATACACCCTCAGGGCAGGAGTGCGATACACCGCATGCGCAGCTACCTGAACGGAAAGTTCGTGGACGCGGACGCGGCAGTCGTGCCAGTGACGGATCGCGGCTTCATGTTCGGCGATGGCGTCTACGAGGTGACCCGATCCGCTGGGGGTGATCTCATCGAGCTCACCCGTCACGTCCGCCGACTGACGCGCAACCTGCGGGAGATGGCGATCTCGTTGCGCGAATCCGATGTGGCAACCATGGTCGACGTCTCGCGCACGCTCCTCCGCGACAATCGCCTGGACGGCGATGCGCTCGTATACTGGCAGGTGACGAGGGGGGCCGCGCCGCGCGTGCACCAGTTCCCGCCCGTCGGGACCGTGCCCACGGTCTATGTCGCCACCATGCCCGTCACGCTGCCGCACGCCGTGAGGACCCGCGGTGCGGTCGCGATCACCACCCCCGACATCCGCTGGGCGCGGTGCGACGTCAAGACGGTCAACCTGTTGCCGAACACGCTCGCCAAGCAGCGCGCGGTGGAGAGCGGTGCCGATGAGGCGATCTTTGTCCGGGACGGCACGATCACCGAGGGCGCGTCGAGCAATGTCTTCGCGGTGCTCGACGGCGAGCTCCGCACACACCCTCGATCGCCGTACATCCTTCCGGGAGTGACTCGCGACGTCGTGCTCGAGGTCGCTGGTGAGGCCGGGATGTCCGTGCGCGAGGAGCCATTCCGGCCGGACGACCTGGCGCGGGCCTCGGAGCTGTTTTTCACCAGCACGTTCAACGATGTCATGCCCATCGTGCGGGTGGACGGCCGGACGATCGGGAGCGGACGACCCGGGCCGGTCGCTCAGCAGCTCTACGCCGCGTTCCTCGAGCGGGTCAGCCCGGTCGCCGCGGCCCCCTAGCCCGGCTCCGGCGCGAGCGCTCCGGTGAGCGCCGTGGGCGTCGGCTCCCGCCTTTCCGGTGCGCCCGGTCGGGGTGTCCTGCGGGACGTTCGCGTCGACGGCGCGGCGACAGTGTACCGCCTCTACGACGTCGGCTTCGGGATCGACCTCGTCCAGGCCGCCGATCTGCTGGCGTCGAGCGCGCCCGAGCGCGTGCGTCCCAGCCGGGGCGAGGCACAGGCGATCCAGATCGCCAATCCGCCGGTGACGGTCGCCCTCGGGACGGAGCCGGTCGCGATTCCCGACGCCGCCGGTGAGGTCGAGGTCTCAGCCCGTATCTTCGACTTCGGCGTCGTCTCGATGCGAATCCGGATCCGCGCTGCGCCCAACCTCCCGTGGAGCGCGTACACCGCCTTTGGCAACGCCGTCGATGTGGGGGTCGATCTCACGCCCGCCTTCGAGCGCCACCTGCGCGCGCTGCTCGATCGCATCCGACCGGCTGTGATCCGCCCCGCGATCGCGCCGGTGACCGAGGATTATGTGGTCTTTCGGATCGACGCCGTTCATGCGTTGCCGGCCGGAGAGGCGGATCCGGTCGGACAGGCGGGGCCCGACGGGGCGGTACCGCTCCCTCCGGCGAGCTGGGAGGACGAGGAGTTCGTCCCGCTGCTCCTCAACGAGCAGCGCCCGCTCTCGGCGACCGCTCGGCGCGAGCTGCTCCCCCACCGCTTCTCGTACTACCCCGATGACCTGACGATCCTGACCTGGGACAACGCGCTCGTCGTCGAGCCGTCGCCGGCGGACACCGACGTGCAGTACATTCTCGAGTTCGCGAACGCGCAGTTGCTCGAGCTGCGGGTCTACGACGCCCTGCTCGACGCCGAGTTGCCGGCGATGTACGATCGGATCGCGTCCAGCCGCCCTCGTCGGCTCGCCGTGCTTCAGCGCCGCTACGCACGCTTGCTCGCCGACTTGCAGGCACTGGTGGCCGATTCGACGGAGCTGGTCGAACGCGTCGAGAGTGCGTTCAAGGTCACCGATGATGTCTACCTGGCGCGCATCTATACGGCAGCGCTCGACATCTTCCGCGGCCGGGAGTGGCGGGCGGGGATCGATCGCAAGTTGGCGATCATCCGCGAGACGTACGCGATGTTGAACGCTGAATCGCAGGCGGCGCGAGCCGAGGCACTCGAGGTGCTGATCGTCGCGCTCATTACCGCCGAGCTGGTGCTGGCGGTGTTTCTGCGCTGAGGCCCGGAGATGAGGTCCGATGGCGAGAGTTGCGGGGGAGGGCCGGGGGGCAGGGCGTGCGCAGGCAATCGCGGTGGCGTGCGCGGTCGCGTGGGTGGTCGCGTGGGTGGTCGCGTGGGCGGTGTCCCTCGAGCCGATGGAGGCGCGGGCGCAGCCGCGACCGACTCGGTGCGAGCCGGTTAGCCGTCGGGATGCGGTGCTCCCGGGCGCGCTCATCGACACCGGCCAATACGTCCTGACCCTGGTCGCGACGACGGGGCGATCGCAGGGCGCGTCCGTCCGTGGGAATCTCTGGCTCCGATCGACCACCGAGGCGCACGATAGCCTCGTCGTGGCCGGGGTCCGGCGGCCGGTCCGCGATACCGCGCGCGTGCCGCTGTACGGCGCTCTGACGGTCGACCTCGCCGGCGTCAGCGCGCCCGTGCCGTACGGCGGCGCGGTCGTCCCCGACCCGCGTTCGTTCGACCCGCGCCGGCCTGGCGTGATCGTCACCCGAAGGCTCGACTCGGCGGGAGGCAGCCTCGATTGGCAACTGTTGATCGCCACGCGCGCCAACGACCGCCGCCGGTGCGACAGCGGCGGCCCCTGCATGGACCGCGCGCCCGACGACGGGCCCGGCGTGGTCCTCGCCATCCACAAGCACGACGGCGGTGGCTTTGCGGGATCGTGGCGGCCCGTCGCGGGCACCGAGACGGGCGGGTACTTCTGCGCCGAGCCGGTGCGGTACTACTCGCCATATCGAACCAAGCGAGTCGCCCTGCCGCCGCCCAGCCACTGAGCGCGATCGGGCCTCAGCCCTCGGTGCTGACCTGCTTGGCCGCGACCGCCGGAAGCTCGAACCAGAAGGTGGTCAACACGCCCGGGTCGGAGGTGACGCCGATCCGGCCCCCGTGCTGTTCCACGATCGCCTTGGAGATCGCCAGCCCCAGGCCAGTCCCGCCCCGTTGCCGGCGGTCGGACCCATCGAGCTGCTGGAACCGCGCGAACAGCCGGTCGAGGTCCCGCGGGGCGATTCCGGGCCCCGGGTTCTCGACCACGAACCGAACCGGCGCCCGGCCGAGCCGCACACGCTCGGCGAGCGCCCCGTTGGTCGGTTCCACCGGGATCGCCCGAACGCGCACGACGGACCGGGCGGGACAGAACTTGACCGCGTTGGACAGGAGGTTCGTCAACACCTGAAGGACACGGTCCCGGTCGCCCTCGAAGGTGCGATGGGCCTCGACCTGTTCCTCGATCCGCACGTCGTACTCGTCGGCGAGGCCGCGGATGCCGTCGACGGCGGTCCGCACGAGCTCGGCCGGGATCAGGGCAGCGGTGCGCAGCTCGAGCTTTCCCGCCTCGATCTTGTCGAGGTCGAGCATCTCGTTGATGAGGCGGATCAATCGATCGGTGTTGCCACACGCGATTCGCACGAGGCCCTGCGCCTGGGTCGACAGCGCTCCCGCGACTCCGCCCTCCAGCAGGCCGAGTGACCCGCGGATCGATGTGAGCGGCGTCCGCAGCTCGTGGGAGACCGTCGAGACGAACTCCGACTTCAATCGGTCGAGCCGCTTCCAGTCGCTGATGTCGCGCATGATCGTCGAGATGAACCAGACCCCGCCCTGAGCAGAGGGATGCGCGATCACGACCTGGGAGACGGGAATCTCGCATCCGTCGACGCCCTCGAGCACGCTCTCGCCGCGCCAGGTGCCCTCGCGGGACGCGTGCGGCAGCACCTCGGTGAGCTGGCGCTCGCGCTCGCGCGCGGGGAAGACGGACTCCACCCGCCGGGTCGTGATGTCCTCGCGCTCATCGATCCCCGCCATGCGCCGGCCCGCGGGATTCAGATAGACGCAGTAGCCGTTCGCGTCACTGATGCCGACGAAGTCGCTCGTCGCTTCCAGAGTAGCGGCGAGGCGCCGCTGCGCGTCCTCGGCCCGCCGCTGATCCGTGACATTCCGGAACCAGCCCTGGAGCTCCCGATCGGCACCGTGCATGGTCCGGCAGGTGACGCGTCCCGTGAGCACGAGTCGCCGCCGGTCGTGGCCGACGAACACGGCGTCGACGGGGACACCGGCCGGGTGATTGCCGGCGAGCGCCTCCGCGACGGCGCGGTCGAAGGCGTCCCGAAATTCGGCGGCGACCACGTCACCGATCCGCACTCCCGCGACGTCCGCCGGGGCGTAGTCCAGCGCCTCCCGCCAGGTCTTGTTCACGAACTGGATGGTGCCGTCCGCGGCCGCCGTGAAGACGAGATCGTGCGACTGGTCGAGCACGTTGCGGAGTCGCTCCTCACTCGCCAGGCTCTCCCGTTCGGCCCGCTTCCGCTCCAACGCGTACCGGATCGCCCGCTCGAGGAGCCACGGGTCGAGGCGTGACTTCTCGATGTAGTCGGCCGCGCCGGCGCGCATCGCCGCCTCGTCGTCCCTCCGATCGCCGGCGCCGGTGACCAGGATCACGGGCCCCTGACACCGGCGCCCGTCGGCGAGGAGCTCGACGCCCGTGTGCGCACCGAGCCGATAGTCCACGAGATACACGTCGTGCGTGTCCGCGCGCACGGCTGCCGCGCCCTCGTCGTATGTCCGCGCCCAGTCGACGGAGTAGCGGCGCGTGGGGATCTCCGCCAGGAGCCCGCGCGTCAGCACGAAGTCATCCTGATCATCGTCGATGATCAGGACGCGGAGGGCTGCGTCAGCCATGATCGCGACGAGGTCCTGCCCGACGGCGCATCGGCTATGCGGCGCGCGATCGGCCCGGAGGAGAGATCGACGGACGCACCCGGCCCGCTCGGGCGCCCGGCCGCCCTGCGTCGGCGGGGAAGGATGCGGTGAAGATGGAGCCCTGACCGGGGGTGCTCGTGGCCGTGATCGTACCGCCGTGTCGAGCGGCGATCTTGCGGCAGATCGCGAGTCCCATCCCGGTCCCTTCGTACTCGCTGCGGCCGTGCAGGCGCTGGAACGGAACGAAGATGCGATGCAGCGACTCCGCGTCGATGCCGATGCCGTTGTCCGCGACGACGATCGCCCACATCGCGCCGCTCGGCCCGTCCCGGCGCTCCCCGCGCACGGTCACGACCGGGGGCACGCCGGGCCGATGGAACTTGAGGGCGTTCCCGACCAGGTTTTGCAGCAGTTGCCGCATCTGCATCGCGTCGGCGGTGACTTCGGGCAGCGGCCCGGCCACCACCTCACCACGCGTCATGCCGATCCGGGCCTCGAGGTCGGCGATGACCTCGCGCGCGACCTGCGTCAGATCGACCGGACCGAAGGCACACGCCGCCGCTGACACCCGCGCGTACGCGAGGAGGTCGTCGATCAGTGTCTGCATCCGCTCGGTGGCGCGCACGGCGCGACTCAGGCAGTCGGCGGCCTCTGGCGCCAGCTCCTCACCAGCGAGCCGCCTCGCCCGATCCGCAAATGCCTGGACCTTCCGGAGCGGCTCCTGGAGATCGTGGGAGGCGATGCTCGCGAACTCCTCGAGCTGGGCATTCGACTGGGCCAGCTCCTCGGCGACCTGCCGCGCTTCCGCTTCCGCCAGCCGAAGCGCGGCGTCGGCCCGGGTCCGGGCACCGAGCTCGCGCGTGATGCTGACCACGCTCACGGCACCGAACAGGATCGACAGGACTGTGCCCAGCCCGATGGTCAGGTCGGCCCGGGCCGCACTGGCGTCAGCGACTTCCATGCGATCCGCCAATAGGCCCTGCTCCTCGCGGCGCATTGCGAGGACCTGTCGCCGGATCTCGTCCGTGATGCGCTCGTTCTCCAGGGCCGCGCTCCCGAACTCGCGCTGACCCGGCCGGCCCGCCATCCGCGCGAGCCGCTCGCGCGCGAGCATCGCGAGCTCCTGCTGGACGAGTCGGCTCAGCGTGTCGAGACGCGCTTGCTGCCTCGGATTGTCGCTCGTCAGTCGGCGGAGGGTCGACGTGGCCCGCTGAAGGTCGGCGTCGGCGGTTCGGTACGGCGCCGTCGCCCGCGCATCCCCGGTGAGGACGTACGCCCCGGTGCCCAGCTCGACGCCGCGCAGACGGCTGAGCGTGAAGTCAAGCGTGTCGATCACCTGATAGGTGTGCATGACCCAGGCGGCGTCCGCGCGGGCGCCCCGGGCGCTCCGCCACCCGGCGCCCGCCACTCCGGCGAGCAGCACCAACCCGACGCCGTAGCCGAGCGCGAGTCGCCGGGGCAGGGAAAGAGCCATCTGCTCCCGACGACCGCTCCCGGTGGGGAGTAAAACGTCCTACCGCGCTGCCCGCACGGTGGGCTGGAGCTCCGGGTGCCCGACGTACCGCCCGATACTGCGCTGGACCTCCTCCCGCGCGGCCGCGCTGCCCTCCCAGCCGACCACCTGTACCCGCTTCCCTTCGAGGTCCTTGTAGATCTCGAAGAAGTGCGCGATCTCCCGGAGCGTATGACTCGGCAGGTCGGTGTACTCGGAGAACTCGTTCTGGAAGGGGTCCTCAGCCGGAACCGCCAGCACTTTGTCATCGTGCTCGCCGCGGTCGAGCATTCGGAGCAGGCCGATCGGCCGGGCGTCGATGAGGCACCCGGTGAAGGTCGGCTCGGTCGTGAGCACGAGGATGTCGCACGGGTCGCCGTCCTCGGCCAGGGTCTGGGGAATGAAACCGTAGTCCCCAGGGTAGTGCACCGCGGAGTAGAGGAGACGGTCCAGCCGGAACAGCCCGCTGGCCTTGTCCAGCTCGTACTTGTTGCGGCTGCGGCTCGGGATCTCGACCACGGCCAGGACCTCGTGGGGCGCGTCCTTGCCGGCCGGGAGATCGTGCCAGGGGTGGATCATCGGGGGGCCGCGGCCGGAGAGGCGGATGCGCGTGCGCACGGCCCCGGCCGGCCGCCCCGGGTATTAGCATTCACAGTCAGAGTCCGCACGAGGGAGACGCATGTTTGGCGAAATCGGAATCGAGAAGATCCTTCTCATCCTGGTCGTGGTGCTGTTGCTGTTCGGCGCGAAGCGCATTCCCGAGATCGGCTCATCGCTCGGCCGTGGCATCCGCGAGTTCAAGCGTAGCATCAGCGACCTCCAGAACGACGTGCACGCCGAGGTGAGCCCACGCGACAGCCGGGTGGTGACCCCGCCGTCCGATGCGACGCCGGTGCCGCGACCGGACGAGGTGCGCTCCGAGCCCAAGCGGCTGCTGGGGTGAAGATAGCGCGTCACCCGGCGCGCTCGGGACCCCAGCGCCGGAGCCGGCGGCTGGCCTGATAGGGGAAGACGTCGAGGATCTCTCCCGTGCGCAGGCGCGCCTGCATGTCGCGCCAGTACCGGACGCTCAACAGATCGCTGTGCGCGTCGAGGAACGCGTCACGTAATGCCCCCGGCGGAACGAGGAAGGAGCGAAACTCTTCCGGAAATACATCGCCCTCGCCGACGTAGAATGCCGGCTCGGCCGCCCATTCATCCTCCTCGTGCACCGGCGGCGGCAAGTGGCGGAACTGACACTCCGCGAGCAGGGTCAGCTCGTCATAGTCGTAGCAGATCACGCGGCCGTGCCGGCTCACGCCAAAGTTCTTGAGCAGCATGTCGCCCGTGAAGATGTCGGCCCCGGCGAGGTCCTTGATCGCCTGACCGTAGTCCAGCACGGCATGGCGAGCCGCGCTGAGCGGCGCCGACTTGAGGAACAGGTTGAGGGGAGTGACCTTCCGCTCTGTGTACGCGTGCTGCACGACGACACGGTCACCCGCGACGTGGACGGTCTCCGCGCAGGTCGCGAGCAGATGATCCAGCAGAGGGGTCGTGAAGCAGGTGACCGGGAACTCCAGGAACTCGAACTCCTGGGCGTCGGCGAGCCGCCCCACCCGGTCCCGGACGAACACGAAATGGTACCGGTCCATGACCGCGCGCCTGGTGGTCGTCTTCGGCGGCGCGAAGCGGTCCTTGATGACTTTGACCACGACGTTGAACGAGGGGAGCGCAAAGACGCTCATGACCGTTCCCTCGTCCCCCTCGGCCGGCGCGAACCGCGCGTCCGGATGTTCCGCGAGGTGCCGCATCAGGCTGCGATACAGCTCGGTCTTCCCGTGCCGGTTGTAGCCGATCGCCGTGTACAGCTCGTCGATCCGCTTGTGTGGCATGATCGACCGCAGGAACACGACCAGCCCACCGGGGTCCTGGGTCTCGACCGAGAAGTAGGTCCAACTGACGCCGAACACGATACTCGCCTCGTCGGGCGTCGGCAGCACGGCGTCGATCACGATCCCCTCCGGCCGACGGGCGAGCGCGATGATCAGCGGGATCGCGCGGCGGCCGGAGCGCACACGGGCGACGAGATACGCACCCTTGTTCCGATAGAAGGGGGCCCGCAAAACGTCGATGCCGTCGATCGGCGCGCCCGCGCAGCGGGCGATCAGGTCGGCGGCGACAATCTCGGCCGCCCGCGCCGCATCGCCCTCGGGATCGAGATAGCCGATGTCCCATGTCGGCACGGCGAGGATGCGTGCAATCGTCGACGCGTCGAACGCCGCGCATTCGACGGTCTCGTACAGGGCGCCAGGATCGGCGCGGCGCGGCCGAGCGGTCGACTCGACGAACGTCGTGAGGGGGTCACCCCCGATGGTGCCCTGGATCCGGCGCACGACGGAGTTGAAGAAGGTCTCCGCGATCTCGGCGTCCGCGCGCTCGCAGACGGCGGTGCCGTACGCCGCCTTGGCCTCCGCCCAGAACGGGGCCGCCCGGGTCCCGCCGAGCCGGGCCTTGATGTCCTGCACGGCGGTGGCGACAGCCAGCTTGTACAGCGCCAGCCGCTCGGCGCCGTCGCGCTGCACACCGGCCCAGTCCGCATCCTCGAAGCGCCCGCGCGCCCGCCGCGTGACGGCGCGGAAGGTGTGGTGATACGCGCCGAACGCGTCCAGCAACTGCGCAGCCACGTCCTGCGGTGTGGGATCCGTGCCTCGGTTGCTGGGCACTGGGGCGCTCCGCATACTTCTCGCCGTCACCGGAGCGCCGTCGCACCGACGGCGCGCATCTCGCTCCTTCCTTCCGCGCGACCCGTCCGGTCGCCGCTCGAGTGCCATGCCCGCTGAGACGATCCCCACATACAGGAATCTTACCGCCCCGACCGCCGGGACGGCGATCCGCCTCGAGCACCGCACGCTCCGGGTTCCCGACGTCCCCGTGATCCCGTTCATCGAGGGGGACGGCACGGGGCCCGACATCTGGAAAGCCTCGCGTCTCGTGTTCGATGCCGCCGTGCGGGCGGCGTACCGTGATCGACGTCGCGTCGAGTGGTTCGAGGTGCTGGCGGGCGAGAAGGCGAAGAACCAACTCGACAGTTGGCTCCCCGACGACACGCTCGCTGCCATCGACCACTACCTGATCGCCATCAAGGGTCCGCTCACGACCCCGGTCGGCGGCGGGTTCCGGTCCCTCAACGTCGCGCTCCGGCAGAAGCTCGACCTGTACGCCTGCGTTCGGCCGGTCCGCTACTTCCCGGGTGTGCCATCACCCGTCAAGGCGCCCGAGCTCGTCGACATGATCATCTTCCGGGAGAACACCGAGGACATCTACGCGGGGATCGAGTACAAGGCCCGATCCGACGATGCCCGGCGGCTCGTCCGGTTTCTGCACGACGAGCTGGGCGCCACCACGATCCGGTTCCCGGAGACCAGCGGGCTCGGGATCAAGCCGATCTCCGAGGAGGGAACGAAGCGCCTCGTCCGCGCTGCCCTCGAGTACGCCGTCCAGCACCACCGCAAGAGCGTGACCCTCGTGCACAAGGGCAACATCATGAAGTACACCGAGGGCGCGTTTCGAGACTGGGGATACGCCGTCGCGCGGGAGGAGTACGGGGCCACCGAGTTCCAGGGCGGACCCTGGCTCCAGTTGCCGGGCGGGATCGTCGTGAAGGACGTGATCGCGGACGCGTTTCTCCAGCAGATCCTGACCCGCCCAGCGGAGTACGATGTCATCGCGACACCCAATCTGAACGGCGACTACATATCGGACGCGCTCGCCGCGCAGGTCGGCGGTATCGGGATCGCGCCCGGTGCGAACGTCAATTACCTGACCGGACACGCCGTGTTCGAGGCGACCCACGGCACGGCACCCAAGTACGCCGGAAAGGATGTCGTCAACCCGGGCTCGGTGATCCTCTCGGGCGAGATGATGTTCCGGTACCTGGGCTGGAACGAGGCCGCGGACCTCATCGTCCGCGCGCTGGAGCGGACGATCGCCCAGAAGCGCGTCACGTACGATTTCGCGCGGCTCATGAGCGGTGCGACCGAGGTGAGGACGAGTCAGTTCGCCGACGCCATGGTGGAGAACATGCGGTGACGCTGGTCGGCGCCTCGCCGGTCGTGGACGCGCTGACCGCGGAGGTCGTCGACTATGCGGGGCTCTTCCCGCCGGCCGCACTCGACATGGCCACCGCGGTTCGGCGCTACGCGGCGTATCTCGCGAGTGACGAGCGGGCGCTGCTCGGGCGGTTCGTCGTCCCGGTCGCGAGACTCGAGGAGTTCGAGCACGAGCTCGAGGCCGCGACGCGGGCGCTCCACACCGAGCCACGGACCGACATCGGCGCCAGGACCTGGCGGTTGGCCGCCCTCGCCGGTGACGACCCGCTCGCCGACTCGCGACGGATCGCCGCATTCAACGCCGCACAGCGAGCGGTGCGTGGAGGCCACGCCCTGATCGACACCGTCGAGACGCGAGCGGCGCGCACCGACGACGTGGTCACGGCGGCGGCACTGGCCCACGGCGGGCAGGTCGTCTTCGTCGAGGTGCCATCCACGGGAGAGCTGGATCCACTCCTCCCGGCAGTCGCGCGATACGGGCTCGGCGCGAAGGTCCGAACCGGCGGGGTCACTCCGGACGCCATCCCGCCGGCGGCTAGCGTGGCCCGGTTCCTCGTCGCCGCGTCATGCGCCCACGTCCCGTGCAAGGCGACCGCCGGGTTGCACCATGCGTTCCGGGGTCGATATCCGCTGACGTACGCGACCGACAGTCCACAGGCGATCATGCACGGCTTCGTGAATGTGCTGCTCGCGGCCGCGCTGGTCCACGGCGGCGGGCAGGAGCGCGAGGCGGTCATGCTGCTCGACGAGATGGACCCGTCCGCGTTCGAGTTCGACGCGACCGAGGTCCGCTGGCGCCAGCATCGCATCGCCGCTGCGCAGCTCCGGGTCGCTCGGGCGGAGTTCATCAGGTCGTTCGGGTCCTGCTCGTTCGACGAGCCGGTGGAGACTCTCCGCGCGCGGCAGCTCCTGTAGCGCATGCGCCCGCTCGACGAGACTCACGACCCGGGGCTCGCGTCATGGGTCGAGTCGGCGAACCGTCTGGACGCCGACTTCCCGATCCAGAATCTGCCGTTCGGGGTTTTTGCCCGCGACGCGCGCGACCCGGGTCGCGTCGGCGTGGCGATCGGCGATTGGATCCTCGACCTGTCGGCAGTGCACGCCGAGGGGTTGCTCACCGGCGATGCGGAGATCGCCGCGCGCCGCAGCAGCGTCCCGCACCTCAACGATCTGATGCGCCTCGAGCTGCGGTATCAGAGGGCGTTGCGCGCCCAGCTCTCGGGTCTTCTGCGCGCCGGATCGCCGACGGAACGCATCCCGGGGCTGGCCGATCGCATCCTGATCCGGGCGGCGGCCGCTGTCCTGCGCGTGCCGGCGGCCATCGGAAACTACACCGACTTCTATGCCTCGGTGTACCACGCGACCAACGTCGGATCGCTCTTTCGCCCGGACAACCCCCTGCTGCCGAACTACAAGTGGGTGCCGATCGGCTATCACGGCCGCGCCTCGTCGATCGTCGTCAGTGGCACCCCGGTGCGACGGCCGTCGGGCCAGTGCAAGCCGGCGGACGCCGCTGCCCCGAGCGTCGGACCGACACGAGCGCTGGACTACGAGGCGGAGCTCGGGTTCTTCGTCGGCCGTGGCAACGCGCTCGGGGAGCCCGTGGCGCTCGACGACGCGGCGGACCGACTCTTCGGCATCTGCCTGGTCAATGACTGGTCGGCCCGTGACATCCAGAGTTGGGAATACCAGCCGCTCGGCCCATTTCTGGCGAAGAACTTCGCCACGTCGGTGTCGCCGTGGGTCGTGACGCTCGAAGCCCTCGCGCCCTTTCGCACCGAGGCGGCCCCGCGACCGCCCGGTGACCCGGCGCCGCTCCCGTACCTTACCGGCACACGTCCCGACGCGAGCGCGGTCGATCTCACGATCGAGGTCTGGCTCTCCTCGGATCGGATGCGGGCCGAGGGCCGAGCGCCGATGCGTCTGAGCGCCGGCAGCGCGCGGGACCTGTACTGGACCCCGGCGCAACTCATCGCGCATCACACCGTCACCGGCTGCAACCTGCAACCCGGGGATCTCGTGGCGACCGGCACGGTGTCGGGACCCACGAGCGACTCGCTCGGGTGCCTGCTCGAGATCACCCGGCGCGGCGCATCGCCCCTGACGCTCCCGACCGGTGAGCAACGGGCGTTTCTCGCCGACGGCGACGAGGTCACCCTGCGCGGCTATTGCGCCCGTGCGGGCGCCCGACGGATCGGGCTCGGAGAATGCCGCGGCGTCATCGTGGGCGCGCCGGCGCGCTAGCCTTGGCGGCACCTCTCGTCGCCGGTAGTGTACAGGAACGCCATGAAACGCCCCGTTTTCGCTGTGCTCGTCGCTGCGGCCCCCCTGGTCGCCTGGTACGCCCCCGCGGAGGCGCAGACCCGTCCGGTCATGTGGGCGGCGTCCGCGAGCCCGGCGGGTCCTGTGGCGCCCGGCGCCGTCGTCCGCGTGCGACTCACGGCGACGGTCGACCCTGGGTGGCACCTCTACTCGCTCACCCAGGGCGCGGGCGGGCCCATTCCGACGCGCATCCGGCTCGCGGCGGACCAGCCCTTCCAGCTGGCGGACTCGATTCAGGCACCCGGCCCCACCAAGTCGTTCGACCCGAACTTCGGCATCCCGGTCGAGATGTACAATGGCACCGTGCAGTTCGTTCTTCCGGTGCGAGTGAGCCGCGATGCCCGGTCGGGCATCGACTCGATCGCCGTCGAGACGCGCTTCCAGGCCTGCGACGCGACGCTCTGTATGCCGCCGCGCACCGAGCGGATCGCCGTCCCCGTCGCGGTCCGAGCGGCGCCGGCTCGGCTTCGTCCGGCTGCGTCGGGGCGGTGAGGGGCGCGCGGTGACCGCGGGCCTCGCCTGGCTGGCCGCGTCGGCCGGCGCGCTGTCGCTGCTGACGCCCTGCGTGTTCCCGATGGTGCCGATCACCGTCGCGTATTTCACCGAGCACAGCGCGCCGACCCGGCGGCTGGCGGTCCGGCACGCCCTGCTGTTCGGTGTCGGCATCATCGCGACGTTCACGGCGGTCGGGCTCGCGCTCGCCGGGCTCGTCGGCGCGACGGCCGTGATGCAGATCGCCGCCAGCCCGTGGGTCAATCTCGCGCTCGCGGCGATCTTCATCGCGTTCGCCGTCAACCTGTTTGGGCTCTACGAGGTCGCTCTGCCGAGCGCCTGGGTCGTTCGGGCGGATGCCGCCGCGCGCCGCCGCTCGGATCGGGGTCGCGCGATCGATGTCGCGGCCGCGGCGTTGATGGGGTTGACGTTCACGCTGACGTCCTTCACGTGCACGGCCCCGTTCGTCGGCACGGTGCTGGTCGCCGCCGCCCAGGGCAGTTGGCGCATGCCGATCCTCGGGATGTTGGTGTACTCGACGATCTTCGCCCTTCCGTTCTGCGTGTTGGCGGCTGTCCCCTCCTGGCTCACGCGCCTGCCACGGGCCGGACGCTGGCTCGAGAGCGTGAAGGTCGTCATGGGGCTGCTCGAGGTGGCTGCGGCGATGAAGTTCCTCGCCAACGCCGATCTCGTCTGGCACTGGGGCATCTTCACCCGGTCCGTCGTCCTCGTGGCCTGGATCCTGGTCGCCCTCGCGGCCGCGGTGTACCTGGTGCGGCCGGCGCCGCGCGCGACCGCCGGGCCCACCGTGCGGAGGCTCCCGGGTCGACTCGTTGCCGCCGCGTGCCCGCTCGCCGCGGCGGTGTGGCTGACGAGCGGCCTCCAAGGACACGGGCTCGGCGAGCTGGAGTCGTTCCTGCCGCCGGCGGCGTCGGAGGTCACCGCGCCGGCTGCCCTGGCCTGGCGCGTCAACGACTACGACGGCGCCCTCGTCCAGGCCAGGCGGCAAGGGAAGCGCCTGTTCATCGATTTCACCGGTTACACCTGCACCAACTGCCGGTGGATGGAAGCCAACATGTTCACACGCCCGGACGTGCGCGCGGCCCTCGGCCGGTACGTGCTGGCGCGGCTGTTCACCGACGGGGAAGGGGCGATCTACGATCGCCAGCAGGCGCTTCAGCAGGCACGGTTCAACACGGTCGCGCTCCCGCTGTACGCCGTTGTCGATGCCGACGGCCGCACGGTCGCGAGCCTTCCGGGCCTGACGCGCGACCCGGCTGTGTTCGTCGCCTTTCTGCGCCGCGGGTTGGGCTCCGCTCCTCGGTAGGCGCCCGCCGCCCCGGTCGCGAGGGGGCCGGCGGACCCGGTCAGGCCGTGACCCCGAGAACACCTCGGCGGTCACAGTCCGAGACCCGTGAGCCCTCCGTCATCGCGTAACCGCCCTGGCGCACGCGGCGTGCGCGCCGGTTTCACCATCATCGAGCTTTTCATCGTGATGGTGGTGCTCGGGATCCTGGCCGCCCTCATGGTCGTGCACATCACGAACGTGAAAGAGCACGCCTACCTCGCCACCATGCAGTCGGACCTCCGCAACCTCGAGACGGCCGAGGAGGCGTACTTCGTCGAGTTCAACACATACAGCTCGGCGCTCCCCTCTGCCCGGTACTCTCCGAGCGCGAACGACACGTACACGATCACGTCGGCGAGCGTGACGGGATGGTCGGCGACCGTGACTCGGCCCAACGACACCGGACTCGGCGTCACCTCGTGCCATATCGCGGTCGGCTCGTCCGAGACGACGGCGACCGAATGGCCCGGGGCGCCGTACTGTCCGTAGGGCGCTCCTTCCTTCCCTCTCCGCTCGCTCGCGTAAGCGATCTCGACGGTAATGAGTGGGTGACGTGACGCGGTTGGCGGCATATATTCGCGCCGCCCGCACGCGATCCGGCGGGTGCGCCGCCGGCGAACCCAGGGAGGACGTCATGTCCGCACCACCGCCCGTTGCACTCCAGCGAGGTCTCGTCACTCGGGCCAAGGCGATCCTGCTCCAGCCACGGACCGAGTGGCACGTGATCGACACCGAGCCATCGACGATCGGGTCGATTTACACCGGGTACGTCCTACCGCTCGCCGCCATTCCGGCCATCTGCGGCGCCGTGTGGCTCTTCCGATTCACCCCCGGACTCGCGCTGCGCTACGCGATCACCACGTACGTGCTCGCCCTGGTGAGCGTTTACGTGCTTGCCCTCATCATCGACGCACTGGCCCCATCCTTCGGAGCGCAGAAGAACCTGCTCCAGGCCTTCAAGGTCGCGGCCTACTCGTACACGGCCTCCTGGGTCGCGGGCGTCTTTCTGCTCCTCCCGGCGCTCGGGATCCTGGCGCTGATCGGCTCCCTGTACTCGCTCTACCTGTTCTTCGTCGGGCTCCCGATTCTCATGAAGGTCGCGGCCGACCGTGCCACGAGCTACGCCATCGTCTGCATCATCGCAGCGATCGTCGTCGCGGTGGTGATCGGCTACATCGCCGGCGCCGTGGGCGGCCTGGGTGGTGTGTACGGGGCGGGGTTCTATCGGTAGTGGGGTGATCCGACCCGCAGGGCCGCCCGTTCCTCCCGCACGCGCCGGCCGGGCCTAACGCTCGACCGGCGCGTCGCCGTCTGAACGCCGCCTGAACGCTGGTCAGCACGCCGGCTGCTCGTCGGGTGATCGCACGGTGCGGCTGTCTCGTGGTCCGGATGTCGGCGGGCGGCTCGAGGACCCCCGATCCGGGGCGTCGAGCGTGCGCGTGGTGCATGTAGTATCCTGTGGGGAGCGGCCGTGGCGTTTGTGGTGGCCCAAACGTCTGAATGAGAGACGGCTCCGGGGCTGGGGGGGATGATGACGACGGGATCGACGAACGAGCGGACAGCGTCAGCGCCCGAGGCGGCGACCCCAGCATCCTGGCGGGGGTTGCGCGACGCCATGCTCGCCATGCTGGCCGACCATGGCTACGCGGTCGATGCGCGCTGCGACGGGCAGGACCTTCGCTTCCACGCCGTCACGAGCGACGAGCGCCGATGGCGCACGCAGGTCCTCATCGACGAGCGACACCCGGTCGCCCGGCTGTACGTCTATCTGGACCTCAACTATCCAGCCCATCAACGCCTCTGGGTCCTGGAGCTGGTGTGCCGCATCAACACGCTGCTCGCGATCGGCGCGTTCGATTTCGAGTGGGACAGCGGCGCGGTCACGTTTCGCCACGGCCGAGACTTTACAGGTCAGTCGATCGACGGCGCCCACGCCGCACAGCTCCTCAAGGTGGCGGTCGTTGCGCTCCGGCTCTTCACGCGCGCGTACGCCTACCGGTCGACATCCGATGTCACGCCCGCCGGCGCCATCGACGCCGCGCGAGTCGCCGAGGATCTCGCCGACGACGGAGTCAGCTCGAACGCCGGGCGGCGCGCATTGGTGCGCCTGCTGAAGTGAGCGACCGGCGGCCCGTCACAGACTGCCACGCTGGTGTCACACTTCACGACAGCGCCCGCGGTCATCCTGTGATTCTGGTCACCGCCTGCGACAGAGTGACCGCCTAACATCCTCCTGGCACCCGTCACGAGTGCGCGGCCGTGCACAATCCCGCGCGAAAGCGTGACACCGTCGGTCGACCGTGAGCGCAGGAAGGACAGATGGCCGGACGACACTCGAGAGCTGAAGTGCCGCGTGCCGACCTGACCCGGGCGGCAGCCGCTGCTCGGCCCCGCGAGACAGCGCGGAACACGCCACCGGATGGCACCGCGCGCGTTCCCTACCGTATCCTGCTCGCCGAGGGTCGCGCCACGGCCAAGTCGGAACTGTCGAAGCGGTTGACGCAGCTCGGGCACGAGGTCCTCGGCCGCGTCACGACCGCCCAGGGCGCCATGGACTACGCCGCCCTGCTGCACCCCGACGTCGTCGTCCTGGCGCCGGTCCTCGAGGACGGCAGCGGGCTCACGACGGCGATCGCGGTCATCCGCGCCAATCCCGGCGCCGCCGCCGTGGTCCTCACGGGCCATCCCGCCGCCGCCGATCCCTCCGCTCGGCCAAACTGGGGCGCGGTCGCCGTGATGCCCGTCGACGCGGCCCCCGATGACCTTGGCGCCGAGCTGCGCAGGGTGATTGCGCGCGCCCGTGCGGCACCGTCCGCCGCCCAGCCGGTCGGCCCGTCCGCCGATAGCAGCGCCGACGCCCTCGCCGACCCGCTCGCCGACGTCTCGTTGGAGGAGCTACCCGGGGCAGCGCCGGACACCCCGCGTCCGGGCGCCGCTGCCGCAGCGCCGCCATCCGCCGCGCAGGCGTCCGTGCCGCCGCTGTCCGTGGCGCCGCTGTCCGTGCCGGAGCCGAGCGACGATGAGCTTGTCCGACGGGCAGCCGAGTGCCTGCTCGAGCGGACTGGACTATCGCATCTCGACGCGATGCGGCTGATGGAGGCCGAAGCGGCCGATTCCGGGCAGTCGCTGGCCCACGTCGCCCGTGGCGTGCTCGGGGAAGAGCAGGGCGCCCCGGAAAGCGGAGCGGTCGCGGCCGTGGCGTGAGCCGTGCAGCTCCGGTGAGCATCGGAGGTCACGGTGTCACGAGCATTCGTCAACGAAGACGCCGGTGGCGAGCGGGCGCGGTCGCGCGTGGCGCTACCGGCGCGTGATGACCCGGAGTATGATGCCGCCGCGGCCGAGGCGCTGCTCGAGGGCGCCCGTGCCGGTGAGACGGGCAGCGCCGAAGCAGCGACCGGATACTACTGGGGCGAGCGGCGCTTACGACCCTTCGTCGAGCGCATCCGTGAGCGCGCGGCGGTCGCGGGTGACGAGCGGCTGGTTCAGCTCGCGGAGCGGTTTCTCCGGTAGTCGTACCGGGTCGGCCACTCGTGGCTTCGCTGGCACGCTGCCGGGCACGCCGGGCCACCAGTTCCACCGCCCCGCCAGTCGCAGAAGGGCCGGACCGACCGCCATCCGGACGACCGTGGCGTCGATCAGGATCGCCGCCGCCAATGTGAAGCCGAGAATCTTGATCAACAGGAACTGCCCCATCGCGAACGCGCCGAACACGACGACCATGATGCCCGCCGCGCTCGTGATCACTCCACCCGTACGCGCCACGCCATCCGCGACCGCCTGCTCCGGGTCCGCGCCGGCCCGCGCCGCCTCCGCCACCCGGGCGACGAGGAACACCTCGTAGTCCATGCTGAACCCGAACACGAGACAGAAGACGACCAGCGGCACGGCCGGGAAGAGGCCGTCGATCGGTCCGGGCAGACCCAGCCACCGTGCACCGTAGCCGTCCTGAAAGACGAGCACCGCCGCCCCGAACGCGCCGACCACGGACGCCAGATTGAGCAGGACGGCTTTGATCGGGACGAGGATCGAGCGGAAGCCGATCAGCAACGCGAAGAAAGATCCGAGCACCACGAGCCCAACGATCGCGGGTAGGCGCGCCCGCACTTCGTCCTGGTACTCGGCGTTGAAGGCCGGGAGGCCACCGACGAGCATCCTGGCCCCGGCCACACCCGTCAGCCGGCTGGCGTCGGCGAGCCGCAGCTCCCGCGAGAGGCTCACGATCGCGCTGATCGGGACGCCTTCACGGGGCGTCACTTCCAGTACCGTCTCCCGGTCGTCCCGGCTCACGAATGTGCGAAGCAGGTCCGGGGGAAGCAGCGTGATCAGCGTCGCGCTCGGATGGATGGCATGTGTCACACTCGGCAACGAGCGCACGCTCGCCACGCGAGCGTCGGCGGCGATCGCTCGGGTGGCCCGCATTGTCGCATTCCATCCCGCGTCCGTCAGCGGCCCGGCGCCGGGTGGAAGCACCAGCAGCACCCGCAGGGACTGAACGAGTCCGCTCCTCCCCATTGCCTCGAGCGTCCGCAAGGCCGCCGCCGACTGCGTGTCTCGTGGGAGCCAATCGCCGCTCGGCAGATGCGCATTCAACCGCGGGGCCTGGAGCCCGAGGGCGAGCAGCGGCACGCCCCCGACCGCGAGCGCGGCCCACGGATGCCTCGCCGTCCACCGGCCCCACCCATGCCACCCACCACGCCCGGGCTCACTCCGCGGCCTCCGGCGGTGCCGGCGGGGCAGCCGGATGCGAAACGCGTCCACGCGCGGGCCGAGCCAGGCGAGCAGACCCGGGAGGAGGGTCGTGCTCAACAGGGCCGACGTGGTGACGACGAGCAGGCCTCCGGTGGCGATCGAGCGGAGCTCGTTCGCCTGCACGGACAGCAAGGCCGCAAAGCTGATCACGACCGCGGCCGCCGACAGGATGACCGTGTGTCCGGCGTGGCGGAGGGCAAACTCGGCAGCCTCGGTCGAGGACAGACCGTCGGCGAGCCCCTCCCGGAAGCGACTCACGACCAGCAGCGCGTAGTCGATCCCGACGCCGAACCCGAGCATGGACACGGAATTTCGAAGCACGATGCTGAGCGGCCAATGCGCCCGCACGAGCAGCACGGTCAGCCCGAGGCTCATCACGATCGCGACGCCTGCCGCCAGGAGGGGGAGGAATGCGGCGACGGCGCTGCCAAAAACAATCAGCAGCAACACGAGCGTGACCGGGACGATCCGTTGCTCGGCGTGCGCCGCATCGGTCGCGGTGGCGCTTCGGAAGTCGTAGTTGAGGGCCGCGTTCCCGGTCCACGCGAAGCGGGCCGCCGGATACCGCGCCTGCATCCGCTGCTGGAGCGCGGCCGTCGTTCCACGGAGCGCCTCGATCCAGTCATCGGCCGCGGCGTGGGGTTGATTCACGCCGACGACCATGAAGGTCCCGTGCGCGCTCAGGAACGTCGTGTCATGGGACGTGAGGTATGAGACCGTCCGCGCGACACCCGGCGCGGCCGCGACCGCGGAGCGGACCTCCCGCAACGCGGCGAGTCCTTCAGGCGACGCGGGCGACGGCAGTCCGGTGATGACGACGATGGCATACCGCGCGTAGGGCGAGGCGAAGTCCGAGGCCATGCGACGCTCGACGGTGGCCGCCTGGCTCGTCCCGGTCCGATTCCCGGCGACGTCGAGCGCCGAGTCGATGTGGCGGGCCACTGGTGCCAGCCCGACGACGGCGACCACCCAGACCGCAGTGATCCACGGGCGACCTCGGACGATCGCCCGCGCGAGGCGCGATGCTGGGCTCCGCCGCGACTGCGTGGCGGCGTCTGGGGCAACGAGGTCAACGGACACGTGGTCGCAGGATAATCGGTGCTTCGAGGTCCCGCGCCGCCCGACGCGGCGGCGTCGGCGGTTTCCGGCGCGGTCTCCCGCTACAGACCAAGGGATGGCTCCCCGGGATACGTCAGCGCGTCACCGCTGAGAACGGCGGGAGGAGCAATCCGATGGAGGATCGCGCTCCGGCGTGAGCCGATGTGGAGCACGCGATGACCGGCGGCGGTCAGAAAATCAGCGATGAGACGTCGGTGGCACTGCACCCATTGCGCCTCCGCGCACATCACGGCCACCCGCTCCTCCCGCGCCAGCGCCAGGAGCCGCGCGATGCCGAGCCGGAACTCCGGCGTCTCCATGTAGTCGGCATACCCGCGAAACGCCGGATGCCGCCATCCAAGGTTCGTCGAGTCGGGCCGCGGGACCCGCCGACCGCCCAGATCCGGGAACCCCTCGTAGCGAATGCCGGCCCGCGGCAGCGCGGCTTCGAGCGCCTCACGGTTGTACTGAGGGTGCCGCCGCGACCCGGGAAAACGGCGCACGTCGGCGATCGCCGTGATGCCGTGCGGCTCGATCCGGCCCTCGAGCTCGGGCAGCGATAGCGTCGAGTGCCCGACCGTCCAGACCGCGAGGGCGTCCGGCACCTCGGCGTCATCCCTCGCGCTCAGCGCGTCGTCACGAATGGCGGCCAGCGGGATCCCTGCATGACGCCGTGCCGGGTCGCGGCGTCGTACGCGAGCTGATGCTGATTCCCCAACTCCCACTGCGCGTTGGCGCTCGCGTTGGCCATCTCGTCCAGCTCGGCGCACGGGAGCCCGCGCTCATCGGCGAGGGTCCGGGCGATGGCCGCCGCGGTATGGAGCGCGATGTTGCGGTGCCCCTCCTCGTGCCGCTCGGTCGCTGCCAGGAAGTCGTCCCACTGGTGCACCAGGGTCGGCGGCGGCTTCGGGGGACGCGACCACGCCGGGAGCCGCGTCTGGACCGTGAGGAAGACCGCCACGCTGGTGATGGTGCAGCTGTCGCCCGCACGTCGCTGCGTGAACTCCCATCGGAGTTGCGCGGCCGTGGCACCGATGTAGTCGGAGTCCGACGTGCTCCCCCGGTCGACGCCGAGCTGCCGCCCGAGCTCGGCAACGGTCCGCCCCGTCACGCGGTAATGGACGGTGTCGTCGGCCACGTGGACGGACGTGGGGAGCACCGGAGGGGCGGCGGCGAGGCTGAGACTGGCTCGTCCCGCAGGCGTCGAGGCCGCCGGGGGCGGCGCGGGCGGCGGGGCTGGAACGGCGTACGGGGTCGACCCGCCACACGCTCCAGTCGAGCAGAACAGGACAACGAGCAACGCTCGCGGTCCACGACCGCGAGGGATGGGAGCGCCGATCACGATCTGAGTATCCGAGTTGGAGCCGCCAGCGTCCAGCGCTCGAAGTCGGCGACCGCACCGGCTCGGCGGGAGTCACTGCCGCCTGAATGTACACCTGTTTGTGGGCGGCCGGACCCCGTCCGGCCTCGCGGCCGTCCCCTCGGACCGGCGACCCTCGGACGCCCGGCTTTGGCTCGCGCGAAGGGGGGCCAGTGCCTCCCTGAGCTGCGCTCTCGCGCGGGTCAGCCGCACGCGGACGGCCTGTTCGCTGACCCCGAGCGCCCGGGCGATCTCGTCGACGTCCAGGCCTCGGACGATCCCGCACACGACCGCGTGCAGGGGCGCCGAGCAGGTCGTCCGCGCAGCACCCAGAACGGCGCTGGCCAGATCCTCGAACTCCACCCGCCGATCCGCGTCACCGAGCACCGGCAGGGCCGACGCGTGCTCCGCAGGGACGAAGCGCCCGGCCGCCCGCGCGCTCCGGCGGAACTCATCGCGCACCAGATTCCGGGCGATCGTGACCAGCCAACGCGCCGCCCGCAGGGGGTCCAGACGGCGGTACTCCCGCGCCACGATGAGAAGCGTGCGCTGCGCCAGATCGTCGGCGGCCGCGCCGTCCACGCGACGCGCATAGTAGGCGTACAGGGTCGGGCGGAGAGCGGCGAGTAGCTCGTCCAGCTCGGGACCGGTTCCACCCTGGGCCCGCCGCACGAGATGTGCGACCACGTCGGGCGCCAACCACCGCTCGGCCGATCGTGTCGACCCGCACCCGTGGAGCATGTCGGCAGGATGCCGGCAGGCCGTCAACCCCGGGTCAGCGGCGGCCGGTCATCGGAGGCGCGGGGTCGCCGGATGCGTCATCCTCCGGGCGGCGCCGCGGAGGTTACCTTGCCGCATGGCAGAACCGGCTCCCGCCCGGGCGCTCGGCGATCTCTCGCCGAGTGAGTTCGCCGCCGCCGGGCACGCGCTCATCGATTGGATCGCTCGATATCTCGACGAGATCGACCGGTACCCTGTCCTCTCTCGTGCCGCGCCCGGCGACGTGCGCGCTGCGCTTCCGGCGGCGCCTCCCGATGGCCCGGGCTCGTTCGCCGGGCTACTCCAGGAGTTCGAACGGTCGATCCTGCCGGGCGTGACCCACTGGAACCATCCCGGTTTCTTCGCCTACTTCGCCATCTCGGGATCGGCGCCCGGTATCCTCGCCGAGCTGTTGACGGCCGCACTCAACGTCAACGGCATGCTCTGGCGGACCAGCCCCGCGGCGACCGAGCTCGAACAGCTCGTGCTCGATTGGCTCCGCCAGCTCCTGGGACTCCAGTCGGCGTGGTCGGGGATCATCTGCGACACGGCGTCGATCGCCACCATGCTCGCCCTCGCCGCCGCGCGGGAAGCGCACCCGGGGCTCGCCATCCGCCAGCGTGGTCTCGCCGGTCGCCCCGAGATCCCGCCCCTCCGCGTCTACACATCGGGCCAGGCGCACTCCTCGGTCGACAAGGCCGCGATCGCCCTGGGGCTCGGCCACGACAACGTCGTGCATGTGGACGTCGACGACGCGTGGCGCCTCCGCCCGGATGCGCTCGCGGAGGCGATCGCCCGCGACCGCGCGAGCGGCCTCCTCCCGACGGCGGTCGTGGCCACGGTCGGCACGACGGGGACGTCGAGCATCGATCCGGTCCCGGCGATCGCCGAGATCTGCGAGAGGGAAAAGGTGTGGCTCCACGTCGATGGCTCCTACGGCGGGATCGCCGCCGTCGTCCCGGAGCTGCGGCCAGTGCTGGCCGGTGTCGACCGGGCGGACTCGCTCGTCGTCAACCCGCATAAGTGGCTCTTCACGCCGATCGATTGCTCGGCGTTCTACTGTCGGCGACCGGACGCGCTGCGCCGCGCGTTCGCACTCGTCCCGGACTATCTGGCCACGACACCGGCCGACGACGTGGTCAACTACATGGACTACGGTGTCCAGCTCGGCCGCCGGTTTCGTGCCCTCAAGCTCTGGGCGGTGATCCGGGTGTTCGGGGCCACGGGCCTCGCGGCGCGGATCCGGTATCACTGTGAGCTCGCGCGTGAGCTGGCGCGGTGGATCGATCAGACACCGGAGTGGCATCGGGTCGCGCCGGTGCCGTTCTCACTCGTGTGCTTCCGGTATGCGCCTCCGGGCCTCGAACCGGCCGAGGTGGACGCGTGCAATGCGGCGATTCTCGAGCGGGTCAACGCGTCGGGGCGAGCCTACCTATCGCACACGAAGCTGGCAAATCGCTACGTGCTGCGGCTCGCGATCGGCAACATCCGCACCGAGCGGCGCCACGTCCAGGAAGCCTGGGATCTGCTTCGCACCGCTGCGGCCGCCGTCGCGGCGGAGCGGCGCTCGCCGGATCAGACGCCGGCGACCCGCCGATCGGCGAGAAGCTCGGCATAATCCGCGAAGAGGTCGTCGAACACGCGGTCCCACGTGCAGCGGCAGGCGAACGCCACCGCTCGGCGCGCGAGCTGTGCGCGCCGGTCGGGTGCTGCCACCAGCTCCAGGATCCGCGCCGCGAGCGCGGATGCGTCCCCGGGCGGGAAGAGCACACCCGTGCGCTCGGCAACCAGCTCGCGCGTGGGCCCGACATCAGCGCCGATGACCGGGAGTCCTGATGCCATCGCCTCGAGCAGCACGTTGCCGAAGGTGTCCGTCGTCGATGGGAAGACGAAGAGGTCGGCCGAGGCGTAGAACTCACTCAGCGCCGTCCCGGTCAGCCGTCCCATGAAGATCGTGCCGGCAGGCGCCAGCCGTCGGGCGGTCTGGCCAAACGGACCGTCGCCCGCGAGCGCAAATCGGACTCGCCCCGGCGCGGCTGCTTCGACCCGGTGCATCGCGGCGAGCGCGACGTCCAGGCGCTTTTCCGGGCCGAGACGCCCCACGTAGATGGCGAGCACGGTGTCATCGCTCACGCCCAGGCGCTGCCGGAGCGACGGTTGCCGGTACGTCGGGCTGAAGATCGTGCTGTCGACCCCTCGGCTCCAGATGGCCGTGTTCTCGAACCCGCGAGCGGTGAGCTCACGCTCGACCGCGTTGGTCGGGCAGTAGGTGCGCACGCCGGCGTTGTGGAACCAGCGGAGATAGCGCCACGCGGCACCCTCGAGCGCGCCCAGCTGATAGAAGCTGCTGTACGCGCTCCAGTTGGTGTGATATGACGTGACGAAGGGCACCCCGATCACGCGCGCTGCCGACCGTCCCGCCAACCCCATACCGAACGGACTCGCGGCGTGCACGATCGTCGGCTGCCACGCGCGCAGTTCGCGCTGCACACTGGGCCGCATCGGCAGCGCCACCCGATGCTCCGGATACATCCAGAACGCGAAACTCGGCCAACGCCGGATGTCATCGGCATCATCGCCGGCTGGATCGGTCGTCGTGAAGACCCGGACCGCGCCGCCCCGCGCCCTCACCGCATCGACCAACCGAGTGAGGAGGAGCGCGACCCCGTTGATCTGCGGGAAGTAGCTGTCGGTGAACAGGGCGAGACGGACACCCGAGGCCGACGGGCGCCGAGCGGCGCCGATCGCCCGCTCGCGTGCCGTCGTGGTCACCTGGGTCGTCGCCCCATGTCGGCGTCCAGAGCCGTCACGACGCGGACCGGCGAAGCATCAGGACTGTGTCGGTCGCGCACTGGCCGAGATTCGTCCGCCGAGAAGGATAGAGGAAGGTGTACAAAGCCGAGCCCGGCGCGCAATGTCCACAACGTCCACAGTGTCGCTGGGCAGCTAGCGTCCACGCGCCGGCCTCCGTAGCGTTGAAGGCCGTGGGTCGCCGCGTACGAGACGACGCTGGTGCCCCGCCGCGTACGAGACGACGCTGGTGCCCCTGACGTCCCAACCCTGAGCCGCGTCCAATGTTCACGATCCTGGCCTGCCTGTTCGTCCTCTTCGCGATCGACGGCATCTTTCGGGGCCGCACCTTGAACGATGACAGCGCGATGACGGAGACCGGGAGCGGAGCCGGCTCCAAGCGGCTGGGCGCGGCCAGGTCGGTGCTCTGGGGCGTCCTGGCGCTCATCTGCCTCTTCATCGCGTCGCAGTTCGAGTGGTAGGATGACGGGTCGCCCGCAGACCGGAGGTCGCGCGAGGCGATCAGGGAGGGAGGGCAGGGGAGGACCGCGTTGGGTCCGAACGCCGGAGCGGCGGACCGCGAAGGCGAGCGCAGGTCAGCGTGGCAGGGCGCGTGCGAGCAACTCCTCGAGCGTCCGTTGGGGGACGGCACCTGTCTGCCGTGCCACTTCGCGGCCGCCATCGAACACGATCACCGTGGGCACGCCGCGGATCTGGAACTCGCTCGCCGTCCGAGGGGCGTGGTCCGTATTGAGCTTGCCGACCAGCGCGCGGCCCTGGTACGCCGCCGCAACGGCATCGACCGCCGGCGCCATCACTTTGCACGGCGCGCACCAGTCGGCGTAGAAGTCCACGAGCACGGGAAGCTCGCTCGCATCGACCGTCCGGCGGAAGGTCTCCTCGCCGAGCGGCACCGGCCGGTCGAGGAGCAGCGGGCGACGACACTTGCCGCAGGTGGGGCGGTGCTGTGCCCGCGCCGCATCCACCCGATTCCACGTTTCACAGAACTGGCAGCGGACCGTGACGTGCTTCGTCGTCTGGTCGGGTATGGTCGTCGCGCTCGGGGTCGTCATCCGCTCGTATCCTCCACTTGGCAGCTCGCTATCGGCCTGCGCGAAAGCTAGCGGGGCCAAGCGGCCGCCTCCGATCGCCAGTGCGTCCGCCCGGCATCGCCCGGGCATCGCTCCGCCATCGGTCCGGCATCTACCAACCTCATCCGACCGGTCGCGGGGGCCAGTTGGCCGGTCCCAGCCGTGGCCAACCCCGTGGCTGGAACACGTTCTGCACCCACGGCTGGACGGCACTCCGACTCAGAGCGCGGAACAGTGATCACTTGGCAAACGGTTGTCGACAGACGTGTGTGGCGCGCCTCAGCGCTGGGGGTGCTCCTGACCGGATGTTCGAGCGCGACCGACGTCAGCGCCGTCTCGCGCATCGATGTATCACCCTCGTCCGCCACGGTCCCGAGCGGCGGTCAGCTTGTCTTGCAGGCGACAGTGGTCGGAACCGACGGGCGACCAGTGACCGGACGGACCGTCTACTGGTCGTCGGAGGATCCCACGATCGCCGTCGTGTCCTCCGTGGGGCTCGTCCGCGCGAGCACCCCCGGCCGGGTCCGTATCGCCGCGAGTCTCGCCGGCGTCACCGGCACATCGGCCATCACGGTGCAGTCCGTGGACGTCCAGTCAGTCGTCCTCGTGCCCTCGACCGTGACGGTCGCGGCGGGCTCACATGCCCAGCTCCAGGCAGCCGCCTACGACTCTCGAGGACAGGTGGTCCCTGGGCTTGGGATCACGTGGGGGAGTAGCGACCAGGGCATCGCGCGGATCGACAGCGCCGGAAATGTCACCGGCGTGACTCCGGGTGTCACCACGGTCGTCGCCGCGATCGACGGCCTCCTGGCATCCGCCAAGGTCACGGTCACATCTGGTGGGGACGGCGGCGGGGGTGGCGGGGGTGGTGGGGGTGGTGGGGGCGGGGGCGGTGGGGGCGACTCCGGAGGAGGGAGCGGAAGCGGCGACGGCGGCGGGCACGGCGGGCACGGCAGGCACGGCGGCCACCATGGCCACCATGGCGAGGGCGGCAACGGCGGTAACGACGGGCTCGGTATCGGGCTTTGATGCCTGATATCGGGCGAGCCGCGGTGCCCGCACCCGCTCCGGCCCGACGATGATCACCGCCGCCGCAATCGTTGTCGCTCTCGCAATCCTCGGTGCCGTCCTTCAGGACGCGTTCGAGGTCATGTTGCTGCCGCGGCGAATCCGGCGTCGGCTGCGCCTCGTTCGTGCTTTCTTCACCTGGACCTGGCGGGGGTGGACGGCGGTCGCCCTCCGGATCCCGCCAGGGCATCGGCGCGACGCCTTCGTGAGCTTCTATGGGCCTCTCTCCCTTGTCGCCCTGTTGGTCATCTGGGCCTGCGGGCTGATCCTCGGCTTCGGGATCCTGACGTGGGCCCTCGCCCTGGGCGGGCCCGCACCGCTCGCCTTCCCGACCGCGCTCTACGTGAGCGGCGCCACGTTTTTCACGCTGGCCTACGGCGACATGGTCCCGCGAACGACAGCGGGTCGCGTCCTGGCGGTGATGGAGGCCGGCACCGGCCTGGGATTCATCGCTGTCGTCATCGGCTACCTCCCGGTGCTCTACCAGCTCTTCTCTCGACGCGAGGGCCCCGTCATTCTCCTCGACGAGCGGGCGGGGTCACCCCCCAGCGCGACGGCGCTCCTCGTCCGCCACGCGGAGGGTGAGAGTCTCGATCGGCTGGACGAGTTGCTCGCCAGCTGGGAGCGCTGGGCGGCTGAGCTCGTCGAGAGTCACCTCTCGTACCCGATGCTCGGCTACTATCGCTCACAACACGACAACCAGTCGTGGCTGGCGGCCCTCACCGCCGTCATGGACACCTGCGCGCTCGTGATGGTGGGATTCCCTGGTGTCCGGACGTTCCAGGCGCGGATGACCTTTGCCGCGGCCCGGCTGGCCGTCGTCGAGCTGAGTCGCGTCTTCGTCGCGGCGCCACGGCCGCCCCACTCCGACCGGCTGGGCGCCGCCACGTTCGCGACCATGCGGCAATTGCTGGAGCAAGCCGGACTGCCATTCAGCGATGACGCGACCGCCGAGCAGACGCTGGACGAGTTCCGGAAAACCTACGAGCCGTTCGTCAACGGATTGGCGTCGCAGCTACTGATGACGCTGCCACCGTGGGTCGGCGACCCGCACGGCGATGCACTCGACAACTGGCAGCGGAGCCGCCGCGGCCGGACGGTGAAACGACTGGTCGAAGGCGTGCCAGCGAAACCCGCCTAACCCTCGGCGACGTGCACCTCGACATCGCTGGCGGCGATGAGGCCCCGAGTGCGCAACCACTCGAGCGGCCACCGGAGTAGCTCGCCCAGGGCCTCACTCGAGACGGGGACCAGAGCCTGTGCAGACGCCGAGGTCACGCCGATGACGAGCGCGGCGAGCGGCTCGGACAGCTCCGGGAACTGCGGGGTGCCCGCCACCCCGGCGGCGGCGATCCCGCCCATGACCGCGACCAGTTGGTCGAGCGTGTCGGCCACCACGCCGGCACTCCGCCGCGCGCGCACTTCGCCGGCGAGACGCCGCAGCTGTGCGCAGCGGCTCGCGTCCACGACGCCCGTGCGCATGGCGTCCAGCACCGCGAAGTACGCCTTCTTGGCGCGCCGCTCCAACGCATGGACGGCCCGCATGCTGGCGCCGCCAAGCGGTGGCAGCGGCAGGTGAAAGACAACACTGGAACTTCGTTCCCCGCCCCCGGACACGCATCCCTCTACGCGCAGCATGGGCGCCCCATTGGGCGCACGCGGACGGCGTGCCTCGTGGGTACGATCGTGCATGGCACCTCCCATGAGCCGTTCCGTCTGTGGCGGTGACAACGGTTGCTCACCGCCTCGGCAAAGTACCGAACGAACAGTCGCGCCACCAGTCACAAGTTCGTGATCCCGACGGCGGCTGCCGGACTCGTCCTTGCAGCGCGCTGCCGCATCGCGTGCGCCGCAGATGCATCCGGTCTGAGGAGAGCGCTGGCACAGCGTGCAACGTTCGCCCGACAGCCGCGGCGCGCGTGTGGCGCTCTCCGCGGTGCGTGGCAGCCCCTGTAGCCGAGGCGCCGCGAGCGCGCCCGGCGCCGGCTCAGTCCGCACGGTAATAAGCCTGAACCGCCCACTGAACGACGCACCGCAGGAGCGCGGTCGAGACGGCCGGGTCGATGTCGCGGCGCCGGTGCGTCGCGTCCGTGACGAGGTGCTTCACCGCGATCAGGGCTCGCTCCGGTGGCTCGCCTATGGCGCGGAGCGTGTCGGTGAAGGCGCGAACCGCTGAACGCAGCGGCTCAGCATCGATCGCGCCGGTCGCCACGGCCGCTCGCAACGCGGACAGGAGCGCTTCCGCAGCCGCGGGCGGCACATTCGGCGCGTCCGCTTCGGGCCCAGACGTGGGGCCGCTGGGGCCGCTGGGGCCGCTGGGGCCGGGGACGCCCGGCTTGCCGTCGGTGTGGTGATCCGCGGGCCGCATGGCCAGTTCTCCGTGGGTTGGTCCGTTCGGCGGCCGGACTGGCGTGGCGGTCGGCGGGGCCGATCGCGGTAGCCTCCAGAGCTTTGCGTCGCCGGCTTTCGCCGGCTTTGCCGTTGTCGTGGCCCCCCGGAAGATCGGGAGCGGCCGACGAGCGCTTGACCGGCGCGCACATGGGATATTTCGCCGCATGCCCGCCGTGTGTTCACCATAGGACACCGACCCGCGATCGCGCAAGAGACAAGTGGCCCGATCCGGCCGCCTGTCCCGGACGCACGCGCCCCTGCCCCTTCCACTGGAGGCGCTCCTGCCATGGACTTCGTGCAGCTGTTCGACTATGACGCCTGGGCGAATCGCGAGGCGGTGCGCTCGCTCGATGCCGCCGTCAATCCGCCGTCACGCGCGCTCGCGGTGATGGCGCACATCATCGGCGCGGAGTGGCTCTGGTGGACGCGCCTCCATCGCTCGGCGCCGCGCCTCGCCGTCTGGCCGGCGCTCACGATCGCCCAGTGCGGTGCGGAGGTGTCGGAGCTCGGGCCGCAGTGGCGCGAATACGTCGCCCGCCGAGGCGCGGCGGAGAACACGGAGGCGGTCCCCTACGTGAACAGCCGCGGCGAGTCGTTCAGCAGCTCGGTGGGAGACATCCTCTTTCACGTCATCACCCACTCGGCGTACCACCGCGGGCAGATCGCCATGGCGCTCCGGGCGAGTGGGCACGAGCCGGCATACACCGACTTCATCCACGCCCGCCGGCAGGGGTTGATCGCCTAGGCCCATCGTCCGAGCGCGCCACCCGGACGTGTCGCCCGCCGCATCGCGCAGGCGGCACCGCCCCGATAAGCTTTCCCACGTCCGCTCACCGGGAGGCCCCCGTGACATGCCAGCCGACCCTACGCGCGCGCGTCATCGGGATCGCCGTCGCCCTCGCCCTGGCGACCGGCCCCACGGGTGCGCAACAGCCGGCGGGCGGGACGCCCCGGGCCGGCGGTCCGCGACTGAGTCGGGCCGATGTGCTCGCGAGACTATCGGCAGCATCGGAGGCGCAACCGGCTGACTTCGCCGGGCAGGACCTCTCCGGTCTCGATCTGTCGGGCGTGGATCTCAGCCGAGCCAAGTTGTCCGGCGCGCATCTCGACCGCGCTCGGCTCGTCCACGCGCGGATGTTCTCGGTCGACCTCGATCACGCGACCGCTCGCGAGGCGGACCTCACCGGTGCGGTGCTCGACGTCTCCGCGATGCGAGCGGCCGACTTCAGCCACTCGATCCTCCGGGACGCCAGTCTCTACGCGGTCATCATGCCGGGGGCAAACTTTACCGACGCGGACCTCACCGGGGTGCGCCTCATCGCCGCCGCGGACGGCGCCATCTTCGTCCGGGCGACACTGGTGCACGCCGACGTCGGCGCCGACCCTCGAAACCAACCCATGGGCGTCATGCGCACCGACTTCACGAATGCGGATCTCTCGGGCGCGGATCTCACCAGCGCGAACCTCCGCAAGGCCCGACTCGTGAGGGCGAACTTCACTGGCGCCAACCTGAGCGGCGCCGACCTCGCGCTCACGGATCTCACCGACGCCATTTTCCATCAGATCCGAGGGCGCAGCACCATCAAGGGCCTGGACCGGGCCATCGATGTCGCCGGCGCGCACTGGGATAGCACGCCCTAGACCCGGCCCCCGCCGCGGTCGCGACCCCTGATGACGAACGCCCACTCATCGAGCGAGTGGGCGCACTCCCAAGCGACCCCCCAGCGACCCCCCAGCTATCCCCTTCCGACAGCGGTCACTCCGCGGCCGTCAGCCGCACGCCTGCGGGTTGATTTGGCAACTGACGCCGATCTGGAGCAGAGCGGCGACCATGGGGACCGCCCCGTTGGACACGCGCACCATCGCTGTCAGCGGACCGTGCTCGGTCAGCGTCGGCGGGAGCCACGGGCGGGGCAAAGCTGGGACGATCACGGCCGCACGAGCACTCATTGGTCCGCTCCCGCAGGCGGTCATTTCAACGGGCTGCGATGGCCATCGCGCTACACTGTCAAAGACGATGACACCACCCCGAAGGTTACGGACGCCACCCGATCGGACGCGGATCCCCGGCACGCGTGTGATTCACGTCACAGTCGACCGGTCAGACGCCTGCGACCGGCGCCCGGGGGCGAGGAGCTCGAGCTGAAGCTCGAGGCTCTCCCCCGGCTCGAGCGCGAGCCAACGCCGACGGAGTGAGGCCAGCTCGGCGCGCATGGCGTGAAGCACCGTGGGGGTCAGGTCCATCGGCCGGTAACCCGGACGCATCTCGCCGCACTTGGTCGCCACGGTGTCGTTGAAGTCCGTCAGCGTGAGCCGGTGACCGGTCATCGCCTCGAGCGACAGCAGCCCCGCGATCGCCTCGGCCCGGACCGCGTCCACCCCGATGCGCGCCAGCGCGCCGCGGTCGAACTCGGCAAACGCGGCACCCTGCGCGAGTAAGCCGAGGAAGCCTCCCGACAGGTTCAGCTGGCTCTCCACCACGGCGTGCGCCAGGTCGTGCACCGGGCCGAAGCCCTCCGCCGGCCCGATCGACGCGCAGTCCGACGAGCCATCGGTGCGCACGACAGTCAGCGACGCGTGAGCGTCGGGCACTTTCTTGAAGCGCAGCGTCAGCATGGGGTGCCTGATGCTATGTCAGGTCGCCGCAGCCGACCAGGGCTGCTCCGTTGCCCCCACCGCCGCGACGTTCGCCGTGCGCGCCCTGCCACTCGCCCCGGAGGTGTTGTCGCCCCGCGCGGTCGTCGCGAGCTTCGCTCGTCTCTCTCATCTCCAGGAGGACGCAGCCATGCCACGCGCGCACTCCCTCGCCGCGATCGCCGCGACAGTGGTCGCGGCCGCGCTCGCGGTCGCGTGCGCAGGACCCGACCGCTCGCCCACCAGCCCGCCGAGCGACGCCGCGAGCTCGGCCACGGCGACGGATCGGGTCGACTCGCGAAGCGCGACGCTCTTCGGCCGGCACCACGTGATGATGATCGCCGACCAGTTCAACAACCGGGTGATCGAGGTCGATGAGACCGGCGAGATCCGGTGGCACTTCGGCAATGGGCCGAGGGATGTCACGGCCGCCTCGATCATCGGTGTCAACGACGCCCAACCCGTCGGTGACCTGGTGCTCATGGCAGGGACGGGAGCGCCGCCAGGCACGGAGCCGCTCTGCCCCCAGGGGTGCGCGGACAACCGCGTGCTGCTGGTCAACCGCAGCGGCCACATCGTGTGGCAGTATGGGACATTCGGCGTGACGGGCGCGGGACCCAATCAGCTCAGCAGCCCGGTCCAGGCGACCTTTCTCCCCAATGGCCACGTCCTCATCACGGACCAGGGCAACCAGCGCATCATCGAGGTAAATCGCCATCATCACATCGTCTGGCAGTACGGCCAGACCGGGGTGGCCGGTATCGGCGCTGGCCAGTTGAACAACCCCAATAGCGCCGAGCTGCTCGAGAACGGGCACATTCTCATCGCCGATGAGAACAACAACCGAGCGATCGAGGTCACCCGCCACCACACCATTGTCGCGACGTTCACCGGAGGGGGTACGCTGAGCGGTGTGGCGTTCGCCAGTCGGCTGCCGAACGGGCACACGCTGATCACCGACTCGAACAACAACCGTGTGGTCGAGCTCGACTCCCACGACCACATTGTCTGGTCCTATGCGACCAACACGCAGACCGGGTCCAACGCCAATCCGCTCCCCACACGGGCGCTCCGCCTGGCCAACGGCCTGACGCTCATCAGCGACCAGTTCAACGATCGTGTCATCTTCGTGAACCATGCCGGGCGGATCGTCGGACAGTTCGGAACGCTCGACGTGCCGGGTTTCGGCACCGACGACACCAGGCCGGGGCTCAACGCCCCCTACGACGCCAAGATCGTGGGCGACTTCACCGGCATCACGGCACCGGTTCCGGACGGGGACCACGACGGCGACGACCCGCGCTGACGGCGGGTCGCTCCTGACGCTCCTGGGGCCAGTCGGAGATGTCGTCCGCTGGCCCCAAGTCGCGCCTGTGGCCCGTGTCGGTGTCCGGCCGCCGCCGGGCGCGCCTGGATCTTGCCCCCACTTGTCGACGTCGACGCGCGTGGGCGATCCTTCCAGCGCGCCCGTACCGGTGGCTCCGAGCCGCCGGCGGCGAAGGACGCTGCGGCGCGCAATCGACACCGACCGGAGTGCAGGCTGTGACGCCATTGGCCGACCAGATAGCGGGTGTGGAGGTGCTGGGTGAGACGCTCCCGGAGGCGCGGGAGGTCCTCGTGCCGGGTGCGCTCGCGTTCGTCGCCCAGCTCCACCGCCGCTTCAATCCCGTCCGCGAGCGGCTGCTGCGAGCGCGGGGGGAGCGACAGGCCGCCCTCGACGCGGGCGCCCGTCCCCGGCTGCTGACGGAGACGGCCGCGGTCCGCAGCGGCGACTGGCGGGTTGCGCCGGTCCCGGCGGCGCTCCGCGAGCGTCACGTCGAGATCACTGGTCCGGTCGAGCGCAAGATGATGATCAATGCGCTCAACTCCGGCGCATCGTGCTTCATGGCGGACTTCGAGGACTCGCTGTCGCCGACCTGGAGCAACGTCGTGCGGGGACAGGCGAATCTGATCGACGCAATTCGCGGCACGATCGAGTTCAGGAGTCCCGACGGTCGTGCCTACCGCCTGGCGGCGAAGACGGCCACGCTCCTGGTGCGGCCGCGCGGGTGGCACCTCGTCGAGCGACATGTCCGCGTCGATGGTGCTCCGATCTCGGCGAGCCTCTTCGACTTCGGGCTGTTCTTCTTCCACAACGGCCGAGAGCTGGCGGGGCGCGGTCTGGGTCCGTTCCTCTACCTGCCCAAGATGGAGAGCCACCTCGAAGCACGGCTGTGGAACGAGGTCTTCGTCGCGGCGCAGGATGCGCTCGGGGTCCCGCAGGGAACGATCCGCGCCACGGTCCTCATCGAGACCATTCTCGCCGCCTTCGAGATGGAGGAGATCCTCTACGAGCTCCGCGACCACAGCGGCGGTCTCAACGCGGGGCGCTGGGACTACATCTTCAGCATCATCAAGAAGTTCCGGTCTGATCCGGCCTTCACGCTCCCCGACCGCGCCCAGGTCACCATGGCGGTGCCGTTCATGCGCGCGTACGCCGAGCGTCTGGTCGCGACCTGTCGCCGGCGCGGTGCGCAGGCCATCGGCGGGATGGCTGCCTTCATCCCGAGCCGCCGCGATGAGCAGGTCAACCGTGTGGCGCTCCAGAAGGTCCGTGAGGACAAGCAACGCGAAGCGGGGCAGGGCTTCGACGGCACCTGGGTCGCCCACCCCGACCTGGTGGCGGTCGCTCGCGAGGCGTTCGAGGGCGGCCTGGGCGAGCGAGCGGGGGAGCAGGCTGAGGGTGCCGCGCGCCCGACTGCGTCAACGGAGGGCACGATCGGCAGCGTCGCGGCGCTGCTCGATGTGCGCGTGCCCGGCGCGGCCGTCACCCAGCGCGGCATCGAGACGAACGTGCGGGTCGCGATCGAGTACCTCGCCGCGTGGCTCGCCGGATCGGGCGCCGTGGGGATCGACAATCTCATGGAGGACACCGCGACCGCGGAGATCTCCCGAGCCCAGCTCTGGCAGTGGCTCCATCTGCATACGCCCGTGCAGGACGGTCCGCCGCTGACGGCCGACGGCTATCGCGCCGTCCGGGCGCAGATCGTGGACACACTCCATGCCCGCACCTCCGGTGATGCCGCGGCGCCCCGATGGAACGAGGCCGCGGAGCTCCTGGACGAACTGGTTCTGAGCCCAGCGTTCGTCGATTTTCTCACCATCCCGGGCCAACGGTACCTCGACGGCTCGTAGAGCGGTCACTTGCGCGGGCCCCGCGCCGGGTCGCACGATTCGCGGCATGCCGCTCCCACGGTTCTCGCTTGTCCACGGCGTAACGCCCCTTCACGAGCTGCCACGGCTCCGGGCCGCCCTCGGCGGCCCGTCCCGCTGTCCGCCGATCCTGATCAAGCGCGATGACCTGGCAGGCCCTGCGATGGGCGGCAACAAGGCGCGGAAGCTCGAATACTGTGTCGCCGACGCCCTGGCCGCCGACGCGACCCACCTGGTCACCGTCGGAGCGACGCAGTCCAACCACGCCCGCATGACCGCTGCCGCCGCGCGTCTGGCCGGCATGCGCTGCGTGCTCGTGCTCACCGCGGCCGGCGCGCAGGCGCCGCAAGGAAACCTGTTTCTCGATCAGCTCCTCGACGCCGAGCTCCACTTCGTGGCGCCGGGCCCGGTTGCCCTCGGGCCCAACCCGCACGAGGACGCCTGCGTCGCCGCCGTCATGCGGCGGCTCGAGCAGCAAGGGGGTCGCCCGTATTTCGTCGCCCTCGGCGCTTCGACGCCGCTCGGCGTCGTCGGGTACGTCGAGGCGATGCGCGAGCTCACCCGCCAGTGCGCCGACCTCGGCGGATCCGCCCCGCCCGCACGCCTGTATTTTGCCGCCGGGTCGCGTGGCACCCAGGCCGGAATCGTCCTCGGCTCCATCCTGCACTGCGCCCCCTGGACAGCGCACGGCATCGCGGTCAGTCCGGGCGACCCTGACAAGACCGAGCGCGCGGTCGAACTGGCCGCCGGTGCCGCCGAGCTGCTCGGCACCCATGTGCGTCTGACCCGGGATCAGATCATCACGCACCAGGAGTTCTACGGGGCCGGGTACGCCGTCCCGACCGAGGAGGGCGATGCGGCCGTCCGGCTCGTGGCCCGCACCGAGGCGATCTTCCTGGATCCCGTCTACACGGGCAAGGCGATGGCCGGGCTGATCGCCCACGTACAGCGCGGCGACATCGACCAAGAGCGGCCGATCATCTTCCTCCACACCGGCGGTCTCCCGGGACTCTTCGCCCAGGCCGACCGGTTGGGGGATCCCGCCGACGCGCGCCCGGGGTGCG
>Ga0070738_10000760_pt1 | contig 81984 bp, 75 predicted proteins | sample Coa_R2_2_FD_66446 | JGI IMG/M metagenome (GOLD analysis project Ga0070738, IMG submission 66446) | Surface soil microbial communities from Centralia Pennsylvania, which are recovering from an underground coalmine fire - Coalmine... | ecosystem: Environmental > Terrestrial > Soil > Unclassified ...
CGGCGCTCTGACCTCGCCCAATGTCGCGATCCTCGATGCGCCCGGCAACACCACCGGCAACGACGGATCGGGCGACAACGGCGTCTCCGGCAATGCCTCGGTGCTCAACGGCCCCGGCACTACGACAGGGAGCAGCGGCCCCAGCACCAACGCCGTGTCGGCAAGCGTCGCGGTTCTCAATCCGGCCGGCACGAGTACAGGCGCGAGTGGCGGCGGAACCTCAGGAGGCGGCTCCGGCGGCCAGAGTGGCGGAGGCTCAGGAAGCGGATCAGGATCGGGTAACGGCTCTGGAGGAGGCAGCGCAAACGATAACAACTCTGGTGGCAATCAAAACATCGAAAGCGGCGGCGGTGGTGGGGTCGCTATCGGTGGCTTCTCGGGGTATGTTCAGGTTAGTGGCGCTGATCTCGGTCAGCTGAATACAGTGTGTATCGACGTTCTTCGTCGGCCTTATCATTATCGGACCGCAAGGTGGCATAGATTGTCTTATCTAACCCTATGCCGACACGTCGCGAAAGAATGGCGAAAGCCAAGGCACTATAGCCTTCGATAACAGGCCGGATTGACAATCCTAAGGGGCGTTCGAGAGAACGCCCCAATTTCATTGCTAGAAATGTCCATTCAGCGAGAGCAGGTAGATGTCGCGGTTGTAAGCCGGGACTCCGAAGCCCGTTGAGGTAAAATTCACGTATCGATAGTCAAACCCAATCGTCAAATTTGGCGTGGCGAAATATTTGATTGAAGCGAGCGGGCTCCAGGCAGAATCCGTTCGTGCAGCGCCCTGGAATTCGTCCTGAATGTAACTGACACCGGCGCCGACAACCAGGTTCGGCAAGAGCCGGTAATCTGCGCGGGTCGCGGCTACAGATTCGATGACACTCACGCCGTCATTGAGGATCACTCCCCCGCTTAGCGAAGCTTCTCGGGCGTCGCGACGCCCCTCTATGCCGAGGGTCAGAGCATCTGTTACGAGGAAAGCCATTGAACCACCCGCGGTCCAGGTTGAGACCGGAAGAAAGCTGACATACTGCTGATTCATATATCCGGCGAAAACTTCACCCTTGATCCGTGATCCCTGGCCGGGCTCGAGAAGCACGCCAGCCACCACCCGATAGCCCAGCGAATCGTAAGAGCTGATCTCAAAATCGCGGCGATTGCCGGAAGCCTCCACAAACACGCTTGTGAGCGGCGCGACGACATATCCCACGCGCAGAGGCACCTGCTCGATATCGCCACTGCGATAAGCCTGAGAAGCGATAAGGCCACCCGGCAGCACTCCATTATCGTAGTGGACCGCCACCGCAGCGCCGCCGGCTGAAATCCACCAGCGATTCCACCGGTTATTAAGTGCTGCCGCCGCTTCACCTTGGTCGAAGGCAATTGGATTCAGAAAGCGATCCGTGATCGTATCACTCACACCGCGATCTTCATGGGCATGGACGTAACCCACGTGGCCAACGATCTGCGTGTCTGGGCCGAGCCTCTCCGTGCCGCCCACGAAGGCGCCGCCATTGACCTGATCCTCGCTGCCGTACGTGGCGTATTTGCGGCCTTCCACGTAAGCGCTGCCGCCGAGATCGAGATTGGACCAATTGTTAGAATGCCAGGACACCTCAGGACGAAATACGAAAGCCCAGTCACCGAGACGATTGGTCGGTAAGGCAAACACGTTGTCATCGAAATAGACCGCCTCGGTAGCCGAGGGCGAAATCGTGAACGGCCCCGTATTGATGGCTGCAACAGGTGATGTGCTCTGAGCACTGACAGAGTTTGTAAGCTGGGTGGTCGTATCGGTCGGCGGAAGCGGATTAAGAGCCCCGTAAACACTTACACTTCGCGGTGCTACCGAGTTTGGCTGAACGCTCGTTGGCGTTTGACTATCGGCTGATGGTCCGGCCTGAAGTGTTTGGCCAAAGTGCTACCGGCAAGACAACAAATGAACGCGGCTGCCGCAAACTGGCGCCACATCGAAATCTCCCGCGACAAAAAGGGGCTACATGGTCACGCGGTTTTGACTTTGGCCTATCAGAATCTGATTCGCGGGCAGTTATCAACGATTTTCTGAGTCGAACCTGAGTGAGTCGGAAAAGAGGGCGGCACTGGGGTTCTTTCCTGACATCGGCGCTACGAAGAATGATCTGCGCCATGCCATCGCTTTCCATGATTCGCGATGCCGCCACACTACTGAAACGCATCCTGCCCTTCGCGTGCTGCACGCGCAGGTCTCCGCCGATGCGAGATTTTCCCGAGTGATTACTAAATGGAGTCGGCTAGCGCCCTAGTCGTGTAGGCAGCAAAAAGCGCGCAAGACGACGAACTGCGTATCAGAATGCCAACTGCCCGACGCGTTTGCCTCGACCGCTCAAAGGCTCCGTTTCATCCGCAATCCAAGACGCTTGATTGCATTCGCAGCTGCGCATGACACATCGTCAACTTCACCTTTCCGAGCTATTTCCACTACTTTCTTCGCGATGACCTCGGTCATAACCTGGTTGAGGTGGCGATCCTCGACCAGACGCAACGCTTGGCCAAAGGCCTCGCGCAGCCAGGCAATCTCTTCGGGGTCGAATGCGCCCTCGCCCTTTCGTGTAGGCTTTGACATCGGTGACCTCGCCAGAAATCCAGGCTTAGCGAAGTGCGCTCAACGAAAGCTAAAACCGCCGGCGCATCCTGAATTAACGCGGGTTAACTAGGCCGTGTATCCATAGCCAGCGGCGTGATGCGAAGGCGATGTCCGCTTTGCCACTGTTGCGGCCGAAGTTGTGCGGCAGTGCAAAATGTCACGATGTCCAATAACGGACTCGCGCTGGGGCGGTTATCTCACCGGCTGTCCAAAACTCAATAGATAGCCGTTTGGATCCTTCAGAGCGAACTCGATCAAACCATAAGGCATCTGTTGTGGTCCCCACTCGGCCGTGCACCTCTCCTTTATGGAGCGCCACAGTTCGTAGACATCGTCGACGTAAATGTATTGCGTAGCGGTGGCGTGAGGGGGACCCAAAATGGGCGTTTCTCATAAAACATTAGCAATGTCGTCTCGTTCGAGGCGACACCATTCGTCGGATGGATCGGAGACACAGCGGAATCCGAGGACCCCCTCGTACCAGTTCCGAGTGGGCGCCATGTTCTCTGTCTGAAGCATTGGAACCAGATCGGTCATTCGCATAACGGCCTCCATGGACTGAACGCTCAAGCTAGCTTAGAAGCTACAATGACCAAAAGCTGGGTCAATGCTGCTGGCCGAACGTGGCTATGACGCCGGCTGGATCGGAGTAGGGCTGGGTTCCGTTTTCGCGCCTCGAAATCGGGCTCCTCATGGGCAAGCAGTGGAATTAGAGCCCCACCGCTCGCCTTTGATCGCCGCGTTTTTCCCGACGACAGAGTCCAGCCAGGAACGTTGCTGGATGGTCTGAGAATGTACGTTGCGCGAAGGCCGATTCAATCATTGGGTACAAAGCTGATGCGATGACGATCCCTCGTCGATCCAGCCGATCGAATCGGCCTTCTTCTACCCGCGCCGATAACGCCAGGTAACCAAGTCGTAAAAGGTTTCCCGCGGGGCTCATATTCGCTTAACCTGGCACGGATAAACCCTGTTTATTTGATTATTTGCTAGCCGATTTGCCGGAGTATTGGAGAGGCATATGCGCGCTCAGGTGATACCTGCTCCACTGAAAAAGGTAGATGGGTCATTCTCGCCCGAACAAATAGCTCAGCTCGATACCGCCTTTAGGATGGCTTTGCAGCTTATGGACCATCTGCATCCCGAGATGGGCTTGCGAGAGGTCATCGCGAAAGCGATCATTGATATAGCACGCGAACGGGAAAGCAATGATCCCTCGGAGGTCGCGACATGGGCGATCAAAAGGCTCCGGCTGCCCCTGATGCCCACCAACCGCCAAGCGGGCCGTGCTCAAAATTAGAACGGCTCGCCGTCGCTCTCAGGCCGTTTCAAACTGCGCCATCTGGCCATGCGGCGCGGAGCTGGCCGAAGTTGAATCGTCTCAAATGAGATAAGGAACTGGCAAATGGCCTTGGGGTGAGCTATGCATTTCGCAGTTCTAAGGCAAAACCAAATTTCCTGAGCATTGTGGGCCGTCGCGTGGGATAATCCGGGAATCGAGAGATAAGATCCGAAATCTGTTCAGAACCTCTCTTTCCGCTTCGTTCACAGCAGCTTCGAACGGAAGCTCATCTGCCGCATCCAAGGGGATCATCGCGCGACCCTGCTCGGCAAAAATCGCATTTAGCCGAGCGGAGGCCAGGATTTGTTCGCAGGTCGGACCGATTCGCGCTTCGAGCAGACGCCCGACGGTTCCAAGGGATTGCATTCGTTGCGCTATTCTACGTTCGATTTGTTCGGGGGGAACTTCGATCCGTATCACCAGATCCGCTATTGGAACGGAGCTGAGAATTGTGCGGATGTCCTCATCGGAAAGAGCAGGATTGAGGCTCAGCAGCGACAAGAGCGCCTGGCCGAACGCCTGATCAAAGATCGCGACGTCGCAGCAGTCAGATGCAAATAGCCAAGCAGCGGATAATCGAGCGAGGTACTGACGTAAGCGCAACCAGGTTAAATACCGGCACCATCTCTCCCAGTGGGAAGCCTCGCCATTCATTAAGATCGACGCCAGGGCTGTCGCCGTTCCCGACCCGGCGCTTTGGCCGTAGCAGATTAATTCAGCCGCGGGCCGGATGAGCCGACGAAAACCTCGGCTAATTTGGCGGTGTCCACCTACATGCTCAGCGCCAGAGCTCTGTTCGCCCGGTCGGTAGCTGAGCCTAAGATAGACATTTAGTCCACGGGCTAGCAACCGTGTCGCAAGCGCTCGAGCCAATGTCGTCTTGCCAGCAGCCTGCGGACCAAGGAGCTCGACAATCATTGCGAAATCTCTTCACAACAATTTCCAGATTTCGCTTCGAACACGATCGGTGACCTCACCCAGGGGACACGTCGCATCGACAGAAGCAATTCGTGCCCCCGGAAATTTTAGCTCTTCGAGCCAAGCGACGAGCCGCCGCACGCGGAGCCGGTCCATGCTCGGTTCTCGATTCACCAACATATCCTCTGTGGCGCGCAGCTTGATTACGAGATCGGGAGGCATTCGATATGCAAGTTCGTAAACAGAGCGCTCTAAGCGGCATAGCCACTCCGGCAACTTCGCTCGACACGACAAAATGGGTCCATCGTTGAAGCTGGCAATTTCGTTTTGCGGATACCTGTCCGTCAGTACCACTAATCCCCTGCTCGCCGCGCGACGCGCTGAAATGATTTTGTGCCTCTTGTCGAGGGCTACGACAATTCCCCAGGCTGCGAGCAGGAATGAGTAAACAAAGCCGGTGTGCGGATTTGCCATTAAGCCCGTCGATGCGCTGGATGAGCGCGCCCTCAAGACCACGGCGATTAGCGGTGAAATCAGCTTGAAGGGAAGAAAAATGATGGATGGACGGCCATCGCCCGTTCCAAAGTAATAAGTAACCACATCGATTTCGTTCGCGAGCCAAGTTCGCACAGCCGAAACCTGGGTGCTCTTCCCGCTCCCATCGACGCCGACAAACGAGACGACGACTCCGCCGCCCGGCGCAAGCCGGCGCGACACGCGCGGTTGCATGAAAACGCGTCGATTCAGTTCCGCGAAAACGAAGGAAGTTGTCCGAAAGAAGTGACGCAGATTGGCTTCGAACCGGTTGTAAGTACGATATGGGCTGAGTTCTTTGAAAATTGCCGCGCGGAGCGCTCTTGATGGCTGGCTTGTTTTCATCGGGAACACGCTTACCAGCGCGCCAGCGAGCCGCGGTGAAAATATTTGTTCGATGCGCCTCAGGAGCACCTCTCGGTCTATATGTTTTGCGAGATCGGCAAAATCCTCGATGAACTTCTGCCTAATCTTCTTTCTTTGGCGCCAGGTCGTGGGATCTAACCAGTAGAATTCAACATGAGCGCGAACGAGCAACAAAAAGGCTTCATCTGCCGGCTCAAGGGTCCTGACAGGCGGCGAGCCGCGTACAATGCTACGCGCCAGAAACTCTTTCTCTAACGGTAAGCGAAGATCTTTCAACAATGTATGGCCGAGTACCAGACGGAAATGAACGTGAACATGGTGAATCTTGCCCATGGCCTCGTCATAACCGAGGAAACTCATGATCGCGGGGTGATCGCGAGCCGGCACGTTACGCCAATGCCTGAAGCCGTGGCCCGCTAGAAGTTCCAGTACATGATCGCGGTCTTTTCTCGCGACCAGCAAGTCAAGATCCGACTCACCAGAAAGTGCGAGATCCAATCGCCGCGCACTTTTAAAATAGCAGTACGAGACGCCCTCATCGCAGAAAGCTGAGAGTAGCGTCTGAAGCAAAGGTGAGGGATGGGAAGTGCCGCGTGCTACCTCACGAAACTTAACCAGTTCCGTCGCGCCAGCCATTTTGTCGTCCTCCCACGCTGGATCTCGCTGTCAAAGGTAACCTGATTCAAACTCAGGCGCGTTGCCTTCGAGAGTCGCCGCGTTCACGCACACAGCCCCTCGGCATCGCTTTGCTAACCAGAAGGCGGCTTCCGCTTGCGACTGCGTCGCCCCGATCGTAAGCAAATCAATTCGCAACTCGGATTCGTGGAGGCTGTGATCCGCGCCTCCGATAGCGAGAATGTTGCTTTGCGCTCTCCTGCCGACGTGCCAAGGCGTACCGCGCGTGTGCTTGCGTACGCATCGAGCGTCGCTCCGCCAGCACCCCCCGTCAATGACACGTGTGGGCGCCAGCTCGCCTAAAGGAGGTACTCTTCTTGATTAACTGCTAGAGCTGCGGCCGTACCGGCGCGGGTATCCCGCTGCATTCAAGCCAAGATGCAAGATCCGAACCCGCACCGCCTCGAGCAACCAAAAAAGGACGCTCGGGTCTCTTGCTCAAAGATCAGCAGGTCACTGATCAAGCTGTTCTCAATCGAAGGTCGGGAGTTGCTCAAAAGACCAACGGTCCGGAGGCTCAATCGTACAAGCTCGCGATGTCCGCAGACCTGATCGCTACTTCCGTCCGGTTTCGGGCATGCAATTTCTTCATGATGTGCCTGAGATGAACCTTGACCGTGCTCTCACACATGTTCAGCTGATAGGCGATCATTTTATTTGACCCGCCCTTTCTGATCGCGTGAATCACTGCGAGTTCTCGGGCCGTCAAATTCTCGGCTGACTCCTTTGGCGCAGACTGGTACGCGGCGAGCACGCACTCCGCAGGAAGATATACGCCTCCAGCACTGACGAAATGCATCGCCTCCAACACCGGATCGAGCTCAGTGCTCATGGAAATGTAACCCGCTGCCCCCATTTTGAGCGCCTCCACAGCGTCGTTCAAACAGCTCTTCTCAGCCAATACCGCGACAGGGATAGATGGAGCGACGCTGCGGATTTTTGACAACGCACCTTGCAGCTCCTGTTTGGATAGAGTCTCTATTGACAATACGACGAGCTGAGGGGAACAGCCTCCCACATTCGGGAGGAAATCCAGGACGCTCGAGAACGGCAGAACAAGAATTCCCTTGTTTTGCAGGCTCCGCGTGAGGCAGTCTCGGAGTAAAGTACGACCTTCAATTACGACAAAGGTCTCTCGAGCAAGGTTCGCGCCGCAATCGAATTCAATATGTTGGTTATTAGGGGCGTGTCCATTTGCACTGATTCTCGACTGACTCAGCGGAACGGAGGAACACATCTCGGTCATGATCAGAGACCCGCCGCACGCACATCCACACCTTTAACTACGCTATAAAATTGTCATGTTTCTTTCAAGAATTCTTTTTTTACGCCTTTCGGAGTAATGGCCCAAACGGGTATCGACTGACCCGTAGGGCGGATTATCCACCGGAGCACTCGGGAGCGGCGAGCCTCTACCGTCCGGCATCCATTAGCCTGACTCAGCTGATCACTGAATGGCTGCGCACCTTTGCGACTGCGCTATACGGATGCCAACTCGAGCAGTCGGAGCGTCGCAATGCCCTCCCGGCTAATTATCGCTCCGGAGAATGGCGGGCGCAACGACCAGCCGATCCGACCGATCTGACACGGGCGTTCCTCTCAGACGTCTACGATCGAGATTGGCGCGTCCCCGAGCGGATTATCGTATTTTGATGCGTAGCGTGAATTTCTTCGGCAACTTCGGAATCTGCAAAAGCGAGACCGACGGCAGAGGGCCTTTGCGGCCTGATGGTTCGTCTCCGTCGGCGGAGCTCCCCAGCATCATTGTTATTGTACTCGCGGTAAGCTTTTGAAGCGCCGCATGGGCACTTTCGGCATCTCCTAGATCCGCAAAAACGAGACTGACGGCGGGGGAGCTTTGCTCATTGGTGAGCAAGAATCCCCAGCCTTCGTTGATCTGCGTGACATCGCCGAGCTTTATAGCCATCGGTGACTGGCCCATGTTTGAGGCCCTTGCTTCGCCACATGCCACGCTCTTTCGGCGGCCGGTTTTATTGTTATCCGGCTCAGATGTCTGGCAGGTGCGCGGAAAAGCCGTTCGTGTAAAAATTACACCGACAAGACCCGACCATTAGCTGCGAGATCAACAGGCTTATACAGTCTCGTCAGCAAGCCGCGTGCCGTAACGCCCAGCACTCGCGTGACAAACAGCCCGGCTCTCTCTCAAATCTCGACAGCAAGCCTAGCACATGTATGCGTGCCATCGGGATCAAGTTTTACTTCTTTTTGGTGAAGTCACCCTCCTCTTTGGATTCACCTCGACTTCGTCCGCCTCTTTATTCTACCGAAGCCGGAACTAAAAAGCTCGCGGGCCTGTCGCAATAGCATTCTCACGTAAGGGGTTGATCCTGTGCCGTCGCGATTCTTGTCCTGGATGTCTGATTCGCTTTTGGCTGGCGGGTTGCTCCTGTCGTTCGAGACACAACTGCGGCCGAGCGGAACGGGGGTGGGTCCCGGCGAGGTGTGCTTGGTTGCATGGGAACTCCCGCTCATCCTTTCGTTGTTCTTGCGCCGGGATTTGGTCATCCCAAGAGCTTGCTGGGAAGTATTGCGATTCTGGACTCTGTTTGCCCTTGCCCTAAGCCTGGGCATGATAACGAGCATTGTTTTGGGGGAAATCTTGGATGTCTCCCTCGTCGTGCATGACGCCACTGCGTATCTCCTGCTCGCTTCTCTGACCTCCCTAATGACGCTTTCGCTTGGAAGCACGCGAATGGCTCGGGTTGAATGGTTACTTGTTATCGGTGGATCGGGATCGCTTTTGCTTCAGGCAACAAACACCTGGGGCTGGTATGCTTTGCCGAACATTGATCCGTGGTACTGGGATCGCGTCAGAGGTTGGTGTGACAATCCAAACCAGCTCGCTTTGCTATGCCTCCTGCTCGCGCTCCTCGCCCTCCATCTTGCAGAATGCGCCGCCCGCCCGGGCGCTCGACTCTTCGCAGTCACTTGCGGCGTGATCGCGGTTGTTTACGGCTGGTTCTCGGGAAGCAATGACTATCATGTCGTGGTTTTGATAGCCGCGTGCATGTTCAGCACGGTCAAGGCATTGCGGTGCATAGTCTCACCAAAGCAGAACGTCGCTACGGGCATCCTTCTCGCGTCGGCCGCCGTTCTCGTCCCTCTGTCCGTCATCACACCTGTAATCGACGATGATCTCTCTGGACGGATGGAACGGATTGCACAAAGCCTAGTCCGACCAGACGTCGGTTCCGATCTAGCGCTCAGAGAACGTTTGTGGCTGGAGGGCATGAAATGCGGCGCCGAAGCTTTCATGCTCGGGCTTGGACCGGGACCACATCTTCCTATTCCGCAGATCATACTATCTGACCGACGGTTTAATAACGAGCCACTTTACCTCCAACACCCTAAACCAGGAGTCGCCGCGAATTTCGAAACGCACAACACCCTTATCGAACTATTCGTCCAAAGCGGGATGCTTGGAGTAGCCAGTTTCCTCTGGCTCGGCGCAATCGCTCTCTCGAGGAGTTTCAAAGCCGGGCACGATGGCGTGCTGACAGCGCTCTGCAGCCTGGCGATCTTTGGGAATTCCGGCGTCATATTTCGTTTTCCAGGCGTCTGGTTCGTCATATCGGTTGCGCTCGCGTTGGATGCACCATGGCACACGAAGCGGTCGCCCGGCCGATCTCACGCAAACAGCCTGATGTATTGCAAAAGCCTGAATATGGACTCGATCAATGCGAAACGCATACCCGATGTGATCGCGGCGCCATCGGCTCGCGCCCGAAAGGTGTAGCATCGGCGAAACATAGTGCACCGCAACGCGTTATTTCTAAATGCCAGATGTCCTCCCGCGCCATGAAACAGAACCAACGAAGCCTACTGTCCTCGTCGTCGAGGATGAGTTTCTTATTCGCGTCGTTCTTGTGAACTATTTGCAAGACTGCGGTTTGACGGCGTAGGAGCAGGCCTGCAAAGCGTGGCCGTGCCGGCATTAGTGGTGCGCATTCTCGAAGGCACCGGACGCGTCAATCTCGGACAAGGTACGGTTATGACGGTTCAAGGTGCCGGGGCCGCGCTGAGTCCGCTCGTTGGCGGATGGGTCGCGCAACTGTGCGGCTATGCAGTCGCATTCTTTGTCTTGGGCGCTTTTGCGGTCATATCAATTCTGCTCTGGATCGCGTTCGCGGCCGCTGGTTCGCTCTATACCCAGTCCAACCAGCTGCCAAAGCCGTTCCCTAGAGCGCTGCTTGGGAGTTTTGCCTGAAGACTCAACAAAGAGCAGTTCTTTGTCAATTTTTGTGCTGTTGATTTTGCGAATCTCGTGTATAATTTGCGGGTTACTATTTCTACCTGAGATTGCCCCGTTTACGCTTGGTAGGCGGGGCTTTTTTCGCGACACGGGCCAGCTACTTCCAGTTTCGAGGAACTGCCTCCTCGCAGCTTTCAAGCTGCGCTCGCTCATCCATTCCGACGCTGTTCCGATGATTGGCATTTGGTAAGCTTCGCCCCGGAGCTTGGCCTGAGCAGGGCCGTCTACGTGGGCGCTGCAGCCTCGCACACGGGTTCCGCTGCTGAAGACTTGGAAGCCCCATTCAGCGCACGGCGACTTAGGTACGACAAATCCACCGGAGGATCAGCGTTTTTCCGTCCAGCCGATCCTCCGATGGTTTCCAGCGAAAATACCCCTGGCGCGACCTCCGAAAGGAAACCGCACCGCTCGGCTGGCCGAAAGGAGCCAATGAAAACGTCCACTCTTCACCCAAGTTCCGGGGCCCAACAATTTCTAACTAGTAGGACAGGCAATCGCCCCGCCCACGGTCAGTTTACCTAATAGGATTGGGGGTGGTGGTGGGGGTGCCGGGTCGGGTTTTCAGGGGGCCCATCCCGTGTCGAAATTCATTCCGACAATCCCCGACAATCTCCGACAATAAGCGACTCGAGGGGGACAGAACCTGACGGTCGGCTGGGGGTTTTGATCGCGCCGCGGTCGAGCCCGCGCGGTGCAGTGGAGCGACCCCGCTTTTATCAACAGCGTTCGGTCGGCGCCAGCCCGAATGAGCTTGGCAATGATCGCGGTCCGCTCGTTGGGATCCCACACAGGCGAGTCTGGCCCGCCGTCAACGGCATAGTGAAGCGGTTCTGCACCACGCCTGTTCCTTGCACAAACGTCGGCGCCCCTAGAGATCAGCTCCTCTGCAATGCGTGTCTGCTTTGCCGCCGCTGCCATATTGAATTCCGCGAACGCTCTGAAGGGCTCAGCCTGAGGGTGGAGGTCAGCAATTTTGACTCCTGACACGGGGGTAATCGTCTTACCCGGGGGACTGAGGCGGGTTAGCACATCTCGCCCAAAAATAATGTCTCTTGTTGGCCCATCGCTAAATTTGCGCTGCTGCAGGGGCAAAGTGGACATTGCCTTCGCATTGCGCCGCCGGGTTTATGGGTACACGGCCCGGTGGTCTGGATCTTCCATCCTAAGTTAGAGATCGCTGACTTGCGCATCGGACCCGCAGTCCAAGCTCGTCGCGTTTGACTAGCGATGTGTCCTTGTACGCGTTTTTTCAGCGCCGCTTCAGTTACGAGATCGCTGACAGGTTTGGCAGCGTCCGCTTTCGACTAGCCCATTCGGCAGTCTGCTATTCGTGGAGAAGAGCCCGGCGTAGGCGCCCGGCTCAGGCGCTGTGCTACAGCCGCGACGCTTCGCTCTGGGCAGCCACCTTTGAAATTTTGCTCGGCGCGCGCGAATCGCCTTCCAGAAAGTATCCGATCCCATTGAGCGGAGTGACGCCGTCGCAAACGATCTTAGCGATCGCAAGCATCGGCACTGACAGAATGGCTCCCGGAACCCCCCACATCCAAAACCAGAAGATGAGCGATACAACGACAACGACCGGATTAAGCGTAAACCTGCGCGCCAGCAGCATCGGGGTAATGGTTTCACCTTCAAGGACGTGGACGATGAAGTAAAGGGTGGCAGGCGCAAGTGCGCTCCAAAAACTCGGCACGGTCAGCAAGCCTACAAACAGAAAGAGTCCGGTTCCAAATGTTGGCCCTATGATCGGAATGAAATTGAGGATGAAAGCGACCACCCCCCACAGAATCGGATCCCCCACGCCGGAACCCCACATTATGATTGCTGTCGCCGCCCCGACTGCCCCATTCATCAGTGTGATCGTGACGAGGTAGACCGAGATGTTTGCCTCAATCTGTTGCGATAGCTCGACAACTTGCCGCTTGTCCTTGAACCGAGGCATCAATTCGACAAGTCGCCGCAAGAACGTCTCGCCGGAAACGAGCAAGAAGAACAAGACAAGGATCGTCTCGAAAAATCCACTGGCGAAGCGCTGAGTTCCCCGAAACACAATCTCAGGGATCCAAGCGGCCGCAGCCATGCCGGCGTTTGCATGGGTCTTATCCACCCGCTGCCACACTTCATTGAGCTCGCCGATCGGCCTGCCTAGAAAGCGAAGTCGCGCCTCAACCCGAGGTAAGTTTTCCGGCAAGTGCTCCGCCCAATTGCGCGCCGGGGTCGAGATCGCCGCGCCGATCGCTGCAAAGATCGCGAGTACAGCCGAAATGATGAGAACCGCAGCAAGCGCACGGGGGACATGAAGGTGGGTCAGGCCGCGCATCATCGGCTGCAGCAGGAACGTGAATACGAGGGCAAGGACGATGGGCAAGACCACTTCGGCCGCCGCATAGGCGGCCGCGAGAGCCGCAAATAGGAGAAGTCCGGCCAGAAGTGCGGTGTTAAGATCGGGCGAGGGATGATTATCCTCACGGAACAGCTCCGCCGCTCCATACACGACGGTTTCCTTGCTCATTGTTTTTGGCTGGCTCACAACTGCCTCACGCAAGCCCATGCCCGCTCGTAATGGAAATAGAGAAGCCAAAGATTTGTTCCGGGTACTCGGTTCCGATTTCCGCGCCTGCCGTAGGCGGCACAGGAGCGCAGGCCGAGGTGAAGCCGCTTCGGAGCGAACGAGGCCACCCTTCGGCGAAACCATTAATTCAAGCTCGCGTTTAGTGCTGAAAAAGGAGGAAAGTCATGGATAAGGAGCATGCCAAAGGAGCTGCTGACAAGGCGAAAGGAGCTGTCAAGGAAGCCGTCGGAAAGGTTGCTGGCGACAGACACCTCGAAGCCAAAGGCAAACTGGACAAGGCAAAAGGGTCAGCGCACGAGGCGGCCGGGCACGTGAAGGATGCCGTACGGGAGGCTAACAGAAAATAGCCCTCGGCCACGTCTGCCGACTGGGCTGTTCGATTGAGCGGGCCCTGCTGGTCGGGTCGCGCCTAGCTTCGATGAATAGACGGTACTCTTGGTGCCACAAACACTCGGCGTGAGCCCTAGAGCACTCAAGGCGCCGCCGCCGAGTCGAGTATGATTTTGGATCCGCGTCTCACTGTGAGTCGCCTACCTGGATTTTCGTTTTGCGCGGCGTTGAAAATCGCGCGCGCGAGCTGAGCGTTAGTTGCCCGCGCGAGTACGCGTTCGACGGCATCGTTCGCGCTGTTCCACACCTCGATCCGATATGGGAGGTTTTCGCCTTGATCAGAATGGGTGAGTGGAGGCTTCGCCCTTGTGGGCTTCGCCCTATCATGTTCCCGGTCGATCATATGGCGCTCCCCCGGCCAACCCTAGTTTGTGGGTAAGCGGCTGTGGCCTCAGTGTTCCGGACCATTCCAGCTGGTGAGAAGCCGGCTCTTATGACGAAAGGTGATGTAGCGGTCGGGAAACTCCCGCGTTGCAGCATAATAGGCGGCAAATCCTATGCTGCTGTTGGCTGTCACCGCCAATACCTGCTCCACCGAAAGCTTGGGCATATCCCATAGCTCGACTTTGTAAGGCAGATCTTCTCGCTCGGTCGGTATTGGGCCGAACGGAAGCAATTCAGCTGGGTCGTCGCCGTCGTCCTTCGCCCCAGCGGCCCGATAGAGGACAGCCGGCATTTCCGCACGCGCCGAATGGGACGACCTTCTGCTGGTCTGGCTCAAAGCGGTCTCGACTCGCGTTGACATAGAATTCGGGTGTAAACTGATACCATTATAGAGAAGGCCTGCGGTCAGTCTAGCTCCCTAGAATGCCTCAGATCGGTCGGCGACGCAAAGATGAAGGCAGGAATTAGAGAGAATATTCAAGGGTTCTCCGAGTCCGCGAAGCTCGAGCTAGTGGTCGATGCGCTCACGGACCACGCGATCTATATGCTCGATCCGGATGGTTTCGTGAGGAGCTGGAACGCCGGGGCCACAAGGATCACTGGGTACCAATCGACCGAAATCATCGGCCAGCATTATTCCCGCTTTTTCACCGAGAGCGATCAGGCAAACGGAACCCCAAACCGAGGGCTCAAAGAGGCCGCGGCTCTCGGGCGCTTTGAGGCGGAGGGCTGGAGAGTGCGAAAGGATGGCACCCGCTTCTGGGCAAACTCCGTGATCGGTCCGATTTTTGGCGAGGGGCGAGAACTTGTCGGCTTTGTCAAAATCACGCGCGACATCACCGAGCGAAAGCTTGCCCAACAGGCGCTTTTGGAGAGCGACCGCCGTTTCCGGCTGCTCGTGCAGGCGGTTACTGACTATGCGATCTGCATGTTGGATCCGAATGGGATCGTTGTTGAATGGAATGCCGGCGCCGAGCGGATGACGGGCTATTCCGCGGCCGAGATCATCGGGCACCACTTTTCTCGATTCTATTCTCCGCAAGACCGGGTCTCCGGTCTTCCTGTTCGCGTGCTCGAAACCGCTTCGCGCGAGGGCCGCTATGAGGCGGAAGGTTGGCGTGTACGGAAGGACGGCAGCCGCTTCTGGGCGTCTGTGGTCATAGACCTAATCAAAGGTGAGAGCGGGCGGGTCCTCGGCTTCGCTAAGATTACACGCGATATTACGGAGCGCAGAGCAGGCCAGGACGCGCTTCGCGACAGTGAGCGGCAATTCCGTCTCATGGTGGAGTGCGTGACCGATTACGCGCTCTTTATGCTTGATCCGAACGGAATAATCACGAGTTGGAATCGCGGTGCTGAACGGATCAAAGGCTACTCGGCGGACGAGATCATCGGGCAGCATTTCTCGAAATTCTACACCGAGCAGGATCGCTCGGCCGGGAATCCGGCTCGCGCGCTTTACAAGTCTGCTACTGAAGGACATTTCGAAGCGGAAGGCTGGCGTGTTCGCAAGGACGGTACTCGCTTTTGGGCGAATGTCGTCATCGATCCAATTCACGATGAACGTGGAGTTTTGCTCGGCTTTGCCAAGATCACTCGCGACATAACAGAGCGGCTGACCACTCAACGAGCGCTTCAGAGAGTTCAGGCGGAACGCGCGCGTGCGCAGAAAATCGAGGTTTTGGGACGCCTCACCAGCGGCGTGGCGCACGATTTCAACAATCTCCTCATGATCGTTACCGGCCACCTCCAAACCTTGAAAAGGTTGGCATCTAATGACCCAAAGGGAGTCCGGGCCGCCGAGGCTATCGACTCGGCGTCAAGACGGGGCCAGTCCCTGACTCGGCAGCTTCTCACGTTTTCGAGGCGGCAAGTCTTTAATCCCATCGTGGTCGATATCGCGCCCCAGCTCGAGACATTGCTAAAGATGCTCGAAAGCTCGATTGGAGTGTCTCATAAACTGCTCAGCGTTGTGCCTCCGGAAACTTGGCCGGTGAAGATTGATGTCGACGAGCTTGAGTTGGCGATGATGAATCTCGCCCTCAATGCGAAGGACGCTATGCCCAGCGGCGGCGTGATCACCCTCTCTGCTACTAACGCGCACCTGGACGCTGAAGACGCGCCCGATGGCCTTAGCGGGGACTTCGTCGCGTTGACAGTTTCAGACACTGGCTGCGGTATTCCTGAGGACGTCTTGCCTAAGATCTTCGATCCTTTCTTCACAACGAAACAGGCGGGTAGAGGAACGGGGCTGGGTCTGGCTCAGGTACATGGGTTTGCCCTGCAGTCTGGAGGCAGCGTAGGGGTTACAAGCAAATTGGGCCAAGGGACTTCCATTACGCTTTACTTGCCGCGCGCAACGACAACGCCAGAACGCGACAGAGCCGATTCTACGGCTTTGGTGCCGGAGGGCGGAACTGCGCTCGTCGTCGAGGACAATCCTGACGTATTGGATGCTACCGTGGCCCTCGTTGAGCAGCTCGGGTTCCAGGTTAAGATAGCCCAGAATGCAGCAGCAGCCCTTAACGCAGTCGCGAGGGGTGACATTTCGATTGTACTTAGTGATATTGTTATGGCAGGGACGATGGACGGATTGGAGCTGGCCCGGGCCATCCGAGAGCGGAACCCAGATCTGCCGGTCATTCTCGTAACGGGCTACAACGACCGCTCAGAGAACGCCATTCGCGAGTTCACTCTTTTGAGAAAGCCCTACACGATCGCGGATCTCAGCAGGGCTATAATGAGGGTCAGGGCGGAAAAGCAACTGCCGTCAGCCAGCAACATTGTTCGGTTGCTGCCTCCACATCGCGGCGACTCGCCCGAGAATGCCTGAGCTTTCCCAAGCTGAGTTACAGGAGGGAGGCTACTGCAGTCCACGATCTGCCCTCGACGTCTCAGGTGAATCAAGCCCTCCGAACGCCTCGCGCAGCGCGTGCGCAATCTGAGATTTTTCGAACGGCTTTGCAATGAAGGGCACCACTCTCACATCTTCGGGCAATTCCTCCGGCAGGCTACCTGAAAGAAAAACGAAAGGGACGCCATCTGCTCGAAGAATTCGCGCAATATCGAACGTTTGACCATTTGTTAAATTGACATCGAGGATTGCGAAATCCCACCGCTCCTGCATCGTTGCTGCGATATGGGCGAGCGAACATTCGGTGATGATGATCGACGATGGAACGGAAGCCGCGACAATCTCCTCTAGCTCCATCGCGATAAATATATCATCTTCAGCAATTAGAATCCGCTTCCGATGCATGTCTCCGCATGCCGCTCTTTAATGATGTTATCAAAAGCAGCAGCAGTCCGGGAGGCGATTAGCAACCGCCCTGGACCGTGCCATTGGGATTTCCGTTTGCTTGAGTGGAAGCTTTCGCGTTACCGCCCTCGCGATCACTGGTTCCACTCGCCTGCGTGTTGCAAGGCTTCTTCATACCTTGTTGGCTATCCACGTCCGGACCACCAGGCCCGTTTGGGGATGCCGAGGGCTGTTCTTTGGTCTGGGGATTTGGCGTGCTGGTTTGAGCGAGACTCACGCTCGAAGCTCCGAGCGCAAACGCAGCGGCAAGGATCACATATTTCATTCCCGTCCTCCCTTTCTATTGCGCCATTCAATCTCGACCGGACAGAACAGTTCCATGTTCTAACCGCAGGTTTTTGCGCTTGATCATGCACTTCCGGTGTTGCCACTCTCGATCGTGCAACGAATATGGATGACGCTCGTGCCGTTCGCTAAAGCTTGGCTGTAGGCGTGCCGCTAGCGCTACCGGAACCACCCATCCTACCTTCGCGTTATCTGATCCGCATGGCGCCTCAGGAATTAACCCCACGGCAAGAGGCTATAGCCTCTCAGCGAAGCAAATTGACGGGTCAGACGCATGACTACCTTCGTCGGGGGCGTGCGTTTGCCAACTATTCGGACTATCAACTAGCGGAACAATGGGCTTCGGTCCTTCGGCAATGGAAGAGCGTCCAAGACGCCGAAAGCCTAAAAAAAATGGATGACCTCGCGGCAGAAATGCGCCTTCGCAGTCTCAGGCCGCCCTACGAAACACTTTAGCGAGCTAAGAGCGGGCACATTACCAAATTGACTTTTTCAGAACTGGGCGATGAAAAATGTTAGACCCTGCAGCATCGTTCGAGGAACAATGCCCTACGATATCAGAGAAAGATGCGCATCAAGCTGCCATGTCGAACAGGACGGTGGAAGCTTTCAACGTTCACCCGATTTTTAACGCAGAGGGTACTATTCCGGCCGTTGCAGTGAAGCTGAAGTTGAGAAACGGCTCGTTGGAAACTATCCTCATCGGGCCTTACGTTGGCAGGGTTTTGAATATCGTCTTCTCGCATCTTGAACAAAATAAGTGGACGCAGCTGGCACTGCTCCCACCTGATGCATCTCGACAGTAGCGGCTTTCAACACGGGTCTGTGGGCTTTCCGTTGCCGCCTTCGGAGCTACCTCTCCTTCGCATCGACGAGCTGGCGCAAGCGACACAGCATCGCCGACCAGCGTTGCCATGCCGAGGCGAAGGAACATGCGGTTTCAGCCCACGAGCACCACCGCTGCAGCCCACATATATGCGTTAGCTGGCGAGCATTCGCATAAACAACCGGCGCCAATATTTGAGGCGGGCAATCCACGCTAAAGACGAGCACCACGTTGGCCCCAGCTGCCCGCCCAGTGCTCGTCCCTTAGTCTGAAAATGCAATGGTTACTACGGAAACCCGCCTATTACAAACGACTATCTCGCAAGTGGCAACTAAACTCATCTCGCTGCTTTGATATGAATCGTGACCGTAGCAACCCCGGACCAGCGGTCGGCCGCAGTCGAGCACGTCTCCACATGGCCTAAAATCGCGAGGCGTGCTGCCGCCCATGTGCCGGCTCCATGCGCCGGCGGCTGACGCCTGATCCAGGATTAAGGAGCTCTACGAGAGAATTCCCACCAATTGCGAGAATTGGCTGAAGAGCTTGACCGACTAGAAAAGCCGGGCAGACGCCACGAACCGGGGGATTTTTTAATTCCGCGTGGTCAGCAGCGCGGCCACAACCAACAAAGCGTTTTGGAATAATTTCTGGCGTTCCAGCCACCCGAGAGCTAGGGTGCTAGTCGCCAGGGCTTGGATGGACAGGCGTGAAGGACTTCTCAGGGAAGCGTCTCGCCTTTGCGATGCTGCGCAATAGCGGGCGACCCTAGCGCGCGGGCGGCGTTGTTGGGCTTGCAGAAAAGGTATCTCGAATTGGCCAATCAAGTTGAGCGGCAATCCCACATGAAAGCTCAGCAGCGCACCGACTAGTTCCCGCCGTTTTTGGCTTGTTTTTCATCGCAGCCGATTTCGCCACGTCATTATAGGAGCGTCTGACCGCTTAGCTACCTTGTTTGGCCACCCACATCATTACCCGCCTCGCTTGGCACACCTGCGGATCGAACGGCGCAATCTGCAAGGTGCCGCTCCGAATCGGCGTCTCGCGTATCGTGAAAGTCGGCAAGGAGCTCTTCCGGGCGCGCGACATAAGCTCGACCTATCCTGATGAACGTGTACGGGTGCCCTACCGCCGTTACCTTGATGAACCTGATCGTCTTGCCGAGACGGTAGAAGGAAAGTTGGCGGACTCGCTGAGCTCTTATCCTTACGTTGTCGTTCGGTTGGCGTGTAGGATGTGCTCGCGCCAAGGGAGCTACCGGTTGGCTCGGCTGGCAGACAAATACGGTGCTGAGGTCCCGATGCCGGACTTGCTCGCTTACCTCGCCGGCGACCCGATTGGTCACCGCGCCATCCCGGCATTCCGGGCTGCGGCGCGTATTTCCGCGATCTCGCGGGCCCGTCGCGACCGCCCGATTTGCCGGCGCGCGGCCGCGGACTTCGTTTGGTCAAGCCATGAACCCCGAGCCGTCCGATATAGCAAAAGGCTGGCATATCGTTCGCGATGCTCCGCGTAGGCCCAGCCTTCCGCTGCAGACGAGCCGCGCGTTGCGTCCGACGAAGCCCTGGCTCGAAGTCGATTACGTCACTCAAAAATGCGTTTCCCCTACCCATTTTTGCCCCCTAAAACCTCGACGAGAGACAGGCATCTGGCCCAAGGCAACTTTACCTATTAGGATGGGGGTGTACGCGTTGGCCTACGGGGCCTCGGCTTCGATGACCTACGGGCAGGATGTTGACGCGCAAGGCGCTGAAGGCCAGGATCAAGTTTGGGGGTTGCGACGGGATAAGGGAAATGATGCCCCGCACAGAGGAATTTTCGAATAACGACTCTTCGCTAGAAAGCGAAGAAACAACGAGCTATCGGGCGGCTATAAAGCTGTGATCGTGCTAGGCCCAGCCCTGTATCGTTATGCCGCGCCTCGCCATCGATTGGGGACGATGAGGCGCACTTCCGTGCCGCGAATTTTTAGTCGCTCAGCGAGTATTGCGGCATGACGGCGGCCGTCGGGATCATCGTCAGCGAAGATGTTGACGCTGTCGATGTAGGACGGGATCATATCCGCGAGCGCCGGCATGCGTGACGCAGAGCCGGCAGCCCATGCGCCGAGGCCGGTCACTTCATGCGCGGCCAAAGTCTTCTCGATTCCTTCGCCGATCGCAAGGCCAAGCAGATCGTTTGGCGGCGCCAGGATCATGGGCGCGCCGATCGATTGCCCGATCATGATTTTCGCTTGGTCGCCGCGCTCGCGGCCAGAACCATCGGGGAGCAGTCGTGTGACGTGAACGCCGCGCACTGCATCATCGGAGATAGCGACAATGCCGGCCTCTTTTTCATGGGCAAAACCAAACGCCACGATCATGGCAGGCGGGTATTTGGACGTGGCCGGCAGAAAGCCGAGCGTCGCGGGCAATGGGCCGTGGTAACCACGATTGCGCAAATAGCGTTCAGCAACGGTTCCCGCGATCGGCTTGTGTTGGGACCATAACCATGCCGCCTTGGCGAGCCGCTCGGCCTTATGAGCACGATCGCGCTCGGCGGCTTCTGCGCGGACTTGGGCGAGGCGCACCGGATCGGGCTTGCGGGCCCGTCGGTCGCGGACGTAGCCGCTTTCGCCGCAGCGTTCACAATGATAGGTCGCAAAGGCGAGTTCGATCCGCCAAATCCGCATAACCTTGCGACCCTGGCCATGCCGCGATTTGGACGGACCGCATAGCGGACACGGCACGTCGTGCGTGCCATGCCGGCCATTAGTCAGGCGATCGATTTCGGCAAGATCGAGCTCGGTCATTTACCTGCCGCCGGCCCGTTTTCATTCATGCCAATAAGGTCTGTAAGATCGTAAGAAAGATAGTCATCTGCTTGTGAGTTCAATGCTTTGCGTTCATTTCTTACAACCTTACGATCTTTCCCAACAGTGAGATTGCCACGGGTTCTCGGCAACCCGTAAAGCCCCCGCTTGAGTCGCTCGATCTCACCGCTTTCGGCCATCCTGTGGAGCAAAACATCAGCGGCGCTTCGGTTATTCAAACCTGCCGCAGCGATGATTTGGGAGGTCGACAGGCCTTCCGGGGCAGTCTTCAAGGCATTGGCTACGCGCGCTCGTTCGGCCGATCGCTGAACTTCGGCAGCATCGCCAAGGATCGACCAACGACATGTCTCGCGATCGAAGCTAACCGCCTTTTCGACCGTGTCGAGAAGATCGCGGCCTTCGGCATGAAGCGTAATGCCCTTTCCACTGCGCTTAAGAACGGCGACCGTGTCGACGCCGCCCGTTAAACCGAGCGTGCCACTCACGGTGTCGAACACGTCGTCCGCATCCAGCTTGCGATCGTGATGCACGACCATAATCGAGAGGCCGGGGAACTCTTTCGCAAGCTCGATCAACCCTTCGCATGCTTCGTAATCCGCGTCGTAATCCGATTGACTTCTGCCCTTTGGCTTGCGAACTCTTTTCAGCGTGTCGATCGCGATCAACCTTGGCTTGGCGACGGACTTGCACCACTCGCGGAGATCTTCGATCCCGCCCTGATCGAGACGTCGCCATTTGGTGGAAAGCACGAGGCGCTTTGGCCAACTCTCACGATCCGTGCCAAAATATTTGGTTAGCCGGCGTTGCAGGCGTCGCTCACTATCTTCAAGTGCGAGATACAGAACATCGCCCTGCGCAGGCTGACCGTCTGCCCCCACGAGCGTGATGATGCCGGTGGCTACCGCTGTCGAAATCTGCAACGTCAGCCACGACTTGCCCATTTTCGGCCGCGAGGCAAATAAGGTCACGCCTTCAGGAATAATCCTCGGCACAATATACCGCACTTCGGAAAATTGCTTGTCACAAAGCGCTTGCGGATCGATGAGATTATCCCGCCACGTACCAGACTTGTTGAGATGCTTGAGTTCGTCGCGCGGCGGTTCGGCGGGCTTACTCGCTTCGGCATCGAACATACTTCGTGTCGCATCGAGGCCGTGTGTACGCGCATAATCATCAATGTCCTGCTTGGACAGCGTGGTCGCGGGCAGCAATTCGGCCAGAACGCTTTTTGTGCTTGCGATTGGCGGAGCTTTGGTGCAGGAATTTTTTGATCCAATTTTTCTGCACTCCGGCCCGCCCTCATCATTGAGCGGACCTTTTTTCACGTCATGATCTCCGGATGCAGATCGCGCTTCCGCGGCTGGACGCGGCGGCATCGCCTCTCGGCCCAGCCATCAAGCACCTGCTGAGTATAGAGCGGACGTGATCCCCACCACGAGGTAGGTTCCGGCCCTTCTCCGAGCGCGCAACGCTTCGTCAGCGTGCTGAAGCTCTCAGGGTAACCACGCGATTGCAAGTAGTCTGCCGCTTCGTGGCGCGTCATGTAGGCGCCCGGCAACTTGGGCGGCCTTGTGCGGGTACCGTGGGTGCCGTGGTCATTCGAATTAGGCTGCATCTCGGTTCCTCCTAATGGAACCAAGCTGTCCCTTGGCGCGCTGTGTCGCTAATTGTCGTTTGTCGAATTGAATTCCCGACAAATTCCGACACCACGACTTTTCGGGCCTTACGGGCAGTATCGCGCGACACGCCGTACACGCAGGTAAGCCGAGGCGTGCGCGCACATAGTCGCGGCACTCTCGCCAATCATCTCCGGCGAACGAACCGACGAGGAAGCCTTCCGGCGCGCCCGGCGACGGCCGCACCAACATTGAGCGGTCTTCGCAGCTGTGGCCGGGGCCAGGAGCAAGAACTTGCCGGCCGCAGATTTCACCGCCTAGAGTGCGCGCAACTGCGCGCAGATTGAGCACTGGACGGGATGGGACGGACGCGGTAGATAAGTGGCGATCTTGATAATCTACTTGCTGCTGTCGGTCCCGATCCCGAGTCGGGGCCGACGTCATTTCTCGTCCTCATCACTTGCGGCTTGTAGCCCTACTTTCGACGGAGACGACGGGCATCTGTAAGCACTACGGCCCTCAGCCCAACGCTCCAGATCCTCGCGCCGGTACAATGGGCGCCTTCCCCAATACAATGCAGGCTCCGCGAATTCTCCCAACGCGGCAAGCTTTTGTGCCGTCGAAAACGACATAGGGCGACCGAGCTGAGCGCGGATGTAATCGGCAGCCTGTCGGCGAGTGAGATACTCTGCCGACTGCGGGGCCGGCGGTGAGGTGATCGGGCTTGCAATTTGGGGGCCTTCGTATGGCGAAGCTGGCCCTGCAAGAGCGGAATCGATATCATTCATGGGACTAGCCGTAAGTTAGCGCGCGGAAGCGCGCGGATACGGCAATCTATTTCTTGCGGCGCGAAAGTGTATAATGTGTGAAACCTAGCGTCGCGGGATTAGGGTTCGCGGGTACGTTTTGCCCACTTGCGCTTCGTTGGACGCCCTGCGCCCCTCCGCGTGGCTTCATAGACGTACTTGCCGCGAGCTCGCGCGGTCTTCGGAAAAGGGATTTCATGTCTGGCGGCTTTTTCAGCAATGTCGCGCGCGACTGGCAGCACCGCTTCCACCAGCGCAAGGAAGCGGCCTTCGTACTGTTCGCGATGCTCGCTCCACGTTACTTTGGCCGCGCTTCCTGTGGCGCGCGCATAGGCGTCTGCGAGGCCATTGGCCGAGCCTTCTTCGCCCTTTATTAACGCGTCGAACGCAATAAACCGCTTCGGGGCGCCACCTTTGTCCTTAAGCGCTTCGGCTTCGGCGTAGTGTCTCGCCGCCTCGGCCAAAGGCGGGGACCGCGGTGGCAGTTTCCGGTTTTGGTCTCGCCGTGATCGAGGCGCGAACCGCTGATCCAACCTGGTGCGAGCCACCTCGCTCAAAGAGAACGCGATCGGGCCGAGCGGCGGCAGCCGGAACGACGGATCTTGATCAAAGAACGGCTTCAATTCATCAAGCAGCTCTTGCAACTCAAGCAGCTTCGGCGCAGTGGCGGTTGCGAGGTTGGCAACACGTTTTAGCATCTTTTGAATGTTGCTGGCCCGTTGGCCCGGCGGTCTAAGACACGCGCGCAGGCAGGCGTGCAGCGCTTCGGTCAGGTCTTCTTTGAATTTCTCGAAGCTCTCGCCTTCTTCCAGTAGATCGATGACACGCGCCCATTCGGTTGCGTGCTCACGAACAGCCCAGACCGCCTGCCGTCGAGCGCGAACTTCGGGTGCGTTTTTATACCGGCGAAGACCCCTTGCCTGAAGCTGCCTCCGTTTGGCATCGACATCGGGAGCAGTAGACCCATGAGGATTGCGCGTCACCATTGTGCGCCTCTGCGAGGGCCTGCACGGAGGAGCGGCGGCAACGCCGTGCAGAAGCTGCGGGGGGCAGCCAGTCGCAAACGGATCTCAGCTTGCGCAGCCCAGATTCACCACATGAATTACCATTGGCAGCCAAATAGAAGCGCCTTCTGCCGCATGCAGTAGAATACGTCACCGCCCCCCAAAGCATATAAGAAGCATCCAAATCGCATGCGATCATTGCACTTCGGGATCGCTGTCGGAGACGTTGCCGCATATGCCTGCGGAGCTGGTGGCGAGGCAGGCTCGGCAGATGCACAACCGATCGACGACGGATCCACCAAGCATGAGAGCCGCCCGTTTCCGGTATCGAGATAGAAGGCGTTAGCCCACCCCGTATGATCTCCATAAGCGACCGGGCACCAGATGGAATGCGCAGCACTAGAAATATCATACCGGCGACAAGCGGTGCTCAGGTAGTCATAGCGAAGTTCTACCGTACTACCTGCTGGGATGAAGTTGTCCGGCGGCGCTCCCAAGACTGCTTCAGTGTGCATGTCAGGCCCGGCGCGCAGAATCAGATTCTGCGCCACTTGCAGCTGCATTACTTTTTGCTGCAACTCTTGTTGCGGCTGTGGCTGCTGGCCGGCCGACTGCGGCGCTGTAGCGGCGATTTGCTGCTTTGGGGGCGGCACAGAGTTCCAGCCAGCCCTGCTGAATGAGAATCAACGAAGTTTCGTGCACCCGCGCGGTAGCGACCGTTCCGACAGGTGTACGATAGCTAATATTGCATGTGCGAGTGGTTTGGTCTGTCGGATGGTCGCCCCGGGCAAACTCATCTGTGAAGCAGATTTCGCCCCATTTGGCGTCCGGTGCGTCAAAAGGGGGCACGTCATCGATGGTCACCACGATTGTTCCAGCAGGAACGATCGCGCCGTTATCCAGCGTAATATCGGCGCTCACCATCGCGGGAGAGAGCCAGATCGAATCTATACCAGAGTCTCCATTTGTTGCCGGCTTGGGTCGACCAGTCACTTCGACTCCCATCTGCTGCAAGTCTTCGATGCTCAAATAGGTCATGCGATCGGGTGGGGTCGTCACTATCTTGCTAATAATGGAGTCGGGAACGCCGATTGCCTTAAGGCGACGTACCGCCCAAACAGTTGTATCGGCACTTTCTTTCCAGAAAAGAGCGGGAGTTCCTGCTTGGTGCTCGATTAATTCGTAGACCGAGTGCACGCCGATCTGCGTTGGATCAGAGGCCGGATCGATGTACTTCCGATAGCCTGCCGCAAATAGTCCGAAGCAGGCCGATTCGCACTTCGCGTCCTTTGCGACGACGGTGGCCATGTTCTCCACCCATCGTATCATGACCGCCATAGCCAGGGTTTCCCAGACGTCGCCGCCAGGAGAGTTCAAGCGCAGTGCATCAAGGCGATAACTGCGAGCGTTGGCGTGGAGAATCGCAACGGCTAATTGCTTCGCGTCACCCGGAACAATTGGTCCATTTAGAACTAGGTAATGGTTGCCGTATCCATCGATGTCTTCGCTGAGATTTGTCGTCTGCGACGGCAGCCGCGACTCGTCGAGCACCTTGGCGCCCAGGTAGTTGGCGATGCACTCCCTCGGATTATCCGCTTTGGCACCACTGCTGCACACATCTTCTGCTTCCCTTAGGCATTTCTCGGCGCCGAGAGGGCACGCTTGCCGTGCGAGTTGTTGCTCGACCCCTCGCCAGTCGGCATTCCGTGAATACGTAGCGAGGAAAATAGCCAGCGAAATTACGGCTGCGGCGATGATGCGAGGTTTCATGGCTAAACCCCCTTGCTGGCCTTATGCCTATCTGGGCGCGGTGCTTTCCTTTCGCATGCCGGCCTCAGTCTCTTTGCCGGCACGTAGCGTCACGACGTTATCGGCTGGCGCATTGATAATACGCTCGATCAATGCGGCCAGCGACTCGAACGCGTGGCGCTTCTCGGCAAGATATTCGTAGCGATCATAGGTGCCGCGGATGCCGGGCAGCACGTGCCCGAGGCAGCGCTCGGCATGGTCGCTGAGCACCCCGGCCCGCGACATCAGGGATCGCGCGGTGCGCCGCAGATCATGCAGCGTCCAGCGCGGCAGCATCGCCTCGGGATTGTCCTTGCGCAGCTCGGCGAGCACCTTGGCATCGAAGGCGCGCTTGAACTTGGAAAATCCTGCAATCGGGTGTTTACCGTCGGTGGTGAAGACGAACCCGCTTTTGCCAATCTTCGGTACCTTGTCGAGCACGGCTTTCGCCGCAGACGACAATGGGATGACCAATTCGAGGCCCGTCTTGTAGCGCTCTTGCGGGATGATCCAGTCGCCGCCGACAACCTCGTTGTGGCGCATGCCGGCACCTTCCATGCGCCTTGTCGCAGTCAACAGCAGGAACATCACCAAATAGCCAAAAGCGCTCTGCGAGGCCTCTGCGGCCCGCCAGACGGTCTTCAGTTCGGCGTCGGACAGGATGCGCTGCCGGCGGCGCTGGCTGCCTCGGGTGCGAGCCATGCCGCGCACGATCGGACTGCGGAAATCATCGCTGCGCGAGGCATGCCAAGTCATGACGCGGCGCAGATAGGCGAGCGTGTGATCGGCCATCGGCGCGCCGCTCTCGCCGGCGATTTTGTCGAGCAAGCGGACGATATCCCTGCGGGTGATGTCGCCGATCGGGCGGGTGCCGAGTTTCGGCAGAACCAGGCGCTCGAGTACGGCTTTGCGTTCCTTGATGGTGCGCAGCCGGCTGCCTTCCTGGACGAGATATTCGTTGACGACGGCTCTCAGCGTCTCACTCTCGGCACGCTTGGCCTTGCGGCGCCTGCCGAGCGGATCGCCGCCCTTAGCGACGGCACCGATGATGATCCTGGCTTCCTTGCGGGCGGCGGTGAGGGTGAGACCGGCCTTTAGGTGCATGCGCCGCTTGCGGCCGTCGGCCCGATAATCGACCACGTAGCTCCTATGGCCGTTTGCCGTGACCATGAGCCCAAAGCCGGGTTGAGCCTCATCCCAATAGACAGTTCGATCGGCGCCGGGCGCGGCGCTGGCCTTGGTGACGAAGGCCGGAGTCAATTTGGCGCGCACGATCCCTCCCTATTGCCAGCCGATTAAGAAGGCCACTGGCGGGTTTTTAGCTCTGCACCTCGGGAACGCCCCCAGCGGCCATTTCCTGGTCCTAAAAATCGGGTCACCAAGACCCTCTGGTTTCGGCTCGGGTCACCACCGGGTCACCACGCCTTGAGAATGGCCCCGGAAACAGCCGGAAGCAAGAGGAAGCGAAAAATATCTATACGACGGTGACTTATGGATTGGCCAGTAATTGTGCGGAAGCGAACGGAAGCAGGACGAAACCTGAAACACGCAACTCTTAATCAGCGGGTCCAAGGTTCGAGCCCTTGTGCGCCCACCACTTAAATTAAATAGATGGCGCGCCGCCTTATATGGCAACGCATGACGGCCAAGCCATCAATGATGGGCAACAAAAAAGGGGCATTGAAGCCCCTTTTCGTGCCTGAGCCAGATGCCATCCTGGATCTCTTTAACACCACTCCGGTGCGGCCACCCGGCTCGCGCAGGGCGGCGTAATAAACTTGGTGCAAATGTCGCGTCCGCTGATTGAGCGCTCGTCCATCAGAATCAACGGCTCTGCTCCAAGACCTCGACGATTTCGTGCAATTCATCGGCCAACTGCCCGGGCCATCTCTTGCGAAACTTGTCGGCGAGCCTGCGATAGTACCAGAGCGTCCGATCGCGGGGTTGGCTGAACCACGTCGATGCGCCGTTGTCCGCTCAATCGTCGCCACAAAGGACTGATGTCGGCCTAGGCGAGTTCGGCTACCGAGTCCAAGCTTACTTCGCGACGCCAGTAACAGCCCCTGTCGAGACGCCCGTTCATCGCGAATACTTCACGTACCTGTTCCAGAGCCGATGTTTGGGCTTTCCAAATAGCCCGGGGCGTTGCCATGAAGGATTAAGAAATTTATCCCAATGCGCCCGCGTTGATGGGAGGTCGTGGATCACACGCCTCGCTTCTTCGATGCATAGATTTAGGCGACGCAACCGTTCGGCCATCCTTTCGGTAAGTCCATCGGTCTTCAAGGTGCGATCATCATTGAATCGGTGGGCGAAAGAAGGGACATGTCCAGTTGTCAGATGGACAGCGAAGCATTCGGAAATTTCCTCGATGAGGTGCAGAACGGCATTGGTCTGAGGCGGAAGAAATTCGACATCTTCTCCCAGTTCTTCAAGCGCCAGCGCAAAAGCGACCTGATCCACGTGCACTCCACAATCGCCAAGGAGGTGGCGATTGCTTACCAGCCATTGCGCCCACTTCTTCCATTTCACAGCCAAGCAGCCGCAGCGAGACCGCGGCGCCACGACGATACCTGCCGAGATATTGTTGATATGCGTTTCGCGCTGTCCTCCTGCCCCCCTGAACAGGGCGAGGCCGGGCCGGTATGGCCGGCCAAGACCGGCCGCCCCGAGAACAGCGCGAAAAATATCGGCCGGCGGGTTGCAGTGATTGTTTGGAGCGGCTCGAAAGCGATCCGTCTGCAAAAGCAAACTCGGATCGTCGACAAAGAAAAGATCGGTGTCACAAACTATTGTGAGATCGGTATCCTGCTCGTCGAAAAACGGCGCGATCTTGTTGCAATGTGGCGATCCTTCGATGACGGCCGATGTTGGCGTTATTTGCACGCCTTGCTTTGCGGCCCAGTTGGTCACATCGTCTGGAACGGAACCTATCGTATAAGCGACGCGACGAAACCGATCGGCCGGCAAGTATCGGCTCGAACACATTACCCATAGGATGAATTCTACCCAAAAGCGCGGATGTTCATCCACGATGCAGCACAAGGAACAAGTAGGATGGCCCCGAAGCTGCATTGCCAATACCTCTATCAAAATACGGCTTAGGGCGAATTCATCGACCTATCATTTTAAAAACGATAAAAGGTATCGCCTTGGGGCATGCGATCCCTGCTTTGCTTGATCGGATGAAATGCTCCGTGCTCGGCCAAACCCAGTCGTCGTACCAAGTCCAGCACTTGTGCTGTTTATAGAGTCTCACAATGGGATCGATCGCCGTAGGGTCGACGGAAGCCGAAAGGAAATCCAGCATCGCCTTGTCCACCACCGACCTTAAGACGTCAAGTTTCCGCAGTTCAACATAGCACGAGTGGAACACCTCAAACCCGATGCTCGATTGCAGATCGTTGACAACTGCATGCAAAAGCAAATGGTCGGGATGTCCGTATTCACCCCACGCATTATGAGTGAAGACAGTTGTAATGCCGTCAAGTGCTGGCGAAAGCCTCGAAGCCAGCTCGTCACGCTGTCCGCTTTCGTGACGAAACCAGCCTGAATGTTTTGGCTCGGTCAAGTTGAGGAAGACTAGAGAACTAAGTGGATAAGCATTCGCTACGCTGAGCCGCTGGAAGGCCCGTTCCGGCTTAGCCGGGTTGGGCCCGTAGCAAACGATCACTCGGCTGACTTTGTCGACCACCGAACCAAACCAAAGCACCTCGTCGTCGGGATGGGCGACCACAATCGCGGAATTGTTGAGTTGAATCATGTAACCACAGAAGCAGCTTGACCTTTGCATTTATTTGAAGTTGGATTGCTTTTTTAGGTTTTTTTATGAGTTATTGCCATGTGGTCGCGAAAATTATTTCGATCTGCGGGGCCGTCCCCGCTCCTCGTGCTCGGCATGCACCGCAGTGGGACCTCGGCGGTCTCCGGCGCGCTCGTTTGTCTCGGTGCGTGCGCACCGAAAACACTCATACCATCGGCATTCGATAACGTACGAGGTTTCTGGGAATCCGATGTCATCAGAGCGCTGAACGATGAGATTCTCGCCTCTGCAGGAAGAGCCTGGAATGACTGGCGTGAATTTGATCGTGATTGGTACGCCACTTCCGCTGCCGTTGCTTTCCGAAGGCGGATGAGGCGCGCACTCTCCGCAGAGTTCCCCGGCGCAATTCTTCCAGTGATCAAAGATCCGCGTATATGCCGCCTTGTGCCTCTTTGGTCGACCGTTCTAAAGGAACTGGCTTGGCGGCCAACCATTCTCCTTGTCCTGCGCTCGCCTGTTGAAGTCGCAGCATCACTTCACGCGCGAGATTGCAGAATGGGGGCGACAAAACCAATTTCTTTGTCGGACGGCTGTCTCCTCTGGCTTCGGCATGTGCTCGATGCTGAGGCGAACAGTCGCAATCTGCCGCGGGCGCTGATCGTCTGGAATTCTTTCTTGGACAACTGGCACGCTGAACTTGAACGGGTCCAGGATCAAACGGGCATTCGCTTTCCTAACTGGTCCGATAACGGCTTTCGCCAAGTGAGTAATTTTCTCTCGCCGCATCTGCGGCACCACCAGGTCCCGTCCGGCGGTTTTCAAATCGATCCAAAAGTGAACGAATGGATTCGCGAGACATATCTCGCCGCCTGTGAACTTTCGGAACATCCTGCGCGGGAAAGTGCGCTTCGCTCTCTCGATCAGGTCCGCGTGCAAGTCGACGGGTTCTCGTCTAAAAAGCCTGAACAGCTTGCCGCTTCGATCGACGCCTCCGATACCGCGGCCGATCATACCGAGGCTCGCAGACCCGTGGGTGTTCAAGTTCTCGCGTGATGGTGGGCTTTGGCGCCGGCCTTCCAAGGCGAATCTGCGCCGGATCTTTTGTGCGCCGGCCCCTGCTCCACGCTGAGATTATGGGCTGCATTGATCAGCGCGAGATGCGAAAAGGCCTGAGGAAAATTGCCGATCAGCCGTTTTGCGCGCGTATCATATTCTTCAGACAATAATCCGACGTCGTTCGCCAGGCCCAAGAGCTTCACAAAGAGAGCCTTTGCCTCGGCATGTCGCCCCTGAAGAACATAATTGTCGACGAGCCAGAAGCTGCACGCGAGAAAGGCCCCGTCGCCGGGCGGTAATCCGTCATCGACAATATGGGTCTGATATCGTCTGATCAGCCCGTCGCGCATGAGGTGGCGCTCGACAGCTGCGATCGTCCCGATCACGCGCGGATCGGAGGGCGGCAGGAAGCCGACGAGCGGGATTCGAAGAAGACTGGCATCGGGCGCCTTCGCGCCATAAGAATGCACGAACGAGTTCTGCTCAGGATCGAATCCGCGGCGACATATTTCGGCATGGATCTCGTCCCTCAGAGCGCGCCAGCGCGCGACCGGCCCCTCATGCCCGAACTCCTCGACCGAACGAATGGCGCGGTCGAATGCGACCCAGACCATCACTTTCGAATGCGTGAAATGTTGGGGTGGGCCGCGGATTTCCCAAATGCCGTTATCGGGCTTGTTCCAGATTTCTTCGAGATGCTGAACGATGGCGCGTTCGAGCCCCCAGCTCGATGGATCTGGCGGCAAGCCGGCGCGCCGGCCGGCATAGAGCGAATCCATGACCTCGCCATAGACGTCGAGCTGCAACTGGTTGCTTGCAGCATTTCCGATGCGCACGGGAACCGCACCCTCATAGCCCGGCAACCAGGCGAGCTCGAATTCATGCAGCCAGCGTTCTCCGGCAACCCCATAAAGCGGCTGGATCTTCTGCGGGTTTCCGGCAACCGCACGCAAAAGCCAGTCGCGCCAAGCCTGCGCCTCGCCGAGGAAGCCGCTCTCGACGAGCGCATAAAGCGTGAAGGTCGCATCGCGCAGCCAACAATAGCGATAATCCCAATTGCGCGAGCCACCGAGCAGCTCCGGCAGCGAAGTCGTACCGGCCGCGATTATGCCGCCCGTCTCCGAATGAGAGAGCGCCTTGAGCGTGATCAGGGAACGAAGGATCACATCCGACCATTCACCACGGACCTGCGCCTGTTCTGCCCAGCCGGACCAGAACGCGTGGACTTCATCAAGAAGCGCGCCGGCGGGCTGCAGCGCGGGAACGTCATGGAATGACGGCGTCCAGGTCAGCGTGAAGCTCACCTCATCGCCGGCGCCAATTTCAAACTCGCCCACCGTGCGCATGTTTTCGCCGCGCACGGGCACGCCGGTATCCAGCAGGAGGCGATCCGGCCCGGCAACGAGTTGAAGACGGCCATCGTCGCGGCGCGAAACCCAGGGGACGATCGAGCCGTAACCATAGCGGACGATCAGCTCCGTATGCATGGCGAGCGTGCCTCGCTCCCCTCGCACGATCCGCACGACCGACATGCCAGTGCCGTGCGTCGACATGAAATCGATGAGGCGCGCGCTTCCGCGTTTCGTTTCGAAAAAGGTTTCGAGGATGAGTGTGTCACCGCGGTACCTGCGTGCCACGCGAGGCTCGGCGCTCGTGGGCGCGATCAGCCAACGCCCGAATTGTGGGCCGCCCAGCAAAGCTGCAAAGCAGGCCGCGCTGTCGAACCGCGGCAACCCCAACCAATCGATCGACCCATCTTTCCCTACGAGCGCGAGGGTGGCGCAATTGCCGATAATTGCGTAATTCTCGATGGGGCTCGACACGAAGCCTCCTAAAGCTCCCCGCGCGCTGCCATTGTTTTGATCCGGTCTGCCGTTCGGCAGGCAATCGCCTGGATGGTCAAAGAGGGATTAACTCCGCCCACGGTCGGAAACACCGAGCCGTCGCAGATCCACAGATTGGGTATGTCCCAGCTCCGGCAATCGGCATTGACGACGCTCGTCTCGCGATCGTCTCCCATCCGCGCCGTGCCGTTGAGATGGCACGTGTCATCCTCCTGCATCCAAATGTCTTTGGCATCGATGGCGCGCAGCGCCCCGCTCATAAAATTGAGCGCGTGGGCGATCAGGCGCTTGTCGTTGTCGCACCAGGAATAAGTGACGCGCGGAATGGGGAGGCCATATTGATCGACCTCGTCGGCAAGCGTCACGCAATTCGTCTCTTGCGGCATCATTTCGCCGACCATTTTGAGACCAACGACGTGATTGTAATTCTTCATTTCGGTGACGAGCCGTTCGCCCCACAGCCCGCGACCGAAGAGCGTGCGCGCCCATTGCTGCGGCAATGGTCCTTGACTCATGTAGCAATAGCCGCCGTGGAAGTCCTTGCCCTCGTCTTGGTAGTTCCAGTGTTCGGTGAGCGCGAGCGACGGCGGTGCTTTGTAGGAACGCACCTCGCGATCGAGGTTGCCCCAGACGGCTTGGTTCGCTTGAACCATGAGATTCTTGCCGACGAGCCCGGAACTATTGGCGAGTCCGTGCGGAAATCGATCAGTCGCCGAATTGAGCAAGAGCCGCGGCGTCTCGATCGCATAGCCCGCCACGACCACATTGCGCGCCCGCTGAAACCGCCAATGGCCCGCGCGGTGATAGTGAACGCCGGTCGCACGGTCCCCCGCATCGACTTCGATCCTGCCGACCATCGCAAGATCGCGTATTTCCGCGCCGGCCGCAATGGCGCGCGGGATCCAGGTCACGAGCGCGCTCTGCTTGGCATTGGTCGAGCAACCGATGACGCAAAAGCCGCGATAGACACAAGGATGGGCAAGGCCGCGGGGAGCCGAGATCGTAGCGATCGGCGTCTCCGTCCATTTGATTCCCAGCGCCTCGCAGCCTTCCGCCAAAGCGATGGCCGCTGCATTGAGCTCATGCGCGCGATAGGGATAGCGCGGCCGCGGCGGTCCCCAAGGGTAGGAGATGGGCCCCGAGATCTTCAGCGCCTGTTCGACTTCGGAATAATAGCTCCACATCTCGCGCCAATCGAGCGGCCAATCGGCGCCATATCCGAGCAAGGAACGAGACTTGAACCACTCGGGCCTGAATCGCAGAGAGACCATGGCGAAATGCACGGTCGAGCCGCCGACGGCCTTGCCGCTGTTGTTGCTTCCCAGTTGCAAGGGATTTTCGCCATCGATGATCCGATCGTCGGTCCAATAGAGCTTTTGCTGCTCCGTTTCGTCCGAGGCGAAATCCTCGAGCGGGCGAAAATATGGTCCCGCATCCAGGGCCACGACCGAAAACCCATGTTCGGCGAGCCGGCAAGCCAGGGTGCCGCCACCCGCACCTGTTCCGACGATAACGAAATCCACCAGATCGTCTTCGCGATATTCGCGCATCGGAATCCAGCCGCCCGGACGAAAGACATCGGGCGCGCGGCCGTTGCAGGCACGCAGCTCAACGCACATGACGGTTCTTCCTTTGCGCCGCCGCGACGTCGCCGTTCTTGACTTCCGCCGCCTCCCAAGGGTCGCGCTCGTCATACCCCATCCGCACATAGCCGCGCGGGCTCGCGGGGCCGCCCCAACCGATCTCGCTCCAGGCGATCGGATGAGCGTAGTAGGCATATATGACGTCGATCGCCATGCGCTTATGGAAGAACAGATTCGACGCCATACCCTCCCAGGCCGGGTCATTCAGCTCGCCATTCGCCATCCGCGTGAGCAATTCGTCCTGTCGCTCAGCCGGCAGCTGGCTGAAACGCGCGGCATAGATCTTCTCCGATTCCGCATCGAGCGCCTTAAGACCGATCCTCCAGGCGTCTCTTTCGCGCGGCAAGCCGGCGTTGCGATACCCGTCCGATTTGCCGAGATGCAATTTGTCGTCGACAAGCGCCGCCACGGGAATGGGCGGCCGGCCTTGCGGTTGCGGGACGATTCGCGCCGCGACCTGCTCGAGCGTTTCGAATTCCTCCGGCGTGAAGAATTTCGGTCCCCCGCCGAGCGAAAGCCGCCGCGCAATGACCTCCCTTGTCTTTTCGTTCCAGGACGGTCCCTCGCGCTTCGAGAGAACATCGTAGTCCGGGTATTTCTCTTCGTCCTTCCGTGTGGTGTCATGCATCGGGATGGTCGTCCATTAATCCGAGCGCGGCGAGCCCCGCCAATGCCAACCCGGAAAAGCTCGGCGGCGCCGGCAATGGCGGCCCATTCAGCACGTTCTGGCTCCAATTGCGCCAGCCGCCCATGTTGCGGGCGACGCCGAAGGCGTGGAAGCCCGTCCCGGCAAAGCCCATAAGTGCCAAGAGCCGCATCCACATCCGCGTGAGCCAAAGATCGCTGCCGCGCCGCGCCACAGCCGCCCCCGCCATCAGCACGGCGCCGATCGGCGGAAGAGTCACCGGCAGAAACATGAAGGGATCTTGAAACGCGCCGCGGAAATGAAGCAGCCCCGCTTCGGCGGTCGTGCCGAGCAGGCCGGCGCTCGTAACCGAGGCGATCGCGCGCCCGGCCGGGATCTTGAAGATCGTCGCCTGCGGAGCGTTCCGGCGCGCGCGTTCCGAGCAAAATCCGAGAAGGCCGGACAAAAGGATGGCCATCGGAGCACCGAGCGGCGCCCCATAAAACAAGTTCTGCCAACGAAAGCCGCCTACCCTCTTGCCGACGTTATAGAGGTGAAATGCCGTTCCGATGAGCCCGGTTGCGGCAGCCAGAGTGTAGGTCGAGTCTCGCAAGCGATGCGCGGCCGGCCGTTTATCGGCCGTCCCATGTGCGCTGACTGCGAGGCTCGCCGCCGAGACTGCGAGCGGCAGATACATGGCCTTGTTCTTGAAAGAACCGCGATAATGTTCGACCGCACTATCCGCGAGAACCGAGAACGCGAGGACGCCCGCCGCCCTATTCAGCCGACGCGCAGCACGCAGGATCGCTTCATCTCTGTCGCTTGCGACGGGAGTCTTCCCTTTCAGATCGCAGGAAACGACGCGAGGCTTGAGGTTCGAGCGCACCGCCATGCCCGCAAGCCCAACTGCAACGCCGATCAGAATGGCTTTCCCTTCCGCCATGCGATCCTATGCTGCGTAACGCAGCGCATCCTGTCGTTTGAATTCGAGACCAATGCCCGGTCGTGAAAGATCCGGCTTGATGAGTCCATTCTTCGCAATCGGTGCACCGTCGAAGACGAGATGTTCGATCCGAACATGATCGTGAAACCATTCGAGGTGCCGCAAGCGCAACGCCGCACAGGCCGCATGAAGATGCAGCGCCGGCGCGCAATGGCACGAGAGATCGGTGTGGAAGGCCTCACAGAGTGCGGCGATCGCGAGGAAGGCCGTCACGCCGCCGCACCTTGTTATATCGGCCTGGAGCACATCGACCGCTTTCGCCTGAAGCATCGCGCGCGCGTAATCGATCGTATAAGTGTATTCGCCCGCGGCGATGTCCATGCCCGCCGGAGCGCGCGAGCGGACCTCGTTGAGCCCCGGCAGATCGTCGGACGATACCGGTTCCTCGAACCAAGTGACGCCCTGTTCGGCGAATTGATCCGCAAGCTTCAAGGCTTGTTTGGCAGAATAGGCGCCGTTTGCGTCGACGAAAAGCGCCGCATGTCCGATGGCGCGCCGTGCGAGCGCCACGCGCCTTGGATCGTCTTGCGGATGACTGCCGACTTTCATCTTTACGAAGGCGCAGCCATCGCGTGTGACCCAATTCGAAAGCTGCTCTTCGAGTCTTTCGTCCGTATAATTGGTGAAACCGCCGCTGCCATAGATAGGAACGGCGCTGCGGAAAGAGCCGAGCAGCGCCGCCAGAGGAACATCGAGCAATTTTGCTTTCAGATCGTAAAGCGCGCAGTCGACCGCGGAGATCGCGCATGCCGCCGATCCCTCGCGGCCGAGATTGCGCACGCGTCTTTGCATGCTGCGCCAGGCCGCCTGCGGATTGAGCGCGTCGCAATGTTCGAGCGCCGCCGCGAGCTCCCCCTCGATTAAAGAAACGACCGAAGGAGCCGCGTAAGTATAGCCAAGTCCTGTTTTTCCTCCGCCTTCGATTTCGACGATGACGAGCGTCGTGGAGGTCCAGGCGAACGTTCCGTCCGCTTCCTTGGCATCGGTCGGAATTGTGAACGATTGGGCGCGGATGCGACCGATCGGCACGGCCGATTTCATCAGTCCTTCCCCGGCAACATGCTCGCTGTGAGCTCCTTTGCCGTGTTCTTCAGCACGCTTCCGAGCTCCGGCTCGTCGTACATCATCCACATGAAGTTCTTCGCGTCCTTCAATGTAATATGCGGCGGGAGCGGCGGCACGTTCGGGTCGGTATAGGCTTCAAGAATGACGGGACGGTCGGCCGCGAGCGCCTCGTCCCACGCAGCCCCGACCTTCTCCGGATCGTCGACGAATATGCCCTTGAGACCCAAGAGCTCCGCATATTTGTGGTAGGGAAAATCCGGGATGCTCTGCGTCGATTCCGTTTTGCCTTCGCCGAGCAAAATGCGCTCCTCCCACGTGACCTGATTGAGATCGCGGTTGTTTAGCACAAGCACGATGAGGTGCGGGTTCGACCATTGCTGCCAATATTTGGCGATCGTGATCATCACATTGAGCCCGTTCATCTGCATGGCGCCGTCGCCCATGCAGGCAATGACGGTTCTCTCCGGATAGGCCATTTTTCCGGCGACCGCGTAAGGCGTGCCCGCACCCAGAGAGGCGAGGCCACCGGACAGTGACGCCTTCATGCCACGCCGCATCTTCAGATCGCGCGCATACCAATTGGCGACTGTGCCGGAATCTGCTGTAATGATCGCATTATCCGGCAGGCGCGGCGAAAGCTCCCAGAACAAGCGCTGCGGGTTGAGCGGATCTGCCGAATGCATCGCACGCCGCTCGAGAACCTCCCACCAGGACTTGACTCCCGCTTCGATGCCACGCCGCCAGGACTTGTCGGCTTTCTGGTCGAGCATCGGCAGGAGCGCACGCAGCACGGCTGCGCTGTCCCCGACAATATTGACTTCCATCGGATAGCGCAGGCTCAGCCGCGTGCCGTCGATATCGATCTGCACGCCGCGTGCTGCGCCAGGATCGGGAAGGAATTCGCTATAGGGGAAGGCTGAGCCGACCATCAGCAAGGTGTCGCAGTGTTTCATCAGGTCCCAGCTCGGTTTGGTCCCGAGCAGGCCGATCGAGCCGGTCACGAAAGGCAAATCATCCGGAACGGCAGCCTTGCCGAGCAGCGCCTTGGCGATTCCCGCCTGGAGGCGCTCGGCAACGGCGATGACTTCATCTGTTGCATCGAGGGCGCCGGCGCCAACAAGCATCGCGACCTTTTTGCCGCTGTTCAAGACTTCGGCTGCGGCGCGCAGAGCGGACTCATCCGGCATCTTTGCTTTTGCCGAATAGCCGACGCCTGTATGGGTCGTTCCATGCGCGATCGGCGGATCCTTGTAGGCCAGAATTTGAAGATCATTCGGCAGAATGACACAGGTGACGGAACGGCGCGCCTGCGCGATCCGAACCGCCCGGTCGATCAAGTGGCCGACCTGCTCGGGAACGCTGGCAAACCCGACGAAGTCGCCCGCTACGTCCTTGAACAGATTTTCGAGATCGACCTCCTGCTGATAGCTGGCGCCGAGCGCGGTTCGCGGACTCTGGCCAAGCAGCGCGACGACAGGAACATGATCGAGCTTGGCGTCGTAAAGCCCGTTCAACAGGTGAATAGCCCCGGGCCCCGAGGTCGCATAGCAAAGACCAACCTGGCCGGTGAACTTGGCATGCGCCGTGGCCATGAAAGCCGCCATTTCTTCATGGCGCACCTGCACATATTCCATAAAATCCTTGGCTTTCTCCAAGGCGACATCGAGCCCTCCCACTCCATCACCCGGATAGCCATAAACCCGGCGCAAGCCCCATTCCGATAAGCGGCGCCAGACGAATTCACTGACGTTCATCTTCGTGTTCCGATCGTTGCAAAGCGGAATAAACGAAATGTAACCAATGTCTTTTGAACGTTGATCGCCGACAATCGTTGCACATGCACACGCGTTTGCGATCTGATGGAGCCGGAACGAATTCAGTGCATTCGGAGGTCGAACTACTTGTCGATGCCCATGCCGCGATCGGCGAGGCGCCACTTTGGTGTGAAGAAGAGGCCGCGCTCTACTGGATCGACGTGAAGGCGCCGGCACTCTATCGGACGAAAATCGATACAGGCAGCACCAGATCTTGGCCTTTGCCGGCAGACATCGGAGGCTATGCACTGAACCCGAACGGGAGCGGTGCCGTCGTCGGCTTAAGGATCGGCATCTTTGCGCTCGATTTCACGACGGGCACGGTCGCTCCTTTGTGCAAGCCGCCTTTCGATCCGAACAAGCACCGTTTCAACGAGGGCGATTGCGATCGATCCGGGCGATTGTGGCTCGGCACGATGTTCGATCCGCAAATCGACTGCCCGCCTGAGAAGCAAGAGCTTTATTCGTTTACGCTCAGCGGAGGTCTCGAGCGCCATGGCGCTGAAGCGCTTTTGCACAATGGCTTTGCCTGGAACGCGGCGTCCGACGAATTCTATATCGCGCATACCAGGGAAGGCAGGATCTATGCTTATGCCTTCGATCTGAAGTGCGGCGCACTGGGCGAGCGGCGCCTGTTGGCCGAGGTCGACAAAGAGACCGGCGTTCCCGATGGCGGCGCGATCGATTGCAAAGGCTTCTACTGGAGCGCCATTCATGGCGGGGGATGTTTGCACCGCTATGCGCCGGATGGACGACTGGATGCGATCATCGAACTCCCCGTGCGCAATCCGACCATGATGGCTTTCTGCGGTCCAGGCTTGCGCGAGCTCTGTGTGACGACGGCGAGTCACCGAAAACCGGGCGCGCCGCACGAGGGCGGAGTCTTTCGCCTTCGGCCCGGTTTTACCGGGCAACCGCGACGCGCACATTTATGTTGAGCCGATGGGCGCAAGCCAAGGACCAGCGGCGCCAGGCAGAAGAATCGAAGGGAGCCAATGAGTTCGCAGCCTATTGTCGCAATTACGGGAGCGAGCGCCGGCGTCGGCCGTGCGATCGCCGCTGCATTCGCAGAACGGGGCTGGCAAGTCGCTGCGTTAGCGCGCGGCGACGAGGGGCTCGCCGGCACGCAACGAGAAATCGAGCGGGCCGGAGGCCGCGCGCTCGCAATCGAAGCCGATGTCAGCAATGCTTCCGACGTCATGCGCGCCGCCGAGCGGGTCGAAAGCGAATTCGGTCCCATCGATGTCTGGGTCAATAATGCGATGGTGACCGTCTACGCGCCGGTTGTCGAAATCACGCCGCAAGAGTTCGAGCAGGTGACGAGGGTTACCTATCTCGGCCAGGTCTACGGAACCTTAGCGGCGTTGAAATTCATGCGAGCCCGCAATCGGGGGCACATCATCTTTATCGGATCGGCGCTCGCCTATCGTTCCATCCCGTTCCAGGCCCCCTATTGCGCTGCAAAGGCGGCGATACGCGGCTTCGTTGATTCTCTGCGCAGCGAGCTCATGAACGAGGGCAGCAAAATCCGTCTGACGATGCTCCAGCTGCCCGCTGTCAACACGCCGCAATTCGACTGGGCGCGAAACAAATTCGACTGCGAGGTCGCGCCGGTTCCACCGATCTTTCAACCCGAGACGATTGCCAACGCGGTGTTGAGAGCCGTCGCAGAGGCGCCGCGCGAATATTGGATCGGTATCTCCGCGGCGAAGGCGATCATTGCCCAGATGCTCATGCCGGCGCTTCTCGACCGTTATTTGGCTAAGGAAGGGAAGGCGAGCGAAACGACGTCTCAGCCTAAAAAGACGGGTAGACCCGACAATCTTTTCTCGGCGGGACAAGGCGACCCCGGCGCGCACGGGCGTTTCGACGCCCGTGCCAGTCAGCACGCCTTCGTCTTCAACCCGGAATGGCTGCGGGCGGGCGCCGCCATTGGCCTTCTTGCGGCTAGTGTTGTGACATTGGCGAAGAAGGGTGCGCGGCCTCCGCCGTGAATATCTCGATCCGGCCCCCTGCTTCAGTCTCGCGGATTTTCGATCTCGACTCGTTGTGTCGGCCAGCTGTGGCGAGTTGCGTAATCGGTCATGCTGAGCCCGTAGAGAAACAGCAGCCAAAAGAACCCGCTCGCGGCGAAGACCCATCTCAGCGACGGCGGCCCCTTGAGCCGCATGAACAGAATGAACAGGATCGCGACCTGTAAAGCGGCGATCGTGAACTCGAGGACCGGCGCCCATACCCCCATTCGCAGGAAGGCTGTCAGAAGACTCATGCCTGCCATTAGAAGCATAATACCCCAGGCCGCGATGAATGGCAGCCTTCCCGCTCGGCGTGGATCGACTTCAAGGCTCACGAGCGCCCCACGAGATAGATGCAGGGATAAAGGAAGAGCCACACCGCATCGACAAAGCTCCAATAGATCGCGACGACTTCGAGCGGCGCGTAATAGGTCGGTGTGATCTCGCCGCGGCGGATGCGCCAAAGGAGCATGTAGAGAATAAGGCCTATTCCGATCGAAAGATGGACGGCATGGAGTCCCGTCGCGACCCAGTAGAAGACCCAGAACAATTCGCCGGCGGGCGCCTCGCCCGGCTTCATCTCGAAGTTCAACCCAGGCACGACCTTGTCTCTGACATCTTCGAAATATTCATAGCCTTTGAAACCTAGAAACAGGAAGCCGAGCGCCAATGTTGCAATGAGCCAAGCGACCATCTCGCTCCGCCGGCCTTGCGCGGCGGCATTGATCGCAAGCACCATGGTGAGGCTGCTCGTCAAGAGGAGCACGAGATTGGTGCTGCCGCACCAGAGGACGGCGTCTTTGGCCGCCACCGCGAATTCGCTCGGATAGGACAGGCGATAAAGAAAATAGGTGAAGATCAAGGCGCCGAAGAAAAGCGTCTCGTTCACCAGGAATACCCACATGCCGATCTGGGCGGTCTCTCCTTGCTGCGCGAGGCTTGCATATTGAATTTCCGGCGCAATGGTTCGGCTAGACGGCATGCGAAGTTCCGTCCTGGCTGATATAGCGACCGCGTTCGGGATCGTAAGAATAGGGACCGAGCGCGACATGAGGCGTGTGTTCGAAATTTCCGCTGGGCGGGGGCGATGGAATGGTCCATTCGAGCCCGGTGGCGCGCCAAGGATTGGGGCCGGCCCGCCGCCCCCAAATGAGCGACCATCCGAGATAAAGGAGCGGCATAAGATAGGCGACCGCGAGGATCGATGCGCCGGCGGACGACAGCAGATTCCATGATTGCCATTCCGGCGGATAAGTATAGGAGCGCCGCGGCATGCCGAGATAGCCGAGGACGAATTGCGGAAAGAACGTGAGATTGAAGCCGAAGTACATGAGGATCGCCGCAAACCGCGCCCAGATCTCGGGATAGAGCCGGCCGGTGATCTTGGGCCACCAATAGTGCAATCCACCGAAGAAGGCGCTTACCGTCGCGCCGACCATGATGTAATGGAAATGCGCGACGACGAAGTACGTCCCGTGCACGTGCACGTCGACGGCAAGAGTTGCGAGCATTAAGCCGGTGATTCCGCCGAGCGTGAAGAGAAGCACGAACCCTAGGGCGTAGAGCATCGGCGCATCGAAGAGAATGGCGCCTTTGTGCAGGCTCACGGTCCAGTTGAACACTTTGATCGCGGAGGGGACCGCGACGAAAAATGTCATGAGAGAAAAAACGACGCCTGCATAAATCGAGATCCCGGCTACGAACATATGGTGGGCCCAGACGAAGAAGCTCAGCACCGCGATCGCCATCAGCGCAACGACCATTCCCGCATAGCCGAAGACGGGCCTGCGCGCGAAGCAGGGAATGATCTCGCTCACGACTCCCATCCCCGGCAAGATCATGATGTAGACCGCCGGATGCGAATAGAACCAAAACATGTGCTGCCAAAGCAGCGGATCGCCGCCCCGTGACGGATCGAAGAGACCGACGCCGAGAAACCGCTCGACTGCCAAAAGGAACGTATCCATGGCCAAGACCGGCGTCGCGGTCAGCATCACGACGCTCACCGCATAAACGCCCCAGACGAAAAGAGGCAGCCGCATCCAGGTCATTCCCGGGGCGCGCAGGCGGTGGATCGTCACGATGAAGTTAAGCGCCGTCATGATGGACGAGAAGCCATTGATGAACACGGCCATGGCCGCGGCGAACACATAGCCATTGGCATATTCGGTCGAGAGCGGCGTATAGAAGGTCCAGCCGGTATCGGCGCCGCCCATCACAAGCGCAAAGAGCACGACAAGACCGGACAAGTTGAACACGTACCAACTTGCGAGGTTCACCCGAGGGAAAGCGAGATCGCGCGCGCCGATCATCAGCGGAATGAAGAAATTTCCGAGCGTCGCGGGAATCGAAGGAATAAGAAAAAACCAGACCATGATGATGCCGTGCATGGTGAACATCCGGTTGTACACCGACGGCTGGAGCAAGCCTCCAGGCGTTGCGAGATTCATGCGCATCAGCGTGGCGGCAAATCCTCCGACGAAGAAGAAGAAGGTGATCGAAGCCATGAAGAGGAGCGCGATGCGCTTGTGGTCGCGGGTGAGCAGCCAAGAGGCGATCGTGTTCCTGGCGGTCAGATAGTTCGAGCTCTCGACGTCGGCGGCCGGCTCGGCGCCGGGTTCGAAGGCTGCGATGCTCATCGCGAAGTCTCCCCTCGATAGCCGAGAGATTGGATATAGGCGATGAGCTTCAGCACATCGCCTTCGCTGAGCTGGCCGGAAAAATCCGGCATGATCGGCGGATAGCCGGCCACCGTGAAGCTGCGCGGGTTGAAAATGCAGTCTCGGATATAGGCTTCGTCGGCGCGGCGCACGGAACCATCGTCGAGGTGCACCAAGGTTCCGTAGAGCCCGGAGAGCGAGGGGGCATGGACGGTGCTACCCGGATCGTGACAACCGCTGCATCCATGCGCCTGGAAGATCGCCATGCCCTGTTCGGCCAGCGATCGATGCACGCCTTCGCCGGCCAACCAGTTCGCATAATCGGCCGGCGTCATCACGACGACTTCACCCTGCATTGTCGCATGCTGAAGCCCGCAATATTGTGTACATTCGAGCCGATAGACGCCGGTCTTACTGGCCCTGAACCAGATCGTCTCGAGCGCGCCGGGGACGACGTCATGTTTGATGCGGAACGCAGGAACGAAGAAACTATGGATCACATCTTCCGAGGCGAGCACCAGCCGCACGGTCTTTCCGACGGGCACATGCAGGGCGTCGATCTCGCGCTGGCCGCCCGGGTGCTCTACCTTCCACATCCATTGCTTGGCGACGACATAGATCTCGAGATCGCCGCGGGGCGCCTGGAAGAGCCATATGTAGATCGACGCCCCCCAGAAAAAGAGCGCCAGGAATCCCAAGAGAGTTGCCGTGGTCCAGCCGATCTCGAAATGCCAGGTCTTTTCGATGAGGCCCGTGCGCGAGGCGGTGCTTCCGGCGCGGTAGCGAATGCAAAAGCTCAGCATCATGCCGAGGACGGTCGCCATGATGAGTCCGCCGATGCCGAGTTCGGCGATGTAGAGATTGTTGACGACGACGCCATTGACGGCGGCTGTGCGAGGCCAGAACGGGATCCAATGATACATGGCTTTACCCGTGGCGCCGCCGTCCGATGGCAACGAAGAGAGCAATGAGCGAACAACCAGCCGCGATATTCGCGATGGTGAACGCCGCAAGGACAGGGACCGTCAAATGGCCGAGCGGCGCGCCTTCGACATGGCAGAGGAGCAGGATGCGTGTCAGCGGGCCGATCCGCTTCTCCTGCTCGGCAGCGGCGAGCGCGCCAATAAGTCTCGCAGGCGTCGCCTCCAGGCCTTCGATATAGCTGCTGACAACGCCGCCGGGCGTCGCAATCGCGAAACCTGCGGGATGGATGTAAGTGCCGAGCCTTGCCTCGTAGCGATAAGGAAAGCCGATCCGGTCGGCGATCTTGCGAACTTCTGCTTCTCTCCCAGTGAGGAAATGCAAGCCGGCCGCGTCGGCGCGGCCATAGAGAGCCGCATATTTCGCTGCTGCTGCGGCAGCGTCCGCAGGCCCATCGCGCGGATCGATGCTGATGGCGACAAGGTCAAAATCACGGCCGGGCTTGAGCGGCAGGGCTCGGAGCGTCACCGTGAGATCGCGCAGCGTTATCCCGCAAAGCGATCTGCAGTGCAGATATTCGAGCACGAGGATGACCGGACGCTTGCCGAAGACACTGCCGAGCACAACGCTCCGGCCGTGCTCGTCCGCGAGCCCGGTCGAAAGCGGCAATTGTGCCCCCGGATGAGGTTCGAATGCGAGATCCGTTGCAGCGCTGTATGCGCCTGTGCCGGAGATCGCACAAAGGATGAGAGTGAGGACCAAGCTTGCCCGGCTCATGGCGATGCCTTCGGGAATCCTGCAATCCCAGCCTTCGCCAAATTCTTCATCGCCTGCTCGATCGGGATGTGGACGATTCCCTTCTCTTTATCGACCCAGTAATAGGAATTGAGCCGCCTCTCCTCCTCGGCGCGAAACCGCTTGAGGTCGGCCGAGGTATCCGTTTGCAACCGCGGCCCAGGCGGGGAGATCCGCAGGCTCTTATCGACGTCGGGAAGCGCTCTCGGGAAGGCGGCGATCAGCACGAAGGGCGTGATCGCCAGCAGAAGCAAGACCGCCAAGGCGATGAGCCCGATCGGCACAAGCGGCCAATCCGTCTTCTCGACTTCCGTCTTCGGATTCTCCTGCCGGTATTCAGCGAGATCAGCCATGATCCGTTGTCCAGATCGGCACGCGCGCACGAGGGCGCAAATGCGCGTAGCGCCATCCCCACCCGAAGATCAGCATGATCGCTGCACCAAGCGCGACGAATGCTGCGATATCGAGCCAGAACGGTCCGCCTTCGGAAAACTCGGGAAGAACGAGCCAAAACTTATCGGCAACGCGGCTGATCAAAATGAGTGCGCATGCCAGCGCGACGATCCCTCGGTTGCGCTTGGCCGGACTCCACAACAGGAGAAAGAACGGGACGACGAAGCCGAAGACGACCGAAACATCGATCGCCGGATGCCAGACGGAACTCAGGCGCTTCACGTACCAGGGGATTTCGGTCTTGAGATTTTCTTCCCAAATGATGAGGAACTGGACGAATTCGACATAGGCCCAGAAGATCGTGGTCGCGAGCAAGATCTTGACGAGATCGGCCAAATGTTCGGGCGCGACAGGTGGCGAGATCGCGATCGCCAGGAGGATGAGTGCGAGGCCCGTGTTGAACCAGCTCGCCGCCTGTGCGTAAGGAAAGGCCGATGACCAGAATGTCGGCTCGAGCGACAAGATCCAGTCGATTGAGGCGAATCCCGTGGAAAACGCGAGCGCAACGAGCCCGATGCCGCTGAGCCAGGAGAGCGAGGGCGAAATGGGCCCTCCCTGCGCGCGCGGACCCCATAACGCAAAGGCCGCAGCCAAATTCCAGATGACGAGATAAGCCGCATAGCGAATCAAGAAGTCGCTTGAATTGAGATAGAACGCGTTGGCGAGATGCGCGGGTGAATGGGTCCAGGTGTAGAGGTACCTAAGTCCGAGAAACGCGGGAATTCCCGCAAGGCTCGCAAGAGGCATCGTCGAGACCGCTGCTTCGATCACCGGCCGCGCGGACGCCATCCAACCGCCTCCGCTCAGGTCATGCACCAGCACCAGCGTGACCCCGGCGAGCGGGACGCCGAGCCAGAAAAGATAGCTGCAGAGCCAGGCCTGGAAGAAACCGGATCGTCCCGTAGAGGCGCCGATCGCGCAGCCGAGGACGCCTCCCGCGAGAAGCACGAGGGCGCCGACGTTGAGCCCGAGCCAGACGCGATTGTTCATCATCGCAACGCCTGTCTCTCATTGGCCGGCACGTCGGAGAGATTCGCGCTGGCGCTTGCCTGCAAGGCCCGGATATAGGCGACGATCGCCCAGCGATCGGCCGGCTCTACGCGCGCCGCATAGGAATACATGACGCCGTATCCGTTCGTGATCACGTCGTAGAAGTGCTGGTTCGGCGCATTGCGCAGCGCGGCGCTGTAATAGGATGGCGGATGGGGAAAGCCGCGCTGCACGATCATCCCGTTTCCATCTCCGAAACGGCCGTGGCACGGAGAACAATAAATATCGAAGCGCTGCTGCCCGCGTTCGAGGAGCGCCAGAGTGACCGGCGGCGGCCCTGGCGGCTTCAAAGACTCGTCGCGCGCGACAACGTTCGACGGCGGCTGGACCGGCCATTGCTGCGCTTCCGCACCGTAGGGAAGTTCGTAGGGCAAGCGCTTCGGCTGATTGGCCATATTGTCGCAAGCCGCCAGGCCAGGCAGTAGGCCGAAAATCGCGAGTGCCAGTCCAGACCTCACGCGCGCACCTCCTCGATCGCCGTGGCACCAAGCCGCTCGAAGATTTGCCGCAAGCTGTCGGCGTCGAAGCGCGGATCCTTCCGCTCGACACACAGCGCGAAACGATCGCGAGAGACGCGCTGGAAGGCACCGGCGTTGAAGATCGGATGGTAGAGCAGCGGCAGCCGCGACGCGGCGAGAAGGCCGAAGAAGCCGGCTGTTATCGCAAAGAGCAGCATGAATTCGAATGTGCTCACGATAAAGGCAGGCCAAGAATTATAGGGGCGCCCGCCGACATTGATCGGATAGTTCAAGGCCTCGGCCCAATATTGAATCCAGTAACCGAAGGCGCCACCGACAAAGGCACCGAGAAATATCGTGAGCGGCAGGATGGAGCGGTGCGAGGTACGGATGATCTGCCCCAATTCTTCGATCGGATAAGGCGTATAGGCTTCCACAGCCTCGAATCCCGATCGGCGCAGGTCCACTGCCGCGCGCTTGATGGATTCCGGGTCTTCGAACGTCGCGATAATGCCGAAGAGCTCGCTCATGCCGATTTCTCTTCGACGATTTCGCGCACTTCGGCCATCGAGATAATGGGGACGAAGCGCAACAGCAAAAAGAAGAGCGTCAGGAAGAGGCCGATCGTTCCGGCGAGCGCTGCCCAATCCCAAACTGTCGGAAAGTAATGTCCCCAGTAGGACGGCATATAATTGTGCTCGAGGCTCGCAATCACGAAGACATAACGCTCGAGCCACATGCCGACGATGATTCCGCCCGAGATGAGCAGCAGAAGCAATTGATTGCGACGAACGATCGGAAACCAGAGAGCCTGCGCAATGGCGACCGTCAGGATCTTCTCGGCCCAGAACGGTCCGGCAGTGAAGCCGAACGCCCGGTGATAGAATTCCGTCTTATCGGCAATTTCACTCGAATAGGCCGGCCCGAATGCTTCCCAAACATAGGCGTAAGCGAGGAGCAGGCTCCCGACAAGCATCACCTTGGCCAATGCATTCAGATGATATTCGGTCAGCACATCCTGAAGCCCATAGCCCCAGCGGATCAGAATGGTCAGAATGATGATGAGCGCCGTACCCGAAATGACGGCGCCGAAGAAGAAATAGGGCGGGAATTGCGTGTCATGCCAACCGGGCGTGAGGCCTCCGGCGAAGTCGAGACCGACGACGCTGTGCACCGAGACCACCATCGGCGCCATGATTGCCGACATGATCGCATAGACACTTCGGTGATTGCGCCATTGGCGGGTCGAGCCGCGCCAGCCGAGCGCCAGAATCCCGTACAGCACCTGCTTGAAGCGCGTGCTGCCAAGGTCGCGCACCGTCGCGAAGTCCGGCAGCAGGCCCGTGTAGTAATACATGACCGACATCAAGATGTAGCAGATGAGGCAGATGAAATCCCACCAGAGCGGACTGCGCATCTGCGGCCACACGCCCATCACGTTTGAATAAGGAAAGAGCCAGTAGAAGAGGCCCGGCCGTCCGAGGTGCATGATCGGCATCAGGCCGGCGCACGGCACGGCCGACAGCAACATCGTCTCGGCGATCCGGTTGGTTGATGAACGCCAGGGCGAGCGGGTCAGGAAAAACAAGGCCGAGACGATCGTACCGCCGCTCGCCAGCGCGATCCACCAGACATATTCGGAGAGCGCCAGCCCCCAGGCGACCGGAATCTCGACTCCCCAAGAGCCGATCCCGTTGATAAAGAGCCAGCCCATCTGGATCAGCAGGGTGACGAGCAGGAGAAGCGAGATTGCAAATCCGATCCACCACCAGCGTGGCGCCCGCGGCGGCAGCACCCGGCCGCTGACCTCGTCGCTCAGCGACGTCAAAGTCACGTCCGGCCCGATAATCGGCGCATCGGCGGGAAGTTCGAAGCTCATGCTCATGGCCGGATGCTCACGACGGAATATCCTTGATTGCCGGGTTTGGGTTGCGAATGAGCATGCTGTAGCTCGTGCGAGGACGCGTATTCAGCTCGTCCAGGAGGACGTAATCGAGAGGCGTCGATTTGCGGCGCGCGACGGTGCTGTTCGGATCATTGCGGTCGCCGAATACGATGGCTTGCGTCGGACAGCTCTGCTGGCACGCGGTCACGACTTCGCCATCGCGCAGTCCGCGGTCGGATTTGTCAGCCTCGATTTCCGCTTCCCGTATTCTCTGGATGCAATAGGTGCATTTCTCCATGACGCCGCGGTCGCGGACTGTGACATTCGGATTCCACGATTCAGGACGCCGCTCGTTTTCGTTTGCATAAGCAAAGAAGTTGAAGCGGCGGACTTTGTAGGGGCAATTATTGGAACAGAACCGCGTGCCGACGCACCGGTTATAGACCATCAGATTGAGCCCTTCATGGTCGTGGACAGTCGCATGAACCGGGCAGACCACTTCACAAGGCGCATTTTCGCAATGCATGCAAGGCATCGGCTCGAACGCGATATCCGGCGCTTCGGCCGCCCCGGCGTAATACCGGTCGACGCGTAGCCAATGCATGACTCTGCCGGCGAGGACCTGGTCTCTACCGACGATCGGCACATTGTTTTCCGCCTGACAGGCGATCACGCAGGCCTGACAGCCGATGCACGAATTGAGATCGACCGCCATGGCCCAGGCACGCCCTGGATAAGCGAATCCGGGATAGAGCGACTGCGGTTTCTCATCTCGTTTAAGCGAGCCTGGGTCGGCATTGAATTCTTCGAGCCTCGCCTCCCGCACAAGATCGCGCCCCATCACGCGGTCGCTGGCTTGTGTCGTCGCGAGCCGATGTGTCTCACCGGTTTTGTTCACGGCAACGGCTTGCGTATCCCAAGGCTCGGACGCGGCTCGCAGCCGATAGGCGTTAAAGCCGGCATCGACGCCAAGCCCTCCGGCGCTGCGGCCCCAGCCGAGGGGAAGCGTGATGCAATCCGGCGCTTGACCCGGCAGAACGAAAACCGGCGCGCGGATCCTGCCCTCTTTCGACACGATCTCGATGATATCTTCCGTATTGAACCCGAGCCGCTTCGCTGTCGCGGGCGCGATGAGCGCCGCATTGTCCCATGTCAGACGCGTGAACGCCCTCGGCATTTCCAGAAGCCAGGGATTATCCGCGTAGCGCCCGTCTGCGGTCCCTTCATCGGCGCGAAAGAGGAGCTTCAGCCCGTCACCCTGCGGTTTTGGAACCGAAACGCCGCCGACGACATTCGCGCGAGGCGCGACATTTGCCGTGGCTGAGGCCGTATTCGCGACAACGCCGTCACGCAAAGATTCGCGCCAGAATGTTTCGAAATCCCCCCGCTTCTCCTGTTCCGCGCGGCCCTGCCAATAGTCGCGTAGCAGCGCGTAATCGTCTGGCTCGGTGTTGCCGAGGAGCACGGCCAAGACCTGTTGCGCAGAATGACCGCCGTAAAGCGGGCGCACCTGCGGCTGCTGGAGCGTGATCGTTCCCTCGAAGGCCCGCGCGTCGCTCCAGGCTTCGTAATCGTGGGTTGCAGGCACGTGCCAGGTGGACGCGAGCGCCGTCTCATCGGCATAAAGCGCAAGACTGACGGAAGCGGGTATCCGGCGCAGCGCCGCGGCGAACTCGAGATCGGCCGGCGCCGAATAGACGGGATTCGTGTCGAACATCAAAAGCGTATCGACCCTGCCCTGCTTCGCGTCCGAAACGAGGTCGGCGAGCGACTGAAGCTTGGGGGCGGCAGATGTTGCGACAGGGTCGATCAGGCGGATCGTCTTGCCGAATGCGCCAAGCGCAGTGTTGATTGCATCGGCGAGCAGATGATTTTCGACCGATTGCTCGCGTCCGCAGTGAACGAGCGCGCGCCCCATGTTCAGTTTAAGATCTTCCGCGACAGCGCTGAGCCATGCGGAATGGCCGATTTCCGCCTTGGCCCATTCCGAGGGTCCTGCGCCGATAGAACCGGCGAGATAGCGCAAGCTCGCGGTGATTTCGTCTGGTTTCATCGGCAGACGATGATCAGCCTTGGCACCGATCAAGGTTGGCGTGCTCTCGATCGCATAGATGCGGCTCATCTTGCCGCCCGTCTCGGCCGGGCGCCGGTGCGCGGCGAAGGCGCGCGCATAGGCAAGCGCGCCAGGCGCCGTCGAAACGAGATCGCTTTCGACAGCAAAGATGAGGTCCGCCGCGCCGAGATCGAAAAGGCGTTCGAGAGGCCGGCCGAATGTCTGCTCGACGGCGGCGAGCTCATTGTCGCGGTGAAGCGACTCCCATTGATGCCAACGCGCCGCCGGGAATTGCTGCTGCAAAGCGGCGATCTGCGCTGCAAGCGAGGGGGACGTCACCGTGCCGGTTAGAATTCGCAATCCCTCTCCATGACGCGGGATCAAAATCTCACGGCGCGCATAGAGAGAAGCAACAAACCCCTCCCATGTCTCGATCTGGCCATCCTTTAGAATTGTTTGTGAACGCCGCGGATCGTAGAGGCTGAGGATGCTTGCCTGAACGATGGCGCTCGCCGAACCGAGGCTCGCCGGGTGATCCGGGTTTCCTTCGACTTTGATGGGTCGTCCCATTTGATGGGCGACGAGAACGCCGGTCGCGTAGCCCTCCTGCGTGAAGGCTGTCGCATAATAGCGGTTCCTGCCCGGAACCATTCCTTCGGGCTCTTGCACATAGGGCAAAAGTTGGCGCGACTCCGGCTCCGGTCCGCATGCCGACAATCCCCCGAGAGCGAGCGATGCGGCCATCAATTCGAGAAATCGCCGCCGGTCGAATAAAGCGACGGTATCGCGGAACCGGGGAATTTCGCGCTCGATGATCTCAGTGAACTCGCGGCTCTGCGCGAGTTCCTCGATCACGCGCCAATATGTGCGCCCGGTCGCCCTCATCGATGACATAGGCCGCAATCTGAGAGGTTGGCGGTGTGGATGTGATATTCGGCCATGAGGGTATTGCCCGAAGGAGTGGACGGTGTGCGTCGCCAGTGCGGATCGAAGACGTCCTCTTTCGGACGCAGATGCGGCGCGGGATCGCGATGACATGAAAGACACCAGCTCATGTAGAGTGGCTCGGCCTTCCATGTGAGCGGCATATCGCCGATCGGTCGGTGACACTGCGTGCAGCCAACGCCTTTCGCGATGTGGATGCTGTGATCGAAGTAGACGTAGTCGGGCAGCGTATAGACTCGCGTCCAGCGGATCGGCTCATTCTTGGCGAGGCTTTCCCGATCGGGGGCCAGCATGCCGGCATTGGTCCAGATTTGCGAATGGCATGTCATGCAGATCGCCGTCGATGGCATTCCGGCGTCTGAGGATTTCTCGACCTCGGTATGGCAATAGCGGCAATCGATACCCAATCCGCTGACGTGATGCTTATGGCTGAATGGAACAGGCTGCTGCGGCGCAAATCTCTGTTGGGTATTGAAACCCGTCACCGGAACCACCCAGACGGCCAAAATGAAAAAGCAGCCGGCGCCTGCGGCGCTGAGTAAGGCTGCATTCATCAGCAAGTTCGCTTGCGGACCGAAAATGGCCACCCGACGCTGGCCCCGGCACCTCATGGAAAGACGGCAGATAAACGTACTTTCGTGCTCACGGTTCCGATGCTCGAGTTAGGCTGAACATCGGCAACGAGGCTCATCCGTCAGCGGCACCTGAGCTGCATCCGTCGAATTCCGCACTCGACTGGACCTTGAGCACTTTACTCGCCCGAGCACTTTACTCGTCCAAGCACCTTGCAAGGTGCGGTCCGAGCCCCAGGTGCGCAATGGTGAGAATAAGCTGGTCAAGTCCACGCTGGACTGGAATTCGGCGTGACGATCTTTCGATTTCTTTCGATGCGCTCGCGCTGGCGTGCAACCTCAAGGCTTCTCGATCTTTTCTCGAGAGGAGAGGAGGACGCGACGTGCCCGCGACACCAAACTATCCACCGACCGGTTCAATCGCGCGTTACGATATCGCCCGCACACAGGAGGGCTGGACGATTTTTCGGAATGGCAGCGCCGAGACGAGCCTGGAAACCAAGCGCGCCGCATTTGAAGAGGTCGTAGAGGCGGTCCTTGCTCAGATCTTGGAAGGGCAAGGCATCGTGATCACCGTTGCGAGCGATGCTGAGGACTCGAAGTCCCAGGAGCTGTAGCTACGACTCCATCTCGATCGCCAGTCGGCCGATCTCGCGTCGCGGGTGGTCGAACGGCTGTGCGGCCAGCCGCACTCGCCGCCGAAAAATTCTCCGCCGGAAAGGCATGAAGAAGATCTCCCGATCATCATGCCCTTCATCGGCCTGAGCGCGATTGCGCTTGTCAGAAGATCAGAGCGATTCTTTCAAATCGCGCGCGACGCGCAGCGCGACCTTCTTGCTCGCCTTAATGCGGATGCTTTCGCCCGTCGCCGGATTTCGCCCCATGCGGGCCGCGCGTTTCTTGACCTGCAGAATGCCGATGCCGCTGATGCGAACCTTCGCGCCTTTCTTGATGGTCTTGACGATCGCGTCCGTCATATCATTGAGCAAGGACTCGACCGTGCGCTTCGGCAGCTCGTATGCTTCGGCGAGCTCATGGCCGATCTGTTTCAAGGTGACGGTCTGAATAGTCGTCCTTGACGTAGAAGACCTTCGCGTGACAGTTCTCGGGCTCGCTTTGGCGCGCACGACCGTGGTGCGAGCCGGCGTCTTCTTTTTTGCTATAGCCATTGACTTTCCTCTTTCTCAGAACGAATCGATACACGGCCTCTTAGCACATCCAGCGGAGAGATGTGCATTTGTGCATTACGGCATCGCGCATTTTGCACGCCCTGTCACCCGCTGGCGCCTCAGAGAAGCGTCATTTGATCATCGTCCAGGTTGTGATCTGAGAGATTGGAGAGGGAAACGCCGAGCAGACGTATACCCTTGACCGGCGGCAGCAAGGGCCGAAGCAAGTCCAGGCTGACGGTTTCAAGAGCGCTGCGTCCATCGACCGGGCTCGGGTTGGAGCGGCTCCTTGTAATCGTCTGAAAATCCGCAAATTTCACCTTCAATGTCACTGTGCGGCCACGAATGCCGGAATTTTCGCAATGACGCCACAGCTTGTCGAGGATCGGTTGCAGCGCTTCCCGCATTCGCTCGAACTCGGTCAAATCTTCGAAAAAGGTATTCTCTGCTCCGATCGATTTGCGGACGCGATCGGCGCGCACCGGGCGGTCGTCGACGCCGCGCGCGATCCAATAATAGAAGGCGCCGGCTTTTCCGAAATGCTCGCGCAGGAACGTCCATGAGCATGCCTTGAGATCGGCGCCGCTATCAATGCCGAGGCTCCGCATCTTGGCTGCCGTTGCCGGGCCGACGCCGTGAAATTTCCCGACGGGCAGCGCCTCGACGAAGGAAGGTCCCATCTTCGGCGTGATAACGAACAATCCGTCGGGCTTGCGATAATCCGAGGCGAGCTTTGCCAGAAACTTGTTGTAGGAGACGCCGGCCGACGCCGTCAGACCCGTTTCGCTTCGAATGCAGGCCCGGATCTCTTGCGCGATTTGCGTCGCTACGGGATTTGCGCGTTTGTTCTCCGAGACGTCGAGATAGGCCTCGTCGAGCGAGAGCGGCTCGATGAGATCGGTATATTGCGCGAAGATCGTCCGGATCTGCAGAGAGATCGCGCGGTAGGCATCGAACCGCGGCTTGACGAAGATCAGGTCGGGACATTTCCGCACTGCGGTGACGGAAGGCATTGCAGAACGCACGCCATATTTGCGCGCCTCGTAGCTGGCTGCGGCGACGACGCCGCGCCGGCTCGAGCCGCCGACCGCAACAGGCTTGCCGCGCAGCTCCGGATTGTCGCGCTGCTCGACCGAGGCAAAGAACGCATCCATGTCGATGTGGATGATTTTGCGGTGTGGCGCAGGCGCGCGCTCTGGGGGCTCGCGCCCGCGCGCCGCGTAACTCGCTGGCAAGATCACGCCGCCACTCGTCTGCATGGCCGCCTGCCTCTCTCAAGCGGGGCCTCGTCTTCGACGGGCACTCGGGTTCCGACTCGCCGAGCGGAGAATTCCGGCGAGTCGGCCCAGTTCTGAGCAAAGCCTGAGCCTTTGTCCAGATCTCTCCGAAGGCGTGCCGCCCCTTCAGCGGCGCTCGGCGCGTTTATGGAAGATCGACCCGATGCCGATCGCGCGGCATGGCGTGCGTAATTTCAGCCGCGTTTTCCAAAGCGAGACAGAAACACGCCCGCCGACTTCGTCGAAATGGCACCGATCGGTTGGCGGCACCGATCAGTTGGCGTCCTCGACAATTGCGACATGCACCTGGAATGCATCGCAACGCGCTGCGGCTTCGGGACAGCCATCGGCTCACTTGCGGGCATACGAGCTTTGCCCGATATGGGTTCAGACTTGCCATGCGCCAGGAGATCGAAATGTCCGAATCCCGTCCGCCGTTTCCGCCCTTCACGCGCGAGAGCGCAATACAGAAAGTTCGCGCGGCTGAAGATGCCTGGAACACGTGCAATCCCGAGCGCGTCTCGCTCGCCTATACGGCGGACAGCGTCTGGCGCAACCGAGCCGAATTCTTCCAAGGCCGCGCGAAGATCGTCGAATTTCTGGCGCGCAAATGGAGCCGCGAATTGGATTATCGGCTCATCAAGGAATTGTGGGCCTTCACCGGCGATCGCATCGCCGTGCGCTTCGCCTATGAGTTCCACGACGACTCGGGCAATTGGTTCCGCGCCTATGGCAACGAGAATTGGGAATTCGACGAGAATGGGCTCATGCGCCGCCGCATTGCCAGCATCAACGATTTGCCGATCCCTGAGCAGGATCGGAAATATCATTGGGATCGCAGCGGCCCGAGGCCTTCGGACCACCCGAGCTTGAGCGATCTCGGCCTATAGCGCGCCCGCCACTGCCCTGCCCTGGAATCCAGGCCCGAGCTTCGGCGATGCCTATCCGTGGAGATCCTCGTCATAGGGTCCGATGGCGTCGGCGAATTCTTCGAGGAAGCCGAGATAGACCAGCCGCTTAGATGAAGGGACGAGCTGCGCGAGCTCGCTGACGCTGACCCATTTCCACTCCGAAAATTCGGACTGTGCCGCATCGAGGCTTATGTCCTCATCCGCGCCCTTGAATCGCATGGCGAACCATTTCTGCCGCTGACCGCGGCGACCCTTTCTACGCATCCGCCCGGTCAGCCCGACCGGCAAATCGTAGAAGAGCCAATTGTTGTTTTCCGCGAGCACCTCGGCATTGCTGATCCCCAATTGGGTCTGCAGTTCGCGGAAGGCGGCCGAACGCGGATCTTCCCCCGGCATTATCCTGCCTTGCGGCATTTGCCAGGTATCGACTTGGATATGGCGTTTACGCCCCACGAATATCTCGTTCTTCTTGTTGAGAAGTATGATGCCGACGCTCGGCTGGTAATCGCTCTCGCGCCGCTCTTCGGAAGCATGGCTCGCCGGGCCAGCGGACGACCCTGCCCAGACTTTGCTCAGGAGTGCCGTCAAGGATTTCACGGCCTGCTGCTCGGTCGATTCGTCGGGTCGCATGGTCACGCGCACGAGGGAAGCTGCGAAAATCTCCTCGCGGTTTGCTTGGATGGTGCCGCTTCTCGAGATCGTCATCGGGGTCTACCGGTTAACAACCCCCGTTGAACCCTCGCCAGCGCGTCCTCTCGCGCCTTGCATCTAGGGTCCTCAAGATTGACGCCCGGACCGAAGGCCCGGGCGTCAACAGGATGATCAGTCCTTATTCGTAGACGCGGAAGGTCGAAAGCATGCCGCCTTGCGGGATCATCGCAAGACCAGCGGCTTTCGTCATCGCGGTCGCGCCGATCGCGCCGAACTTGTCGTTCAGGTCGAGGCCGGCCGTCACAGGCAGACCAATCCAGCCGCCAATGCCCGACAGGACGGACACATATTGCTTGCCGCCCACCTTGTAGGTGATCGGGTTGCCGATGATGCCCGAGCCGAGCTTGCGCTGCCAGAGGATCTTGCCGGAGTCGCGGTCAACCGCGCGGAAGTCACCGCCCAAGCTGCCGTAGAACACAAGCCCGCCGGCCGTGTTCATGCTGCCGCCCCAGTTCGGATAGGGATCCGGAATGTCCCAATCCTCTTTGCCCGTGATCACGTCAAACTTCTTCAGTCTGCCAGTCACGCCGGGCTTCTCCGGATACATGTAGACGTTGGCAAACACATAGACCACGCCTTGCTGCGTGCTCGTACGTTGCTGCGGCTCGTCCGTCATGCACCAGTTGTTGGTCGGCATATAGAACTTGGTCGGATCGTTCGGATCCACCGAGCCGGGTTGCTGGTCCTTGCCGCCCATCGCCGACGGGCAGGCCTGAACCGTCTTGCCGACTTCGAGCGGCGAATGCTCCGGAACCTTGACCGGACGCCCGGTCTTCAGATCGATCTTCTCGGCCCAGTTCACCGTCACATATTTGTGGGCGCGAACCAGCGTGCCGTCCGTGCGGTCGAGCACATAGGCAAAGCCGTTACGATCGAAGTGAACGAGAGCCTTCAGCGCCTTGCCGTCCACATTCGGCATGTCGACGAGCATGTTCTCGTTGATGCCGTCATAGTCCCACTGGTCGAACGGCGTCATCTGGTAGGCCCAGACGGCTTCGCCGGTATCGGCCTTGCGGGCGAAAATGGTCATCGACCATTTGTTGTCATACTTGCCGGAGTTGCAGCCCGACTGCGACACGGGTTCTTCGCCGCAGCGATAGCTCGGGCTCCACAGGCCCGGGTTGCCGGTCGAGTAATAGACGTACTTGAGTTCCGGATCGTAAGAATACCAGCCCCAAGCAGCGCCACCACCGATCTTCCAGGAGTCCTTGTCTCCGGGGAAGGTCTTCACGCCGAGATCGCCGGCCCCACCATATTCCGGATGAGCCTTGTTGGTGTTGGCGGTGATGCCGACGTCCGAATCCGGCCCAGTGCTGTACATGTGCCAGATTTCTTTGCCGGTATTGAGGTCATAGGCAATGAACGCGCCGCGGGCCGCAAACTCGTCGCCGCCAAAGCCGACAAAGACCTTGCCGTCGGCGATCAGCGGAGCCGGCGTGCCGTCTTCGCCCCGATCCGGATAATTGTTCTTGACCACCCAAGCCTCTTTGCCGGTCTTCGCGTCGAGCGCGATCAGCCAGCCGTCGAGCGTGAGATAGACGATCTTGCCGTCGGCATAAGAACCGCCGCGGTTGACCGTATCGCAGCAGGCGCGCGGAACAGCCGATTCGTCACGATCGGTCTTCTTGACGTAGTTCCACACTTCCTTCGGATTGTCCGGATCGGACAGATCCAGCGCCTGGACGATGTTCGGCCACGCGCTGAAGATGTACATCATCGGCGTGCCGTCGATGTCCACGACGAGCGGCTGGCCTTCATGACCGCGCAGAGCGCCGGTCGATTGATCCCAGGCGAGCTGCAGGTGGGCAACATTTTGAGTATTGATGTCTTTCAGCTCGCTGTGGCGGGTGAGCTGATTGTCGGCACCCGGCACCGTCCAATAGTTCTGATCGCGATCATTCCAGTTCGTTCCGCCGGCAGCGTAGGCGGCGCTCGAAAACGCCAATCCACCCACCAACGCAACACCTACAGACAGCAGTGTGCGAAGTCTCATGCTACTTCCTCCCATACAGAAGTGCAGATTTCCGACAGCGCAGAACCCATGCGCCCTCATTGACGCAGTGGCAAATCCGCCGGTCGAAAATGTCTCTCAAAGTCCGAAGTTGTGAGGGGGCCTCCCAAGCCATCCTCAATTGCCGAGAGAATTCATTCCGGCTGCTCCCGAGAGATCAGCGAAAGCCTCTCGCTTTTTTTTCAACTAAAGTCCGATCATGGTCGGAACGCCATAGGACTTATTCCCGATTATCTCACCTCCGATGCAATGCGTATGCGCGAGCCCCTTCCTTCCTGCAACGCCGCCACACAAGCGCCATTAATGCGACACTCGAGATAAGGTCGCATGACATTGTGCCAACAACATCTGGGGCAAGGTCGAGCTCACGCTGGGCGGGAGTTTGTGAATAGCGCGGCGCACCTTAAAACTTGCTTAAGCGGCAATCTGCGCCGCCCTCTCATTATCGATCATGCATCATCGATCACGCATCGCGACAGCCGGGTTCACCCGGCTGTCTGAAGCTCGATCGAGTCACCAAGGCTCCGCCTCAATCGGGATAATACGGATAGGGCGGCGGCGGCGGATAGGGATAGGGGTAAGCGTAGGGATACCACCAATGATGATGGTGGTGATGATGATGATGATGGTAGTAATATCCGCCCCAATATCCGTGATGATGGTGATGATGGTGGTGGTGGTGGTGATGATAATAATATTGGACCCGCTCGACTCGCGCGGGATTCGCCGCGGCGGCCGTATCGACGGCACGCAATAATTCTGCAGCATTGGGAATCGGATCGAGCAATTCTCCATAGGATTGCACGCGCAGGATCTCGTCCGCGTTTGCGGCAGGCATGGCCTGTCCGGTTCCCGGAGCCGCGAGTGCCGAAATCGCACCGACCAGGCCGACGATTTTCTTGTCCATGAGTCCTTCCTTGATCTATCGCGATGGCCTACCGAGGCGAATTCGCAGGCTCGAATTCGCCCGATCGGCTCTCATTTCGAATCGTCTTTTCCAAAGTATCTGATGGACTGTCCAAAGTATCTGATGGACTGCGCGCTTTTCGGCGCACCGCGATGAGCTAATCGAAATTTGCGACAGGACGAAGGCCGATGTTCGCGCTTGTTTCGATCTTGTCTTGCTATTTATGATTGCATCCTGTCGCGAAGAGAAGCCGCTACGAACTTGGGCTTGAGCTCAGGCAACGGCGATCGGCTTCAGGAAAATCTTGCGCTTCCTCTCGAGCAGCGCGGCAATCTCCGGCGCCGGCAGCGGCTTCGAGAAGAAATAGCCTTGCGCGAAGCTACAGCCGAGGCGCCTGAGTTCGAGCGCCTGATCGCGAGTCTCCACGCCTTCGGCCACCACCCCCAGCTTTAAGCCATGAGCAAGTCCGATGATTGTCGTGACGACCTCCCGGCTTTCGGGATGGTTCGAGAGGCCCGCGATGAAAGATTGGTCGATCTTCAGACTGTCGACCGGAAACCGGTGCAGATAGCTCAATGAGGAATAACCCGTTCCGAAATCGTCGATGCTCAGCTCGATTCCGAGGGACTTGAGCTGCGACAACACCGCGATCGCGCGTCGCGGATCGCCCATTGTGCTGCTCTCGGTGATCTCAAGCTTGATCAGGGCCGGATCGACCCCTGTCTCTACCAGAACGGAGCGCACATCGCGCGCCAGATTGGGTTCGCTGAATTGCCTGGGCGAGAGGTTCACATTCATGCTGAGCCGCCGGCGCCTCTTGCGTGATTGCCACGCGCGCGCTTGCCGGCAGGCTTCGCGAAGCACCCATAATCCGAGCGGTACGATGAGGCCCGTCTCCTCGGCGACGGAAATGAAGTCGGCCGGATAGATCAGGTCCCGGCCGGGAGCCTGCCAGCGAAGGAGTGCCTCGAATCCGGTGATCTCCTCGGTCTCGAGAGACACGATCGGCTGGTAGTGGAGAATGAACTCCTGGTTAAGCAAGGCACGATGCAGCATGTTCTGCAACTCGAGGCGCGCCTTCGCCGCGGCGTGCATCGAATCGTCGTAGATTTCCACACGCGCCTCGCCGAAGCTCTTGGCGCGATACATGGCAACGTCCGCATCGCGAAGCATGTCTTGCGGTCTCAGGTAGCCGGCGCAGCTCGCGACAATCCCGATGCTGGCGCTCATATAAACGTCCTGACCCTCGATCGTGAAGGGTTCCAGGAGCGCGTTCTGAAGGCGCCCAGCAACGGCCCTTGCGTCGGCCGCCCCTTTCACACCGCTCAGCAGAACGGTGAACTCGTCGCCACCGAAACGCGCCAACATGTCATTGAGCGGCCTGCCATCCAAGCTGCGCCGCGCGCGCGACTCGTTGCGCAGCAAGCCCTTCAACCGGTCGGCAACCTCGAAAAGCAGACAGTCGCCGGCACTATGCCCGAGACTGTCGTTGACGCGCTTGAAACCATCGAGATCCAGGAAGAACAGGGCGAAGTCATGCGCATTCCGGTCTTCGGCCTCGAGCGCCGCGTTGACCCGATTGAAGAAAAAGGCGCGGTTCGGCAGCCCGGTCAAAGGATCATGCAAGGCATCGCGAACAGCCGCCTCCTTTGCCTTCATGAGTTCGGTCGCAAGCCGCCCCTGTTCCTCGACGGTGCGGCCGAGCGTTTCGTTCGTCTCGATAAGTTTGGCACGCGCGGCGCTCAATCCTTCGCGCGCCCGGTCAAGCCCCGCGGCGGCGTGTTTGATGCCTTGCTGAAGCGTGTTGAAACTCTCGGCCATTGCGCCGAGCTCGTCGCGCGAATGGACTTCGACCGGCTCGATATTTGTGCAGGCATGTGCGGCCCGCAGATCGCCTTCGCCGAGCGCATCCATGGCTCGGGCGAAATCGCGTACCGTGCCGAAAGCGAGACGCTGAGCCGCTTCCTTAACTTCGTTGGCGGAATGGGCGATCACGCCCGGCAGAACGAGGCCCACGCTGATCGTGAGAAAGGCGACGAGAACGAAAATGTCTTCGAGCCCAACGACGAATCCTTGTCGCGTGTTCGGAATGGAATCGACCGCCAGCATATAGCCGGCGGCGTCGAGCGCCAGCACGAGAAGCATCGCACCGGTGAGCTTTACGTGCAGGCTGCTGCCAAATCCGCGCAGCCCGCTGCGCCAACGATCTTCGATCTTTCGCCAAGCAAAGAGTACCGCGCCGGAATAGGCCATGAGCAGGCCGAAGACGACCGTCGGCAATCCGAATTGTTCGAAGCCGAAAAGAGCGCTGGCGCCCCAAACGCAGGCTGCGGCAAGCCCCAGGCCGATCGTCCCTCGCGGTGCGCGAAACGCGCGCGGCGCTTTGGGCGCATCCCGGCGGAGCAGCCAGACTGCAACGCTCGGCAGGCAGATGCCGATCAGATAGGTGAAATTGGCCGCCGCGATCAGCCAGATCGGATCGCCGATCAAAAGGAAGAGGACGGCAAATCCAGCCGTCAACAGAGTTGCGACCCAGGGCGCATCGCTCGACAGGCGCCGGGCGATGAAGCGCGGCGCAAGTCCGTCTTCGGAAATCTGCGAAAGAGTTCGCGCAGCACCCGCCAAAGGCTGCAAAGTGCCGTGAAACATATTGAACATCATGAAGCCGATTGCCGCGGCTTTGCCGCCGGCGCCGAAAAGCGGCGCGAATGTGGGGCCGAGCGCTTGCAACAGATCCCCGCCGAGCGTGCGGGAGCCTAAGGCGCCCAGCCAAACCAAAGGCAAAAAGGCGAAATAGACCGCAGCCATACCGGCGCTCGCCCATACCGCGCGCGGCACATTGCGCTCCGGCGCGATGGTTTCGCCGACGTGACAGAGGGCCGCCTCGAATGCGGGTGCGCCGAATCCGATGAGATAGAGCCCAGCCATCATCGACGTGAGCGCGCCGAACCAGCCCGGGAACGGGACGGTCAAGTGGAAATCGGCGGCGCGCCGCCAATCGACCTGTCCGCTCAAAACCGGCGCGACCATGGAGACGAAGGCGAGCGTGACCGAGACCGCTGCGATCGGCAGCGCGAGCCTTGCCACCCATCGAATGCCTGAAAGACTGACCAGTGTGAAAAAGAGCACGAGCGTGCAGGCGATGACCGGCACCGGCACGCTTGGCAGACACCATTGATTGATGGCCGCAGCGGAAAGGATCGCCGTCACCCCGCAGGTCGGCACCCAGCCCCACCAATAACAGACGCCGGCCAAGGCGGAGAGAATCGGACTGTAGCGTCGGAACGCCGTCGTGCAGGCAGCGGCGATTCCTCCAACGCGATCCGGCGACATCAGAACAAGCTCGATCCATCCAGGCGCCGCCGCGTAGCTGAGCAGCAGGCCGAGAATCAGAAGTGGGACCGCCGCACTGCCCTGCCCCGGGATGGAACCTTGACCGACGAAGAGCGCCGTGATCAGAAAGAGCGATTGATTGCTGCCGCCCATGGCGAGCGCGGACGTGCCGAGCCATTTCAGACGACGCGGATGCGGCGCCGCATCGGCGGCGTGCGATGCGGAGTCTTCGCTCCTATTTGCATCAAAAGGCTCGGCCATGCCCGGATTTCTTCCTGCCTGAGGCAGGCGCTGGTGCGGGCTATCCATTTGCGACAAATAGGCCGCACCACAGGCAAACAATTATCTCTTTAGAAAAGCCAAAAATGGAGAAGACAATTCTCTTTGAGCGCGGCAGGCGCGCGCAGGATCGTTAACGGCGTCGGACGACTTCGCGCATGCGAACGCGCCGAAGGAGCCGAGACAAGGAAGCGGGTAAAATGAATGATGCGTTAATTCAGGATGTCTCGGATACCGCCTTCATGGTCGCGACTTATCGCGCAATGGAGACGGAACGGCCCGATGCTCTTTTTCGCGACCCGCTCGCGGAGAAGCTCGCCGGTGCACGCGGCAGAGCAATCGTCGCGGATGCGCCGCGCCGCGCCTCTTTCGGAAGATGGTTCCTGTCGATCAGAACCTGCATCATCGATCGCTTCATCGAATCGGCCCTAGCGGAAGGTTTCGACACGGTCCTCAACCTCGGCGCCGGCTTGGACACGCGCCCTTACCGGATGGACCTGCCGAAATCGCTGCATTGGATCGAGGTCGACTATCCGAAGATCATCGACTTCAAGGATCAATGCCTGGCGGGCGAGACGGCGCGCTGCCGATTGGAACGCGTGAAGCTGGATCTTGCCGACGACGGAGCACGGCGCGAATTTTTGTCGGGCATCGCGCAGGACGCGGCAAAGGTCTTGATAATTACGGAAGGCGTCGTGCCTTATTTGACGCTGGAACAAGCCGCCTCGCTTGCCGATGATTTGCACGCGCATGGCGCATTCCGCTACTGGATCATCGATTATCTCTCGCCGGAGGCTCGGCGCTACAGACAGCGCATGGCCAAAAAGCTCAGGATGGAAAACGCGCCCTTCCGCTTCGATCCGGCGGATTATTTTCAATTTTTCAAAGAGCGTGGCTGGCAGTCGAAGGAAATTTGCTACATCGCCGAGGAAGCAAAAAAGCTTAACAGGCGCCCGGAGATGCCGTTTTTCTTTTCACTTTGGGTCAAGGTCAGCGGACTTTTCGCCGCCAAGCGCAAATCCTTCGCAAAATCCGCCGCCTATGTTTTGCTGGAGCCTACGACAGCCGATTAAACCATCAATCGGGGCAAGCGAACCTGCAAGGCGGTTGCCGCGCGACAATCTCGTCCCGATGCACTCGAAAATCATCTGCAATACTGCTATGCTCACGCCGCGGACCGACGAAGGAGGACTTCATGGCGATCGATGCACGACATCGCGACAAGAATGGCGAATTGGCGCGCAAGCATGGCAATACGCACGTCAAAACCCTGCGCAAGATCTATGGCGCCAATTTCGCGCCCGGCTTTTCGCCCGATGACACGCTCGCAAGCGTGCTGCACAAGCTCGACGAGCCCTCGCTGTCGCATCTCGTGCACGACCACGAGGCGGGCAAGCTGCACGAGAAGATCCAAAAGCACGCCTGAGCGCGAAGCCGATCAAGGCTGCGCACTTTGAAATTCGCCTGTCTCGCGATTGACGCGCGGAACATGATATTGGGCAAGGATCGCATCGATCGCCGGACGCTCGCGGATAAGGAACTGATCGATCTTCTCCATGAAGTCCGGCTCGTAGCGGCGCATGCCCATCGATATGTCGAAGACCATGGGCCATTGGGCGCCGTCGATTGCGGGCTGGACCGGCACGAGCGCTAAGGGCTGCGGCTCTTTGCTGGCGAAATAGCCGGCGAGCGGTCCCCAGACGATCGCGACGTCGATGTCGCCATGCTCCACCGCATCGATGATGGCAGCCGGCGGATTGGGCCTCTCGTAATCGCCATAGAGCATGTAGCCGCGGACGTTTGCGATAATGCCGCGCCTCGCCAAGGCATGCGTCGGCGGCGTATTTTGCGCGTCATTGCCGACCATTTGCACGCCGATCCTCAAATGACGAAGCACGGGATCGTCGAAAGAGGCGATATTGAGATGGCGATCCGTGCGGGTCACGAACATGTAGCTCGAGCGATAATAGGGCCGGCTCGTCGCCATCATGTCGATCGCCGTGGCGACGCCCGGCCAGAGATCGCATTTTTCCGCGTTGAGCGTGTTGCGGATATAGCCGCGCCGCTGCGCCCACCACGTATATTCGAGCTTGGCGCCCATGTCCTTTGCGAGGAGCTCGACGATCTTATTCTCGAACCCCTCGCCCTTGTCGTTGGAGAAAGGCAGGTTGTTCGGATCGGCGCAAACGCGTAAAGCAGATTGCGCCAGAACAGGCGGCGCCCAGGCGAGGAGCACCGCCAGCGAGATGATCCCAATCGCTTTGCCAAGCGCCATTATTTCGAAGGCTCCGGCGAAGTCTGCGCGGACTGCGGGTTCGTTTCCAATGTGGCAGGACCCGGGACGCCGGGCACGGGCTTCGTCGGCGTGGGCTGGCTTGCCGATTTCGTCGACAGCGATTTCACATAGGCCGCAAGCTCCCAGATCTGCGCGGGCGGGATCAACTTGCCCCACATCGGCATGCCGTTAGGCCGGCCCTGATAGATGCTGTCGAAGATCTGATCGAGACGGCCGCCATAGATCCAATTGCCGTCGTTCTCGAACGCCGGGCCGATTCCGCCGGCCCCATGGAAATGGCAGCCGGAACAATTGAACCAGTCGAACAGACGTGCGCCGTCCGAAATCGCTTGCTGACTATTCTCATATTGCTTGGCGATCTCCTCGAGCGGCGGCTGCGGTTGACCGTTGGGAAAATTGCCGCCTACCGGGACGTTCAGCGGCAAGGCTTGCGAAGTCGGCAAAGAAGGATTGGGCGCTGCCGAAGCCGAGAGGCCCAAGCAAGCAACGATCAAAGCCGCCCCTGCGACCACACGCTCAGGATGGTGGGAGAGCAAAGACATAGAGAGTGCCTCCGGCTGTGCTTTTGTCGGGAAGGTCCGCCATGGCGCCGACGAAGCCCAAGGCTCCGGTCGGATCGCGCGCATTGAGATTGCCGGGCACGATCGCCCCGGACCAACCGCCGACTCCCGACAGGATCGCGATATATTCGCGCCCGTCAGGGCCGCGATAGGCGACCGGCTGGCCGATGATTCCCGAGCCTGTCTTGAACTGCCATTTGAGCGCGCCGGTCTTGGCGTCGACCGCCTTGAACCAGCCGTCCATCGTTCCATAGAAGACGAGGTCGCCGGCTGTCGCCAGCGTGCCGCTCCATGCCGGCAGATCTTCCTTGACCTGCCAAGCCGGTTTGCCCGCCGCCACATCCCAGGCTGTCAGTTCCCCGCGGAATCCGCCGGGGCCCGGCTTCATGACGACATTTGCGCCGACATAGGGCGTCCCGGCGATGTAATTCGCCTGCACGTTCTCCCAATCCATGCAGAGGTTCTCGTGCGGGATATACATGTAGCCGGTACGCGGGGAATAAGATGAAGGCTCCCAATCCTTGGCGCCGGAGGCCGTCGGGCAGATGTCATGCACGATCGTGCCGACCTTCGTGTTCTTGTCGGGGTTGACGACCGGACGCCCGGTTTTCAGGTCAATGTCCTTGATCGAATTCGTATAGCCGTAGGGCTTGGCATAGATGACCTCGCCCGTCGTGCGGTCGAGCATATAGAGATAGCCGTTGCGGTCCGGATGCATCAGAACCTTGCGCGGCTTGCCATCGATCGTCAGATCGAGAAGGATCGTTTCGTTGATCCCATCGTAATCATGCTCGTCGTGCGGATTATACTGGTAATACCATTTGGCGGCGCCGGTATCGGGATCGCGGGCGAAGATTCCGTCGGTCCATTTATTGTCGCCGGGTCTTTGTTCTTGATTCCAAGGTCCCGGATTGGCCGCCTCGACATAGAGCAGATTGAGATCCGGGTCGTAGCTCATCCAGCCCCAGGATGAGCCGCCGCCGATCTTCCAGGCATCCGGCGGCCATGTGCTGACGCCGAGATCCTTGCCCTTGTCGGATTGATAGAACGGGTGGAAGTCCGAGCCGATCAGGACGTCTTTGTCCGGCCCGGTATTATAGGCGGTCCAGGCGACCTTGCCCGAATTGATATCGAGCGCCTTCACCCAGCCGCGCACGCCGAATTCGCCGCCCGAAACGCCGACCATCATCTTGCCCTTGACGAGGAACGGCGCGCCCGTGACGCTTTCGCCCTTGTCGATATCGGCGAGCGAAGTGGTCCAAACTGGCTTGCCGGTATTGGCGTCGAGCGCGATCGCGCGCCCATCTAGCGTGACGAAGAAGAATTTGTTGTCTTGGAAGACGCCGCCGCGATTGACGGTGTCGCAGCATGCGACGCCTTGAGCGGCGGGAATCTTGGGCGGCAGATAGCTCCATTTCAACGGCGCGCCCGGCTTGGTGAGATCGAGCGCATAGACGTAATTGGGCCAAGGCGTGACGATATACATCGTATTGTTCACGACGATCGGAGCCGCCTCCTCCCCATGCAGCGTGCCGGTCGAGAAGGTGAATTCGACGCGCAGGTTTTTGACGTTGTTGCCGTTGATTTCGTTGAGCGTCGAATAGCGTGTCGCTGCATAATTCTTCGTCGGCATCGTCCATTGGCCGTCGTCGGCCGGTGCCGCGGACTTCGGTGCGACGGGGAGTTGCTGCGGCGCAGCCGCCGGTTGCGTCACTGCCGATCCGGGAAGCGCGACCAGTGCCGCCGCTCCGATGAGCGCACTCGTCGCCAATGCGAGGTTTTTCGAGGTGCTGCGCGCCCTGCCCTCAGCGCAGCGTGTAGAGGTAGGTTGCGATGTCTCTGGCCTCATCTTTCTTCAACTCCATGTTGGGCATGGCATTGCCGGGCACGATGGCTTGCGGGTTCTCGAGCCAGGCCTCGAGGTTTTCCGGCGTATTCGGCAACAGGCCGGCGATGATCATGCGCCGGCCGAAATGATCGAGCGGTGGCCCGACGAGCCCCTCCGCTTGGGAGATTCCAGGGATGATGTGACAAGCGCCACAACCCAAATGGCCTATGAGCTTCGCCCCGTGTGCCGAATCTCCGCCAGGGACAGACGCGCCCGCAACCGGCCCGCAACCCGCGAGCCAAAAGGTCGAAGCGGCAACAGCCGCAATCCGGATCGCACCCGAGGCTCGCAGAAGCTGCCCTAAGACTCTCAGCCTGAACATTGCGGCACCATGGACAAGGCGATCGTGTCGAAGATGATCGCGGCGAAGAAGCCGAGACCGGTCATGATTCCCCAAAGAGCGAGAAACGCGGTTCGACCCACGCCCTCCCCTAAGGTTTCGCTGATCGAGGCGCCTTCCTCGGCGCGCGCCGCGCGCCAATTCTGCACGGAGATTGCTGCACCAACGAGAGCCAGGATTGCGGCGATGACATTGATTGCCAGGATGGTCGGCGACGACCAATGCCAGTTCGGCAAGATGGTCGCGCGCGGCATGTCGTCGGGATAGCAGCGGTAGGCGGCCAAAGCGTAATTCGTGACGAGCTGCAGCGACCAGGCGGCCGGCCCGATCAAGAGCCCGAAAAAGAGGAGCGGAACCGCAACGTGCTGCGGCGGCGGATGTTGCGTGCGTATGGGCGTGTCCGACATCCTGCTCACCTGAAATAGGGCGTGATGTAGAGGGTGAAGAAGATCGCAATCCAGACCGCAGTGACGAAATGCCAATAGGCCGCCATGATGACCGTGGGCGACTCGCGCCGGTAGTCGAGATAGCCGAGCAAGGACCAGATCAGGACCGCGCAGAGACCGACGATTCCGATCGCGAGATGGGCGAGATCGAAGCCGGTGATGGTGAAGAACAGCGAACTGTAGAGATTGCTCGAGAGCATATAGGGCTTGCTTGCCCATTCGAGCCCTTCGAACGCGAAGAAGATCAGTCCCAGGATGATCGCAAAAGCAAGACCGAGGCGATGCGCGCCGAGCGCGCGGCCGTGCAGGCTGCGCGTGCTCCACCAGACCGCTGCGCTGCTGAGCAGCATCGCGATGGTCGCAGGTAGCGAATAAGCAAAGGACGGATGCGGCTCCGGCGTCCATGTCGGCGGGAGCTGGACGGCGCTGTAATAATAGCTGAACAGCAGATAGACGAAGAGCGCGCTCTCCGTAGCGATCAGACAGAGGACGCCGTACCAGCCGGAGGCGCGCCGATCGACGCTGCCGACCGGCAGCGCGCTTGCCGCATCGGTCATGGGGCGGCCTCCACGGTTTGGCCGAGCCTCCGCTCGGGCCATAGCCAAGCGAGGAGCGAAGCTGCCGCGATCACCGCGCCAACGATGGCGAGCGGCCAGAGATGGCGATGCAAAAGCAACCCGACGAAGATCGCCGTCGTGCCGACGGTCAGCACGAAGGGCGCATAGCTATCGAACGGCATTTTCAGGATAATATCCGGCTCGCCGTCGAGCGGCGTCACGCCGAAAGTTTCGCGCTCGTGATCGAGCAGTGCGCCTTCCGTGACAGAAGAAGCGCCACGGCTTGCCTGGAGGCGCGATTCCCACAAGGGGTAGCGGCTCGCGACTTTCGGGAGCACCGCGAAATTATAGGGCGGCGGCGGAGACGGCACGGACCATTCCAGGGTCGGCGCATCCCATGGATTTGCACCGGCGAGTGCGCCGCCGATCAAGCTCGTCACGACATTGATGAAGAGGAGAAGCACGCCGACGGCCAGAATGAACGCGCCGATCGTGGTAATCATGTTGAGCGTGTCCCAGCCGACGCCGGCCGGATAAGTATAGATGCGGCGCGGCATGCCGAGCAGACCGGTCAAATGCATCGGCAGGAAAGCGAGATTGAAGCCGACGAACATCGTCCAGAAATTCCACTGTCCCAATCTTTCATCGAGCAGGCGGCCGGTCATTTTCGGGAACCAGTAATAGAGCGCGCCGCAGACCGGGAAGACATTGATGCCGAGCAGCACGTAGTGGATGTGGGCGACGACGAAATACGTGTCGTTGAGCTGCCAATCCGCCGGCACCGAGCCGGTCATGAAGCCGCTCACACCGCCGATGACGAAGAGAATGATCGTGCTTGCGAAGAAGAGAAAGGCGGTGGTGATCACCGGCCTGCCCGTCCAGATCGTCGCGGTCCAGCAGAAGACCGTAACGGCGCTCGGTATGGTGATGATGAGCGAAATGCCGCTGAAGAAGGACATCGCGAGGTTCGGCAAGCCGGTCGCGAACATGTGGTGCACCCAGACGCCGAAGCCGAGCGTCATGGTCGCAAGCGTTGCGAGCACGACGGCCGAATAGCCGACGAGAGGCCGGCGGCAGAACACGGGCAGGCCTTCGGAGACCATGCCCATGGCCGGCAGGACGAGCGCATAGACCCAGGGATGTCCGAAGATCCAGAACAAATGCTGCCAAAGTAGCGGCTGGCCGCCCTTGGACACATCGAAGAAATGCGTTCCGAAATTGCGGTCGAGCCACAACATGAAAAAGGCGAGCGACACGCTCGGCACGACGAGAAGATTGGCAGCGGACGCCGTCAGCGTTCCCCAAGTCATTACAGGAAGCCGATTGATCGACATGCCCGGCGCACGCAGGCGCAGAAAGGTGACGACGAAATTCGCCGCACCGACCGTGGTCGATATGCCGAGGAAGACCATCCCCAGCGAATAGAAATCCATGCTGAGGCCGGGATTGTAGGTCCTGTTCGCGTAGGGAACGTAATTGAACCAGCCGTCGTTGGGCCCCGCTCCCATGAAGAAGCCGACGTACATGAAAATGCCGGAGGCGACGTAGAGCCAATAAGACAAGGCATTCACGCGCGGGAACGCCATGTCGCGCGCGCCTAGAATGAGCGGCCAAAGATAATTCGAAAATCCGGAGAGAACCGGCAACGCATAGAGGAAGATCATCGTCATCCCATGCGTCGAAAAGAGCTGGTCGTATTGTTCCGGCGCGAGCAGATTCTGATTGGGACGGGCAAGTTGAAGGCGCAGGATCAGGGCTTCGATCCCACCGGCAGCCAAGAAGATGAAAGCCGTGATGATGTAGCGGATGCCGATCTTCTTATGGTCTACGGTCGAGAAGAAACCGGCAACGCCTGGCTCCGTCTCCCAGATATGTTCCAAGCGCTGACGAAAGCTCGGCGTCGCAGTGCCGGCATGAGGGACTCTTTCGACTTGGAAGGTCACGGCGCTCGCCTCACTTGAGTGTTCGAAGATAAGTGGTGATGTCCGTCAGATCCGGGCCGGAGAGAAAGAGGTCCGGCATATTGTTGCCGGGCTTGATCGATTGCGGATTGGCGACCCAGCCCACGAGATTTCCCGGCGTGTTGGGTAGCGTGCCGGCCGCCAGAGTCTCTCGGCTCATCACGTGCGTGAGATCTGGCGCGACCGTGCCGCCGGCGAGCGTTCCCCTGACCGTGTGGCAGAGCCCGCAATGCTGCTGGAACAATTGCTGCCCGTGTTGATCCTGTGCTGAGGCCGGTGCGGCGGGTTCGAGCTGCTTCGTGAGCCAGGCCTGAAAGACGTCCGGCGGGTCCGCGACCACGAAGAAGGCCATGTGGGCGTGCTGCCAGCCGCAATATTCCGTGCATTGGCCGCGATAACGCCCAGGCTTCGAGGCTTCGAGCCAGGTTTCGTTGATCTTGCCCGGTATGGCCTGCATCTTGCCCGTCAGCGCCGGCACCCAGAAATTATGGATGACATCGGCGCCGATCAGTTTCACGCGCACCGGCTGGCCGACCGGAATGTGAAATTCGTCGGCGGTCGTCAGCACCTTGCTCGGATCGGCGCTGAGATAGCGCGCTTTCCACCACCATTGCTGACCGGTGATCTCGATGGTCAGCGGCGACTTGCCTGCCGGCGGATTGCTCACTCTTGCGAGCACAGCCATTGTCCAGATCAGCGAGCCGAAGAGAACGATCCCCGTTATCACGACACCGAAGCCGACCCAGCGAAGCCCGGCGCCCCCATGCAGGAGCGGCACGGCCTCGATCGAAAGATCGCCGCGCGGCGACCTGCGGTGCACGGCGCCGAGGCAGACGAGAACCGTCATGATCGTGATGACGATGAGAGAAATTATGAGCAACCCCCACGTCAGGCTCACAACAGGATAGGCCTTGGGTCCGTCGCCGATCATGTAAGTGAGAGGCGGCGCGGCGCGCGCCGGCAACGCGAAAAGGCTGAGGATTCCGAAGGCCAGAGGCGCGAGCGCGCGAGAGGCGCGGCGCGTATCTCGGTTGATCGCGTTCATCGCGACACCATTTCGGCTCTTCCGGCCTCGAGGATGTCGCTCCCCAGAATTCGCCACAGGATCAGCATGGAAACTGCGAGGAAGATGGCACATCCCGGCGCCCACATGATCGCGCCGCCGAGCTGTTCGTCTTGCAGCGGAGTCAGCCCCCAGGCGCCGGTCGTCAGAAGATGCGGGGCATAAAGCGCACGCGATGAGAGCGTGATCAATGCGCCAAGCAAGCCCATCTGAGCCGACGTGACGATTCCGGCAAAGATCACGTGAAAGGCTTTCGAAGCCGGCGCGTCGATGAGGCTCGTCCAAAGCCATAGGGCCGCGCCGTAGAGCGTCAGATGCATCGACCAATAGACGAAGGTGCTGCGGAAAGTTTCGCCATAGGGCGCAGGCGCGTGCCAGAACCAAAGCAATCCTGCAAAGAGAAGCGCCGAGCCGACAGGGGCAGCATTCTTCGCTGCATGATCGATTCCGCCTGCGCGCCGCGAGACGTGCGCGATGGCGGCAAATGGGCGGCCGGCGGCGACGAGCGGCGCGCCAATCAGGGCAAGGATCATGTGCTGGCCGACCCGCGCCGCAAAGAGCGAGACGGAAAGCGGACACAAAGGCGATATCACCGCAAAGGCCGTGATCGCCCAGCCGGCATAGAACGAAGCCTGCCGCCAGCGCGGCAGGGAACTGCCCTTATGGCTGGCGCGCGCGGCACCCAGCGCATAAGCCATTGTGACGAGCACAAGAGCGCCGATGAGAACCGGATCGAGATTCCAGCGCGACCACAGCGCGTCCGGTGAGGGAGGTAATCCACAATAGGGAATTGGTAGAGCCGCCGCGCTCATCCTCGCTCCTATCGCTGTGGGCCAAGTTGAGCCTTGCTTGCGAAGCTAAGTAGGTACGCGCGCGGAACGCTGGCCAAGAGGAAAGGTTGCGAAAAATCCAGAATGCGGACCGCTCCGGCACTGCAGCGTAGCGGCACGATTTCGCCGTGCGATCCGCGCTCTTCGACGCCGGCGTTCTCGAGAACCGTTGCTACTTGCGCCGCGGCTTGCGCGCGTAGGGATTCTCGCTCGTCTTCATCGAGATCCTGATGGGCACGCCGAGGAGATCGAACGTGTCGCGCAGTCCATTTGCGAGATAGCGCCTGTAGCTCTCAGGCAAATGTTCGAGCTGATTGCCGAAGATCACGAAGTAAGGTGGCCGCGCGCGCAATTGAGTGATGTAGCGAATTTTGATGCGCCGGCCTGCAACTGCCGGCGGCGGCGTCGATGCGATGGCCGCGGCAAGCCAACGGTTGAGTTTCGCCGTGGCGATCTTCTTGTTCCAAATGCGATCGACCGCAAAGATCGCTTCCATCAGCGCCGCAATGCCCTCCCCGGTTCGGCCCGCGACAGGCATTACCGGCACGCCCTTGACTTGCGGCAGGAGCCGTGCCGCCTCCTCGCGCAAATGCGTAAGCCGCCTGCCCCTATCTTCGACGAGATCCCATTTGTTGACGCCGATCACCAAAGCCCTGCCCTCGCGCGCTGCGAGATCGGCGAGCGTCAAATCCTGTTTCTCGAACGGCGCATTCGCGTCGATGAGGAGAACGACCGTTTCGGCGAATTTCACCGCACGCAGGGCATCGGCACTGGCGAGCTTCTCGAGCTTTGCTTCGACGCGCGCGCGCCGGCGCAGACCAGCCGTATCGTACATTTGCAGGTCGCGTCCGTGCCAGTCGAGATCGACCGCAATTGCGTCGCGGGTGATGCCGGCTTCCGGTCCCGTAAGCAGTCTCTCTTCGCCGAGGATGCGATTGAGGAGGGTCGACTTGCCGACGTTCGGGCGGCCGATGACTGCGATCCGTAAAGGCTTGCTCGTATCGAGCTCGGAGGCGTCTTCCTCCTCGCCGATGTCTGCGCCGGCGGGCTCCCCCGCTGCTGTTGCGTTTTCATCTTCGGCAGGCTCGGCCCTCGTTGCCTCCGGTAGAGCCTCGCAGAGCGCCGCATAAAGTTCACCCAGCCCTTCGCCATGCTCGGCCGATAGCGGCACTGGTTCTCCGAGGCCGAGTTCGAAGGCTTCGCGCGCGCCGTCTTCTCCGCCGCGGCCCTCGGCTTTATTGGCGATGAGGATCAGCGGCTTGCTGGAGCGACGCAGAAGATTGGCGAAGCGGCGGTCATCCGGCGTGAGGCCCGCGCGCGCATCGACCATGAAGAAGATCGCATCGGCCTCGTTGATCGCGGCTTCCGTCTGGGCGCGCGCCCGCCCGGCAAGCGTTTCAGCCCCGCCCTCTTCGAGCCCGGCCGTATCGATGATCGCGAAGGAGAGATCGCCGAGCCGGGCCGCGCCCTGGCGCCGGTCGCGCGTGACGCCCGGCAGATCGTCGACGAGCGCCAGTTTTTTCCCGACGAGCCGATTGAAGAGAGTGGACTTGCCGACGTTCGGGCGCCCGACGATGGCAATCTTGAACATGGTCAGTTCGGCAATTTACCGGCCTGAACCAATTCGAGGAAGGCTCCGGCTCGGCCGCGCAAGGCAGGCGGCGCGCTTGGATCCATCGCGATCTCGTCGAGCCAACGGCCAGCGGAATCGAAATCGCCGCTCTTGAACGCCGCGAGCGCGAGGAGCTCGCGATAAAAGTTGCGATAAGGCCGCTCGGGATCGGCAAAAGGCGCATAGCGCGCTTCGAACTTCTTGGGATCTTCCCGGTCGATGCGCAGATAGGCGGCGCGAAGCCGGGCAATATCCTGATAGGTCGGCTCGACGCGCGGATCTTCCGCCACCGCATCATAGGCGCCAATTCCGGCGGCGGGGTCCTTTGCTGCGATCGCATCGGCCGCGCCGAGCCGCGCCAATGTGGCGTAACCATAGGGCCCATCCTTGGCGAGCGCTCGGAACTGCTTATCGGCCTCGCCATCCGTGCCGTTTTGAAGCAATTGCAGCGCGGCCTCATAGCGACTGCCGGCCGCCTCTCCGGCCTTCAGACGAAAATAGTCGTAAACCCGCCATCCCGCGGTTGCAGCGACAATGATCAGCGCAGCGCCGATGACCCAATTTTGATATTTTTTCCAAAGCTGGATCGCCTGGTCCCGGCGGACGTCCTCGTCGACCTCACGAAAAAAATCAGCCATTTATCCCATCGCCTCGCGAAACTCCGCTGCGTCAGCTAGCATGGACCGGCGCCGAATGCATCCTCGCTTTAGGCCTCCCGCAGGCCGGTGGCCTAGCATTTCCGGGCGGAATAAGCACATGAAATCGCGAGCCGAACGCCGGCGACCCCGGCCGGCATCCAAGGAGGCAGTCCATGCCGCACCAGGCAAAACCCCGCATTCTGATCGGCGTGGGCGGCTGGACCTACGACGACTGGCGCGGCAGCTTCTATCCTGCCGACCTCGCGCAGAAGCGCGAGCTTGAATATATGAGCCGCAAGCTGACCTCGATCGAAATCAACGGCACCTATTATCGTTCGCAAACGCCCGAGAGCTTCGCCAAATGGCATGCTGAGACGCCGGACGGTTTCGTCTTTGCCGTGAAAGGCCCGCGCTTTGCCACCAACCGGCGCGTCCTGGCCGAAGCCGGCGAATCGATCGAGCGCTTCTTCGCAAGCGGCGTCCTGTTGCTCAAAGAGAAGCTCGGGCCGATAAATTGGCAGTTCATGCCGACCAAGAAGTTCGATCCGCAAGATTTCGACGCGTTTCTGCGGCTCCTGCCGAAGCGTCTCGAAGGCCACAAAATTCGTCACGCGGTCGAGGTCCGCAATGCCTCGTTCAAATCGCCGGATTTTGTCGCGCTCGCGCGGGAACATGAGGTCGGCATCGTCATTGCCGCCGATTCACAATATCCGCAGATCGCCGATGTGACCGCGGATTTCGTCTATGCGCGGATCATGGGCACGAAGGAGAAGGAGCCGCTCGGCTATTCGAAGGAAGCGCTCGAGTCCTGGGTCGAGCGCGCCCGCCTTTGGGCTGAGGGCGGCGAACCGGAGGACTTGGAAATTGCCGCGCAACCGGCGTCTCAGCGGAGCGGGGGTCGCGACGTCTTCCTTTATGTCATCAGCGGCTTCAAAGCACGCAATCCGCAGGCCGCTATGGCGCTGATCGAGCGAGTCGCCAGGACCACGATTGCGCCATAGAGTCTAATGGGCCCTGTCTTAGACGCGACGATATGCGCTCATGTAAGGCGAGCGCAAAGGCAAACAAATCCCCGCTCATGCGTTGATCCCAATGCCGGCAGGCTCTGTCTTTGCTTATCTCGCGTCACAATTCCGAGATGATCCATGATCCATTTTGTCGCTTTTGCGACCGATTACGACGGCACGCTCGCGCATGACGGAATTGTCGCCGATGCGACGCTCGAAGCGCTCCAGCGCCTGAAAGACAGCGGCCGCAAGCTCATCCTCGTCACCGGCCGCGAGCTGCCGGATTTGAAGAGCGTTTTTCCGGAATTCGGACTCTTCGATCGCATCGTCGGCGAGAACGGCGCGCTCCTCTACACGCCCAAGACCGGCGAGGAACGGCTCATCGCGCCCCCGCCCGATGAGCGATTGATCGACCGTCTGCGCGCCATGCGCATCAAGCCCCTGTCGATCGGCCGGGGCATTATCGCCACCCATCATCCGCACGAGGAAACCGTACTCGCGGCCATACGCGACCTCGGCCTCGAATTGCAGATCATCTTCAATAAGGGAGCGGTGATGATTCTGCCGGCCGGCGTCAACAAGGCTTCCGGCCTTAGGGCTGCGCTCGAGGAGCTTTCGCTTTCGCCGATCAATGCGATCGGCTGCGGAGACGCGGAAAATGATCACGCCTTTCTCAAGATCTGCGGATGTTCGGTCGCGGTCGCCAACGCACTGCCGCGGCTCAAGGAAGAAGTGGATGTCGTCACCCGCGGCGATCATGGTGCGGGTATAGTCGAAATCGCCGAGAGACTGCTAAGAAACGAAGCGCTCAATGTGGCTCGTCATCGGATCGTCTTCGGTGCCGATGACGAGGGACAAGAGGCGACGCTGAGCATAATGGGCGGTGCGGCGCTCATCGCCGGCCCCTCCGGCGGAGGAAAATCGCGGCTCGCGACGAGCCTGCTCGAATCGATTGCCGAACACGGATTTCAGACCTGCGTGATCGATCCGGAAGGCGATTACGACGCGATCGAAGAAGCGATCGTGCTCGGCGAACCCAAAGCCGCGCCGACCATCGCGGAAATTCTCGACGTCCTTCGCAAGCCGAGCGTCAATGTCGTCGCCAACCTGCTCGGATTGGAGAGGGCCGATCGGCCGGCATTCTTCTTGAAGCTCTTGGAAGAGATTCTGAAACTGCGCAAGACGACCGGCCGCCCGCATTGGTTGCTGATCGATGAAGCGCATCACGTGCTGCCGCCGGGCAGCGCGAGTGCGCGCCCTCTGCCGCGCGAATTGCCGGATGCGATCATGGTCACCGTCCATCCGGACACGATCTCACGCGATGCGCTCGACTGGGTCGATAGCGTGCTCGCGGTCGGCGACGAAGCGCCAGACGCGCTGCGCCGTTTCTGCCGCACGCTCGATGAGCGCTGCCCTGCGCTGCCGGAAGCTCCGCAAGTCAAACAAGAGGCTTTATTTTGGCACCGTGGCGACGATGAGGTCAGGCTCGTCTCGGTGAAACCTACACGGCTCGCGCATCGGCGCCACATACGCAAATATGCCGAGGGCGATCTGGGCGACAAGAGCTTTTATTTTCGCGGGCCAAAGGGCGCGCTCAATCTGCGAGCACAGAACCTCATATTGTTTCTGCAATTGGCCGATGGCGTCGATGAGGCGACCTGGCTGCACCATCTGAAGGCGGGAGATTATTCCGCCTGGATCCGTTCCGCGATCCGCGACGAGGCCTTGGCCAAGGAGATCCACGCGATCGAAAAGGATGCCAAATTACCCGCGGCTGAGAGCCGGGCTCGCGTCAACGAGGCGATCAGCCAGCGCTATACTGCCCCGAGCGAGGAAGGCGGATCGCACTAATACGCCAAAGGACGCGTGATCAGCCGCTGGCGAGAGCCGAGGTCTCCGCGCTCAGCTCCTCGAGGCTTTTACCCTTGGTCTCCGGCAGCATCGTGAGCGTGACGACGATGCCGAAAATACTGGCAATTGCTGCGGCGAGCTCGGCCGAGAATAGCCCGTGCCAGGACATGAAGATCGGGAAAAGAAAAACGCCGAGAAAGCCGCCGAGCTTGCCGGTCGCAGCGGCAATGCCGTGCCCCGTCGTGCGCGCTTTCACCGGAAAGATCTCGGCCGGATAGACGAAAGTCGTCGCATTCGGACCGAACTCGGTGAAGAAATAGCTGATCCCATAAACGATAAGGAAGGGGACGATCAGCTTGTCGACATCGGGAATGAGGGCGATCGCAGCGAACGCCGCCGCCATCATCGCAAAGCCGATGACCTGGATCGACTTGCGGCCGATCTGATCCATCATAGCAGCGGCGACGAAATAGCCCGGAGCAGCAGCAATCGCAAAGACGGCGAGCTGCATCAGCGTGTGGCTCATAATGTCTTTTTTCGGCGAGATCGCCGCGAGCACGAGCGGGCTCGAGACCGTATTTCCGTAATAGGCGAAATCCATGAGGAACCAGGCGAGACTGGCCCCTACCAGCCGCGTCAGGAACGTCGGCTGCGCAAGAAGGATTTTAAATCCCTTCCAGAAGGGTTCCTTCACGACGGCGGCGCTTTCCGCTGCGGCATTCGGCACGCTCCGGCCGAGCACGCCGGAGCAGGCTTCCTGAAACGCCTGGTGCTGGCCGCTTGCGAGCAGGTACCGGGGCGTTTCCGCCATCTGCCGGCGCATCTGGAAAACCGCGAGCGCCGGCACGGCACCAAAGGCCAGTAAAATCCGCCAGACGAGGTCATGGGATATGCCCGTCGCCAAAAAGGCTGCCGCGAGCAAGGGACCGAAAATAAGACCGGCGGCCTGCATTGCGAACACGAGAGAGACCATCATGCCGCGGCTCTTCTTGCCTGCGTATTCGCTCATGATCGTCGAGCTCACCGGATAATCGCCGCCGATCCCGATGCCGAGAATGACGCGGAAGAAAATCAGCCACCAGATATTGGGCGAAAGCGCCGAGGCGATCGCCCCCGCGGCGAGGACCAGCACTTCGTAGCCATAGATGCGTTTGCGGCCGAGCATATCGGCGATACGGCCGAAGAGGATCGCGCCGACCGCCGACGCAAGAAGCGCCGTTGAAGTGACGAGACCTTCGGCGAAAGGCTGAATGTGCCATTCCTGCTTCAGGAGGGACATCACGACGCCGATGATGAAAAGATCGTAAGCGTCGGTGAAAAAGCCCATGCCCGAAATGAACATGATCTTCCAATGAAGCCGGGTGATCTTGGACGAATCCAAATGCTCGAGAATGTCTGAACCCGGTGCTGCCGCGCTGGACATGAAACCCTCGATTAAGCTCGCACGCGCTTGATGCGCGCCGCCTCAACGAGCAAGCCGCGGCGGGGTTTCGTGTCATATCGATGTCATAGATCAGGCGGCGGAGCGCGAACTCAACGGCCCCTCGCGCGTTGTCTTCCGTGAACGAAAAAGACGAAGAGCTAAAAACTGGGAGGAGACGCAGCCTGTCGCGCCCGATCATGGGTGCGATCTTTTTCGCCTGCTTGTCGCTGGGCGACGTGCCCCTGCCGCCGAAGCGTCCGCCGGAGTTCACTCCGAAGCCGCCACCAGCTCAACCCGCGCCGAGCGTGCCGCCCCTGCAGCCTACGCCGGCCGACAACGAAGCGCTGCGCGCTCAAGTGCTCGCGAGCGGTCGCATCACGGCCGAGGCATTGCCGATCATCGATGAAAGAAACGGCTGCGGGATTGCCGCGCCCCTGCAAGTCGATGCGATTATCCTGAAAGACGGCGGAAAGGTTAAACTCTCGCCGCCGGCGATCATACGCGCCTCGCTCGCCTCCGCGGTCGCGGATTGGGTGCGCGATGATCTTGCCCCCGCGCTCGACCAAGACAAGCTCACCGGTATCGAAGGAACGGGCGGCTACCAATGCCGCAGCCGCAATCGGATCGAGGGGGCGAAGCTCTCCGAACACGCAACCGGCGACGCGCTCGACCTCCAGGCTTTTCGCACCGAGAAGAACAAGCGCTACGCGGTAGATTCGACCGAAGCGGATTCTGTCGCCTTTCTGGCACTCATGAAAAAGGCGGCTTGCGCGCGCTTCTCGACCGTGCTTGGCCCTGGCGCCGATTCCTTCCACGCGCATCATCTTCACCTCGATCTCGAAGCGCGCCATCATGGCACGCGCCTGTGTCAATGGACGCAGGACGCCACGGCGCAGCGCTAGATGGCGATGCCTTACTGCGGCGGAAGGTCGCCAAGGATGATGAACCCTCGGCAATCTCACGCATTTCGCACGTGCTCATGACGAAATTTCGGTCGGGGCCGAAACATTCACGTGAGGAAAGGCTAAAATCGGCGTCATGACCAACGTGAAGATTGCAGAGATTGCCGCCCTTCTCGGCGATCCGGGGCGTGCGGCCATGCTGACCGCCCTTATGGATGGTCGCGCGCTGCCTGCTTCGGAACTCGCAAGCCTCGCCGGCGTGATGCCACAGACAGCGAGCGGTCATCTCGCGCAGCTTGTCGCCGGCCGGCTACTTATTGCCGAGCCGCAAGGCCGCAATCGCTATTATCGCTTAGCATCGTCGCAGGTCGCACAGACCATCGAGGCTTTGATGGTGCTCGCCGGAGATGGTGCGTCGCGTGGCACGCGAGTCCCAAAGGAGCTGCGCGAGGCACGGACCTGCTACGATCATCTCGGCGGGCGGCTCGCCGTTGCGCTTGCCGATAAGCTTCAAGATCGCGGCTTCCTCGTGCTCACTGAAGAAGCGGGCGAAGTAACGCCAAAGGGCCGGGACTTTCTTGCCGAGCTCGGCGTTACGCTCGCCTCCGCGAAGAAAAGGCAGCGCGCGCTCTGCCGCGCCTGTCTCGATTGGAGCGAAAGGCGGCCACATATCGCTGGCCTCCTCGGCACCGCGCTTCTCAACCGAAGCCTCGAGCTCAGATGGATCGCGCGTGCTGCGGAAAGTCGCGCGGTGACCATTACGCCGCGAGGCCGGCGGGCCTTTGCGGAAACCTTCGGCATCCGGTTCTAGAGCATGATCCGGAAAAGTGGGAACCGGTTTTCCGGCAAGATCATGCTCAGG
>Ga0070738_10000762_pt1 | contig 81932 bp, 70 predicted proteins | sample Coa_R2_2_FD_66446 | JGI IMG/M metagenome (GOLD analysis project Ga0070738, IMG submission 66446) | Surface soil microbial communities from Centralia Pennsylvania, which are recovering from an underground coalmine fire - Coalmine... | ecosystem: Environmental > Terrestrial > Soil > Unclassified ...
TTGGTTCGTGTTTCTCAGAACAGTGTGATCGTCCATGATTCCAAGGACGCATCACTCAATCGCGAGTGGTTCGCGGAACAGTCAAAGCTATAGTGTACCGATCAGCACCGAGGCCGAACCTGGCGCTGCACCGGACCCGGCCACGTAGCTTGTTTCTTGTTGCTCACTTGGCGTCGGTGTGCGTTACTGGTGTCGCGGCCGGGCCGGTGAGCTTGATCGTTCGGCCGAGGAGCGGAGGCGCTACGATGCACGATTCGGACGAGCGCGGTGCGTTCCTGGCGGCCATCCGCGCCGAGCCGGACGACGACACGCCCCGTCTGGTGCTCGCCGACTGGCTCCAGGAGCACGACGAGCCGGACCGGGCCGAGTTGATCCGCGTCCAGTGCCGGCTCGCCGCACTGGCGGAACGCGGGGAGGTCGATAACAGGCCAATTGACAGCGCCGACACGCACCGGCTGGAACAGCAGCCCGAATACCAGGGGCTCCAGCGCCGCGAGCAGGAACTGCTCGCCGCTCACCGGGCCGCCTGGCTGGCCGACTTTCCGGCGGACGCGCGGACCGTCCGGTGGGAGGGCGCTTCGGGATTTCATTACTCGTTTCACCGCGGTATGGTGCGCGTGGCCCTCGTGATCGATCCGTCCGATTTGGATTTCGAGAACGACCCCGACGCACGTCAGCGGGTGCAGAACGACCTGGCGCGGCTGGACGAGCAGGCCCGGCTCCCACACTTCGCCTGGGTCGATGAGGTGGTGCTGAGGATTTCGGGAGACGCTGTGGGTGGGATGGAGGGCCCCGAATTCGAGGCGGTACTCACCCATCCGGCCCTGAAACACGTCTCCCAATTCGGTCTGTCAGTGGCCTATGCCACCGAGGTCGATCTCGCGCCCTTCGTCGCGCGCAGCGACATGGCCCGGTTGCGCGATGTGAGGTTAATGGGTGGCGCTCAGGAAGACGCCAATGTGAACGCTGTGGCGCTGTGGAACTCTCCGATCGCCGCGCAACTCCACCGGATCGATTTCAGCGGTCCGTACGACACAGCGGAGTTTTTGGCGCTGGTTGAGTCGGGGAAACTGACCCGGTTGCGCTCGCTCTACTTCTTTTTCTATCACTGCAATGGATCGGCGGATGGCGACCAGGTCCTGTTGGCGCTTGCGCGGTCCCGGTACTTTCCCGAGTTGCGATTTCTTTCGATTGGCGAACGGGAAAACACCACCCGACTCGAGAGTGTGCTCGCGGTGTTGCGGTCGCCGGAACTGCCGAGTCTGGAATGGGTCGAATTCGACCCATTGGGGAGCGCCACCGCAGACGAGTTCCCCTCGGGCGGACCGGCGGAAGACGAGTTCCCCTCGGGCGGACCGGCGGACGCGGCCGGGTTCGTCCGCGAACTGACGGCCATCGCGGACGCGTGCCGCACCGGGGATCGGGTGCGGCGGGTTTGCTGCGGCATCGAGGTGCTCCGCCACTGCCCCTGGTTGTCGGACCCGGAGAACGGGCGCGGGCTCCTCCCAGCCGACCTGAGCAACACGGCCCTGGGAGACACCGTTCTGAAGGCGATCGCGGCGTCACCGCAACTGGCGCGATTCATCCGGCCCCGAGCGCCCGCTGGCGGTGCGGCCGCGCCGGAGGGGGTGGAGGGGCGCGCCGCTCACCGCCCCGAGTTGAACCTGAGCGGCAACACGTTCGGGGACGAGGGCGCGCTGGCCCTGGCGCGTTCGCCTTACGCCGAGGGCCTGCACCGCCTGAACGTGTCGGGGAACCGTCTCTCCGATGCGGCCCTCGCCGGGTTGCGGGAGCGGTTCGTCGAGGTGGTGTTCGAGAGCCCGCCATTCCAGTAGTGTGCAGATCGGCGCCGAGTCGATGCGGGGTCGGCCGGGCCGAACCGGCCGCTGCACCGGACCCGGCCGCGTAGTTTGCTTCCCGTTGTTTGCCGGTTCCTGTTGTCGCAAACTGGTATCGCGGCCGGGCCGGTGAGTTTGTTCGTTCGGCTACAAGAGGGTGCGGGGATGACGCTGGTGTTCGCGTCGATAGGTCCATACCTGGAGATTGTCAACCCGGTGGCGTTCGAGACGTCGCCGGCCGCCGACGTTGCGGAGGCGTACCACGCTCTGTGGGACAACGATGACCGCTTGAAGTGGATGGGCGGGGCGAGCAACCCCCTGGTCGAGGAGGTCAACGGGGCCCTGGTCATCCGTGAGCTCGGAGTGCCCACCGGAGGCCACGCGCCTCAGTTACTCGGGGCGCCCCCCGCGCCCGTATCGGAGACGCACCGCGGCTTGCTCTTCCTCGGTCCGTCCGGGGATCCGCCCGCCCCCGGGGCGTCCCGGCACACCTTGTTCCAGCTCGCGCAGGACAGCACCGGGGCCTACGTGGCGGTCGACGTGGGGGCGGTGGACCGGGCGGCCGAGGTGGCATGGTTCGAGCAGGAGTATGCCTACGAGCTCGGCATCGCGCGCCGGGCCTGGGCGGGCACCCCGGTTCAGGTGGCCGTCCGCTGGGGGATGGTGTGCTGGCGGTACTGAACCCAGCCGAACCCGTCGCTGCACACGGACCCGGCCTTGTGATTTGATTTTCTGTGCTGGCCGATGGGTGGCCGGGCCGGTGAGCTTTTTTGTTATGCGGCACGGCGAGTCCGAGCATGCTGCGATTCCATGAACGAACCCTGGCACTGCTCGGCAGCGAAGGTGTCCATCAGCAGCGCTCAGTCGAGGCCCTGCTCGGTTGGGCGGCGAAGATTCACCAAGCTGATCTCGGTCTCGCAAGTTCATGGTCTCGATATCCCTCACCGAAACAATGTGACGATACTCCATGCCGAAACACGGCAAACTACACGCGTTTGCAGAATAGCCGAAGGTGATGCGGCGTAAGAGTGGATCGATGTGGTTGACGTTCTGGCCAACCGCGTCGTAGCTTGTGCTCACGCGGGCTCTGCGTGCATCCAACTCCAGTGTGCGTCGGCCCGCTTGGTCGTAGGTGTTACTGGTCCGGTAGCCCAGGCCGTTGATCGCGGCCACCGCTTGACTGGCCACATCGTACACCGTCGTCGAACGCTGGGCCAGTGGGTTGATGTTCGCCAGAGCACGCCCGGCCAAGTCGTAAATCGGTCAAGAACGGGGAGGTCAACCGGGCCCTTTTCCCAAGATCATGTCCACCACCCAGCATCCCCGAAAGTGTGGTCCGGGTCCACGACAGTGGTTGAGGATTTCTTGCTCGTCACAACCAGCATCTTGAAGTGCATCAGCGAGAATCGGCATCGCTGAGAAATCTTTGGATTCGTACATCGACTTTGCGAGGTTGAGGGCATCCGCTGACATCCATGCTGGACCAATGGCAACGGGATGGAATGGGTTCATGAAAATGTCATGGGCCACGGTGCGAAGAACGGTGTCCGGAAGCTCCGTATCCTTAAAATCGTACGGAGCAAGCGCTTCGTAGTAGCCTTCTTCTGTGTCGTAACCGCAAATGATCCAGGCGAGAGACATATAGGGATTGTTTTTGCGATCTGCGGCGTGGCGAGCCGCGTCCATAATTCGCTCGACCTCATCCGGGCTGGCCGAAACTCCATCTGCTTGATCTTCTGCAAGTCTTAGCGCTTTCCGAGATGCTTGTCTCGTCAATTTCCGCCAACCAATCTGAACACACCCGCATGCAAAGAGCCTGAATTTCCGATCATATTTCTTGCCGTATTTCCAGCCCAGGTAGTCCAAGAGCGTCCTGGCATCCGCCGCTTCCCAATCGGATGCCGTGAAACGGCGGAATCGACGAACCTCATCAGGCCTTAATGGACGCATGTTGTGTCCACCCTGTCCTCGTGCGGACGATGCTACAGCCCAAACACGAGGTCGTACCAGGACGTTGCAGTAAGAGGATTAATAGCCGCGACTTGCTTCGCCGCATCCGGAACTGGCTGCTGCTTTTGAAGGAGAGTCGCGACCCGACCGGGAGCCAGTGCCTCACTCGCATTGAGTCTGAGAAGGTACTTACACATTTTCCCACTGAATTCGATCGATATCCCCCCAGCATTCTTGGAATGGGCGCAGCTTGACGGCGGCAGTTTGCTTCAGAAGTATAGTAACGATGATCGGTTCTGGTTCGACCAGCCCGAGTTGGTGACCACTCCCGAGGCCGTCCGAGGATTACTGTTCAACCAGGAGAACCAGGGAAATTTCGACCGGATCGTCTGCCTCGATCAGGGCGACGACCCACCGGTGCTGTTCGCCTGGATTGACCGACCTCCGTGGGTGAAGAACGCGGAGCGGTTTTCAGACGCTGTCTACGCAGAGATCTTTGACTGGCAGTATTGGCTGGAGTTCAAGTCGGACGACCCCACGTATAAAGAGATCACTTACTACGGCGAGTTGAACTTCAAGACCGACGGGTGCTTGGAGGTACTGCGGAATCGCTATGAAGAAACGGTGACAACGTCATTTATCGCTGACGGTACCCGCTACACTGAATACCGCTTCATTAAGTCGCCGGTTCTTCGCCTGACGGTCTTGGTGGCGGGTGACGGGTCAACGAACATCCGCGTTACGGGGCGGCCCACGGAGGCGACCGAGGCGCTCGAAGTGGAGTTGAAATCTGTCCTGGATGGAGAGTACCGCATAACCAACGGCTGAAGCTGACCGGAGCCGCCATCCTGGTTCTCCGACCTTCAAGGTCCTTGCAGGCGGCCCCGGCAGCTTAGCCGAGCGTTCGGCGGCAGAAGACGCAGGAGGAGCGGACGTGGCCGAGACTACGCAGATCAACTTATCGCGGGCGCTGAAGTTGAAGAACCGCGTCGTCCACCGGCTGTCGCAACTGGACACGCAGATCACCACCTATAACAGCACCATCGAGGACAACCAGGAGTACGACGTCCGCCAGCTCTACAAGGCCCGGATGGTGCTGGCCGAGAAGTTGGTCGCCCTGAAGGTAGCCATCAACGCGGCCAATCAGCCGATCCAGAACCTGATCTTCGAGCTGGCCGAGTGCAAGGCGCTGGTGGCCATGCTCGGCAAGGTGAACACCAAGCATGGGCCGTCCGTCGAAGGATTCACGGGTGCTAAGACGAACTACGTCGCTCAGTTCCGCAAGCCGGACATCGACCGGGAGGTCCGGCGCGTCGAGAAGGAGATCGACCGGATTCAGGACGAGTTGGACCGGTTCAACCACCGCACACTGATCGCCGTTGACGCGTCCTTGCTGGCGGATTCCGAGCCGCCGCCGGACGCGGGCCGGTGATCCACCGACCAGGCACGGCGTTCGCCGTACGAACGCCGGGCAGGCATTGAGGTTGGGCCGCTCACGTGGGCGGCTGCCGGCGGGCAACCGCTGGCCGTGTCGCAACCTCTCAATCGTAACATGCCCGATCCAGACGCGGATACCGATCTCAAGCCGCAAGGTTCCCGCTCCGACTGGTGACGAGCGATTCGATGATTGAGCCTGTAGCCCGCAACCCTCATTCCCGTCTGTCCCGACCGGAGTTCGGGTGCGTCGTGTCCTGGACATACAAAGCCGGCCGAACCTTTCGCTGCACCGGACCGCTGCACGTGCGTTGTTCCATGACCGTGTCGCTTTGTGCGCGGCCGGTGAGCTAGATGTTCGGCCACACGGAGGGGGAGTGCCGCGTGAGCAAGAAGCTACGGGAGTTGGTGGAGCGTCTTGCCCTCGCGCCGAGCCCGGTCAATCGGGACGCCTTCCTTCGCGGGCTCATCATGTCGATGGTCTGGAGCCCGCTCCGCGCCAGCGGCCCGAAGGAGAGGGCGGAAGGTCCCGTGCCGCCCGAACTGATAATGGTCGGACCGGATGGCGAATCGATGTTGTTGGTCTACGCGGACGGGGAGGCCGCACTCCGAGAGCCAGGAGTGAAGTCCGCAGGCGGTGGCTCCGGCCGGAAGTTCCTGGAGCGGGCACTATCGAGTGGGGCCGGGCTGGCCGTCACGACCGGGCACGAAGCGATTGCCCCGCGTGCGGTCGTCACCTTGAGCGAGATACCCGCCGTACTGGAGTTGGAGCGTACCGAGGATCCGGTACTGGGCGTGATCACTTGGCACCCGTCGTCCGATGACAGCAAAGGGTTCTGGGAGTTCGAGGCCGGCCCGGTCGAGAACTACTCGGTCACCGGCGTGGTGGTTCCTGATGCTCCCTGGGAGCCGATCCAGACCGACGAGTTGCCCCGCATCCGGCAGACCGTGGAGTGGGTCCGCGGGAACAACTTCGCGGTCCGCGCGCACATCGCGGCGGAGATGTGGGACTGGTGGTACAACGAGTACTGCGACCCGCCGGACCGGGAGGCGGTCCGCACCCCGGAGGAGTTCCGCGACAAGCTGACGCTGGAGGTGATCCGATTCGAACCGGGCGAGGATGCGTTCCTCGACTACGCGGATCAAGGGCTGGTCTGCGGGTACGGCATCCGCATCTACCTCAGCCCGGATGGCCGGTTCACCCGGGGACCGGAGATGGGCTGAGGGGCGGCAAGGCAGGCCGAACCGGTCGCTGCACCGGACCCGGCCATGTAGTTTGTACTTTTCAGCCCCACCTGTTCCACAGTCGGTGATTGGTTCCCCGGCGGCAGGTGAGCTTATTGTTCGGCGGAAGAAATGTCCTCTGCTAACTTAATTGTCGCGTCCTCGGAAGAGGCGCACGCTGTCGCATTGGAATTCAGCGAACGACGCTGGCCGAACTTGAGCATCGACCCCTATGACACCGCGCTTCACGTGTTGGTAGCGCGATTGACAAACCGCACCTTCGACGAGGTGTTTGCGAGCTTGCGAGATCTTACTCCTAAATTGGAAGGTGCGGAAACCGCCGAACCGTGGGATGAGCGGTTCTGGGTGGCGTGCATCTATCAACTTCCTGATGACTACATCAACGCCATCGTCAGTATCCGGGACAACGAGATCCCGCCGCTCATCTCATGGTGGCACGGCATCGAAGCATTCGAGTGGAACCGCACGTACGCACACAACTTCTCCGAGGAATCTGTTGGAGAGGACTTCCGCCGTATCCGAGGGTTTCTTGGTGCCGCTGAGAAACAAAGCGTGTTGATGCGTCTTTCAACCTAACGCAGACGCCGCTCCAGGAGCTATAAGTTGAAATCTCAGCTCCTGGAGTCTTGGGCCGTCTGAAGAGACGGAAGACCCGCGAACCCGACGCTGCACCGGACCCGGCCACGTGACTTGATTCCCGGTGCTCACCGGCGTGTGGGTGGCTGGTTGCAATCCCGGCCGGGCCGGTGAGCTGGTTGTTCGACGGCAGAAGGTCACCGTGCAGGAGGTGCCGACGTGGTAATTGGCGACTGGTCCACCTTCTACCAATCTTTGGCGATTGAGCTAAACGGCGGCCGAGCGGTGCCGAAGCCGACGAATGCCGCTCTGGACGATTACGAGCGTCGGATTGGCCGTAGGTTACCGCGCAGCTATCGCGAGTTCATCACGGTGTTCGGTCCCGGCGAGTTCTCATGCACTCTCAGGATTGCTGCCCCGGGCTATCGATACTTGAGGACCGACTTCGACATCGACTTCGTGAATGAAGGCGGTTACGGGTATGCCGAAGAGGAAATGGAGCGATACCAAGTCCTCCCCGAATCTCGCTCGCTGCTCCGCCGCCTGTGGTGGTTTGGGTTCGGGGGCTCGCGGCACTGGATGGGCTGGGACCCCGAGGATGCCCGTGACCCAGCCAACGCCGAATACGCCATCTACGCCGTGGGGAGCATCTGCGACATCGAGTTAGTAGCGACGAGCTTCCGCCAGTTGGTTGCAGACACCTGCGAGGTTCTTTTCGCTCCTGATCCGAACTGGTGCGAAGAGGAACTCGGCCCTCAGCGGTCATTCGACCCTGCGGTGACATACGACCGGGGTTCGCAAGACGCCGAACCGCTGGCATCACCTGGCTGCACTGTGATGGTTCATTTGTCGACAGCGAGAACAGACTGTCACGGTCGACTCGACTCGTTCAGTTCAGAAGGGAAGGGATGCTGACAATCTACATTGACGCCGACGCGTGCCCCGTCAAGGACGAGGTATACAAGGTCGCGCGGCGGTACGCGATAAAAGTGTTCGTCGTCGCCAACAGCATCATGCGTGTACCCACCGACCCGCTGTTTGAACTGGTCGTGCGGATCGGATTTGGTGCGGCCGACGACTGGATCGCGGGCCAAATTGGGCCGTGCGACATCGTCATCACTGCCGACGTTCCGCTCGCGGGACGGTGTGTGGCAAACGGGGCGGTTGCACTCGACCCCAAGGGGCGGTTGCTCACAGCCGACACCATCGGCGAAGCGGTCGCTCACCGCGACCTGATGGAAGAACTTCGGGCGACGGGCCTGGCCAGCGGCGGCCCGTCCGCGATGACCGCGAAGGATCGGTCCCGGTTCCTGTCGCGATTGGACGAGGCGATCAATGCCGCGCGCCGTTCCTCTCCATCGGCGTGAACGAAGAATACGGAAGTGCTGCCGAGTGGACTGGTGGTAGCAAATGGCCGCGTCCTTATTCGCTCTGGGGCAAGGAATGGATGGTGGGGTCCGTGTCGGTTGCGGGTAGAATACACCCTCGCCCAAACACTGGAGAACTGATGCGCATTACCGAAGTATGCCATGCGTGGGTTGTGTACCGGATGACTCTCCACGGGAACGCGGTCGGCGGCAACGTGGTGTGCGAACAGCGGGAGTGGGACGCTCTGGACCGCGCCCGACCGGGATTCCACACGCTCCTGCACTCTGGGCTCAAGACCGAGCAGGAGGCCGAGAAACTGGCGCGAGGCACGGCGGGCGAAACACCAGCCAAGGGGTTGAAGAAGAAAGCTCCCCTTATCGCAGGTTCGGCTCCCTGATCGTTTCCCTTTCCCATCCGTACGTCAGAGAGTGTAACACAACGGAACGGGCCGGGGAGTGATTCCCCGGCCCGCTCGCGTTCCCTTACAATCCGCACACGTTGCATTTCCACGAGAACCCGCCGCCACGCCATTCCTTCGCTTGCAAATTCGTTATGATGCTGCTTGAGTTTTCTAAAAATACAAATTAATCTAACAGGCACAATTGCAATATCGCGGTTTGTTCGGGAAGGCTCTTGACGGAGTTCTTGCACGCGCTCTTTGGTGGTCTTTTCGATGCAGTGGCAGTTGGCAACAAACGCGTGAACCGCGTGCGGGCTTCTCCAGAGACGGCAAGCGGACAATTCAAGAGGAATTCTGTCACAGGAGCGACCATGTCCGAATCCACCACGCCTCCGTTGACTTCACTGGAATCGGTTCCGCGCCTTAAAATCCGCGCGACAACCACCCTGACGCATGTGAAGAAAGCACTGGCGGGGACCCAGGAGATTGTGTTACTCGTCGATAGGCGCGAGAAGCCCGTCTCTCTGCTCGCTGCGGATACGCAGATTTCGATCTCCGAGTCTGCTCGGCCGCTCCACAGGATGCGCTCGAGGCTCCCCGCGATTGTCGAGATCTCCGAGTCGGAGGTCGCCGATCCGGACGCGCGGGCCGAATTGCTCGCCAGGCTGGTGGAGGCTGGTGCTCCGGCTGCCTTGGTTCGCAACCAAGGGATGCCAATTGGATTGCTGTCGCTGGACGCTGTAGTGAAGTCGATCCCTAAGGGTGTTCTGCCCACATCGCTTCTTGAGCGGTTGCCCGGTCCCGTGCGCATCCCCTACCCACGCGTGAAATGTCCGAAGTGCGGCTGCGTGAAGTTAGCCTCGCCTGATGGCTCGACTCGAATGTGCTCCAATGGCCATCCACCTGAACCGATGATCTAAACGACCTGAGGAGGTCCACTGTGCTGTCCGCCGCCCTGAAGGAGATGTCTGGCCTGAAGGACGTAACGGGCTTGTTCGATAGTCGCACTTGGACCGCTGCTGTCCTTCCGATGCTCTTCTTCGTGGCACTCACGGCGGCCAGCGCCGTCGGTTTAGCTGCGCTCGCCGGACGGTGGCCGCAAGTCGCGCAAGGATGGAAGGATCTCGATACCTTCGGCCAGGGGGTCATCCTCACCGTCGCGGTGGTGGTGCTTCTGCTCGGCGGAATCTGGACCGCCAATCTTCACTACTCGATCATTCGCTTTTGGGAAGGTTACGCCGCCGAGGGATGGGTGGCCTATCTGCTGCTCCTGCCCACCCGACCGCTCTTCTGGCTCGGCTGCTTGTGGGTGCTGTGGGAGCGCCGAAACCGACAGCGCCGGTTCGACGGCTTGGCAGCGGTCGCGGAAGACGAGTGGGCGAACGAGACATTTGAAGCGAAACTGCTTCAACCCGCCGGCGCGCCCCCAGCGGTTGGACCGACCGCCGCCGCCCAAGCGAACGCAATCCGACTGTTTATGGAGAATGCGTTCAATCGAGCCGTTTCGTTCTGGCATGGACCGTGGGACCCAGCGCTCCCGCCCGATCAGCAAGTGCTGGAAGCGATCCAGGAGTGGACGGGTCTGGACGGAGACGCTTACCTGATGGAAGTGATCGGCCGCGGGCGTCAATTGCTGCTGGAAAGTCGGCCCCTGCTCCCGAACCCCGCCCTGGATCCGCGTTACACCGAATTGCTGACGCTGCTACGGGCGTTGGCCAACGAGGCTGCCGAACGAGCCAAGAGCAACGCTGGAGCGCTCGCCGATATCGCCGAGATGACATACCGCTACGATCTGCCGCCGGGCGAGGATCCACTCCCGACAAGCATTGGCCGGGCCATTCGCTCCGCCGAAGCGTACCCGCAGCAGCGTTATGGCGCGGACGCCGTGCTGGTTTGGCCGCGGTTAGCTCCGCTTTTGCCGAAGGAGTTCGCTGACCGCTTTGCCAGCGCGGAAGCCGCCCTTTCTCTCACCACCACGCTGACCACCTTCGCGCTCGTCTTCGGCCTGCCAATGGCTCTGGCCACCACGCTGACAATTGCCGGGAATTCGATCGCTCCGGCAGGCTGGCGTGGGGTGGCACTGTTCGCGGCTCCATGGATTGGCACGCTTGTGCTCACCGCTCTCATGTATGGCGCTGCCGCCAACGCAGCCGTTGAGTACGGCGATCAGATTCGGGCCGCGTTCGATCTATACCGCGGGAAGGTATTGGAACAGATGGGGTTCCGTCCCCCGCCCACGATTCAAGACGAGCGGAAGACCTGGGCGATGTTGAACAACTGGTTGCTGGTGAACCAGCTTCCGCCCGATCCTGTTCGGCTCGCCTACCTTAAACGCGACACAGCGTACACGCTCCCCGCCGATCCGGTCCGGCTGAAGGTGCCGGTGCCAATCGCTGCACTCCCCAACAACCACCTGATCGTGGACACGGATCTGAAGGATCTGGACATCGCTGCCGCGGATCTTCCCCTGGGCACGGCAACGGTGAAGGCGCAACTAGTCGGGCAACAGACCTGCCAGGCACTGGCGGCGAACCAGATCATTCCGATCAGTGCGGTCGTGTCCAATCAAATTCTCGTTCCAGTGGCCATCCCGGCGGGAATGTTCCCGGCGCTTGCGCTCATCAATCTGGGCGATCGGGTGTCGGTATCAGCCGTGCCTGCGCCGGCCCCAGGCGGTGCGCCGGCCGTGGTGTCGGTCGGCGGACTGATCGTGATGACCGTCTCTCCTCCAGCGCCCGGGGCCGTAACCGGCAGCATCGTTCTCGCGGTGCCAAACGCGAGTCTTGGGCAACTGACGCAGGCTATCACATCGGAGCGATTTGTCGTCGCTCGCCAATCCTGACCGCGTAATTCTCGACCGTTAGCGACAAGAGGTGTACGCTTTCCGATCATGTTGCTCGCGAACCGGGCCCGGCGTTACTCCTTTTGCGATCTCATACACAATGCGGTTGAGATTGTCGCATGCGGTTGAGATTGTCGCATTCTGAACGAGCCGCTCCCTTGCGAGTAGTTTCAAGGTGTGTGTTGTTCAGTTGTTTTCAGCCCCGGCAGGGGCAAGAGATGTTAGCCCAGGGTGAAGCGCAGCCGAAGGCCAGCGAAACCCTGGGAAGACGACCCAACGTATCCACAAGCCCCGCTAGGGGCGACAGAAATACCCGTTCATGCGGTTGCGTCCAAGATTCTCTCGCCCCTGCCGGGGCTCCATGTTGTTGTCGTGCGTTGTCCCAGGGTTTCGCTAGCGCTTCACCCTGGGCTAACATCTGTCGCCCCTGCCGGGGCTGAAAACCACCCAAGGCAACACCTTGAAACTACTGGCCAGGGAGCAGTTGAAGCTCAAACGGACCGTGAATCAGACGACTCGTCTCTGGCGGCATGGAAACTGCGACTTCACCAGATGGTGGGGGCGGCCGATCCATGCTGCCGCGGGAGTCTCTCCTCGGGTGCCGCTTCCGCCCCAAACGGGCCGGTAGCGGTCCGAAAGGAGTTCTGTCGTGGCTATGAATATCAAGGCGTATCGCGGTCAAATGCAGTGGGCCAGCGGACTCAACTTACTGACCGCAATCTGGCTGTTTGTCTCGGCCTTCCTTATTCCGATCCACGCCTCAATGAAGACCAACAACATCATCGTTGGCGTGGTTGTCGCGGTGTTAGCCGCGATTCGCTTGGCTGGGGCATACAACCAGCCGTGGATGAGCTGGCTCAACGCCATCCTCGGCCTCTGGGTCATGGGGTCCCCCTGGGCCTTGATGGGCACCGGCCCACTCGGTCCGACCGCGGGGACCATTGCCAACAACCTCATCACTGGCGCGGTGATCTTCATGCTCGCATGTTGGAGTGCTGCCGCGAGTACCACCGAGCCCGTGCCGCCGGCTACCTACTCCGGCAACATTCGTCCATCGTATGGCCGCGAATAACTCGCGTTCCCAGCGCACTGCGAGGCTGTTTTTCCCGGTTCCAGGCCGCGAAGAATAGCCTCGCGGTTGAACCTCTCAAACATGAAGTTACCGTTCGCGTAATCTCCTTCCCCCCGGCAGCATTCATCTGCACGGGCGCGGCATGCTCCGTGCGCCAAAGCGACGGAATGGCCCACGAATGAACAGAGGGCTGAACATCGCTCGCATCACAAGACGGCGGAGCCCATCCGCGACCGGGCCGCTGGAATGAATTCGTCAACGTTGACAGTGTTGGATCTTCAGGTTAACATCCCAAAAACACTCCTGCACCCAAGTCGACCAAACACAATTATGGTGTTATGGATTTCTTGAAATTCCTTCGCAGCTTCGCAATCGGTCTTCTGGGTTTGACTCACGCGATTCGGTCTGAACAGAACATGCGGGTTCATTGCGTCGCCACCTTTGGTGTGGTCGTCGCGGGGTTCTCGTTTGCGCTCACGGCCTGGGAATGGATTGCCGTTGTACTCTGCATTGGTCTCGTGATCTCTGCTGAATGCATGAACACGGCGGTTGAACGACTCGCTGATCGTGTCTCACGGGAAACGGATCCACTCATCAAACAGGCTAAGGACTGTGGGTCGGCGGCAGTGTTGGTACTGGCGACTATGGCTGTCGTGATCGGTGGCATTATCTTCGTGCCGAAGATCTGGGCCGCAGCGGGATGACTCATGCTCGTCGAAAGAACCATTGGCGACAGCCAGGCGGTACGATGTCGGTGGTGGTTCTTACCCAGTTGGTTGGGACTGGATGCACCGTGTGTCGTTTTAACTTGGACCTGGGCAGCCAGCCGGGCGTCAAACGTGGTGATGCCCGCCCGTCCTGCGGTCGCCATGTTTTTAGTGGTTTGGTTCATTTACCTATCCGACCGACTCATCGACGTCGCTCGTTGTCAAGACTGGGCGAAGGCAACCGGGCGTTTGCAATTTGGACGAAAGTACCGACCCTTATTTCTGATCTGTGCTGGCTTCTGTGTCGCAGGAATCCTTGGGGTTCTTCTGGCTGGCCTGCCAGCTGAGGTGATACAGCGTGCGACGGTCGTTGCGCTCGGGGTCGGTCTACATTGTCTGGCATTTGTGACCCCGGTTTTTCTGCGGACAAAACTTCCCGGTAAAGAGTTCGGGGTTGGGTTGTTCTTTGCCCTCGGCGCGTACGCGTGCCTGGGCGGGACGCTGAAATCGTTGCCATTTCTTGGTTCAATCGCTCTGGTGGTGGCGTTCAATTGTCTCGTTATCGCCGCCCGTGACGCCGACTGCGATCAGGCGAATGATCCCGGCGGTGCATCCCGCTGGTGGCGAACCATGAACCGGGACCTGTTCGGGATCGGTGTGGCTCTCACTCTGACATTCGGGTTGGTTTCGATCCTCGCGCATGAAACGCCGTTTTATCTCGCTCTGGCTGCCGCCTTAGCCGCACTCACCGCCCTCCATTGCCGCAGTCACCGATTAAGTGGAGACGCCGTACGTGCACTGGCCGACTTCGGATTGTTTACACCAATTCCGATTATGGGTGTGATGGGCGACCAGTGGACTTGATCGCTCGACGGAGTTCGCGGTTCAGGCTCTGATGGAAGGGATTGCAACGCGCCTGTCGTTATGACGTGCTTCGTTACACGCCAGCACTGAGCTTAAGGAACGGACTCCACTGAAGGCCGCCCGGAGCACCGTCACCGGCAAGGTCTTCGAGCAACATGTGCGGGTGGGTGAAACCGCTTGCCGCAGTGTGGCGTTGCGGCTGCTGCATTGATCGAGGCGATGTCACCCACGGGGCGTTCGTTTGGGCGGGGAATTGCATGTCGATCCACGTTTACTTCCTTCCAATCGATGTTGCCCTGTTCCAGGGGCCTGTGTTCGATTACCTGTGCGGCGTGGGCTCGCTGGACGTGGTGCGCGAGGAGATTGTCCGCGTCGTGCGGGCCCGGCGGATGCACTCCCCTTGGTGGCAGTTGGTCTGGGACGTGTACTGCAAGCGCGACGGGCGGCTCCCCGCCTGGTTTGACAGCCGCGCGGTCTTTTATGAACGCCCGTTGTTGATTGTCGAGGACTTGCCAGCCCGCGTCGGGGAACTCGTCGAACGCTATCACACCGCTACCGGCCCGGACGAGGTGCGCCGCGTTGCCCAGTCCCAGTTGGCTCTCCTCGACCCCGAGGGGTGGGACCGACCGGGGAACTGGCAGCCGCAGGAGCCCGACTTCACCGACGTGGACGCCGTGGTGGACAGGAGCCTCGCTCGGCTGACGGTGGGCGTCATGCCGCCCGTGGCGGATGGCTTCACGCCGCCAGCAGAATGGCTGGAGCGGGTGGACCGGGACAATCTCGACCTGAAGTCCGTCAGTGAACTGCTGAAATTCAATCAGTCGCTCCAGCCGGCCTGGGAGTTGAGATACTGGTTCACCGAGTCGATCCGGGGAGCGAGTCGGGAACTGAACGCGTGCTTTGAGACGCCCCACGCTCTGTTCGAACCGCTGTTAGAGGAACATCCGGAACTCGAGTCCGCTTTATCGTCACGATGGCGCAATGAGAGGGTTGGCCTGTACATCCGCCCGGAGAACGTCCCCGCCGCGCGACTGGCGGCAGAGGCGGTGCTGCCGACTCCCGTCTGTGTGGGCAGCAGCGAAAAGGAGGAGCCCTCCACCAATGCCCTGCGACGATTGGCCGAAGTGCTGTGCTACGCGGAACGCCGGGGGCTGGGATTCGCCGAGCGGATCTCCTGAATGTCCATCCAATCCACCACCGAAAATGTCAGCTCACTCCTTCGCTCATCGCATCCGTCCCACGCGTATGATAACCTTATCGCTAATTCGATTGCGCCAGCCGCAGGTGTATCGGGGATACACCTGATTGCGGCGGCATGATTGTCCTCAAGTCGTCCCGAGCGTTTTTCATCGTCTTTCCTTCGGATTCACGCATGTCCTCACTGTCCGAACTGAGTCGCAAACCAGCACACGTCGTTGCAGATGAACATTTCACGCCGTGGTTCGCGGAGATCGCATCGCGATTGCTCAATGCGTGCGACTTCGTCGTTGCCGGTAATCGCTATCGCTTCGCGGAACTCGAAATGTACTATTCCGGCGGCGCGCACCCGGATCTGTTTGCTCACCGCGATCCTCTCCAGCTCGAAGCCGGCCGCTGGTACTTCCACCGCACACGCGGCGAGTATCGCGGCGGGTCGTTCAAGGGGCTCGATCTCACTCTCGGTGACGGGACTTCGTACTTCGGCATTCTGATTCGCACCGTTGTTGCGTCTGATGGCGCGGTTCTCGACGGCCCGTGTGTCACGGTCGACCATCTGCTGGCAAAGACGAAAGCCGCGAGCGTGTCAGCGCTCGATGGCCTCATCAATGCGCGTTCGATCTGGGATGTGAGTTCGCCGCTCCACATCACGGAAGCGGAGAAGCCGCGTTCCGCGACCGTTTACCAATCTTCGCGCGTGGGCTTATCGCTGAAGAAATCGAAGGGGAAACCGGATGCGCCGCGATTCATCGGCCGGCCGTATCGGTTCTTGACGGAGCCTGCAGGCATCTCGAAGGGCAAGGCGCATCTCGTGCTGACATTGCATCGTGCGGGGCATACGGCAGAAGCGATTCGCGAGCTGATTGGCATGCCCAAGAAGACCATCGACCGCTACATCGCCGATTTCGCCCTCGGTATGCCGGCGAAGGACTTCGAGGCGTACATCGGCAAAGACCTCGGCACCGCCGACCTGTGTAAACTCCTCGGCACCTGGCACGCGAAGTACGGCAAACCGAGTAAGGGGACGAAGTAACATGCGTGCTGCCGCCTGAGCGGTGCCGGGGAGAAATTCCGACAATTTGACCAACCTGCGTTTCGCATGGGCCACTCACTGCTGGCGTAATGGCGCCGGCATAGTAAGATGGGTATGCCCAAGTGAGTGTAGAGGTGCGACAATGGCTCAGCCATCGGGGGAAGTCATCGCGCGGCCGATGATTGCACGTGCCTGTGGATGCCTCCGTGAATTCCAGTACTACGCCGTGGATAAGTACCGCGCCCAGCGGCTGGCGAAGTTTCAGAAAACGCGGTGCGAAGTCTGTGTCGCGAAGCTGAACGAGGAGCAGCGGCTCGCGTCGGCGAACATTCCCAAAAAGGGAGAAGCGTTCGCGCAGCTCCCCAACGGGACGCAGATGAATATCGTTCGCCGTGCAGATGGCACGTGGACTGGCTCGCTGACGGCTGACGGGACTACCGTCGAGGCGGATGGTGAAGGCCCGCAGGGCGTGGCGCTGGCGTTGGCGCGTGCCTGGCTGACCACCACCGGAAAAACGACCACGCCAGCACCAGCGGCTGCAAAGCCAGCGGCTCCTATCCCGCCCGCTGCTCCGAAGCCGGCTGCTCCTCCGAGACCGGCTGGCTCCGCAACCGCGAAACCCGCGCCGACCCCTCTCCACAAACCCGCGCCGATGCCTCCGCCAAAGCCAAAACCAGGCTGAGCCGCGCAACCCACGGGCCTCATGCACACCCGAACGACCGCCGAAGGGTACTCTCGGCGATGGTCGGGGTGTATTCCCATTGTCGGTCCCTTGAGCCGATGAGTCAGAGTGACTCCGACTGAGCCGGTGGCGGTTACGTTTGCCGTGTTGCCATCATCGGTCGAGGATGCCGAGAGTTGGGCCGGGGAGCGGGCGTTCGAGTGGATGGGCAGCGAGATCCAGTGAGACGTGCCGTCTGGTCAACTCACGCTGTGGCAACGACGTGCTTCCGATTCACTGCACTCCTTTCACCTCATCTATCTCCTGTTGGAGTCGGCCGAGCGCAGCCGATGCCCGGATGTAGTCGACCCACTCACGCGCTGCCGGCAGAGCATCGAGCAGCATGTCCAGGAACGTTTCGCCATACACTTCCATCAGAGCAGCAACATCTCCGGCTGGCTGGCCCAGGCCAGAGCAACCGAAGTCAATCACTCCACAGAGGCGGGGTGGGACGCCATCCCAGAGCACGTGGCACGCGGCCAGATCGGCATGGATCAGGGTCGGGGAACCCGCTGTCGTCAGCACCCCGCCACGAATTTCGGCAAACAACCGCAACATCCGGTCTCGGTCGGTCGCGCCACGGACGGGAAACAACACTTGGCGGGCCTCCTCCATGAGCCCCTCATACCCATCACTGCACTCCCGTGAGTCTGCTGCCCCGATTCCCACCGCCGCGACGTCCGCCACGGGAATTGCGTGCAACTCACTCAGGAACGTCGCAACCGCCTCAACGATCCTCCAACGGTCACCGATCGGAAGGCGGAGAAAGTCCTCGACCTCCAGCGGCCGTCCAGGCAGCAGCGGGTAAGCGACAACGTCCTCGCCCCACGTCTCGAACCGCGGCACTGGAACGGTCAGCCGTGGACCGACCAAACCGAGCACCTTGCTTTCCGCCGCGAGTGCCTCTACCCCCCAACTGTGCTTGGCGAACCGGACGGCCAGCCGGTCATCGACGATGACCACATCGTTGGCGTAACCCGAACGAACGAGGCGAAGTGCGGATCGCTCCACTCTGGGCAGGTGGTGGAGCAACACATTCCAGTAGCGGAGCGGGATGATCACCTCTTACTCCCCAACATCCGAACGAGGATGATGCCCTCGTGACGGGAAGGCCAAATCAATTGCCTGGTGTATCCGGACGGATTCTTTCAACGAAGTGTCTCGGTTCTACCCCGCACGATGAGTGAATTGATGTTCGGAGCCGGCTGAGTTCAACCATACCACTCACCCCGTCAAGTCGCGGTCACGTTCTTCGAGTCTGCCGGAATGTTGAATGGCCCGGAACAGACGGTAGCCGAGGACCGTGCTGCAAAAGCATCCCAGTGTGCCGAAGATTGAGATTTCGTTCCACAATGGCGGCGCTTTCGCTGCCCACATCATTGCCGACCCCACGAACAGCGCGCTGACCATCAACCCGAACACCAACCGGTTTACCGACGGTTCCAGATGCCGGTGGCTTAACTGCACCGTCAGTTCCTGCCGCTGAAACATCCGGAACACACTGCTGACTTGCCGCGGGAGCGCGCGGATCAGTTCGTCCCAGTCGGTCAGGGTGCTGAGCAATCGGCGGAATCTCCGCTTCGGCGAAAGCTTCTTCAGTACATTCGTTCGGCCGTATCCTTCCAGCAGTTCCACCAGGTTGAAGTCCGGAGCCAGTAATCGACCAGTGCCTTCGAGCATCACCAGCACGCGCAGCAGAAGCGCAAGCGGCGATGGCAGCATGACGTGATAACGGCGAAGAGCGTCGGTGAGGTCGTTGAGCGCGATCCCAAGCTGAAACTGTTCGAGCGGCATGCCGTGATAGAACGCAAGTTGCTCTGATACTTCACTTTCCATTGCGGAGGAATCGAAGTGGGGTGGCACATCGCCAACCTGGACGATGAGTTCCGTGACCGTCGCGGCGTCTTTTCGCAGAGCCGCATTCATGCCGCGATCGAGCCTCTCGCGCAAATTATCGTCGATCCTGCCGACCATGCCGACATCGATCAACCCAATTGCGCCGTTGGGGCACTCTTCGGTGGGTGGGAGGAAGAAGACGTTGCCTGGATGCGGGTCGGCGTGGAAGAAACCATCGCGAAAAATCATGTCGAGGAATGCCTTCGCCCCGCGGCGCGCCAGTTCGCCAAAATTCCCCCCCGCCGCTTTGATCCCCGCCGGGTAATTGAACGGCACCCCCTCGAACAGTTCCATCGTCAGCACGCGGCCGGTGGAGAGTTCCGGGTGCGGTTCCGGAAAGCGAACGCCGGGGTCGTTGGTGAATGCCTGCCGAAAGAGCTGCAGATATCGCAGCTCGCGGTGAAAGTCGAGTTCACGCGTCAGCACGCGTTCAAATTCCGCGACGAGAGCCACCGGCCGATAGGGGCGGAACTCCGGCAAATAGAGATCCGCGAGGATCGCCAGTTCCGCGAGGATCGCCAGATCGTCCGCAATGCGCCGGGCGATATCTGGATGCTGCACCTTCACCGCGACCTTGCGGCCATCATGGAGCGTGGCCTTGTGAACCTGACCAATACTGGCGGAGGCAAGCGGGTCAGGTTCAAACGTCTTGAAGAGTTCTTCCAGCGGTTTGCCGAGTTCGGTCTCGACCGTCGCTCGCGTCACTGCGAACGGATCAGCCGGGACGTGGCATTGCAACTGCGCGAGTTCATCGCTCAGCGCGGGGCCAATGAGATCGCGTCGCGTACTGAGTACCTGGCCGAACTTGATGAACGTCGTGCCCAGTTCGGTGAGAACCAGTCGGAAGCGGGCTTCGCGCGTCCCTTCGGAAAGCCGGCCAAGGCCAGTGTCGGCGGTCCACCGGCGAACGGAGCGCCAATCGAGACGCGCCAGTGTGTCGGCCAGCCCGTACTTCGCGAGCGTGCGAGTGATTTCGGTCAGCCGACCGACACTGCGTGCCAGCCGGGGGATATCGGTGAGGTTAATCACGGGGCGTCTGGTGTACTCGTCGAAACGCCCGCGTGTGCGAGCGAGGGGAACCTCTCGAAAGCATCTTACGCCAACCGGTCGAGGTCGCGTAACCGACGGTCGGCGTCGAACGTCGGCGGTGGAAGTGATTCCGCCAGCGCAAGAGCATCGGCTTCACTCAAGTCGCGTTTTACAATGCCTTCCCCACGAAACACTGGCAATTTCTTCTGCATAGCGATGATCTCACGCCGGGTGCGCCCCCTGGGAGCGTCCGGCCAGCGACCCGGCAATTCGCGGAAGTCGAAGAAAACCGGAACCACTTCGCGAATGTATTTCCAGTAGCCCGGGTTATCGGTCTGAATGACGAACAACCCGCCGGGGACAAGTGCGCGGTGAACCAGCGCCAGAAAGCTCGGCGTAATCAGTCGAAGATGTACCTTGGCGGGATCGTAATACGGCTGCGGATGGTAGCAGTGGATCTCCGCAACTGAGTGCGGCGGAACGTGCTTCTCCAAGAGTTCGCGACCGCCGAGAACCGCGAACTTGAGATTCGACAGGCCGCGCTGATTGCCGCGTTTTCTCGCATAACGAATGACGACGGGAAGAATGTCCGTGCCGAGGTGATCGTGGTCAGGACGAGCTAAAGCGGAGCCGATGAGATACCGGCCGTTGCCGCAGCCGATATCGAGTACGACAGGTGATTCGCGGCCGAAGAGCTCGCGCCAGCTCAAGTGGTCAGGGGGCATTGCCTTGAGCGCCGTCTGCGTCCACCGCAATTGCTCGACGACGCGACCCGGAAACGGTACGCCGAACTCACGTTCGATTCGGTTCGGCTCGGTCATGGTGCAACTGCCGCCCAGAAAGCAGAAGTCAGAAGACGATGGTCACAAAAAAACACAAAGGGCGCAAAAAAGACAACAGAGAAAGAAGAGTCGAATTCACGCTCTGCACTTCTGTCTGGGTTTTCTTTTGTGCCTCTTGTGCTTCATTTGTGGCCATTCCTCTTGGCTTTCGGATCTTCTATTTGCTCTACTTCCCCGTCTGCACCCACTTCTTCCAAGCGAAGTCGGCCATCTTCTCGTCTTTCCAGCCGAGTGCGGTGAAACCGTTTTGTGCAGTGGGGTTCGGGTTCCCATCGCTCGGCCGTAGCGCATCAAGGAACATGCCGAAATCCACCTTCGGGTTGAAGGCGAGGAACTCCGCGAGGCTATTGGCCAGGAGTTCCGCGGTCGTGGATTTCTCGCTCTTCATTGCGTCGGCAATTGTTGGCGGCATCCCACCTTTGGGATTGAGGATCGCCGTTTTCGCCTGCGTGCGGTACCGCATATACCGTTGCGAACTCAGCCCTTCCGCACGCATCACCGCGACGCGGCCAAACCCGTCCCGCAGCCATTCGGGGATCATCTGCGTGCCGGTACCTTTTGCTTTGAGGAGTTCGCCCGCCATGCGCCCTGCGGTGTTCGCGTACAACTCGGCGTCGGTTGGTTTGCCCGATAGTTCGGCCGGATCGACGATGAAGCCGGGGTCTGAGCGGAAGTCGATATAGGCACCTTCTGGCGAAGTCTGAAGGATCCGTCGCATGAACGACTTGAATTCATCACCATTAGGTAAGTAGTACACGACAAGCTTGCCCTTCCAGGGTTCATCCTTGTCGTCGTACTTGGCTGCTTTGCGAGCAACCGTCAGTGTTTTCTCCAGTACCGTGCCCAGTGCCTTCGCCTTCGCCTCGGGCATCGATCCCGCAATGAAGAAATGATCCGTCTCCACGATTGTCGGTTTGGTAATGTCGATCTTCTTCAGTTTTTCGAGGATCGCAGCCTTTGCCTTCGTGGTGTCTTCCTTCTTCTTCTCCTGCGACTGGACAGAACCGAATGAACCAAACGCCAGGGCCGTCAGTGTGACCGCCAGGGCAATGGTGAAGCGAGGGCGGAGTGTCATGAGGTGGGTCTCTGGTGGGTGAGGAATAGCAGGTGGAAATGATTATACATCACGAGCGGTGGGAGTTCCCCCGTCGCTGACCAGCTTTTTGCACGGGACGGCCCAAGCTGACCCATCCCTCAATACCCTCCCTGCGTATGGCGAACGGCGCGGCGTAGGCCCGCCGAGGCAATGTCATCTCGGCGGGCCTACGCCGCGCCGTTCGCCATACGCAGGAGTCTTGGAGGTGCAGCGCGAAGCGCGACCTACTCAATCTTGACCGTCTTTTTGAATGTGTTGTTCTTTTTGTCTGTTTCACGAACGCGGTTCTCCCAGTCGATGGTGGCCTCAATCTCGGCCGCATCGCCTGGTTTCAGTCCGATCAGGCTGTAGTTAAACCCGCCGGTCTTCGTGTCGGCAGCGGGCGCGGGGACGCGGAAACGGTAAAAGTGGTTCCCATCGAACTTTTGCTTCCCACATTTGATAGAGATCAGGAAGTCGGCTCCCGTGGAACCCTTGCCGATGTTCGTGTAGTGAACGATGAGGTTGATGCCGTCCTGAGTGATGTCTCGAATCACGAGATCGGGTAGTTCGGTGCCGGTCTTGTAATCGCCGCGCAGTGGCTGATTTTCCCTGCCGTCGAATTCAAGTTGCCAGTAGTAGGTGTTATTACCCTTCCGCTCCTCAGCGAATGTTTCCTTCGGATCGAGATTCACGGTTAGAGAAGGCGAGAAATCCTCCAACTCTTTCACCCCGAACTTGGAAAGTGGAATCTTCACCGTCTCCGTGGCCATCACCTTTTCCGGCACTGGCACCGTGACGGTAACCGACACCGGCTTCCCTTTCAGCGCACTGCTTACCAGTGCCTCAACCTTCGTCCCGCGTTTCGCGGTCCCCGGTCCCTGGTTCTGCACCTCCAGGATTAACTCGTCACCATCCAAAGAGAGAGACGAGACGATCAGGTCGGGCTTTTCGGCTTTGGGTTGGTTGTCGCGACCGGTTGCTGTGAGAACGAGGACCGATCCAGCCACAAATGCCAACCATCGGAAAATAGACATGGCGAGGTTCCCAATGAGGAGTATTCAGTCGCCAGAGTATCATGACCCGATTCCGGGGGGAACTCTTCGCGGGTTCCTTGTTACCGACCGCAATTGGTCCACGCTTCGCCCTCTCCTACAGGGACCCGACTGGCGCAATTGACAGATAAGTGATAATATGTATACTATACATGTCTGGGCTTCCTCAGCCCCGGCACGGTTCGGGCTGCGCACTCGCGCGACTGAACCAATAGTGGTACGTGTATCCGCGCCTTGGCGCTGGTTGCAAGGACAAGGGGACGAGGCGGTGTCGAAGCGGGGCGATTGCAGAGGTGTAACATAATCAGGCGGCGATTAGAGCCAAGGCTCTCGAACTGAAGCGGGGCAACTGAGGAGGTGTAACAGAACGCCTGCCGCCAAGCGCAACTGTACCCCCCGGTACAGTTGACCGACAATGTTGAAGAGGTCAGCCAACTGTCACGGGGGGTGACAGTTGTGCTTGGCCGTGGCTCCAACAGACGGTCCCAGACCCGCAGATCGCAGGAAAAGGGGGAAAAAGCGGCTCGAAAACCGGCCGGCAGGAAAGCCGGTAACCACTGACAATTTGCAGACAAATTCTGCCACAGTGAGCAATGAGCCACCCGAAGAGCTATCACAACAAGAGCCAAGAACCGCTGGCCTTGACGTGTGTGGACACCAGACGAACCAGGAAAATGGCTCGAAAACCGGAAGCCAGCGGAAACCAGGGGCAACCAGGGGAAGATCGGCAGGGTGTTTGAGCGGCCCAGGGCCGTGAGCCTACTCCCCGATAGCACTGACAATTTGCAGACAAATTCTGCCACCCGGCCTGCCAGAGCAGAAAGCAAGTGAAGCCGCAAACTCCGGAATCCAGTGCCATGCCCTCCTGCCGCACTCGGTAAGATGGTTCCTACCTCGATCACGGAGTCCCGCCATGCGATCTCTCCTCTTCGCTCTCACGCTCTTCGCGGTTGCTGCGATCTCGGTTGCCTCTGCTCCCGCCGCCGATGAAGCCAAGGACAAGAAGGAAAAGGGCAAGCCGAACCGCCTGGCGAAGTCGAGCAGTCCGTATCTGCTGCAACACGCGCACAACCCGGTGGACTGGTATCCGTGGGGACCGGAAGCATTCGAGCGGGCGAAGAAAGAGAAGAAGCTCATCTTCCTCTCGATTGGCTACAGTGCATGTCACTGGTGTCACGTCATGGAGCGTGAATCGTTCTCCAACCCGGAGATCGCCAAAATACTCAACGATCATTTCGTCTGCATCAAAGTCGATCGCGAAGAACGACCAGATGTCGACGACATTTACATGACCGCACTCAACGTGACCGGTGAGCAAGGCGGCTGGCCCCTCAATATGTTCCTCACACCCGAGGGCAAACCGATTTTTGGCGCCACGTACTTCCCACCCGAAGACAAGAAAGTGGGCGACGATACGATTATCGGCTTCAAAACCGTGTTGAAGAAGGTGATTGACTTCGACAAGGACCGCGCGGGCCTGGAGAAACAAGCCGACTACATTGCCAAGTCCACCGTCGATGCACTCGAACGGCAGGGCCGCGCCGTTCTGCTCGTTCCTCTCAAGCGCGACATGGTGACCGCCGCGGTGGAAGCGTTCGAGTTCGACCCGGAACACGGCGGGACCGGGAGCAAGAAACGTGAGTTTCGCGGCACGAAATTCCCCCGGCCGCCGGTCTGGGGATTCCTGCTGGCGCAAAGTCAGAAGCCTGGCAACGAGACACTCAAGAAGCCTGTGTCGCTCACGCTGGCAAAGTTGCTCGAAGGCGGCATTTACGACCAACTCGGCGGCGGGTTCCACCGCTACAGCACTGAGCGCACCTGGACCGTTCCGCACTTCGAGAAGATGCTCTACGACAACGCCCAGCTTGTGGAGCTCTACAGCGAAGTGTTCGTTGCGAATCCCCGGCCGGAGTATCAACGGGTGGTCGCCGAGACACTCGGCTTCATCAATCGCGAAATGACTTCGCCCGAAGGCGGCTTCTATTCGGCCCTCGACGCCGACAGCAACGCGAAGGAGGGTGAGTTCTACGTCTGGACCGAGGAGGAACTCAAGAAAGTGCTCGGCAATGCCGCGGACCTTGCTCTCCTGAAGGCGGCCTATGGTTTAACTGTGCCGAACTTCGAGACGCAATACTACATCCTCCGCCTGCCCAAACCACTCGCGGAGATTGCCAAGGATCAGAAGCTCACCGAAGCCGAATTGCTCGCGCGACTGGAACCGCTCAAAAAGAAGCTCTTCGAGGCTCGGGCCAAACGCGAACGGCCATTCCTCGATACGAAAATCATCGCGGCCTGGAACGGCCAGATGATCGCGGGCTATGCGAAGGCAGGGCAGGTGTTCAAGGAGAAAAACTACACCGCGGCGGCGGTGAAAGCGGCCGACTTCATTCTCGCGAAGATGCGCGATAAAGATGGGCGGTTGCTTCGCATCTATGCTGCCGCCCCGGGCGAAAAGCCCAGTGCGCGGGGGAATGCGTTCCTCGACGATTACGCGTATGTGATTCACGGTCTGCTGAATCTTTACGACGCCACGAAGGAGAAAAAGTGGCTCGATGCGGCGAAGGAGCTTACCGATGCCGCCATCAAGTGGTACGGCGACACCGCCAACGGCGGGTTCTACTTCACCCCCAGCGACGGCGAGAAGCTCTTCGCACGCTCGAAGGACAGCTACGACAGCGTGCAGCCCTCGGGCAATGCGCAAATGGCGCGCAACCTTCTGCGGATTGCCCGCGCCACCAAAGACGACACGTACCGCGATCGCGGCATCCGCACCGTGAAGACTTTTGCACTGGCGATGCAGACCAGCCCGACGAGTATGCCCGCCATGCTGAGGGCACTCGACGAACTGCTCGACGCCGCGGACAAGACCGATCCCCCCGCACCCAAAGACAAGCCAAAGCCGAAGACGCCGAAGGAATCGGCGGACACTCTCACGGCAAAGCTCGCGCTCACGCCAGCCAAAGACGGCACTCGCACCTTTACCGTCACGCTCGTGGTGGAAACGCCGTGGCACCTCTACGCCAATCCGGTTGGTTTCCCGATGCTTCTCGACTCACAAACCGAAGTGAGTGTGTATGTGGGTGGCAAGAAGGTCGACGCGAAGGTGATGTACCCGAAGGGGAAGGAGATTGCCGAGGCCACCGGCGAGAAGTATTTCGTGTACGATGGGACGGTGAAGATCACCGGCACTTTCCCGGCCGGCGATGGCGAGGTGGAAGTGCGCGTCAGCCTCAGTGCGTGCAAAGAAGGATTGTGTCTGCCGCCGAGTACCCTGAAGCTGAAGTAAAGCGAACCCCGCCCACAAGGGCGGCGGGTGTGCCTTCCGGCTCGTCGCACCCACCGCCCTTGCGGGCGGGGTTCGCACACCCGCCGCCCTTGTGGGCGGGGTTCGCCATGCCACTACTTCAAAAACAACTCCAGTTCCTTCGCGGTCGTCTCGCCGGGCTTTACGTCCACCTGTTCCTTCACCTGCCGGTTGGTGGTGATCTTTTCGCTGAACAGGTAGTAACTTCCCGGCGGCAGATCCTTGAACGCGAACGTACCATCATCCTTTGTCGTGGCTTTGGCGAGCGGATTCCCTTTGGCGTCGTACAGAAAGACCGTCGCTCCTGGCTGGGCGATGCGGTTTTCGACTAGCTTTCCCGCAATCGCTCCCGGTGCCGGACGATTCAACTCTGCCGCGTCGGCGAGGTCGATGTCCTGAGTTTCGATCGTACTTAAACCGGCGTAGGTAGTGAATTTGACCCCCACCGTTACGATGCCCTTCGTGTCCGGCATTTGCAGAGTTGCACGCCAGTCGGTGCCGTCCCCCACCCCCGGTACCGGCGCCGGGCTGGCAGGCAGTTCGCTCTTGTTCGGCTTGCCGACAAAGAACTTCACCTCCTTGATGCCGGAAACGGTCGGCGCACAGGTCGCTTTGACCGCCAGTGGCTGGCCCTTCGCCGCACGCGGCGGCAAGTCGAGGAATCGCACATCGGCCGGCGTATTCCCATCGAACACCACATACACGCGATTCTTCGCCACCAGTTTGCCGTCTGCCGTGAGCAAGCGTGCTTCCAGTGCCCGCTTACCCGTGAGCAGTTCCACCGGCAGCACCGGCTTGTGATCGACGAGCGACCCGGCCAGTTCGAATGTCTCTCCCTTCGGATCGAACCGAAGCTTCACCACACGCGCACGGGCCGTGGCGATCGGCAGCGTCAGATCAGCACTCACGGGTGAAGTGTTGTTCGGCGCAGTACCGACGAGAAGTTCCAGTGTCGCGCCGAGGGGAGGGTTATCCACTTCGAGGATGACCGGCAGCGGCACGTTGCCGGGTGCATACTTCACAGCATTGACGCGAATCTGTGGATCGGTCACCGACTGAAGCCGCACGGTTTCGCCGAGTGTGGGGAGTGAACCCGTGTAAGTAAACACTCGCTCGACGCCATCGGCCGAGAGAGTCACAGTCACCTTCGCGCCGACGGGCGATGGGAAGGCGATGTTCTCGGCGTAGAGCTTGACCGGCTTGCCGGCGTTCACAACGCTTCCGGCCTGGCTGCCGTCGCGGACCACAAGCCCGTGATTAAATTCCGGCGGAAATACCATCTTCACCGGGCACGGTGCCGGACTGGGAATATCGCCGGGTACGACCATCATGCTCAGTTGGTTCCGTCGGCCATCGCCACCGGGACTGAAGACTGCATCGCTCACGCGAAGGTAGCTTGCGGGGTCGGCCACCGCCACCGGTAACGTGAACGTCTGCAGGATGCTCTCCTTGTCGGCGGGGTCGAGCAATTCGAGCGTCAATGCATTCTCACTCAATGGCCGGAAGCCATCGTCGGGCGTTGCTGAAGTGCTGACGGAAAGCGGCGGAGCTGGCGGCGCGGTGGATGCGAACACGAGCGGCACCGGCTTGTTTGGGTCGAGCGTGAGTGCGGTGGTTTCGCGATTCAGACCGGCAAGCCGGGCGATGACTTTCTGCGGCAACGGCGACGGATTAAACAGCACGAGTTGATACGCGACGGGAATGCCGTTCGGTCGCACGCGGAAGGCACTCAACTGCTGCGGGGCGGCCTTGGGATCGGTACGAACAAGCAGATCGATGCGATTTGCGAGCGTGCGCAACGAAACTGGCACGCGACGGTGGAAGATGCGGCGTTCGCCGTTGAAGTCCACTGCGGCTTCGACCAGAACGCCGAGAGCCGTGGGGTGAGAAGTCGGTTTCTCACCCGCAGAGAGAGGAAGACGAAGAGCGTTTTCGCGAACCGGGTCGAGCGTTGCTGTCGTCGGCGGAACTGGCTTGAGCCATTCATCCGCCGGCGTCAGAGCTTGCACGGTGGCAGAAGTTGGTGCGCCGATCGTTCGGAGGTTGAGTTTCAATTCTCCGTTCGGCTTCTCAAAGGTGAGTTTTGGTATTCCGGCCGCCGCAATTTCGACATACGGAAACCCGCTCACATTCGCCGCGGCGGCGCAGTTCTTCGCTGCGTTTATTGTAAACGGTACACCCCTCACCGCTGGGCTGGGGTCGGCCGGATCGCGTGCTTCGTATTCGAACCGGGCCGTTTGCCATGCCCACAACCGCTGCGCAGTTTCTCGTCGCCAGATCGAGAGTGGGTTACTCGCGGCTTGGTCCAGTGGAATGGTCGCGGACGAACTTGGCAGGATTGCAGCCAGAGCCAACGTTGCGGTCCCGTGATTCACTGGTGCCGGCGTCTCTTCCAGCCACAGGCGCCGAAGTCGATCCGTGAACGCAAAGCGATCGCGAATCGCGCGTTTCAATTCCTCTTCGATTTTCAAAGCAGAAGGGGCATCCAATCCACCCACGCGAAGCATCGCCGCGGACCAGCGTGCTCGGCGTTCGGCCAGCACCGAGTCGGCCGACTCTTCACTTGCCGGTTCGGCAGCGAGAGGCCGCGGAAACCCGTTACGGAACGCTTCATCATCCGCGGTGTCCTTGCGAAGTGTGGATTCACACAATCGCCGCGCCAGCTCTGCGCGTGCATTCCACAACGCCATCCGATCCGCTGCCGGGACAAGCGGTGAAGACAGGACGACGTCGAGTTCCCGCAATGCGACCGGCCCCGCATCCGCAACTCCAGCACGTTTGCGGAGTGCGGCGAGCGAATCGGCTGTGAGAGACCGATTTGCGGTTGCGAGCGCTGTGCGCACGACGCTCGCGAGGCGATCCCAGTCGGGCACATGGTCAGCAAAAGTCGTCGTGGTGAAATTTTCACCACGATGCGGAAGGGCGGCGTTCAGTTTCGCCACCGCATCGGCAACGGCGATGGCGTCGGTGGCGTTTACCGTGCCGTGATTCTCGAGAGGCGTCGCGCCGGTCAGCCACAGGACAGCATCGTCGCGGGTCATGATCGTCGAGTGAAGTCTGTCCGCTACGAGTTTCACCGTTCGCGCAGCGTTCTCTGCAGTCCGAAGCCGCTTCGTCGCATCGTCGGGCGATGCGTATCCGGGTGCGAACAGCACCGCCTCGGCCTCAGCGCGAAGTCGATAGGCTTCGTCGAGTGCCGGCTTTGCGTGAGCGATCACAGTGAGCCGCGTGGCGGCGTCTTCCAGAAAGCGTGCTGTTTGCAATGCCAAGGCGGCCCGTTCACCGCTCCACGGCGCGAGCACACTCTGGTCCGCAAGGGCTGCTAGACGGCGAATCAACAGTACTTCTGCGAACTGAATCTGCGGCGATTGTGTCGCAAGTAATTTGGCGAACATCTTGACGCGGGTCGGCGACACATCGGGCTCGTCCGCCAGCACCAGAAACACCGCAGTGGCGAGAAGCGGATGCGGCTTGGTCTTGAAGGCGTCGAATTCCGGCGGCAGCGTGTCTGCCGGTTTCTCGTCCGGCTTTGTCGGGGTTGGTGGTTTCGACTCGACTGTTATCACAGCGGTCCGGAGTTGATCCACGAGGGCTGGTTCGGGCAGCACGTAACCGGGGAACATCGCCGCGAGGGTGGGCAACGGATTCGGCGTTGGCACAGCACAAAGGGAAGTCGCGAGTTGTTCGGCGTCTTTCAATCGTGAATCGAGCGCAGCCTTCACGTCGTCGGCGCTGCGCCCAGCACGAAGATCGCGTTCTGCCGCGAGCAGTGCGCTGCGTGCTTGTCGAAACGCCCACTGAGCAGAGTGTGAACGGCCATCGACGTGCCAGCGGTCGAGTGATTCCCAGGCCGTTTTGAGCCAGGTGGGGTAAGCGAGTTCGCCGACCACTTTTTCTTCAAAAGCAGTACCCGGAGGATTCGCCCGGAGCACAAAGTCCGGGGCGGTTCCGAGGACGACAGGAGCCTGGGCGACGCCGCGATTCTCCATGGCCCAGCGATTCACGCGGATGCGAACGAAGTTCGCCAGTTCGCGCACACTGACGCGGCCATCGCGGTCGTCATCGGCCGCGCCTTTCAAGCCAGCTTCCAGATAGAAGCTGAACACGGAGCGACCGAGTTCCGGCGACGCCAGCGGCGTTTGCCCCGGTCCGCACGCGACCAGCGTGAGGCGAGAGCCATCGGCCACCGTATCGAGCGTATTGAAGATGGCAGCAGAGAGATCGCCGGGCGGAGGAGCGAATAGCGGATCTTCCGCGGGTGGGGTGAGATTGAGGATCAGGAGTTTGTGTCGTGCGGGGCAGTCCCGCACCGCAACCAGCAATTCCACCAGTGTGAGCCGGTTTCGTGGGCTGTCACCAGCGGGATCAGCGGGCAGCAGGTATACTCCACCCACGCCATCCACCGACGCCGGGGCTGCGAGGTGAATCACGACCGGCTGCGAGGGAGGCGTTTTGGCCAGAGCCGCGAATCGCAGCCGAATCTGATCGCGACTGGGATTGGCGCTGCTATCGTCGAGCGGTTGGCCAAGCAGGTTGGTGGAAGCGAACGCCTCGCGATCTTGTTCCGCCCACGGCACCGGACCGCTTTCGCGTGGTTCCGCCGTGATCGACACCGGCAGTACTGCAACTCCGCGCGGCGGCGAGAGCCAGTACAACAGCCCGATCCCCACTCCCGCTAGCGTCATGAGTGTGAGTAGCACGAAAAGCAACCGCGCGCGACGAGTGCCGCCGGGAGGTGTTGGCCTGTCTAATCGCCACAATCGCGGCGGAGATGGGATTTCGGACATGAGAATCCTTCAGGGCGACTCTTCAGAGTGGTCCGCTCGCTCCGCGAGCGGTCGCCGCAGAGCGGCGAAAAAACAAATGCCGCTCACTGTGTTCGAGACCCACTCGCGGAGCGAGCGGACCACTCTGAACATTCACTTCGTCGGCGGTTCGGGTCTTGCGGAGGTGTCTGTCGGCGCGGGGGCAGTCAGTATCAGGTATCGGCCGGCTTTCTCGGCTGCGCGGAGAGCCTCATTCAGTGGCACGAACGCGAATCCTCGCACCGTTGCATTCACGGAAGCGGCGTCGAGTTCTGGCCACCAGAAGAGACACGTCGCTTTGTTCGCGGTTTTATAAAGCCGCACTTCGCCGCTTGTTGGAGTCACGCCCATGGGGCGCACAAAGACTGGTGCATCCTTTGCGTGCGTGAGGCGAACAACCAGACACATTCGCTTCTGACGCTGGCCGGGCAAGACTTCCACCTCGTGTTCTTCCAAATCCACCGCGTCGAGCGTCACGATGTTTCCGTTAACTTTGGGCAAGCTGCCGCGCAGTCCCAATGGATCACCAGACGCGGCGAGCAGTTCCACGGCCGCCGGAAATGGCTTGGGTGCCCACCACGCCCGGACCTGCGGCGAAGCAGGCGCCGCGCTGCCGGGAAAGTTGGGCCAGCCGGGCGAGTCGAATGACCAGCACGGCGCGGGGAATCCGCCAACGGAATGCCAGCGAATCGCCACCGGCTCGGGTTTCGGGATCGAGGGCGTGACTTCAAACCACACGTCGCGGATTCGCGTTGGCCGCAGTCGGTCGAGTTTGTTCGGATTGGCGTCAATGGCCGTGAAGAGTTCCACTCTGCCATCCTTGGCACGATTCTGGAGCAACGCCATCCGCCACTCACCCTCCAACTCGCCGACCTTTGTCACTGCCGGCACCGTGTTCGCAAACCAGTGTCGTTGCAGCTTCAATGCGCCGAGATTTTCGGTCAAATCGAGCAGCAGCCGATCACCGGCCGACAAGTGGACGTCGCTGGTAAGCTTCGCGTCCCCTTCGACTTGAAGCCGATAATCGCCGGGAGCCAGCCGGCCGCTGTACCAGTTGTCGTGTTCGATGGTACCGGCCATCAATCCTCCAGGGGCGGGGGTGTCCGAAGTCAGCGGTTGGAGCGTGTAACGAACGCGTGGATTCAACCCCGTGCGCAGCCAGTCGATGAGCCTGTCCACTTCTTTCGGAGATACGAATTTGCCCGCAGGCATGAGTTTTTCGACGATTTTGAACTCGCCTTGCACGGCTTGTTCTTCCTTGCTGACAGGGAACGCTACAACGCCAAACGCAACCTCCGGCGGAAACTCGGCACGCAAAACGTCGCTAATCGTGAGTTTCTTTCCGCCGAAATCAGGATCGACTGCAAAACGGTTATCGACACAATCCGAAAGCAGCACGACCGCCTTGAACGGCACTTTCTTCGCGATGATACTGTTCTTGGCGATCACCGCGGAACGCACCACGGGGGATTCGTACCACGGTTCCTGTCCCCGTGCTCTCTGGAGTAGGTCTTCAAATTCGTCTTTCTTGAGCGGCAATTCCCTTGGTTGCAGTAATTCGTGAATTGTCTCTTCGGGCGACTTGGCGTCGGGCATTCTTTGGCCGAACGTCCAGACGGTCACGATGGTGCCGCGCGGTAACTCGTTGAGCAACTTCGCCAGCGCGTCCACTGCTTCCGGATAGTACCCCACACTGAATGGATCTTTGGGATTGCGTCCCATACTGCCGGAACAGTCCAGGACGATGGCAATAGCGCCGGTGCCGTAGCCATAGAGTTTCGTTGCTCGCACATCGGCACGCACCGCGATGCTCACGGTTTGCGGAAGCGGCACGTTCACGGCTGTGCTGTCCGGCACAGCGTAGAAATCGACCGGCGTGGACGCATTGAACGACCGGCCACGGAAGAATCCCGCAACGGCCAAGTTTTCTGATTGCGCTTTGGGCGTGAGCGGCTGTGGCGGGGCGGGGCGAGTCAGGTTGTGCGAGAGAACCGCGCAGCCCGGAATCGTGCAGATCGGCGTGCGCGCTTTTGGATCGATCCAGAAGACGCTAACACCCTCCACGTTGGGAATGGGATTCGCGGTAAACGGGAGGCGGACAGTCGGCTTCGGCTCATCCGTGATCGCGATTCGCATCGGCAATTCGGGCACGACCGGGAAGAGTTTCTCTTTCTCCAAAAGCGATTGGAACGGATCATCCGCAGGTGGGAATGCCGCGACCAGGCTTGTGGCGTCCCCCTTCAGTCGCTGAATCGCGAGCTGGTAGTAGCAGGTATCGCCTTCACCGTACCAGTGGTCCGCAAACGTGCGAGTGGCCTGAAAGACCAGATACCCGCGCACGCGCTCCCGGCGCATGCGATCGATCGGCTCATCGGAAATCGGTGCGTGCGCGGGAGAGATGCGCACCCAGCGGTCAGCTTCGCGGTAACCGTCTGGGTTCCTGGCGAGAGTGACAGCGGCGTCAAACAGTTCGCCACAACGCGAACCAAAGATCGCAAGCGACTGCCGGCCATCGGCACGGAAGGCGAACCACGTTAGTCGATCCTGAAGAGCCTTCCAGTCCTCACCGGGGCGCACAGCGCCCAGTTCGCGAATGTGAATCAACCCACCAAAACGCCCCAGAAGCATTTCCCCGCGGCGCCTGGCTGTCTCGAATGCGATTTCGCGCGACTTCCCGGAAGTGACCTCTGGCAGCGGTTCGGGGCGTGTTTCACTGGTGATGAGCAATTGACGCGATACGCGACGGAACTCGCGTGCGAGCACCACTCTCTGGGCTGGGTCGAAGTTCTGTGTTGGCGGCGCTGTCAGGAGGGCGTCCGCGGTGTTCCACCACTTGACCGCGGCCGCACGCGAAGTGGGGCTGGCGTCAAATTCCCGTTGCACCTTCAGCAGGTTGGCAATTTCCGTGGCGAACACGCACGCTTCCGAGCACAGTTCCTCGGTCAGTTCGTTCCCACTTTCAATTTGATCTTTCAGCCACACGTCCGCTGGGAACACTTCGCTCGGTTCGATCAGAACAGCGGTGCGGTGGGCGTTCGCCCACGCATCCAGCCGGAACGCGAACTTTCGATCCGCCGGGTTCGTGAAGCTCCGCGCGACCCACTCGGCGGAACCGGTCAACCGGTCTGCTCCGTGGTGCCACGAAGTGATCACCGTGCGTCCATCCTCCGCTCGTTTTGCGGCAAGTTGGTAATCTGCCGGGGTGGATTTTGCCAGCGTGTCTGCCCTCTTCCAATCACTCTCGTCGGTGGCGAAACACAGATCTTCGGCTATGCGCCGATCGACATCCGCCTTGGCGAGCTCGTCTTTGATCCACGGGTAGAGGAGTTCCGCGAACGGGTAGTTTGGCGGTGGATCGCGCAAATCTGCTGGAACGAGCATCCCGGCCGTCTGCTCGGCGTGTAACCGCGTACGCAACACACGCGTGAGCAGTGGACCGACGATTTCCTTTTTGTCTGATGCCGGAAGGTGCCGGGCGAGCATCGAGAGGAAGTTCAGTTCCGCCGGGCGGATCGCAAGGCCATCGCCGACAAGCGGAATGAGCGAGCGTGAAATCGGCAGCCGCTCGACGGGATCGACCGCGACCCATTCGATCAGCGCCCGGCACCAGCGCAAGCGCGAGATGTCCGAGTCGCCATTTGCCACACGCAGATTCGCCCACAACTTCGCACGACTTGCGGCCGGTTCACGAGCCAGCGACTCAATTCCGATCTTGAAGGTTTCCGGCACCATCGCCGTGTATGGTTGGCCACCGACGGCGGATTGAATGGCAATTGTTTGCGGCGAAATGTCGAGCGTGCGTGCCGCTGCGATCTTTCGGCGCACTTCGGCGGCATTCGCACGCGCGACCTTCGCGCCATCGACATCGTTCGCGAGAATCTGCTGTTCGTGCCGCAACACCCATGTTTCGTACTGCCGCCACAGGTGTGGGGTATACGCGGTTGGCGGCGGAGTCTCGCTTGCGAGTTCGCGATATTCCTGCCACTGTGTTTTGAGTTCTGGCGGCGGGATGAACGGTTCCGGCGCACTCATCGTCGCTTGTGGCTGCGCGTCCACCGAGACAAGGTGCATTCCTCGCACCCGATTTGTACCGTCGCTTTTCGGCAACAGAACAGGCACTTGCCGCGCGCCGCGATTGTCGCGTGCCCAATCCGAAACACGTGGCGTCACGTACGAGACGAGTTCGCCTGCCGTCACGCGTTGATTGCCATCGGCATCGGCAGAGCCATTCAACCCCGCCATTGCATAATGCATGAACGCCGAGGTGCCCCATTCGGGCGAAGTCCACGAGCGTTCATCGGTTCCACTGCTGAGGAAGACCGCCAGATTCGGCACGGCCGCGATTTCCGCGTCTATCTCCTCCACGCCGGCCGCGAAGTCGTTATGCACGAGGCCCAGTTCGGTGAATGCCGGTTCGTGCGTGGCGTCGATGATGAGCAACTTCTGCTTATGCGCGGGGAGTCGGGCAAGCTGATCGAGCAGCGTTTTGAATCGCACGCGGTCGGCCGGTTCGCCGGTGGAATCTTCCGGAAACAAGAACGGTCCATCGCGGTCGCGGCCACCATGCGCGGCGATGAACACAACGACACACTTTTCGCGCACGGTTGAGAGATCAGGCAGTCCTGTGCGTGTGAATGTCGTGATGGGGCCGCCGGCAAGTCGCGAGCGAGTGCCGAACCAACTTCCTGGACGGGCCAGCGCGGCAATCTCGCGGGCATCGGCCTTGCCGTACGGATTGGGGGCCACGGCAAGAGTGTTGTCATAATCGGCGCGAAGGATGACAATGCGCGCCGGCGCGGGTGGACGAATCCAGAACACCACCCACGTCACGACCGCCACGGCAAGCAAACCCAGCGCGGCAGCCAGCGCCAGGCGCCGCCAGCGCGGGCGGTATGGTGCGCGCGGAGGAGGAACTCGCCACGGTGGACCGGGCGGTGCTGGCGGTGCTGAAGCAGGTCCGCGCCAGGCAGGCGCGGGTGTTGGTCCGCTACTCATGGAGTGTAACCGAACGAAGGGGCGGACGTAGCGATTGTAGCGGCGCGGGCTACCGAGCACGATACTCGCTTTTTTTGGGTGTGGCTGTGGATTATGCCGGGGAGATTTTGGCACTGCGTTTTCGGGTTATTGCTCGCAGATAACCAACGTGCCAAAATCTCCTACACCAAAATCCACAACCACACCCGAGCCCATCGATTCTTTCTCGGATCAGAACCCCCATTTGCGAAAGGACAGTTGGGAAGCGGACGTAGAGTTTCCATGCGGATCGGGTAAGCTGTGCGCAGTGGAGCGATTGATTCGGAAAGTGCGATTTGGAGAATTCATGCCAGAGCCTGGCGACAGTGCAAGCGAACCACGACGCGAGGGCAGCCGCCGATCGGCCCGCAAGGTCGACCTCGGCAAGGTGCTCGACGAAGTCCTCGTCAGCGCGCCTGCGGCGTCCGGACCGAAAACGCTCACGAACTCTCTCGGGATGACGTTCGTTCTCGTCCCGGCTGGCAAATTCATGATGGGTTCTCCCGCCGACGAACCGGGCCGCCGAGCGAACGAAGGACCAGCTCACGAAGTCGTCATCGGCAACGCGTTTTACCTCGGCATTCATCCCGTCACTCAGTCAGCATACCTTGCCGTGATAGGCAAGAATCCATCACGCTTTCATGCGGCGGAAGGCGGTGGACCTGACTACCCGGTCGAAAGCGTGTCATGGACCGATGCGATTGCGTTCTGCCAGAGGCTTTCCGATCGTCCCGAAGAGCGGGCCGCGAGGCGAAGATATCGACTACCGACCGAAGCAGAATGGGAGTACGCCAGTCGCGCGGGGGGGAGTACGCCGTTCGCATTTGGAAACAGCTTCGATTCCAGGCAGGGAAATTTCGATAGCGCGTATCCGTATGGCTCGGCAGAGCCAGCTGCGAAAATCGGCCGGACTTCTCCTGTCACAAACTATCCGGCATCCGCGTGGGGGTTGCATGACATGCACGGAAACGTGTGGGAATGGTGTTCCGATTGGTACGGCGAAGCGTACTATGCCACATTCCCTCTGCGCGATCCGCCGGGACCAATCGACGGGAAGTTCCGCGTGCTGCGCGGTGGTTCGTGGAAGAACCAGGGAATAGCGTGCCGTGCTGCATATCGAAACGCTTTGGCCCCGCATCAACGCGACTCAGCCACGGGTTTTCGCGTTGTCCTCGTCACTTAGCGCTATACGTGAACCACGAACATGAAACGCCTGCTTCTGGTTGAAGACGAACAAGTGAACCGCGAATTGTTCCGGCGCCGGCTGGAACGGAAGGGGTACGCCGTCGTTCCGGCCGAGAACGGCCTTCAAGCGATCGAACTGGCAAAGAGCGAGAAGCCGGATCTCGTTCTGATGGATCTCGGTTTACCCGATCTCGATGGCTGGGAAGCAACCCGACGCATCAAGGCCGACGCTGCCACTGCGGCGATTCCCATTATTGTTCTCTCTGCGCACGCGAGCACGGAAGCACGCGAGAAAGCATTCGCGGCCGGCAGCGAGGATTTCGAGACAAAACCCGTGAATTGGGATGTCCTCTTCAAGAAAATTGAGGATGTCATCGCGAAAGCAATCGAGAAAGCGAAGGCGAAAGCGGCTGCGTCCCAAGCCGACGATGAGATCGACCTTGGCGGCTCGCCAGACGCAACTTCGATCACCCAGATTCTCCATTCGCCAAAAGCTTCAGCCAAGGAGCCGGCAGAGCCGCAACCCAAGCGAATCCTTGTGGTCGAGGATAACGACGCCAATCGCGTCATGCTCTGCCGACGACTGAACAAGCACGGCTATATCACAACCGAAGCCGCCAATGGCCGGGAGGCGCTCGATGCCGTGGCGAAGGAACGATTCGATCTGGTCTTGTGCGATATTATGATGCCCGGCGTGGACGGCTACGAAGTCCTCAAAGAGATGAAATCTGACCCGGACCTGCAGCCGATTCCCATCATTATGATTTCAGCGCTTGACGAGATGGCAAGCGTGGTCCGCTGCATCGAAATGGGCGCTGAAGATTACCTGCAGAAGCCTTACGATCCGGTGTTATTGCAAGCACGCATCAACGCCTGCCTCGACAAGCGGCGATTGCGCGATCAGGAGATGGAGTATCTCCGTGCAGTGAAGGATCTTACGGAAGCTGCAGTGCTTGTGGAGCAAGGAAAGTTCGATTCTGCGCGGCTCGCGGCCGTGGCGGCTCGCGACGATGCGCTGGGCACACTGGCCCGTGTATTCGACCGCATGGCTCGCGAAGTGCAAGCCCGCGAGCAGCGATTGCGCAGCGACATGCAACGTCTCATGGCAGTGGAGATCGACGAGAAGGAACTGACGCGTGAGGTGTCGCGCGTTACTTCAAGTGACGCGTTCGACAAGGCACGCAAGCACGCGGATGAAGTTCGCGCACGTCGGCAGCGTGGAACCGGATCGAAAATCGGTGCGGATACAACGATTCTGCCGAAGCTGCCGAAGGAGTAGGTGCCGCGATTCCAGCGGCATCGTTGCATTGTTCGGAGTCGCCGGCTTCAACCGGTCGCGGAGATCTGTTCACCACATGCGACAAATTGTGTCTATTCACTCGTACCGCGGCGGCACGGGCAAATCGAACCTGACCGCCAACCTCGCAACAGCGGTTGCCCTTCTGGGCAAGCGCGTCGGCGTGGTGGACACTGACATCCAATCACCCGGCATTCACATTCTCTTCGGTCTCGACGATAAGCAAGTCACGCGAGCGGTGAACGACTACCTGTACAACCAGTGCTCGATCAAGGATACGGCGTATCACGTCTCGCCGCCGGAAGTGACCGCGGCCGGCGGACAGATGTTCCTCGTTCCGGCCAGTATGAAAGCCCCAGATATAGCCCGCGTATTAAAAGAAGGTTACGACGTTGAGAAACTCAACGCGGGCTTCGAGCAATTGCTCGAAGACCTCAATCTCGACTTCCTCTTCGTGGACACTCACCCCGGCATGAACGAGGAGACCCTCCTCTCCATTGCGATTTCCGACTGGCTCATCCTCATCCTTCGCCCTGACCGGCAGGATTATCTCGGCACTGCGATCACCATTGAGGTGTCGCGCAAACTCGGCGTGCCAAATCTGGTTCTCGTGGTCAACAAAGTGCTGGCGAGCATGGATCAGACAGCGCTGCGAAAAGACGTTGAGCGATCGTTCGCGGCGGAACTGGGTGTGGTGCTTCTCCTTTCCGAAGACATGCTCCGGTTGGGCAGTACCGGTATCATGACGCTTAAGTTCCCAGAACATCAGTTCACTCGCGCCGTAGCGGAACTGGCAGCACGGATAGTGCGGCGTTCGTCGTGATATATGAACCCGGAGAGTGTCGCATTTCACCGAACGGGCCGTCCGGGGCTTCGCTCGATCTTTTGCGACTCCTTTTCCGCAAGCTTGTGTTCGCAAGTCTGGTGCGATACTGTCGTGAGAATACTTCTGAGGACAGTACGATGCAGATCAGCGACCCGGTCACTCCACCTGCGGCCCAGAACATCGTTGGCCCGGTTCCAACCCTCCCAGTGCCCGGCGTGGTGTCGTTCTTCGGGCCGGATGTAACAGCACACATCGCAGTTACGGGCCTCGTCTACTGTACCGCAGTGTTCCTCTACGATGCGGCAAGCGGGGCACGGGGGATGATGCACTACAACCCGGAGGTCGGCCCCAAGCAAGCTACTTTTGACTGGTTTGTGCGGTACATGAAGGATAAATACAACGCCCAGATCGCTTCGCTGACCGTAGCCCTGTTCAACAATACCTCGTCGTCTCGGGGCAACAGAGAGTTCCACGAGGGGATCTATAAAACGGATCGGATCAAGGGCTTTTTAGAACACGCGTTTGGCCCACTGCACGGCGGCATTGCCGCCACCCGCTACAAGTTCAAGGGATCGATTGGGCTCATGGATGCCAACGGCCAAGTGACGGGATGTGTCGGGCCGGAGATCGAGGATGTGGATAAGGTCCGCGCGAAGCGGATGAACTGGCTCTTCGCCAAACCCAACAAGGGGCTAGGCAGCCAGAACATCCTGGGCTCCCATCGAGAGGACTGATCACTCTGCGGGGCCGGCAGACCGACGGGGAAGTCGCCCACCCGATAAAGCCCGCCGATTCTGAGACATGAACCGGCGGGGTCGGGTTGACTCAGAATGCGACACTGCCTGCGAGGTGCTGAGCGGCATAGTTGCTCACCTCTTGAGTCAGATTTCTGCCGACTCATTTTGGCATCAGCCACAAGTGGCTGCCATCCGCCGGGAGACCCCGGTAATTCTTCTCCCTGATTCCCTGCGGCATCGGAGTTGCATTACGTGGACGCTCGGGTACTCCCGACTGTACCCACGGCAGAGGACCCGTTATCATTTCCCCTTCGTCCGGGCCCTCACGGTTTCGCCCGAGGTTGTCGATGGATATCGTGGATGCCCGACCCGCGCTACGCGTATTAATTGTTGATGACAACCACGACGCCGCCGACAGCCTTGCAATGTTGCTGGAAGTCCACTCGTCTGCGGGGGAGACCTCCCACTCAAGGAAGCGGTATGAAGTGCGTGTTGCGTACAGCGGAACGGAAGGACTTCAGATAGCACGGGAATTCCTCCCAGACTGCTTGGTGTCCGATATCCAGATGCCCAGGTTGGATGGATACGCACTCGCCCGAGCCGTCCGGAGTGAGCCAGCGCTGGCGGGTGTGAAACTGGTCGCCCTTTCCGCTTATTCCGATGCGGATCATGTTCGGCGGGCGGAAGAAGCCGGCTTCGACTATCGCCTGACGAAGGCCGGAGACGTGGGGAAACTGTTGGAGGTGTTGGCAATGATTGACGAAATCAAAAAACTCGCAGTGCAAACCCGAAATCTGGCCGAGCAGAACGTGAACCTGGTCAGCCAAACCAAGGAATTGCTCCAAGAAGTTAAGGACGATGTGCGCGAACTGAAGAAAGATGTGGCCGAACTCAAACAGGACGTGAAGGAACTGAAGGACGACCTTGGCAATGGGTCTGCCGACACAACGCCGCGCACTTGATTCCGCGCCCAATCGGGTGCCCAGCCAACCTCAACACTTCACCCCACAGCGAATTTCACGTCCTTCACCGGTTGGCCAAAGTTGTGCGTGCGGACCCATGTGTTCCAACCGAGTCGCGGACCGTCGCGTTCGTCGTAGTCGAGCGCGGTCCACGGCACCGCGTCCGGTTGCAGCACAATCTGTACCTCGGCATCGAACTCAAGACCCAGGTAAAGGCGGATCATTTCGCATAGCGGTCCACGTGCGTGCCCACCGGGAAGCAGGCTGCGGAATGCAGCACCATCCACCGGCCCAACTGCAACACGCACATTACTCTGCACATCCCACACGCGGCGACCAATCACCACGTCGCGCCCGAGCGTGTGGTTCAGTCCTGGCCGGTTTGCCCGCGGAAGTTCGGCCTTGTTCTCGGCATCCAGATACAACCACTGACCCGCGTACTGCTCCACCGCGACCGGCCAGCCGAAGAAGTCGGCAAGTATCTGTTCGAGTCCGGTGGCCGTGCGAGGTTGACGCGATAATAACCCGGCGTAGAAGACCGGCACATCGCTGGGGAGCGTGAGCCGTTCGCGGAGTCCGCCCGTACCGAAGCCCGCGATCGCGAACGCGGCCCGCGTGGCAGCATCTTCGCGTGTGTCCCCCTCAGCCCGTTGCCGATCCACCACCGCCGCCCAGCGATTCTTCTCCCATGACCGCGTGAAGAGCGACAACAGCCGATGATGGAACAGATCGAGCCAGTCGCGGAGGGTGTAGTCTTTCAGTCGCTGACGAGCAATGAGAAGCGCTGTGTAGTGTTGTGGCAGGATGCCATCCGGCCCGGTTAGCCCGCCAAAGGTGACGACCAGTTCCGGGGGCGTTTCGGCGCTTTGTGGCGTAGCCTTCGACACGGGCCCCGCCGGAAACCGCAACGCTGGCAGTACGCGAAAGTGAACCGCTTCCTGCTCCGGCGCGGTATCGCCCCCGACTGCCGCTCGGCCGCCAGTCACAGCGAGCCGTTCGAGCAACCGCACGGCCTGGAAGAAGTCGAACTTCCCCGGTGCAGTGAACAGGCCAGCGAGTGGAGAGCGAGGGTGGAGGGGCATTGGAATTACTCCTCCTCCGTCACATACAGCATGGATCTCCCCGTATCTCTCCTCCGCGTTGGTGCGAACCACCAAATCGAATGCCCACGACAGTAAACAAGTAACGCCCCGCCGGTGACAAACAGGGTATAAAACTCACTTCCAAGACGCTTGGCCGCCAACTCGGATTGATCCATCAGACGGTCTCCGGCATTTGGCCAACTCAACATCACGCCAGGCGCACCAATTCGCTCGCTCGCGTTTTCATCGAGCGCGGGCGGCGTCTCGGTCACCAGCCAGGAGAGTGTTTCACCGTCCACCCAGATATGAAGAAAGAGACCATTGGAAAACTGGACCACGCAATTCGTGTCGGTCCAGCAGGCATTTTCCACACGTGACCCGAGGAGTTTCGCCGCGTCGGCCTTGGCCTTCGATTGCAGAGGATCGTTCCGCACGCCCACAATCGCTTCCCGGAAACTGGTGTAGGTTTCGCGAATCGGATAGGGGTCAACGAGGATCGTTCGCATGGTAAGTCTGTGCGGTATCAGTTTGAAAGTCTCCGCTTCGGTATGTAACTCAACCCATATCTCTCATAAATTTCCTTGTCCATCCACTCAAACTCCGCCAAACCAGCGAGCCGCTCCCCATATAGTCCGCGACCACGGAAAAGAGTTCACCAGCGGGAACCGCATTCGGTGACCAGCAGCTTACAGAGTGAGCACGCGCATCGCGCCAGACTTCCAGGGTGTACCAGGCGCCATTCAAATTGATGCAGAGGCGGTAACACTCGGGGCAAGTCGTGATGAGTTCGGTGAATTGCCCTTCACCGGTGATGACCATGAATCCTCAAACACGGCGCACCTTACAACACAATCTGATCACCAGATCTGGCCGGAAATCGCTTGTATACACCTTCCCTTCGGGCCACGGTTGCAATCGTGCGAGTGAAGGTATTCACGCTCGCATAGAGCGTGAAGAAGCGATCCAGCACGCTGGCGAACAGATACAGCCCATTGCCGGTGTAGCGGTCTTCGTCGAACTGAATCCCCACTTCCACCCCGCGACAGACCGCGCCATTCGCACGCCCCAGCACGCGTTTTCCACTGACGGAGAGAATGCCCTCAATTTGCGCCTGCGTGACGGCGGAATCAGTGAAATCGTAGAGAGCAAGAATTTCGCGTAGCGCATCGGCACCATCGACGCTGTCGGTCAGCGACAGGTGATTGAGTGTGAGATGCGAGACCAACCGCCACAATCCTTCTTCGCGCAAATGTGTGCGGATGGTGGGAGTTGGCGGCGTGAGGCAATTGATTCGCGTGACCAGACCGCTGCCATCAGAGAGTTGGAGCCGTGGTTGTCCGCCGCCAAACGGCAGCCGCGCAGGGAGATCGCGATTCATGCACGTTGCCTGGACCGAAATAGTCCAGTCGATCGGTGCGGTCGGGTTGAAACCAATGTCCACGAACGACAAATATACTTCGGTGCCGTGATCGACCGCAGTTGAGTCGCTTTTGGGCTCGGCCATGTCGGCAGCCGGTCGGCGGGTGCCGTGCCAGTATGGCCCGGCTGATTTGTTTCCCCCGTGCTTCACCGCGAAGAAGGGCACGTACTCCGCTTCGCGGCCGTCGGCGGCGGTCGCAGTGACTTTGTCGATGGAATAAATCTCGTGCGCCAGAGGCCGGCGATGGTCGGGCACCACGCGATACTCGAATTGCTGCTGCGTGAGCCGAATCGGTTCAGCCGGTTGCTCGTAGAGATTCACCATCGGCGTACAGCCGAGCTTGATCGTATCAGCGGTGATATTCGGTTCGAGATCCGCCGCTTGTCGGTTGAGAAAGACAAACATTTCCAGCACGCCATCCGCTCGCGCAAGTGCCGCGGGTGGAACGGCGACATCCACAAACAGAAACTTTTGGGGAAAGGTGAAATACTCAGTGAGGAGACGATAACCAATGAACGACCGCACTGGGTACGGCAGGAGTGCTTCGCCGCGTGCGAAGCCAACGGGTTGAATCGCTTCTGGCCCCACCGCGATCGCGCTTTTGTCGTCGGGACGTTTGGCGAACGCGACTTCAACCGTGTGATTGAGCAGGAGTTCGTAGAGACGCTGCGTGTGCTGCGGTTGGCCGCGGAGAAAGAGCCGCAGCGTTTTCATCCCCGCGAAATCGGCGAACCGCACATTCGATGAACGCGTGCCCAAACCCACGCGCAGTACGGCCAGCGCCTGATTAGATCGGGGCGTAGCTGGTGCTGTGAACGGCGCGCTGGCGAAAGAGGCGAGCCGCACATCCACCGGGTAAAGTGTCACGGGGTACGCCGTACGGAACCGGCACGGCTCACCCTGGATCGGCTCGCTTTCGAGTGCCTGACCGCGTGGAACCGTGAGTCCCGCCGTGAGTTCGTTCTGGCCGGGGTCGAGATCGAGTTGAACAATCGCGCAAGAAGGAATCGGGCTGAGGTAGTGCGGATAGAGCGTGCCGATGAGGGCTTGCGTGATTTCCGGGAACTCGTCATCGAGTTTGTGTCGTACACGCGCGGTGAGATACGCGAACCCCTGAAGCAACCGCTCGACGTGAGGGTCTTCGCTACCGTCCGGGCCGAGCCGCAGCCGCGCCGCGACCTTCGGATGCGCCTCCGCAAACCGCCCCGCATGTCGACGGATATAGGAAAGCTCACGGTTGTAGTAGGGGAGCAGATCTTCGGTCATTTGAATTTCCAGTAAGACCAACCACAGAGGCACAGAGACACAGAGAGGAAAAAGACAGAAGAGTTCAAATACATCTCTCTGCTTTGTTTTCTCTGTGTCTCTGTGCCTCTCTGGTTGGCACTCTTCTTCAGCCCCCCTGCACGGCGAACTGGTGCGTGGCGGGTTCGAGTGTCGAATCGAACACCACCGGTTCCGGCGATGGATCAGCACGCAAGAGTGCATCAATACGGAATCGGAGCGCGCGATCGGCGGCGTCAGGAGTGCTTGCCAGTTCCACGCTGACGCGAAGCAATCGCGGTTCGCCCTGACGAATGATGGTTTCGAGCATCCGGCAGAAGGCATCGCGTTGCTCGTCGGTCGCAGGGCCGGTGCCGCTAAAGTCGGGAATGCCGTAAGTGAGTAGCGAGTTTGTCAATTCCGGCAAGGTCGGTGGGATCAACACGTTCCGCCGGCGAGCGTTGAGCAAGCTTTCGATGTCACGGCGAACGGAGAGTTTCAGGTCGCGAAGCAACTGCGATCGGTTACGAGCCGGTTCGGTGCTGACCGCTGGGTCGTCATCGAGCAGCCGATCGAGGACCGACGACACCAGCGGTTGATCGGAACGGATGGGAGGCATGTGGTCACTTCTTCCCCTCAACCTTCTCAATCTCCAACACTGTCTTGGACGCATCGCCTACCAGGAACTCACGCAGCCCCAACCCGCGGTACGGTTCCGTTTCACCACCGAGCCAGGTAGTGCCGCGGCCGAGTTTCACAGCTTCATCAGAAGCCGTATGAGAGCCGTGATAGAGCGTGGGGATATAGACAACGCCATCAGGGCCATCCTTCACGATGAGATGGGCTGGCCTCCAGTAGAGATCGCGTGCCCGTTCTGGCTTATGGAACTCAAGGAGCTCAATCGATTCCAGCGGTACCCAGTAATAGTTGCCATTAGCCGTAATGACTTCCAACACTGGGGCGGTGAGATCGTCCAGATCACGCCAGTCATCAAACGTCACGCCATCACACGTGCCGGTCACTGTTGGACGGGTTTCTTCTGCCTTCGCGAGTAACTCGGCGGCTTCCTTCACTCGACCGGCGCGGAGATGGATGAGCGATTCCAGACGCAGTTTGAGCGAGTCGGACGGCTGCGTGAGGAACTCCGGCACGCGACCCTGCGTGAAGACTTCGCGCCGAGCGAGTTCCCCGCGAATGAGCTGCCGGAACAGCGTGAGTTGCACGATGTCCGGCGCATCGGGCGTGAATAGCACGTCGAGTTGCTTGTCGGCGCGTTCCAGGTCGCCGCTGAAGCAGCAGAGTTCCGCGAGGAACAGTCGCTTGCCGCGATCAGTGGGTGCGGAACGCACCTGTTCGAGCGACGCGGTGATGGCCTCGCCGAGTTTGCCGGTTTTGTAGGCTTCTGTGGGGGTCATTGTGGTCCTTTCAGGCGAACCCCGCCCGTAAAGGCGGTGGGTGCAGGGTAGTAGGCCCGTCGTAACGCTTCCGGGTCGTTTGCACCCGCCGCCTTTGCGGGCAGGGTTCGCAGTTGTCACGCTTCTGGTCGAGTATTCAACTGTGTCGTGAGTCGGATTCCGGCAGATAACTGATCCAACTGGAAGTGCGGGCGAAGGTAGACCGCGCACTGGTAGGTGCCCGGTTTGCCTGGTATTTCCCACACTTGCACTTTGCCTTCTCGCAATGGGTAACGGGCCTTGGTTTCGAGGCTGGCGTCGTCGTTACTCGCGATGTAATTGGCCAACCAGTTCGTCAGGAGGCGTTCCACATCAGCCGGGGACGTAAACGCTCCGACGCGGTCGCGCATAATGACCTTCAGATAGTGCGCGAAGCGCGACACACACAGCATGTAATGCAGCATCGCCGAGAGCTTGGCGTTGGCGTTGGCGCCATCGGTGTCAAACGTCTTCGACTTTTGCGTGCTCGGTGTCGAATAGAACGCCGCTTCTGGCACGCCGGGCATATGGCAGAGCGGGACGAAACCGAGATCGGAGAGTTCCTTCTCGCGCGTTTCGGTTAGATGCGCATCCGCCACGCTGCGTGCTGTCTCGCCGTGGCCGGTGCCGTAGCCCACTGAGGGCAAGCCCATCACACGGCCGCCATTCGAGGCATCGGGCCGAGCGCCGCGAACATCCGCCAACCACGAAGATTGCGCAAACGCCCGAACCGCCACGGCCGCGAACGCGAAACACGGATTCCCCCACAGATACCCTCGCCGCATCGGATCGGCAGTATCCTCCTGAAACGCAAAGCCGTGCCCACCGCCGGGGTCATCGCCATACGGTCGCCGGTACAACACGCGCGGCAGCAGGAGCCCCGTGAAGCGTGCATCTTCCGTATCACGGAAAGCACGCCACTTCAGATAGTCGAGTTGATCGAACGTCCGTTCCAGATCGAGCGGCACTTCCAGTTCGGTGAAGGATTCGAGTTCGAGGAAACGCGGATCGATCCCCGTAACGAACGGAGCGAATGCCGCAGCCGCAACGCCGGAAATCCCGCGGAGCGCTGCGAGATCATCGGTGGGGTGATCGGTGTAGGCCCGGTGCGTCAGTTCGTAATCGCCGATGAGTAATCCGTACGGTTCGCCGCCGGGGGTGCCGAACTCCTCGTTGTACACCTTGCGGAACAACTGACTTTGGTCGAACTCCAGTGCCCGTTCCTGATCGCGAACGAGCTCCTTCCATGTGGCGGGCAGCACGCGAATCTTTACATTCGCGCCTTCAGGCACCTGATCGACCAGATATTTCAATCCACGCCAGGACGCTTCCAATTTCTGCAACGCAGGGTGATGAAGGATCGCGTTGAGTTGGGCGTTAAGCAGTTCATCGACACGGGCCACGTCGCGATTGATCGCACGCGTGAGTCTTCCTTTTAAGTCAGAGTGCCACGCAGCCGGGATTTCGCCGAACCATTCGCGAAGCGCTTCGCCGACATCCGTTGTCGCGAGAAATCGCTCAAGCCGGCCGGACGCTTGCGGGCGAGGCTCCCCCGCAGGCACGTCACCGGTGGCCGCGAGTACTGCGTCGAGCAGCGACGGAGCCGCAACCGGCGGGGCCGTCGCCGCCTCGGCGTATTGCGTCTCGTAGTTCGCCGCGGATTGATTCATGAGGTGTCTTCAAGGCGAACCCCGCCCGCAAGGGCGGGTATTGTCAGCGACCCCCCACCCTTGCGGGCGGGGTTCGCCAAAACACGCATCAGCCACCCAGTTTGGGGATACGGGCGACCATGCGGAGCGAGGTGGTGAGTTCCTCGAATTGCAACCACGGGCGGAGGTACGCGACGGCGTTGTACGAGCCCGGCTTGCCGGGAATCTCCGCCACCGTCACCTTCGCTTCGGCCAGCGGGTACCGCGCCTTCATCTCCTGGCCGGCGTCCGGGTTCGAGTTGACGTAGTTGGCGATCCAGCGGTTCAACCACGCCTCGCAATCCTTCGCTTCCATGAACGAGCCGATCTTGTCGCGGGCCATCACCTTCAGGTAGTGAGCGATGCGCGAGCTTGCCATGATGTATGGCAGGCGTGCGGAAATCGCGGCGTTGGCAGTCGCGGCGGGCTGATCGTACTTCTTGGGCTTCTGCGCCGTCTGCGCACCGAAGAACACGGCGTAGTCGGTGTTCTTGTAGTGGCACAGCGGCAGGAAACCGAGGTCGCTGAGTTCCTTTTCGCGGCGGTCGGTGATGCCGATTTCCGTGGGGCACTTCAGGTCCGGGTCGCCATCATCGCTCTTGAAGACGTGGGCCGGCAATCCTTCGACCTTCCCGCCGCCTTCCGCACCGCGAATCGCCACGCACCAACCATACTTCGCGAAGGCATCGGTCAGCTTGGTGCCCATCACGTAGGCCGAGTTCATCCAGCAATAGCTGTCGTGCTCGAGCGCCTTGGGTGCGCCCTTGGCGTCGAACTCACCTTCCTCGTAACCGAAGGATTCCACTGGCTTGGTGGTTGCGCCATAAGGGAGGCGAGCCAGAACACGAGGCATCGTCAGCGAGACGAACCGCGAGTCGTCGGAGTCGCGGAACGACTTCCACTTCGCGTATTCGACGGAGTCGAAGATTTTCGCGAGGTCGCGCGGTTTGGAGAGGTCGGTCCAGCCCGCATCGAAGCCGAAGAGTTTCGGGTCGGCCGCCGTGACGAACGGGCAGAATGCCGCCGCCGCCACGTTGGACATCTTCGAGAGCAATTCCAGATCTTCGGGGTGGTTGGTGAACTCGTAGTCGCCAATGAGCGAACCGTAGGGTTCGCCGCCGGGCGTGCCGAATTCATTTTCGTAGAGTTTCTTGAAGATCTGTGACTGGTCGAACTCGACCGCCTTGTCCACATCCTTGAACAGTTCCTTCTTCGAGACGTTGAGCACCTTCAGCTTGAGGTTGACACTCGTCTCGGTGTTCATGACGAGGTGGTGCAGCCCGCGCCAGGAGCCTTCGAGCTTGAGGAAATCCGGGTGGTGTATCACGGCGTTGAGTTGCTTCGACACCGCCGCGTCGATAGCCGTGATCGCCTGCTTGATGGTCACGGTGATGTTCTTGGAGAACGTCACCGTGCCCTTCAGGGCTTCTTCGGCCAGCGTGCGGACGAGGTCTTCCGCTCGCGAGCGTTCGGTCTGTTTGGTCGCGGTCAGCACCTGGTCAAGAAGGCTGCCAGCTTCGACCGTGGTTGTGGTTTTCCCAGCTGCGGCTGCTTGTTCGTTCGCCATTGGTATGTCCTTGTGGTTAAGAGAAGGGGTGAACGGGTGAAGCGGCGAGAAGATAGGCGCGCCAAAGTCACAAGAGGGAATTTCACGCTTTCCCCCTTCTCCCTCGCACCCTTCTTCTCCGTCACGATCCCCGCTTAGCTGCCCGAATCCGGTTTTGCGCCAACTTGCTCAGCGAGTTTTTTCAATTCCTCGGTGTTGGACAGGACTTTCTCCAACAGTCCTTCGAGGTCTTCGGAACGGTCGATCTTTGTCAGCAAATCGCGGAGTTTGTCGCGCGTGTCGAGAAGCTTCTTGACCGGGTCGACTTGCTGGGCGACCTTCTCTGGGGAGAAGTCGTCCATGTTGCTGAACTTGAGTTGCACACCAAGTTCTGAGCCATCGTCCTTGAGAGTATTCTTCACGCGCAGGTTGAGTCCCGGCGTCATGCGAGCCATCACGTCGTTGAAGTTGTCGCGATCAATCTGGATGAACTTGCGATCCTTCATCGGCTTGAGCGGCTCAGTCGGCTGACCAGAGAAATCACCCAGCACGCCGACGACGAAGGGGAGTTCCTTCGTCACCATCGCGCCTTCCGTCTCCACGTCGTAGGTGATGTGGACCCGTGGCTTGCGAACCCGGTCCAGTTTCTTCTGCAAACTCTCGCTACCCATGTGGCACCCTCGGTTTAGGAAAACGGTGGATTTTTAGCCTTCTCTGCGAATGCCCACCTGCTTGAACAGCGCGCGGCGAGCGGATTCGTCGTCGATCAGTTCCATCATCAGTTCCGGCAGTGGCATCCTGGCCCAGCGCACAGCCTGTTCGAGAGCGTATGGTACCATCGAATGCGGCTCGGTACGGCGAAAGAATTCGCTTAATTGGAGAATGGCGTTGAGCGCATCCTCGCGGTTGCGAATGGTTGGCAACCGCTCACCGCCCGGTCCGCCATCAGCTGCGACCGCTTGTCCATTGGCCGACGGTGTTTCCGCCCCCGCAGTCGCGGTGGCAGGAGCTTGCGCCGTGACCGCGAGCTTCGCGCGCGCCACGTCGTTGATGGCGGCCAGAACGCCTTCTATCGTGCTGCGGATCGCCGAGGAAGGCGGAGCAAACCGCCCGGCTTTCTCGTCGAGCGTCGCGTTCAGTTTCGCGTATTCATCGAGGGCGGCAGTGATGTCATCGTGGAGTGTGCGGTAGAAGGGAGCCGGCGTTTCATCCACCGCCTTCTGAATCATCTCCATACTGGGCGAGCCAGCCGCGATTCGTCGCTCGCGGGCTTCGGGATCGACAATCTTCGCCACCGCGACCGCCTGCAGATACACAGCAGTCCCGAGTTTGCCGTGCGAAGCGGACTCCGTGAACGTGATGCGATTGATGGGCGCGATCAGTGTCCCTTCGGAGTCGTCGCCATTGAGGCCAGCCAGTGGGCCGAGGGTGGTCGCCAGTCCATCCTCATCCGGCAATGGGTAAATCCCATCCCAGAAGTTCTCGACAAGCCCGCGTGCGAGCTTAAAACCGTCACGCAGTCCGGCAAACCCGTGCGTACGGCACAACCCTTCGATCAGATATGCAGTGAGTTCGAGATCCTTGGTCGCTTCGCTCAGCGCTTTGGTCGCAGCAGTGACCACTGGTTTCCAGTCGGGCGGCGGTTCATCCGCTCCGCCCTCCAGACGCCGTTCCGCAGCTCGCGCTGCGTTCCGTCCATCCTTCACCTGGTAATAGAGTGAAGTCGGGCCCGCATTCACCCGTAGATCGCCACCAACCGGCTTTTCACCGGGGATTGGCGCAAGTAATCGCTCGAAATCCAGCACGTCCTGGGACGGCATCGTCGTTCTCTGCCTATTCGCGCTTGGGTTCCGGTCACCAGATTGCGCCACGATGGGCACTGACACAAGAAAAAAGCATTGTGTTCGTGAAGGTTACGGAGAGCGGGCACCGAATCTTTCACCGAAGCGAGAAGTCTCATCCGTCGCAACGCACGTTCTGCTTGGTCCGAGTTACGGCCAAAAGAAGATTGCGTGAGTCACTCTTGTTCGGTTGGTTCTGCGGGAGGAATGGGTGGCTCAGATTCTTCTCCCAGGCGGCGAATGTATTCCGGCTCCCACGATGCCTGCTCGTCCACCGGTTCGACGTGAATCGTGACCGCGACCTCCGGCAACGCCACGAGTAACGCGGTTTCCAGCTTTGTCGCCAGTTGATGACCCGCACGCACAGATAGATCGCCGTCGATCAGCAAATGGAACTCGATGAATCGCCGCGCGCCGGACATTCGCGTGCGGAGCAGGTGGAAGGTCGCTCCTTCGGGCAGGTTGGACCGAATGACTTCGCGGATGCGGTTCAGCTCTTCTTCCGGGATGGCGTGGTCCATGAGCCCATCAAAGGAGCGCCGAATCAACCCCTGGCCGATCCAGCTAATGTGCAGTCCCATCGCGATCGCAATCGCGGAGTCGAAGAACGTGTAACCCGTGAAGTACACGAGACCCACCCCAACCACAACACCGACAGAAGTCAGTACGTCGGACATCAGGTGCTGGCCGTCCGCTTCCATCACGATCGATTTGTGAACGCGGCCGTAGTGCAACAGGATGCGGGCGACAACCAGGTTGACGACCGCCGCCGCGATCGCCAAGGTCGTACCGAGTTCGAGCGATTGAAGAGTTTCAGGAAGAATGAGCCGGCGAATGCCGTAGCCCGCCGCACCGAGACCAGCGACAACGATGAGCACACCTTCCAGCCCGCTGGAAAAGAACTCGATCTTCTCGTGGCCATATGCGTGCGTGGGGTCGGCCGGACGGGAGGCGTACCACAAGGCGAAGTATGCTGTGACAGCCGCGAGCAGGTTGACGATGGATTCCAGTGCGTCTGTGAGCAACCCGACGGAACCCGTGAGCGCGTAAGCTGTCCCCTTCATGCCGATTGTGGTGATCGCCGCAGCAATCGAGAGCGCTACAGGCCAGCGGAGCCTCGCAATGGGTTCCATGCGGGCATTGTAAGAAATCAGGGCGATGGCTGAACGTAAGAACCGTTGACAAAATGGGGTCGGTTGGAAGCGAACTCGACAGCCGAAACGCGATCCGATTATGCCACACCTGCGCTACTGCTCCGCTGAATAAATTCTGACGTAAATATATATGTTATCTTATTGTGTGAGTGACTGACCGAGACCCCCTGCAAACTCTCAAATGTCGCCCGGTGTCACCTGGTGTCCGGCTTTCGAGCCTTTTTTTTTTCAAGCATGTGTCGTCCGGTTTCGCTTGGTTTCCTGTTTTCGTGCCTTTTTCCTTGTTCCTCTGGTGTTCTCTGGTGTCCGGTTTTCGCACCTTTTTCCCTTGGTTTCACCTGGTTGCCCTTTTCGGCGTTTTTCAGCCGCATTTTAGTGTACCGTCCGTACCCATCGAAAGGCGCACGGGACAGCCCGAACCGATACCGGCGTTGAGGAATCCCCTAAGAACACTATACGTATTGCCAGATATTTGTCAAGGACGCCACGACACGAAACGCCGCGGCGTCATCCCGAGGACGGGGGCGCTTCGGTTTGGTGCGTCGGCGCGGGGTCGCCCGTGGCCAATCCTAAACCGAGGCAAAGCTGCAGAGCCAGCCAGGTCAATCCCTCACGCAGCAGTTTGTTCCGCTCATCAACCGCCACGTTGCCGAAAAGATGAATTGCGCTGCCCCCTTTCAGGTGCAGTCGCACTTGAAAACTCTTTTTGACCTGATCGACTTGCACCGTGGCGATGTCGCTTCCGGACCAGCTCTCCTCGCGGCCCGATTGGTAGCAGCGATAGAGCGCCCCCGAACGCACCGCCAGCGCGACCAAAGTTCGATCCGCAATGGCCCGCACCCCCTCCGACTTGTTGAAGTATTGCGCAATCGCGATGCTACAAAAGATCGCTGCGATTATGAGACTGCACACCAGCACGAACAGTGAATCCAGCCAGAGTTTCGACCCTACCTCAGCGAGAAAGGTCGTGCGGCTGTGGAAGATCGCCCAGCAGATGGCCAGGAACCCCCCGAGCATGCCCGCTGCCCACAGGTAGGTTCGCACGTCGTTACGCCATACCGCTTCGGCAGCAACACTCGGCAGCCGGATTGTGTCGCCTTCCGCGGAGCGTTCTACCGATGCACCGGCGATCGGAGTGGGTGGAGCATCGTACGGAACCTGCAACGTCTCCCGCAGTTCCTGGGCCATTCGGTGCAGGTGCTCTTCCGGAATGGTGGGGCCGGCGAGATCCACTTTGCCGCCGGCACGCAGGCGCAGGCAGAGATAGCTGATGATGATGATTTGGTCGTTTTCCCCCGTGCTGATCCGTTCGCGCCGATGTTCGACGACGACATTCTCGATTTGCTCACGCGGCCAGACTTCTGTGCGCCCGGAAGCATAACGGCGGATCAGCCGGAGGTTTTCCACCGCAAGTTCGACCAACTGTCGATCACGGGCTTTCTGAAGGTACCACTCGTGGTAGTGAAAGCGGTGCCACGTCCAGAAGGCAGCCAGCGGTCCCAAGAGCAGGAATCCACCGCCCAGGCCGAATAGCGGCCATCGCTCGTGCAGAGTCCTTTCTTCGGGCACCAACGCGGCCAACGCGAGAAAGAAGACTCCAAGTCCCGCCAGGATCATCACCGCTGGAATAGCCATCAACAGCTCGTGCCACCGCTCGTTGGGATTTTCCCAGAGTTTGGGATAGACGAAAGCAACGCCGTCGCTGCGGATCTCCAGTCCTGGCAGTTTATGGCTCGTGCGCGGTCGCATTTTGATTGACCTGGGATCGACCTGCAACGGGAATCAGCTGGCTCGTTTCCCTTTCGAGCGGGGTTTAGCGGCTTTGTCTTGTTTTCCGCGCCCGCATCTTTCCCTTCTTGCTCAATGTATGAGACGCATCAATCATCCTTTACTGAACGATCGAGTGCATCAGCCCGATCGTTCGTGAACCACCGATGGGTATCACTTTCGCCCCGTCAGTTCGGCGAGGCGCTTTTCGGCCTGTTTGAGGCGGTCCGGGTTGGTGTCGTGGTCGAGGACCGCGCGATAAAGTTGAATGGCTTTCGAGCGTTCGTTCAGTTGTTTGTCGTAGAGCGTCGCGGCACGAAGCCGAGCGTCACTGCGATCGGTTTTCACCCACTGGAACGCACGTTCGTAGTATTTGGCTGCCCGGTCGAATTGTTTGTAAGCGCGACTCTCATAGATCTCGGCGAGTTGATAGGCCACGTCGCCGATTTTGTCCGAGTTCGGGTACTTCTCCAGGATTTCGCGGAAGAGCAACTCAGACCGGCGCATATTGAGGACGTAATCGTCGCCGAAGCCCTTGCCCTTGTACTGGATCGCGGCCCGATACAATTCATTCGCCTCCTTAACGTTCACCTTCGCTTCCAGTGTCGGTGGTGGGACATCCTTCACGTCGAGGTTGTACGAAGGCTTCCACATCATGTGGTAGGCCATCAATTCGCGCTCGGCCCACTGAAGCCGCTGTTTATCGCCGGCTTTCGCGTAGTGTTCGTAAAGCGCTTTGAGGCTGTTCTCGTATTCCTTACGGGCCGAGAGACACCGCTCAACCAGTTGCACATCCGTTGCGGCGGGAGCGGCCGGTGGAAGGTCGCCGTCGTCTTTCATCGGCGTTGTCAGCGGCTTGCTCGGTTGTTCCGCCGCAGCCCACCCAACCGCAACGACCCCACATCCGGCCAGTACCAGCAGAACACCCCGCATAGTTGCCCCCTTGTTTGGAGAGGACAGAGAACAGAGGACAGAGATCAGACATCATTCGACTGTCTTCTGATCTCTGTCCTCTGCCTTCTGTCGTCTGATTGAGTAAGGAGGCTAACTCTTGGTGTCGCCCCCCTTCGGATCGCGCGGAACAGTCCCACCCTTTGTCTCACCGGGCGCCGGACCAATTGCCGACCCGCCGAGTTTCGAGTCACTGGCTCCGCTTGGCGGCGTGGCTGCGCCGCTGTATGGCGTATGCGAGCCGCTTGTTCGCTGATCGGGCCGGCCGAAGATCATTCGCCCTGCCGGCGTTTGCAACACGCTCGTGACCACGATCGTGATTTCCTGCCCAATAAACGGACGTCCCTGTTCGATCACCACCATCGTGCCATCGTCGAGATACCCCACACCCTGACCGATCTGGTCGCCCGCCTTTACGACCCGCACCTGCATGTACTCGCCGGGCAGTGCCACCGTCTTGAGCGCGTTGGCAAGTTCGTTCAGGTTGATGACATCGACACCCTGCAACTGCGCAATCTTGTTGAGGTTGAAGTCGTTGGTAACCACCCGTGCGCTGAGCGATTTCGCAAGAATCACGAGCCGTTCATCGACCCGGATTCGCTCGCCGGTTCGCAGTTCTGGAACGTTACCGTCGTGCATTTGCAACTGAAGCTTCGGGTTGCTCTGCAGTCGCTTCAGGACGTCCAGCCCACGACGCCCGCGGTTCCGCTTCAGTTTGTCCGAGCTATCCGCGATGGCCTGGAGTTCTTGCAGGACGAATCGCGGCACAATGAGCACGTTGTCGATTAATCGAGTATCGCACACATCAGCGATGCGCCCATCGATGATTACGCTTGTGTCCAGAACCAATGGCCGTCCGCCCTTCACCTGTTTGGAAAACTCGACATAAGGGATAATGAAGCGAAACTCATCCTTGGTCTGCAAAAGCGTCGAAATCGTCACGTAACAACAAATCACAGTAATCAGCACTCGGCCAAGCTGGATCATCTTGTGCTGCGCCCCAAACCAATCCTCCAGAAGCGGCCCCAAGATGATCGAGAACAGGTAGCCCAGGAGCAGACCCAGCAACAGGCCGAAGTAGATCGCCGAGATGGTGGTGATTTGTTTCTGCTTCTCGCGAATGTCAGTGAACAGAACGAGCAAGCCGAGGGCCAGAATCCCCAGCGGCACGCAGATCATCTTTACCGAGTCGTCTGTTGTTGCTTCATTGCCGCCACGCATAAAGAAGCTGATGGAAATAACCGCCATCCCGAGGAGAAGCGAGATGTACGCGACGCGGAGAAGCCAAAGCAGCATGGGAAACCAGGGGTCAGGGATCAGGAATCAAGGCCAGAGGCAGAAGGCGGCGACCAAAAGACGGACCAGAAGACCGACCGAAACGCCGTTGCTTAGTAGAAAAGTTCAGGCGTCTGGTGTTGGAGTGCCGGCTTTAGCCGGAGAAATCGCTAACCGGCTAAAGCCGGCACTCCAACAAAACACCAGGGTTTCAACAGAGTATCGGCCTTCTGTTTTCTGATCTCTGCTTTCTGTCTCTTCTCTCTGGCCTCCAGGCCTGTATTCTACAGTTCAATCGAAGGTAAAAACAGCCGCCGATATTCCAGTTGCGCGTAACGATCGGTCATGCCGGCAAGATAATCGCCAACAACGCGCTCGAGGCAATCAAGCCGGGTGCGGGCGGCCGTGACCCAGCCGGGCGGCGGCGGGCCAACCAGCGTGTCGGCTCCGGTCCAGCGGCGCAGATGCTTTTCCGGCAGCAATGCCGGCGAGCGAACGTATTCCGCGAACAGCGCTTCCAAAATGCGTCGGCCATTCGCCGTCATCCGCAACACGCGATGGTGTTTATACACTCGCTCGTGCAGAAAGCGTTCCAGGCCGGCCTTGAGTCTCCGCACTTCCGGGGTAAACCCGACAAGTGGTTCTTTCGCTGCTCGGACGTCCGCCACCGAACGAATATTGGCGTCGGTGAGCCGGTTTGCCGTTTCTTCGAGCAGATCGGTCACCTGCCACGCAAGCAGTTCACGCACCACCGCAATTCGTAGCGGGCCATCACTCAACCCCGGCGTGTGTGCGTGAACACGTTCGGTTGCCCGTGCCCAGAATTCCACACGACGAAGTTCGTCCAACGTGATAAAGCCCAGCCCGAGGGCGTCGTCAGTATCGTGCGTGTCGTAGGCGATCGAATCGACTACGTCCGCGACCTGCGCTTCGAGGAGTGGGCTGCCCGCGTTGCGGAACTCCGTGCCTTCTGGCGTGTCCCGCCGACCGCTGTGTTGAATGAACGCTTCACGCACCTCAAACGAAAGATTTAACCCCGGAAATTGTGGATACCGCTCCTCCAACTCATCTACGCGGCGAAGACCGAAAAGGTTGTGGTTGAAGCCGCCAAACGGCTTCAGGCAGGCGTCAAGCGCATCCTCGCCGGCATGCCCGAATGGTGGATGGCCGATGTCGTGAGCGAGCGCAATCGCTTCCACGAGGTCTTCATTCAGACGCAATCGACGGGCAACGGTACGGGCCAGCTGCGTCACTTCCAGAGTATGTGTGAGTCGCGTGCGATGGTGATCGTTGATGCTCGCGACGAGCACTTGCGTTTTACCAGTCATGCGGCGAAAGGCAGTGCAGTGAACGATACGTTCGCGGTCGCGCTGGTAGCGCGAGCGAAAGGGGTGCTCGGGTTCGGCATGCCGCCGACCACGACTCGCCCGCGACGGCATCGCATAGGGCGCAAGCCACCGGTCCTCGAAGTCGAACCAGTCGTCGGTAGTGATGGGAGAAGACATGATGTCGATGTTTGAGAGTAGCCGCAGATGAACGCAGAAAGACACAGATAAAAGGAACAGATATCCGAGCAAGTTGGAGGACAGAATGGGAATGGGTGATTGTTTCTCGGTGGCACTGTTCTCTGCCCGCTGATCTGCGTCTTTCTGCGTCATCTGCGGCTAGTTTTTCCCTTCTCTCGCGAGTTCCTCCACGAGTAAATCGTACAGCGTTGCCAGCGATTGCGAGAGCACTCGCGTGTCGCTGATGGCCGTCATGAAGTTGCTGTCGCCGTTCCAGCGCGGGACGATGTGCCAGTGCAAATGACCCGGTACGCCCGCCCCCGCGGCAAGGCCGAGGTTCAGCCCAATATTGAAGCCATCCGGCTTCATCCTCTTCTCCAGAATGCCGACCATCTTCCGGAGCGTGAACTGAATATCGAGCAACTCCTCGGCCGTGAGTTCATCAAGACGGGCTTTGTGCGCTTTGGGCGTAACGAGCAGGTGTCCGTTGTTATATGGGAACAGATTCAGCACCACGAGGGAAAGGTCCGTGCGATGAACGACGAGGTTGGCACGGTCTTCCTCCGTACTGGCGCCGGCAACACAGCGGCAAAGGAAGCAATCCTTGCCGGTCGTGGGTGGCTTTTCCTTCGGCATGGTGATGTACGCCAACCGCCACGGTGCCCACAGGTGATCCATATTGTTGCTCTTGAAGTGGTTCGGCGAGTTAGCCGACAGGATCGGATCGGCTGTGGTTGCCGTGATCCAGAGTGGCATCAGTCCCGCCAGTACGACCAATTTCTCGATATCGTGTGTCCAGCAATTCTCGGAGAACTTCTTCTCAAGAAACGCGTCTGTTGCCATCACTTTCTTGATAATGCACGCTTTCAATGCGACTTCCACCGCGTAGCCGGCGAGGTAGTAAGCACCGTCCCACAGTCCGAGATCGAGGAGCGCCTTCGCTTCTTGCAACCGGACTTCGGCGAGTTGTTGGAAGTCGGCGCGAGTTACGACGGGCGTGCTCACGTGTTTCCTCGAGAAACGGGACTCCATCAATTATCGTAACTGACCTCTCGGATACCGGAATGCTCCCAAGGCGCAAATCCTCGGTTAAGGTTGTCGCGATGACAGAGGAAGCTGCCGCAAGTACAGAACCGCGCGACAACCTCAACCGAGGATTTCAACACGCCACTCCGCGACGAGAATACACACATTCACTGTCCGATTGCTGCCAGTGGCGTAACCTGTCGATAATTGTAGAGGAATGTGGTTGGGTGCGTTTCTTGACCTTCGCGCTCGGCGGTCCTAACATGACCGTCTTAACTTGTACTTGGACACAATCGCGAGAGTCGTCATGGCAGTACCCAAGAGGCGCACTTCCCGTTCCCGAAAGGGCACCCGGCGGAGCCACCATCGCATCACTCCGGTGCAGATTCAGTTCTGCCCGCGGTGCAGCGAGCCGGTGATGCCGCATCGCGTTTGTTCGCACTGCGGCTATTACCAGGGACGCGACGCCATCCCCGTGGAAGAAGACAAGCAAGGGAAGTGACCCATGCGGATCGCCCTCGATGCGATGGGCGGCGATCATGGCCCGGCCCCGAATATCGGCGGCATGCGGTTGGCCCTCGACGCCAACCCGGACCTGACGGTCGTTCTTGTCGGCGATCAAACGCAACTCGATCCACTCCTCGCGACTGCTCCACCACCCGTCGGCCGCGTGGAAGTGCTTCACGCGCCACAAACCGTCGAAATGAAGGAAAAGCCGGCTGAGGCCCTGCGCCGAAAGCCGGATGCGTCCATCTTCCGCTGCTGGCAACTCATGGCAGAAGGCAAGGTGGATGGCCTCGTTTCGGCGGGGAACACCGGAGCGGTTGTCGCAGGCGGACTGAAGACGCGGAAGTTCCTCAAGTGCGTCCACCGACCCGGTATCGCCACAGTCATGCCCACGGCAAAGGGCCGTTGTGTCATCATGGATGTCGGCGCCAATGTCTTTCCCAAACCTCACCATTTGCTCGAATACGGAGCGATGGGCAGCGTGTTCGCTCGCCACATCCTCGGCATTGAACGCCCCACACTTGGCCTGATGAACGTCGGCGAGGAAGAAGGTAAGGGACACGAGCTCGTTCAAAAGACGTACGAACTATTCCGCCAGAGCCCACTCAGCGGACGATTCATCGGCAACATCGAAGGACGGGATATTCACCGCGGTGCGGTTGATGTGGTGGTGACCGATGGTTTCACCGGCAATGTGGTACTGAAGCTCTGCGAAGGCGTCTTCGAGTTCGTGATGAACATGGTGAATCAGGAAATCATCGCGCCGTTGCCGCACGATCGTGATCTCGCCGCGCAGGCTGCTAAGGGACTGGTCGGGAAATATCACTACAGCGCCTTTGGCGGCGCTCCGTTATTGGGCGTCGAAGGCGTGTGCATCATCTGCCACGGCTCGTCAAAGGATCGGGCGATTGCCAACGCGTTGGGGGTTGCTGCTCTCGACGTACGCGTGCGGTTGAATGAAAAGATCGTCGCTGAACTGGAAGGATTGCCGGCGAATGGCGACGAGTGAAGACAGTCGGTGCCGCTTGCCGAGCGGCACGGTTGCCGAACTCCACGAAGTTGTCAATGCGCCCGCCTCGGCAAGGCGGGCTTACTGAAAATTCAAGGCACTTCATGCCACGGACAGCCTTTCTTTTCCCCGGTCAGGGCGCGCAAACAGTCGGCATGGCCGGCGCGCTGTGTCAGTCGCTCCCGGCTGCGGCTGATTTGTTTCAGCGTGCTTCGGCGATTCTCGGTTACGACCTGCTCGGTGTCTGCGTGAATGGCCCGGCAGAGCGGTTGAACACCACCGACGTGAGCCAACCTGCGATCTTCGTTGCGAGCCTTGCGGCGCTCGCACAACTCAAGGCCACCGAGCCGGACACGCTGCAATCCGTTGTCGCAACTGCGGGGTTGAGCCTGGGCGAATACACGGCTCTCGCCTTCGCTGGGGCGCTGTCGTTCGAGGAAGGCGTGAAACTGGTGCAGGCGCGTGGACGGGCCATGCAGGACGCCGCGGAAGCGACTCCTTCAGGCATGGTCAGCGTGTTGGGGCTGGAAGTGCCCGACGTGGAAGCTCTGGTGCTGGAAGTTCGTGGAACGGACACGCTTGAGATCGCAAATCTCCTGTGTCCGGGCAACACGGTGGTGTCCGGCGCAAAGGGTGCGATCGAACGGTTCGAGCAGCTGTGCGTGCAAAAAGGTGGAATCCGGACTGTCCGGCTCGCGGTGGCCGGTGCGTTCCATACACAGTTAATGAAGCCGGCCGACGAAAAGCTCGCCGCCGCACTGGCGAGCGTATCGCTGAAAGCTCCGAGCGTGCCGGTGTGGTCGAATGTCGATGCGAAACCGCATACGGACCCCGGCGAAATCCGCGAACTGCTCGTTCGGCAGGTTCTCTCGCCAGTCCGATGGGAAGATACGCTGCGTGGGCTGTTCGCCGATAATGTGGATCGCTTCTACGAAATTGGGCCCAATCGCGTGTTGGCGGGGCTCATCAAGCGGGTACAGCGAAAAGCCGATATTCGGAATATCCCTGCGTAACGGAAATAAAGTCGAAATTTGCGCGGCGAAATCCGAAAAGAAGATGGAGCGACACGACGGGCTATTTCCTGAAGCACTCGGATTGCGATTTTCGCGCTTCGGGTTTTCTTTTCGGGGTCGCGTCAGTAGAGTTTTGTTCGTAAGTTAACTCCCGGGCATGGAGGGAATTGCGATTCCTTCTCGTGGCCGACAGATGATCTCAGAAAGATGGTATTCCGCGCGGGGCCGGTTGGAGCCGGCCGGATCGCGAGTGCTGCGGTGGTCCGACCACCGCCCGGAGGATCGAACCGTGTCCGTTGAGCAACGCGTGATCGATATCGTGAGCGAACACTTCGCTTACGACAAAGAGAAGATCACCCGCAATACGACTTTTATCGAAGACATCGGAGCGGACTCGCTCGATATCGTCGAGTTCGTCATGGAGCTGGAAGAAGAGTTCGATATCCAGATCCCAGACGATCAGGCGGAGAAAATCAAGACGGTGGGTGAAGCCGTCGATTACATCGACAACGCCGTCAAGAACAAGCCGAAGTGACCGCTCCTATGATGCGCCGTCGGGTGGTGATTACCGGGCTGGGGACCGTCAACCCGCTCGCGCTGAATGTGCCGGATTACTGGCGAGGACTTCTCGCCGGACACAGCGGCATTGCGCGCCTCACGCTCTTCGACACCGCCCATTTCAAACTCCGCTGCACACAGGAAGACACTTCCTTCAAGGTCACGTTTGGCGGCGAGGTGAAGGGGTTCAATCCTGATCCCAACATCATCGAAGTTCGCGCCGCACGCCATCTCGACCGCTTCACGCAGTTCGCACTCGTCGCCGCGCACGAAGCCATACAAGACAGCGGCATCGACTTCGGCAAGGAAAACGCCTTCCGTTGCGGCTGCATCATTGGGAGCGGCATTGGCGGAATCGCTGAATTCGAGAACGGCCACGAAACGCTCATCATTCGCGGGCCTGGACGGGTGAACCCGTTCGTCATCCCCAAGATGATCGCCAACTCCGCGGCCGGGAATATCTCGATCAAGTTCGGCCTGCGTGGACCGAACACCACCGTCTCGACCGCCTGCTCCTCAGCCGCTCATGCCATCGGCGATTCACTCGCTGCCATCCGCTATGGATACGCCGATGTGATGGTCACCGGCGGAAGCGAAGCGGCGGTCACGCCGATGGGTCTGGCCGGCTTCATTGCATGCCGGGCGGTCTCCCTGCGGAACGATGACCCGGCCCACGCCAGCCGCCCCTTCGACAAGGATCGCGACGGTTTCGTGCTCAGCGAAGGCGCAGGCATTCTGGTGTTGGAGGAGTACGAACGGGCCAAAGCTCGCGGCGCCCGCATCTACGCTGAAGTATGCGGTGCGGGCAACACAGCGGATGCCCACCACATCACCGCGCCGCACGATGACGGCATCGGTGCAGCAGAAGCGATGCGGATCGCCGTTCGTGATGCAGAATGGAACCCCGACGAGGTGAACTACCTCAACGCGCATGGCACCAGTACCCCGCTGGGCGACGTGGCCGAAACCAAAGCCGTGAAGGCCGTGTTCGGTAACCACGCCAAGAAGCTGATGATTTCCAGCACCAAGAGTCTGATCGGCCATTTGCTTGGTGCCAGCGGCGGTGTGGAAGCCATCGCGTGTGCGCTCAGCATCAAGCACGGTATCCTTCACCCCACCATCAACCTGCAAAACCAGGACTTCGAAGGCGGCTGCGATCTGGATTACATTCCCAATGTCGCTCGCGAAGTCCGCGTCAAACGCGTCCTCTCCAATAGCTTCGGCTTCGGCGGTCACAACTGCTCGGTCGCGCTGGGAGCAATTTGAACTCGTGGCGAAGTCCTGCCTCGCGGGTTCCTCCTGATATCCCTCCTGTCTTCGCGCTTATACTGCCTACATGGACACCGGCGCGCCACTTTCGTTCGACGCGGTGCCCGTGCGCACCCCGCCGGGCAGTCCACTGGCGGTAGAACTGATCCCCGCCCCCGACCCGTGGGACGTGGCAAAGAAACTGGCCCACCTGCCGCACCTGCTGTTCCTCGACTCTGCCGAGAAGCACGGTGAACGCGGGCGGTATTCGTACGTCGCGGCAGTCAAGGGTTTCGCTTGTCATCACTCGCCTCGGCACGGTCGAGTGAAGAACGTGGAATGCCTGGCCAGTGAGGCTCGGTCCAGACTACGTCCACGTATCAATGCCATTCCGGGGCTGCCGCCATTTCAGGGGGGTATCGCCGGCTTATTCGGGTACGAACAAGCCCGTACATATGAAATTCTCCCGCAGACGCGCTTCGACGAATTCGAAAACTTTGAGTGGGCCATTTCGACGTATGATTGGGTCGTGTCGTTCGATCATAAACAGCATCGAGCTTGGGTTGTCTCCACTGGGCTCGGGCATTTCTGCCTTCAACCCGATCTCGCTGAGGCCAACGAGCAAATAGAGTCGGTCTTGAAGTGCTTGCGACAGCCGTCTGTTGCGCCGAGGCCACCCAGCGGGTGGCCGATGACGTCCGACCAGCCGTTGCGCATCAATCAGCTTTGTCCCCAATATCCCCTCCCTGACTTCCCCGGTGTGACGAGCAACTTCGATCGCGCCGGCTATGAATCCGCCGTGCGGCGAGCCGTGGAGTACATCCACGCTGGCGATTGCTTTCAGGTGAATCTGTCGCAACGGCTGCTCGCGCCGCTGCGAGAACACCCGCTCGAACTCTACGGCCGATTGCGGGAACTGAATCCCGCACCGTTCGCGGCCTACTTCGACCTTGGCGGCTATCAGATTCTCAGCGCCTCGCCGGAACGCTTCTTGCGGGTCTATCCGGGTGGCGAAGTCGAAACGCGGCCAATCAAAGGCACTCGGCCACGGGGACGCACTCCCGAAGAAGACGCGGTGATGATACGCGACCTCGCGAACAGCCCAAAAGACCGCGCCGAGAACGTGATGATTGTCGATCTGCTCCGCAACGACATCGGGAAGGTGTGCGAATACGGCTCCGTTCGCGTTCCCAAAGTATGCGAAGTGGAAACGTTCCGCTTCGTACATCATTTGGTGTCGGAAGTGCGTGGAAAACTCCGGCCGGGCTTGGGTCCGCTCGATTTGCTCGCGGCCGCATTCCCCGGCGGCAGTGTGACCGGCGCGCCGAAGGTGCGGGCGATGGAGATTATTGCCGAACTCGAGCCGACCGCGCGCGGTCCGTATTGCGGCTGTCTGGGATGGATCGGTTTTGATGGCGCGATGGACACAAATATCCTGATTCGGACCTTCACGGCCGGCTGCGGGTGGGTGCAGTTCCCGGTCGGCGGCGGCATCGTGGCCGACAGCGACCCCGCACGCGAATACGAAGAAACGCTGCACAAGGCAGCAGGATTGCTGCGAGCGCTGGAGTGAGGCGAACCCCGCCCGCAAGGGCGGTGGGTGTACATGGCCCGTCGCTGACGCTTCCGGCTCGTCACCTGCCGCCCTTGCGGGCAGCCGTGGAGGGCCCGTCGCTGACGCTTCCGGCTCGTCAGCAGAGGGCCCGTCGCTGACGCTTCCGGCTCGTCACCTGCCGCCCTTGCGGGCAGCCGTGGAGGGTCCGTCGCTGACGCTTCCGGCTCGTCACCCTCCGCCTTTGCGGGCGGGGTTCGCCCGGAGTGTTATGATTCTTGAAGCTCTGGTAACGACACTCGACCCCGACGACAGACCACATCTGGCGCCGATGGGTCCGCGTGTGTCGCTGGATTGGACGCGATTCACCCTGCGGCCGTTCCCGACTTCGCATACTTATCAGAACTTGCTTCGTCACGGAGAAGGAGTGCTACACATTACCGACGATACGCTGCTACTGGCCCGTGCGGCAATCGGAGCAGTGGAAGAAATGCCTCCGCTGCGTCCCGCCGAACGGGTGCGCGGATTCGTCCTCGCGGATTGCTGCCGGTTCTTTGAGTTCGTGGTGAAGTCAATCGATACCAGCAGCGAGCGGGTGAATATCGAAGCGGAAGTCGTGCATACCGGCCGCGTGCGCGATTTCTTCGGCTTCAACCGGGCGAAACACGCCGTTGTAGAAGCGGCGATTCTCGCCACGCGATTACACATCCTTCCGTTGGCTGAAGTCGCTGCCGAGTTCGCGAAGCTTCGCGTCATTGTCGGCAAGACCGGTGGGCCGGACGAACACGCCGCGATGGACTTGCTAGAACGTCGCCTTCGTGAAGCGGAGGCGAGCCGATGATTCGCGTCGTTGCACCAAGCCGACTGCACTTTGGGTTGTTTCGCGTACCCCTCGAAGGAGAACCGGAAACCGGAGTACGCAGTTTTGGCGGCGTGGGGTTAATGGTCAATCAACCGGGAGTTGTTGTCGATCTTCGTCCGGCGGAGTCATGGCAATTCGAGGGGATGCTCGCGAGTCGCGCGCAGGTGTTCGCCTCGCGGTTCATGCTCTCGCTTCCCGAAGAACACCGCGGCGGCTTTCAGTTGCTCGTCGAGCGTTGTCCGGCGGAGCACACGGGTCTGGGAGTGGGGACGCAACTCGGCTTGGCGGTTGCGAAGGCTCTTGCGGTCGCCTGCGGCGAAGGGAAACTCCCTTCCCCCGAACTGGCAGGGCGAGTTGGCCGCGGAGAGCGTTCCGCGATTGGCGTGCACGGCTTCGACCGCGGCGGATTACTCGTGGACACGGGGAAGTTGCCGGGCGAGACACTTTCGCCACTGCTAGCGCACGTCTCGCTTCCCGATGAATGGCGCGTGGTGTTGTTCACTCCAGGCGGAGCGAGCCGGTGGCACGGCGACCGGGAACGGCGTGCATTTGTCACCGCTACTGCCGGAGAGCCGGATCTACTTCGGAAACTGGCGGTGGAAGCAATTCTCCCTGCTGCACGGAGCGGGGACATTGACGCGTTCGGCGAAGCCGTTCAAGAGTTCAACCGGAAGGCGGGTGAGCCATTCGCGGCCGCTCAAGGCGGTGTGTACGCTTCACGCGAAATCGCCGAGCTGGTCGCTGATGTGCGAGCCTGTGGTATTCGTGGAGTCGGGCAAAGTTCATGGGGACCGACGGTGTTTGCGGTTGTGGGCGAGAGCGATACCGCCTTGTCGCTGGTGTTGCGCTTTCGCAGTCGTGTACCGACGTTCGTTGCCCGAATCTCCGCCGGCCACACCGTGGAGGAGGGGTAAGAGAGGCGCACCAAGCAGGACGAACCACAGAGACATAGAGAGAGACAAAACACAGACTTGGACAGGATAACAGGATGAAACGGATCAGAATCCATCGTGTTGATCCTGTTGTCCCGTCAAAAACTCTTCACTTTTGCTTTTCTCTGTGTTCTTTGTGCCTCTATGGTTAATCCCCTCCATCTTACCGCTGGCGGTATCCGGCGGGTTGCACGCGCGACTTCGGAGGTGACAAACGCGCCGAAGTGGGTGTTGGCGTGCCGGAGCCGGTGGTCGGCGCCGTCTGGACGAGCGGTTCGATCAGTAGGTTATCGAAATACGTGACGCCGACGCCAGTGAGCGCAACAGTCAGCGAGATTTGGCCACTGGCCGGGACGCGGCGATACAGGTGGAACTGCTTCCAGCGTCCCTCTGTCTCCAGCAACCGCACGCCGAGCGGTTCGCCGCCCACGTCGTCATAGAAGAGCACCCCGTCTGCGGCGAGTCTGATCGGACCGGGAATCTTCACCCACCCGCTCACGCGAACGAGCGTACCGGGTGGTAAGCGTACCGTTGGGCTTTCGACTGCAAGGAACGTCCGTTCAAGGGGGTAGGTGCTCTTTTCGATCGGCTTGCCATCCTTGCCGACTTCGATGCGTTGCCGCACTTCGAGTTTCAGTACTCCACGGCCGAGTTCTGGCGCCGGTGGAATGTAACTGTCGCTGGGCAGAGAAATCGGCCGGCTCGGTGCGAACATCTTCTGTACTTTATCCTGCTTCTTCGGCGGGATTTTATCTTCGAGCTTGTCCGAGGAGACAATACCGGCGGCCACATCGACGAGATCGAGAGTGCCGAACCGCGCGCTCCAGCCGGGCAACTGATCCACCACGATTCCCGTTTTCGGAATCACACCGGCTGGCTCAAACGTCCCGCCCGGCAGGATTGACTCGGTGGGCTGGCTCATCTGCACTTCACGACACAGTTCCCAGTGTTTCGGCAGACTGTAATAGCTGACGGCGTATGGGCTGGCAGTGGGAATGTCGAGTGTCGCGGTGGCCTGATTCCAGTGGTCACGCATGATTACGCGTAGCGGACGCAGCGCGCGGTGCGCATCGGCGAATGCCTTGTCGTAGAGTTCGGCGGCGAAGTTCCGGCGTGCGTCCTCGTGGAATTTCACCGCTTGTTCGAACAGCTTGTCGGCCCCACGCACCGACACGCCCAACTGAGTGAGCTTGGCGTGGATCGCGAAGGTTTTTTCGTACTCTTCGGCGGCCAGATCGAGCGCCCACCGTGCCGCGATCTTGCCATACTTGCGCGCGTAATCCTGCCACCACACGACCAGGCCGGTTTGGGTCTGATCGTTCGTGAATACGATCGGCGTGACGAGATCAAATTCTGGAATGGTTAGTTCCGTGCCGCCGGGCACTTTCTTTGTGAAGTTGCGGAGACACTCAATACCGGCCGGGGTGATGCGCCACGGATCGGCTCCCTCCTCGACCAGTGGCACAGTGAGAGTCAACGACCCGACGGCCCCCTGATCGGGGACGTACTGACCACCCGGTCCGAACCAGATGGGCAGCAGGATCGACCCGCGGCTGGTACGCAATAGAGCCGCCTTCACATTTGCGTCACTGGTCTTGATCCACTGCGGCCGCGTCTGCGTGGCAGCGAGTAGCGGGGAGAGCATCTCCAGCTCGGAGTTAAGAATCGCCATCCCCTGAAGTCGGTCGCGACCGAAGTGGCTGTCCGCGAGAAAACGATCCGACCAGAAACCCAGTCCACGGCAGCCGCACGCGAGGCTGATGTACGCCAGCAGCCGAACCTGTTCCGGTTGCGGACCAATCGGGTCGGTGAACCGGTTTGTGGACTGTTGTTCGAGCACACTCGTGAGGTACCACTCCGGCAAGTGGTTCTGTATCCACGTCCAGAACACTCTATTCTTGGAGGTGAGTGCGTTTCGCTGTTCAAGCCAGTCGCGATAACGATCGAGTTCCAGACTGGTGAACAGCGGCCATCGGTGCGCGCCGATGACTTCCAGCGACGTGGAGTACGCCTGGAAGCTGTCCCACACATCGGCACCGACCGGGCGTTTTGGGTCAAGCTTGCGAATCGCATCTTTAGTCTGATCCACGGCTGGGAGCGTTGCACTGGTGCGTCCACCACCCAGATCCCAGAACAGCACATCTGTGCCCGAGAACTTGCGGTAGTAAGCCGCCAGCGCATCGACCTGAGCACTGTCGGTCGTCTTGGTCGAGGTCGGGTAGGTCGCACCGTTGGTCAGAGCCAGCGGTGCGGAAGGGACGATCAGCCATCCCTCGCGGTTGGCTTCATCCAAGATTTCCTGCGGGACATCGGCCGGCACCCAGAGCGCATCGAACCCCGTTTGACGGAGAACGTACAGCGGCGTGCCGGTGTAGCGGATCGCGCGGAAGAAGAATGGCTTACCATCCACCTGAAGTTGGCCGGGACGATACTCGGACAGCCGCCCGCGTGGACCGTGGGTGTCGCCCGGCCGCGATTGTTTCACCGGTATGGCGGGCGTGCCTGGCTTGTCTTCGGGCACGCGGACCGGCCCAATGTCCAGATCGTCGATCCAGATATCCGCGGTGCCCGGCCCGGTGTAGACATTCAACACGAGCCGATCAACGTACGCGCCGGAAGTGTTCACCGCCCGACCGATCTTGGTTTGGAGTACGGGCAGATGCTTACCCACCAGCGCCGGCACGTCGGTGAGCGTGAGCTTCTGCCACTGGCGTGTCTTCTGGTAGGTGTCGCCAATAATGGGCATTGTCAGCGGTGATTCTGGCCGGGCGGGGTCTGGTTCCTTCGGAAACACCACACGCGCGCGCAGTTGCACTCCAGGCTTGGTTGCCTTCACCCACACACCCGCGGAGAGTGCCTCGCTGACCGGGGCCGGTGGAGTGTCGTAGTGGTAGTAGATGTATGCGGAATCACCGGGGGCGATGTCGGCGGTAAGCTTGAGGTGTTCGCTGGTCGGCTGACTTTTGAACGACTGGTCGGAGATGTTGTGTTCCTTCTCCTCGACCTTCACATTCGCATGTCCGCGAACCAACACGGTGTTCTTACCGCCGAAGCCGAAGCGGTGGATCTGATCCCCGCGTGCCGGCATCAGTGCGAACACGGCACCCAGAAAAACCATCACGGCGAACACGAGCGATTGAACGCGCGTTGGCTTCGACATTGTGGTTCGAGGCTCCTTTTCCCGGAATACGGCAAATGGGCTATAGCCGCGTCGTTGCGCGAGGGGAAGACCAACCGGCGCGAAGATAAGCGAGCTGTTGTGGACTGCGTATTCTGGGTATGCGGAATCGATGTCCCCAACAAAGAAAGCTGCCTCTTATTTTGCCTCCTCGTCCCACACCCCGATTGTGTTGGCAAGCCGAGCCAAGAGTTGAACTCGTGAATGGACTCCGAATACTCGGAAAATTGCCCGGGTATGATTGTGAACGGTGTGTTGGCTCAGATGGAGTTCCTTGGCAATGGTTTTGTCCGGGAGACCTTCTCGAAGTAACTGAAACACGCGGCGCTGCGCCTCGGAAAGTTGTTTCTCACATTCGCTTGGCCGCTTTTTGGCTCTGCCAGGAGGAAAGGCCGGATCGTCCGTTTCTCCCTCCAAACTCGCTTCTCGCAGAGTCACCACAAAGGCGACCTCCGCGAAACGAACGATCTGATTGGGATTGACGAGGCTGGTTTCAATCCGCGAATCGCCAACGAAAGTGCCGTTCCGGCTTCCCAAATCCGCGATCTCCAGCCCTCTGTTCACAAGACGCAGTTCGGCATGTCGGCGCGAGATGCTCACATCATCAACGACAAGATCGCACTCGGATGATCGGCCGAGCAGCATTATCGCGCGCGTGACGCAAAGCCGCATGGAAGGGGCTTGAGGACAGCGGAGAACGAAAAGATTTCCGGGTATCAGTGAGGCGGGTGTCATTGGTGCAACCCGTTCAAACGAACAATGACGAGTTGTATTAAAAAGCGAGAATAGCCAGTTTAGGTCATTCCATCAAGTGTCAACTCCGTGAAGAATACTCGACACAAAGGTTTACCGGGAGTGTGTTCTGTTGACCCCTCTCCCCGCGTTGTGGATCAGCACCCGGAGCGACACAACCGATCATCAACAACCTCACGAGAGATTCCCGTGGATGACTCTCCCATTTGTCCGGATTGGTGGCCCGCAATGTTATGGAAGCTCCACTTCCCACCCAAGCGGCCAGGGCCAGGGCCCGGACCGATCAATTTTCCGCCCGCCATTGATGCCATCATGGCAGCCCTGACAACGCACACCTTGTCATACATGTTTCTCGACAAGTCTCTCGGCCAGCAAGTGCGCGATCTCATGGAGCGGAATATCGCCGAAACCGCACGGAACCTGAGCAAACTCCACGCAAAGACCGCGGAGGTCCGGGCGACTCGACCTCCTTCGGCCACGCTCGCGGCCGTTGGGTTCGAGGCCAAGATCAAACCGTACTTTACCGCGTGCTACCGAGAGCACATGCAGTTCATGTTTGACCTTTGGTCAATCGATGATGTGAAGGCCAACTGGGATGCCATCAACGATTCCGTGAAGAGTAAACGCATGCCGCGCGCTGGTTGTCCAGAAGGGGTGTGGAACGATGACCAGCGAAACCAGTTCCTGGCCGATTTTCAGGCGTGGAAAGATGGTGGATTTCAACCGTGATGATGGTGAGCGAATCCTCGACGGATTCAAGATGTAAAGGTGGAAGAAATCGCGTCTTCTAGGCTTCTGGACAAACGAACAACACTGACCATCGAGAGAAGAGTTCCCGTCGCGGCCAAGCGTCTGGGGGCGGTGCTGGCTGTTTCTCTGTTCCTCTGATTTTCCCCCAATGGAGGCGAACATGTTGAAACCCGCAAGCAAGTGGTCCGGTCTGCTGTTACTCCTTCTTCCGATCATCCCCTCTGTGCCGCACGCCAACGGCGGACACTCCCGCGACGATAATCCCAAAGCGGAGACAAACTGGTGGAGCATCTCCGACAAGGATTTTGTCAAGCAATACGGCAAACTCGCCACCGGCACGCAAGAGGAACAGTCGCGGTTCGCCTGGATGGCATTTGCGCGAGCCAATCAACAAGTTCCTTTCGGGAAAAACCAGCAGAAGTTCTCGCAATGGGAACTTTGGCCGAGCGATCCCGATACCTTCACGCCAGACACGCCGCGCTTTGATGCAACCAAAAAGGTTCGGACGCGTCCGCACTTGCAGCCAGTGCAACAAATCCGGTTGTTTTCGCCGCATGCAAAAGTTGTGGAGACGACCCCATTTCCGCAGGCCGGTCAAGAAGTGACGCGCAACTTACTGTCATACAATTATATTATGGATACTCACTTGAATACGCAGCACGGCATCGCAACCTATCTCGGCAAACAAGGCAGCAAAATTGAGTTTCCACTGGGTGTTGTCGAGACCAAAGCCTTTTGGGTCCGTAGTGCGATTACCGGTGCCTATCAGGTTGGCGGATTCTCTCTGACGGCGCTGCATTTGATGGTGAAAGTCAAGCCGACACCAAGCAATCCGTTCACGGACGACAGCCCGAGTTGGTTTTGGACGACATTTGAACTGAAATCGAACAAGGGCCTCGCCGATGCCCAAAAGTTCATTACTTACCACGATGCGCTGCCTTCGGGCGAGTCCGCCAAGCTCTTGAAGGAAGCAGGGCTTGAGAACACGCCGTTCACCAATTACGTCTCGAACGGCCAGCAAATCCAATTCTCCGACGCAAAGAACAAGACCATTATCCTCGGCAACACGCAATTGGAATGGCCCTTCGCCACTCCGCCGAACCAGAACCCCGCGACCTGGACGAAGTGGTCTTCTTCCTGCCATTCCTGTCACGCGCAGGCCTCTGGTGAAATCAGCGGCAATGGCATGAACGTATTTAATTTCACGGCACCAGTTGGCCCGCTCACGGGCAATGCCTTACCTCCTGCCGGCTATCGATCGTACGATTTCGTTTGGGCTTTGGCACTGGCTCAGTAGTAAGTGGGTGTCCTTCAATATCGAGAACGTTTCGCCCACCGCACCATGAACCTTTCATGTAAGCGGTGGGCAATTCCCCTCCTGACCACTACTCTTCCCGCGACGGGATTCGTCCGTCACATTTCACGTCTTGAAGGAGTTGCCCCAATGTTTCGATTGTTCCTGGGCGGGTTCGTCCTCGCGCTGCTGGTTCTCTCCACAGGCCCCGCTCCGGCCGAAGACAAGGACAAGGAGAAGTTCACAACCTGGACGCGCGAAATCAACGGCGTCGATCTGAAGTTCGAGATGGGTAAAACCACCGCGAAGTACCACGTCTTCGTTGGCGACAACGGCTGCATCATCACCTCGAAGATCAAGATCGAAAAGAACATGGTGATGAGCGAGGTCACCGACGTGGAGGTGAAGGGGAACTTCCCCGGCGCGCCCAAAAAGGGCGACAAGGTGAACTTCAAGTGGGTCGTGAAGGACGATGTCGCCACGCTCTCCGACCTGACCGGTGACAATGTCGATGACGCGAAGGCCGTAGTCGAAGGCGAGTACAAAAAGAAGAAGTAAGCGATCGCTCCGAGCCGCGGGTTCATCCCGCGGCTCTCTGTTCAGTTACCGAGTTCACCTTAATCGTTCATTTCAGTGAATTGCCACCACGGCCCAAACAGGTGATGGAAGTAGTACCGGGAAAGTGTGTCGCCGCGCATCTCTGGCGACCTCATTTATTGAACAGAAACTCGCGGCTGTTCACGAGTACCCATAGCAAGTCCTGCAGTCCCTCACGCACAGTTGGAGCCGAGTTTACCCACCCCTCCGCTTTCTTCTGTTCGTCGGCCGTGGGGCGCCGGCCCCACGTCGCCAGATAGAGTTCCTCCACCGCCTTCGGCACCGGCATCTTGTCGGTCAACATCTTCTCCACGCGGCCGGTTTTGTCGGCGATCTTCTTGTTGAGGAAGTCGCCGTTGAGAAGGTGCATTGCTTGCGCGATATTCGGCTTGGTCGTCCGTTCACACTCGCAGAGCACCTGCCGCGGTGGGCGGCCGAAAGTGTCCATCAAGTACGATTTCACTTCGCTATCAGGCAACTGAATGGCGCGTGTACCCAGCGGCAAACCCGTGTACTTTTCGCGCGTGCCAGTGACGAAATCGACCGCGTCTGCCAGTTGCTCGGCGGTCAGCCGCCGCACGGTGTAACGCGTGAAGTGGATGTTCGCCGAGTCCACCTTGTTGCCCGGCGCACTCACGCTCGACAGCTGATAGGCGCGGCTCGTGAAGATCGTGCGGAGCAAGTGCTTCAGGTTGAACTTGCTCTTCACCAGTTCATCGGCCAGCGCGTCGAGCAGTTCCGGGTTGCTTGCCGGGTTGGTCGCTCGCATATCGTCGACAGGTTCGACCAAACCGCGGCCCATCGTGTAACTCCAGAAGCGATTCGCGATGTTGCGGGCGAACATCTTGTTCGCCGGAGCGGTCAACCAGTCGGCGAGTTTCTTGCGCCGGTCGAACTCGTCTTCCCAGCTCACTTTTGTGTCGCCATCGAGCGGCATCGGCTTCACAACCACACCCTTGCGAGGATGGCGGGCATCACCGGCATTGCGAATGAAAATGACCGTTTCGCGGCCGAAAATGCCGAACTCTTGGCTGTTCTTCGTGCCGATTCGCGTGAAGAACGCCGCCATACCGTAATAGTCGTCCTGGCTCCACTTCTCGAATGGGTGATGGTGACACTTCGCGCACTGAATCCGTACACCGAGGAACAGTTGGGTAGTGGTTTCGGACCAGTCTTCGAAGTTGCGGCCAATCTGGAAGAAGTTGGCCGGGCCATCAATGAACGTACTGCCTTCCGCCGTGACGATGTCGCGTACAAACTGATCGACTGGCGCGTTATCGCGCACCTGGCCACGAACCCAGTTGTGGAAGCTCCACATACCCTTGTCTTGCAGAGCTGTGCGGTTGATACGCAGCAGGTCGCCCCACTTGAGCGCCCACCAGTCGATGAACTCGGGTCGCTCCAGGATCTTGTCGATGACCTTTTCACGCTTCTTGGGGTCTTTGTCGTCGAGGAACGCCCGCACTTCGCCTGGCGTGGGGAGCGTCCCGAGTGCATCGAGATAGAGCCGACGGAGGAATTCATCATCGGAACACAGCGAGGACGGCGTGAGGCCGAGGTCTTTCCACTTCGCAATCAGTTTCGCGTCGATGAAGTTGTGTGCGGGTAAATCCGGGAACTTCTCTAATTTGGCAAATGGCAGCGTGATCTGCGCCACTTCCGCTTGCCCGCCGAAGCGGATCATGATGTGCGTTTCGCCGGCCTCCTTCGCTGTGACCAAGCCTGCTGGCGTGACGTTCGCCACGGCGTCGTTAAGGGCATCGAACTGCACGGTGCTGGTCACGTCTTCGCGGCGACCGTCTGACCAGATTGCTGTCACGGAAAGTTGCTGCTGTTCGCCAGGAACCATGATCCGGTGCGGAGGGAAAACTTCCAGCTTCGTCACTTCGGGGTCACCTACGATCTTGCTGGCGGGGTTCGCCAAGACTGGTGGAGGCGCGCCATCTTCGAGCCACTGGCGAATGCGAATGTAGTCGCGGCCATTGAGTTTGAGGCGTTCGCCGCCGCCGTGTTCCATCACCAGGGCGGGCTTGGCCAGCAGAATGCTCCGTTCCGGATCGCCCAGGACAATCCGCCGGCCTTCGTTACTCTGCACAATCTGGAGGTAATCGAAGCTGGGATCGAAGCCGAACAACGATAGTTTGAAGCCGCCGCGGCCATGCTGTGACCCGTGGCACCCACCCGAGTTGCAACCCGCCTTGGTGAGAATCGGTTCCACCTCACGAGCGAAACTCACCGGCATATCGTTGGTGGTTTTTTCCACGACGACCGGCACAGTCGCCTTCGCGCCAGTAGCCTCAATGGTCAGCGTGCTGCTACCATCAGCAAGGGGCCGCACCAGGTTTTTCTCGGCGGCAGCGAGCTTTGTGTTCGCACTCGTCACCGTCGCGACGCGCGTTAAGTCCCACTTGCGACCATCCGCCCACACGCCGAGGATGATGAGACGCTGTTCGTCGCGCGGGCCAACTAGCTTCACTTGCTTCGGGTATACGATCAGTTCTTTTGGCGTCCCGACCGGCGGTTGGGGGTCTGTAGCCCGGGCTGTCGAAGCTGCAAAGCCGAGAACGCAAGCAACGAATAAGAAGCGAGATGGCATGGCGAGAACCCGTGAGCGGGTAAATGTGGCGGGAAATCCGGCGGGTATTCACAATAGTAACAGATATCTGAAACGAAGTCACGAATAAGACGTCAGTCAAGCAGCCTTTACTCGAGCGAGTACGGCCATGAGTATTTTCCTTGTTTCGTTGCTTGTGCTTCTGACCCCAGACGAGCTACCCAAGCCGAAGTTACCGGTGGGTAAGGACACCACTTATGTCAATGGTCCTATTGATAAGAACGGTTACATCGACTTTGAAGCCGCGCTCAATGACCGCCTCAGCAGAGGGGTGACACCCGACAACAACGCGAACGTCCTGCTCTGGAAAGCGCTCGGCCCGCGGCCCGAGGGCGGAGACGCCATGCCGCCCGAGTTTTTCAAGCGGCTTGGCATTGATGAACCGCCAGCGACCGGTGACTATTTCATCGATCTTACTCGCTTCATGAAGGATCACCCGCCACGCGAGCCAGAGAAAGCCAACGAAGTTGACAATCATCTGATCTGGGCCGGTCAACGCCCTTGGACCGCTAAAGATTACCCGGAGATCGTCGCGTGGCTGAAGGCGAACGAGAAGCCGTTAGCAGTTGTGGTGGAAGCGGCCAAACGCCCGCGCTACTTCAACCCGCTGGTGTCCCGACGCGGCAATGGTGAGCCAAGTTCACTCATATCGTGCCCAATTTCCGGAGTGCAGAAGTGTCGCTATCTTGCGGCCGCTCTCACGGCGCGGGCGATGCTGCGACTCGGTGAGGGGAAGTACGACGCGGCATGGGAAGACCTGATGGCGTGCCATCGGCTCAGCCGTCATCTTACACACGGGGCAACGCTCATTGAATCACTCGTTGGCCTGTCGATTCGCCTCCTCGTTCAGAATCCCACCCTGGCGTACCTTGAGAAGACTCCGCTGACATCCAAGCAGATCCTCACGAAATTGAAGGAACTGCAAGGCCTCCCGCCACTGGCGAATATGGTCGACAAAATCGACCTCGGTGAGCGGCTCGTCACCCTCGATTCGCTCCAGGCCATTCGGAGTGGACGGAGCGATGGACCGAACAAGATACCGAACGAGGAGGATCTCGCAGCGCTCGACAAGATCGACTGGGGAGCAGCGTTGCGAGTGTGCAACACGTGGTACGACCAGATGGCTGCTGCGCTCCGGATGAAGGATCGGCCCGCACGCGAAAAGGCATTCGATCAGTTGGAGCGGGATCTCGAAAAATTACTGCTGGCGAGAAAAGAGCTGGGGGATCTCGACAAACTCCTTGAGAGTGGGGACCCAAGCAAAGCGGTGGGTGAGCGCATCGGCATGGTGCTGATGGGCCTGCTCGCGCCAGCGATTCGCAAGGTGCAAGGCTCGTTCGAGCGGGCGGAACAGGTTGATCGGAATCTGCATGTTGCGTTCGCGCTGGCGGCGTACCGCAAGGACACCGGTCGCTATCCCGCGAAACTTGCGGATCTCGCTCCCAAGTATCTCACCGCGGTGCCCAACGATCTCTTCAGCGGAAAGCCGCTCATCTACACATCAGGTGAGAAGGGCTATTTCTTTTACAGCGTCGGCATCAACGGGAAGGACGATGGTGGTCGCTGGTACGACGATGATCCACCCGGCGACGATCCTGGCGTGAAGATGCCTCTCCCTGCGCTCAAAACGAACAAGTAAAGTTGTCGACCGTCCTGTACCTTAATTCGGTGTCTTCATGAACGTGATCGCGATTCCGCTGCTTCTCTTCGTCGCTGGAGCCGATGACAAACCGCCGACGCCGAAACTGCCGCTGGGCAAAGACACGACCTACTTCATCGGGCCATTCGATAAGTATGGCTACATCGACTATGAAGCCGCACTCAACGCCGAACTCAGTAAAGGCATTACGCCAGAAAAGAACGCGAACGTCCTGATCGTCCAGGCTCTGGGGCCGGCGCCGGAAGGCGGCGATGGGATGCTGCCGGTGTACTACAAGTGGCTGGAAATGCCCATGCCGCCGAAGGAGGGGGAATACTTCGTCGGCCAGGATAAATTCCTGAACGCCCATCTCGGCCTGACAATGGCACAACGGGAGACGTTCTACAAAGTACAAGGCCGGGCCACACAACGGCCGTGGGAGGCCAAGGACTGCCCGCCGCTGGCCGAGTGGCTGAAGCTCAACGAGAAGCCGATGGCGATTGTTCTCGAAGCGGTGAAGCGTCCGCAATACTTCAATCCGCTCTTTTCGCGACGGCAGGAAGGCGAATCCAGCAATCTCATCGGCTGTCTCTTGCCGACCGTTCAGAAGTGCCGGGATCTGGCAACGGCCTTCACCGCTCGCGCCATGCTCCGCCTCAAGGAGGGGAAGTTCGATGACGCATGGCAGGACATCATTGCGTGCCACCGCCTCGGTCGGTTGGTCAGTCGTGGAGTGACGATGATCGAAGCACTCGTCAGCATTGCGATCTGCCAGATCGCCAGCAACGCCACGCTCACGTATCTGGAGCATGCCGATCTCACTTCCAAGCAAGTGCTCGAACGGCTGAAAGATATTCAGGCACTCCCGCCAATGGCAAAGGTCGCGGACAAAATCGACACCGGCGAACGGATGATGGGTCTCGATGTAGTCCAAATGGTCCGTCGCGGAGGAGGCCAAGAGCTGGGTTTGATTTTCGAGACCCCCTCCGAGGATGAACTGAAGGCGCTGAAGATCGCGGACTGGGCCTCCGTGATGCAAACAATGAACAAGTGGTATGATCGCGTCGCCGTTGTTCTGCGGATGACAGATCGCGCTGCCCGCGAGAAGGAGCTCGACAAATTCGAGGAGGAATTCGCGTCGCTCAAGTCGGAATTCGCGGACCAGGAAAAACTTAAGAAGATATTGAAAGAGAAGGATGCGGACAAAGTCATCGGCAAAGCACTTGGTAATTCCCTTGTCCGTCTGCTCATGTCTGCGTTCCGCAGGGTGCAACAAGCTCACGATCGTATCGAGCAGGTGAGTAAGAACCTTGAGGTCGCGTTCGCGTTGGCGGCCTACCGCAAGGATAACGACCGCTACCCCGCAAAGCTCGCCGACCTCGCCCCCAAGTATCTGAAGGCGATTCCAACCGACTTATTCGCCGGCAAACCCCTGATTTACAAACCCAACGCCCAGGGCTACCTCTTCTACAGCGTCGGTGTCAATGGTAAAGATGACGGTGGCCGCTCATCTGACGACCCGCCCGGCGACGACCTGGGCGTGACAATGCCTCTGCCCGAACTGAAGAAGTGAGGCAGTCGACTCGCGTCTGCGTCCGTTGATTTTATCTTTTCGTGTGGCCGACATTCCTCGGATGTCGCCCGCAAAATTGTGAATAATTGTAGTTTGCATTGCAATTCCCTTTCCGGTGCTCTCATGAACGCGATCGCAATTCCGCTGCTTCTCTTCGTTGCCGGAGCCGATGACAAACCGCCGACGCCGAAACTGCCGCTGGGCAAGGACACGACCTACGTCATCGGACCATTCGACAAGTACGGCTACATTGACTACGAAGTCGCGCTCAACGCCGAACTCAGTAAGGACATTATCCCGGACAAGAACGCGAACGTTCTGCTGGTTCAGGCTCTGGGGCCGGCGCCGGAAGGCGGCGATGGGATGCCGCCGGCGTACTACAAGTGGCTGGAAATGCCCATCCTTCCAAAGGAGGGAGAATACTTCGTCGGCCAGGGCAAATTCTTGAACTCCCATCTCGGCCTGACGATGGCGCAACGAGAGGCGTTCTACGAAGCGCAAGGCCGGGCCACACAACGGCCGTGGGAGGCCAAGGACTGCCCGCCGCTGGCCGAGTGGCTGAAGCTCAACGAGAAGCCGATGGCGATTGTTCTCGAAGCCGTCAAGCGTCCGCAATACTTCAATCCGCTCGTTTCGCGACGGCAAGAAGGCGAGTCCAGCAATCTCATCGGCAGCCTGTTGCCGACCGTGCAGAAGTGCCGGGAACTGGCAACGGCCTTCACCACTCGCGCCATGCTCCGCCTCAAGGAAGGAAAGTTCGATGCTGCGTGGCAGGACATTCTTGCGTGTCACCGCCTCGGCCGGTTGCTCACCCGCGGAGTGACGCTGATCGAATCGCTCGTCGGCATCGCAATTTGCCAGATCGCCAGCAACGCCACGCTCACGTATCTGGAGCATGCCGATCTCACTTCCAAGCAAGTGCTCGAACGATTGAAAGATATTCAGGCACTTCCGCCAGTGGCGGCAATGGCGAACAAAATTGACATCGGGGAACGGATGATGGGTCTCGATGCGATACAGATGGTCCGTCGCGGTAATAGCGGGGAACTGGGTTTGATTTTCGAGAACCCCTCCGAGGATGAATTGAAGGCGCTGAAGATCGTCGATTGGGGCCCGGTGATGCAGACACTGAACAAGTGGTACGACCGCGCCGGTGCTGCGATGCGGATCAAAGATCGCACCGCTCGTGAAAAGGAGTTCGACAAAATCGATGAGGAACTCAGAGTATCCAAGAAAGAGTTCTCGGACTCGGAGAAGCTCAAGAAAGTCCTCGCGGAGAAAGACGCGGATAAAGTGCTCGGAAAGTCGCTTGGCAACGTTCTTGCCAGTCTGCTTATGCCCGCGTTCCGCAAGGTGCACCAGGCTCAAGATCGCATCGAGCAGGTTAATAAGAACCTTGAGATAGCGTTTGCGTTGGCGGCTTACCGCAAGGATAACGACCGCTACCCCACAAAGCTTGCCGACCTCGCCCCCAAATACCTGGCCACGGTCCCAAATGACGTCTTCTCCGGCAAGCCGCTGATCTACAAACCCAACGAGAAGGGTTACCTGTTCTACAGCGTCGGTCCGAACGGAAAAGACGACGGTGGCCGCTGGTACAACGATGATCCACCCGGTGACGATCCTGGCGTGAAAATGCCGCTGCCCGAACTGAAGAAGAAGTGATCTCGATACTTCGAGCGTTTTCTGGAACAGAGTGGCGCAATTTAACAAACCGCATCGCTGGAGATGGGAACACGGTAGGGCGTGCTCTCATCTGCTCCAGCGACGCGGCTCTTTGAAAGTTCCCACTCGCACTTTCTGTTTCGCCATCCCGACCATCTTTCCACTCCACCTCCACCTTCCCGCCAGCGGGAAGGTGAGGTTGACCCGGCACGCTCGCTTCAACAGTGTCGGCCGTGGGTCTTTCGTTTGGAACGGCGTCACGCGGCGGGGCGAGTGTATCTTTGTGGCGTGTGCGGCGTTTTCTCCACTCGCCGCGATTGTGTTGTCTATAGCCGAGAGCCATGAGATAGGCTCGGAACAGCAACTCGACCAGTTCGTAGTATTCGTCCATTTGTGCATCAAGAGCAGCGATTTCCGCTTGCTCTGCACGTTCGGCGGCGCGTTCGGCTTGGCGTTTTTCGCGTTCGAGAGCGTCTTGCTGTGCAGCCAGTCGGCCGGCTTCTCCGCCGCTGATGTGTTCGCGGACCACTTTTCCGTTGAGGCGTTTGGACCGCGTGTAGTAGCGGCCGCCTTTATCCCAGCCCATTTCTGTTACACCTCTGATTCACGGTGCGTTTGATTGTGTCTGGTTTTCAACGAGCCTCGACCGCCGGCAGCAGAAAGCTTCAACCGCTCCTTGGCCTGTAGTTTGAAGGTTGCCTTGGGTGGTTTTCAGCCCCGGCAGGGGCAAGAGATGTTAGCCCAGGGTGAAGCGCTAGCGCAACCCTGGGACAACGCACGACACGAGCATGGAGCCCCGGCAGGGGCGACAGAATCTTGAATTGGACCGCATGAATAGGTGTTTCTGTCGCCCCTGCCGGGGCTTGTGGATACGTTTGGTCGTCTTCCCAGGGTTTCGCTGGCCTTCGGCTGCGCTTCACCCTGGGCTAACATCTGTCGCCCCTGCCGGGGCTGAAAACAACTG